>Ga0180009_10000349_pt1 | contig 65906 bp, 49 predicted proteins | sample OS_PC_MetaG_FD_123537 | JGI IMG/M metagenome (GOLD analysis project Ga0180009, IMG submission 123537) | Groundwater microbial communities from the Aspo Hard Rock Laboratory (HRL) deep subsurface site, Sweden - OS_PC_MetaG | ecosystem: Environmental > Aquatic > Deep subsurface > Groundwater... | reverse complement strand
AATTCAGGTGTTACGACCAGCCCCTGCAGGGTTGCATAGCCACCGTAACTGCCACCATAAATGGCTATTCTTTCAGAATCTGCAATGCCTTTTTCAATCAGCCAGTTCACCCCGTCGGTAATATCATCCTGCATGGTAAGTCCCCATTGTTTGAAGGATGCTTCCCAGAATTTTCTTCCATAACCTGTCGAACCTCTGAAATTCATTTGCAAAACGGCATAACCACGATTGGCCAGAAACTGTATCTCAGGATTGAACCCCCAGTTATCACGTGCCCAGGGACCTCCATGAGGATTAACCACTACCGGTAAATCTTTTGCTGTTTCCATAGTATATCCCTTAGGTAGAGTAAGGTATCCCGGGATTTTCAGACCATCTCTTGCTTCATATTCGATGGGCAGAACCTGAGCCATCTCGTTTTCGTCGAGCCAGGGACTAACATCAGCAATTTTAGAAAGCTGATCGGCATTTTTGTCATAAATGTAATATGCACCCAGGGAACGGTCGCTGTAAGTACGGATTATGAATTTATCTTCTTCCTTGGTCTCATCGGAGATACCAAGCTCATAAGCTCCCAGTTCCTTGTTCAGACGTTCAAACAATAATCGGGTTTCTTCATCAAAGAAATATCTTTCCCTTTTCCAGGAAATATAAGACGCTGAGGTAAGAACTTTTCGTTTTTCGGAATAAAAGACTCCGGAAACATCGTAATCAGTATTTTCATAAAGCACTTCCTTTTCCTGACCATTGGCAATATCAAAAATTACCACGGCTGCTTTATCTCGCCCCAGATTAGAAACCGCATATACATCCTTATTGTCGAACGTGAAAAACATAGGATCAACGCTTTCCTTAAAACTGGTTGTTAATACAGGTTTGAATTCATCCTGCTCGGTTTCGCGATACAGCAACTGTGTGTTGATGCCATCCACAATTGCAGTAGCTGCACGAAGTTTTCCATCATGATCAAATATCCAGCCCATGATGTTACCAGGATTTTCATATAACATAGTTAGTTCCCCGGTCACTATATTCAATCGGTATGGATCAAAAACCTGAGGATTCCTTTTGTTCATTCCGATAATCAATTCTTCAGGAATTTCAGGCAATTCATCAATAATCTGTGCTCTGACGCCTTCAAAATCAGTAAAACAAACCAAATTGCTTCCATCAATATTCACAGCATATAAGCGATAATTCTCATCTCCACCCTGATCTTTTACAAACAGGATCTGGTTATTGTTGGGCCAGAAATACCCCGCAATGTCGCGGTCGGTTTCGCTCGTAAGGCGCTGGGCCGAGTCTTGTCCTATTTCCTGTACAAAAATGTTTAGTCTGTCTTCGTACGGAGCCATAAAGGAGTAATACATGCCATCAGGTGAAATCTGATACGCAGTCTTTTCAGGATTCTTAAAGAAATCTTCTAATGGATACTGTTTGGCTTTCATAACTTTTTCATTGGTACATCCTGCAAAAAACATTGTGAAACTGATCGTTACGATCAGCAGGATGAATAATTGCTTTTTCATTTTTTCGGGGATTTAAGATAATTTTTTGAGAGTTAACTTCGACAAAAGTAAACATTTGCTTTATAAATATACAAATAGGATATTATTTCTTGTTAAAAAAATGCTTAACCTTGTATGAGTCAATATTTCATAATTCTATATTGTATAAATTTTCACTTATGACAGATTATGAATTAATAAGCAGGAAATTAATGTTTCCGGATGATAAAAGCAAATCGCTTTCAGATTTTGATCCTGAATATACAGATCTCTTCGAAGGAAAGAAAGAAGCTAATGAATTATTGAATGACAATTCAAAATTGCTTTCTGAGCTTCAGGAAATCCTTTATGCCTATAACAGGAACTCTATGCTGATTATTTTCCAGGCTATGGATGCTGCAGGAAAGGATGGAACCATAAAACATGTGATGTCTGGGATCAATCCACAGGGATGTATGGTCAAAAGCTTTAAAAAGCCATCGGAAGAAGAACTCGACCATACCTACATGTGGCGGTGCTATAAGGCTCTTCCGGAAAGAGGAACGATTGGGATTTTTAACCGTTCATATTACGAAGAGGTTCTTGTCGCAAGAGTTCATCCTGAAGTGTTGGCCAGCCAGAAACTACCCAAAATGCCTTATGATCCTGAAAACAATCACTCCTTCTGGAAAAACAGGTTCGAAGATATATGCGCATTTGAAAAATACCTTACGGGAAACGGGATGGCTGTGATAAAATTCTTCCTGCATATCAGTAAAGATGAACAAAAAAAACGCTTTTTAAGTCGTATTGAAGAACCTTCCAAACATTGGAAAATTTCCCTGAGCGATTTTCAGGAAAGACAACACTGGGATGAATATATGTATGCTTATGAGCAAATGTTGCTGCATACTTCTACTGAAAATGCTCCCTGGTATGTAATTCCAGCCAATCATAAATGGTTTATGCGTGCCTGTGTCAGTGGAATCATCATTTCTGTCCTTCAGTCACTTAATCTAAAATATCCTGGAATTTCCAGTGATAAGAAAAAGGAAATACTTGAAGCAAAGGAATGGTTGATGCGGGAAGATTCATAAGTTTGAACAATAATACTTACATATACAGACCCGATAACATCTTTAACTGAAAAGTGGAATATACAGGAATTTTGTTCGTTAGGAATTTATAAATCGTTTTTCATGAACATTTATACCAAAAAACGCCGCTGGAAACTGATCCTTTTTTTGGTAGCCCTATTTATCGTGGTGGCTTCTCTTTGGTATACCAATGTTATGGTCAATAAGATTTCCCGTGAAGAACGGATCAACATAGAAATTTGGGCCAATGCAATTCAACGAAAGGCTGATCTGGTAAGCTATACGGAAAAGTTTTTCCAGCAGATACAGACCGAAGAAAGAAAACGCGCTGAAATCCTGGCAGATGCATTTGCAAATATCAAATATGCTGAGGATTCTAAATTTCTCGACTTTTATCTCAAAATCATAACCTATAATACTACCATCCCGGTAATTCTTACCGATAAATATGATAGCATTACCAATGCAAGAAATGTTGATGAGATCAATTTTGATGGGATTTTTAAACTTCAGGGTGATCTTAAAAGAGATTTCTCGCAATATGAACCAATACTTTTAAACTACTATGGTGATGAATATGTCAAGCTTTATTTCAAGGAGAGCAAAATATTTACTGAATTAAGACAGGTTCTCGACGACCTGATCGAGTCTTTTTTCTCGGAGGTCGTAAGAAATGCCGCTTCAGTTCCTGTTATAATTACCGATAGTTCTAAAACCAATGTACTTGAATATGGTAATATTGACCCTAAACAGATCCTCGATACTGCTTTTCTCAGGTCTACCATTCTTAGTATGGAAGCGGAAAATCCCCCGATTGAAATCAGCCTTGCAGGACAGGGTGTAAAGTATATTTTTTATAAAGACTCCCCTCTTCTGATCCGCCTGCGGTATTATCCGTACCTGCAATTTGGAGTCATCGGCCTCTTCCTGATCTTTGCCTATCTTATGTTTGATACTGCCAGAAGATCGGAACAAAACCAGGTTTGGGTGGGAATGTCTCGTGAAACCGCGCATCAGCTTGGTACTCCGCTTTCTTCTGTTATTGCCTGGATGGAATTGCTGGATATCAAAGGCGTAAAAGATGAAAATCTCGATGAAATCCGTAAAGACATTGAACGCCTGCAGAATGTTACGGAAAGATTTTCCAAAATCGGATCGACTCCCAAACTGGAACCTACAAACCTCGTTGGCGTTATTTATGATAGCATAAATTACATCCGGTCCAGAACTTCTTCAAAAGTCCATTTTACTATTAATCTTTCTCCTGATAATGAAATGATTGTCCCCCTGAATTCCAACCTCTTCGGATGGGTTATCGAAAACCTTTGCAAAAATGCCGTAGATGCTATGAGTGGAAGTGGCACAATTAGTATCGACTTTTTACAGGATGAAAAATTCGTTCATATTGACATTAGCGATACCGGCAGAGGAATTCCAAAATCCTTGCATAAAACTATCTTTAACCCAGGATATACCAGCAAAAAAAGAGGGTGGGGATTGGGCCTTTCTCTGTCAAAAAGAATTATTCATAATTATCATAAAGGCAAGATCTTTGTAAAGTCATCCAACATAAATCGATCTGCTTTATCTGAAAAGGGAACAACGTTCAGAATATCACTTCGTAAACGTGTGTAATTAAAAAGGAAAATCTTCGCTTGATTCAACTTCAAGTTTCTCGATTTTTGGTTTCTCAGCTAATACATGGACAGGATTTCCATCTACATAAATTGATTTGGGTGTTGTGGGACATGCATATTCACAGGCGCCGCAACCTATGCAAATTTCCGGTGTAACATAGGGTAGCAGTAATCCCTGTCGCCAGGGTTTCATGTTAACTGCCTTGGTCGGGCAATGCTCCGAACAAGCCCCACAATCCGTATTGTCAGTGTAAACAATACAGTTTTGCTTTATGAACTTCACTATTCCAACTTGTGTCAGTTGCTTAACTTGCTGATTAAGAGGCAAAATTGCTCCGGTTGGGCATGCTTCTCCGCAACGGGTACAATCGAAATTACAGAAACTCGTGCTGTAGTCCATGTGCGGCTGCAATATGCCTTTTAGTCCGTAAGTTAGCCATCCGGGTTGTAATACCTGCGTGGGGCATGCACTTACACAGAGATAACAGGCAGTGCAATTATCGTTAAAGTGTTCAATGCTTAACGATCCGGGGGGAGTAACCGGATAATTCTTTTCAACAGGTACAGGCCCTTTTCCTTTGCCCCGTCGTCGATGTTGTTGAGCAAATAATTTTTCGGATCCTGCAAGCGTTGCCATTAACCCCAATGTTGTCGCAAGAAAACCTCTTCTGCCAGGATTTACAGCTTCCTGAACAGGTAATTCCTTTTTTCGGGATAAGGAAAAACCGTAATGAACTCCATTCTGGTTACAGGAAGTCAGGCAGTTGAAGCATACAATACATCTTGAATGATCTACCTTACGGTTGAATACATCTATACACCCTGTCTTGCACGCAGCCGAACATCTTCCGCAACTTGTGCACAATTCCTGGTCAAGTTTAATCCTGAAAACAGAAACTTTTGAAGGAAGTCCCAGTAATGTCCCAACCGGACAAATCAGATTGCAGTATAATCTAGCATAACGCAAAGTCAACCACAAAAGAAGAATAGTAAATAAAAGCGAAAAGATTAAAGCGCTCAGACTCACTGACCTCAATTCAACAGGGTATACAGAGTAAATATCAAACCAGGATGATAATAGTTTTGAAATTAAATTATTGATTCCAACCAGTATAGGTTTAATAACAGTGACATTGATTTTGCCAAACAAACTATAGGGATCAAGAAAAATTAGTAGAAATGCGGATCCTGTGATTAACACACCTGCTGTGATCACTAAAATCCCATACCTTACCCGGTTATGAGGCTTTAGATAAGCAAAACGCTTTTTACGTGTAAACTTGCGCTTTAAGTAAATAACAACATCCTGGATTATTCCCAACGGGCAAAATACAGAACAGTAAATCCTGCCAAATAAAATCGTTAATACCAACACAAGAATAAAACCCGAAAAGAGCAGGCTTATTGAATCAATAAAACCCAGCATGGAAGGTACAAACTGAATGTAGGTAACGTATCCCACAAATAATGTAGATAAGGAACTGCTTATATCCAGAAAAACAACAAAAGTGAGGATTAGAAAGATCAATGCTATAATTACCCTCAGGGATTTTAAGACTCGGTAAAACATCAGATCAGACTTTTATCCTTTTGATGTTGAGGGTATCAAGGTTCATGTTTCCTAGTCCCATGTCATGGGCGATCTGAATATATGGAATATCGATGGGTTCCATTCCGAACAGTTTTGTGGCAGCCGCATCAATAGCTACTATATCTGTAGAGATCAATTGCGAGTTTAAAAGAACCACATCGTCTTCCGATACCCCTCGTGGACCATTACGCTTCATCACACGGTATGCATCCACAATATTGAGGTCGGGCTTGCGAAACGTAACATAATCAGCAATGCACTGATGCAGGTCGTTGGTGTGCCAGTATCTCCTGTCCCATACGATACCCATAAGATTTTTCATTGCGATGGTAAGCTTTGCCGAACTGTGATGTTTTAAAACCGGAACATTAATAAACACATCCGAATTCTGGATCAGTTCATGTTCCATTGCATTCTTAAGACTCTTTCCCTGGGGGATATCAACATAGCGGTAGTAACTCTCAGTATTCCCCGGAACCATTTTAGCTCCCGTACTTTTTACAGCTTCTTCAATACCGCTGTTTGTGTAACACTTATTCCAGTTGTTGCAGGTGTTGTCAAAAACATAAACTTCTTTGGCTCCTGCCTGAAAACAGTGCTCAATGATTCGTTTCACCAACTGAGGATTGGTATTGGCAGCCCTTTCAGGAGTTGCATCCCATCCGATATTGGGTTTCACCGTAACTTTCTGGCCGGGTTTGACATAACGCTCCATTCCTCCCAGGGCCTTAATCCCTTCATCAAACATTTTTACAGGATCCTCTCCTTTAATGGCAACAAGATCATAAAGTTCAGCAGTATCGTTATCCGATTGTCCTAAAGCTTCACCAATACGCCCGAACATCATCGTTGAGCCTGCTACCAGGGAAGCTCCTGCTCCCTTTTTTAAGAAATCCCTTCTTTTCATATCTGTTATTGTTTTTTCGGTTATTTTCGAATAATATCAAAATACTCTGCTACTCAATTTTTACATTATACCTAATTAAGAAAAATCAACCGTAAATTTACGGGGATTTTGGATAATTATTATCCGGGTTCATTAAGGTCATTTAATTTGGAATGATTATAAATCAAGAGAATACATGGCTGGAATCTATATTCACTATCCTTTTTGCAGGCATAAATGCGCTTATTGTAATTTTTTCTCTGTTGCATCTGCAAAACTGAATATCGGTTTCAACGCTGCATTGAAAGAAGAGATAAAATTTCGAAGTGATTATCTTGGCATAGAAGCCGTAGAGAGTTTGTACTTCGGTGGCGGAACTCCTTCATTGATGCCGCCTTCCGATATCAATGATTTGATACAATGGCTTGAAAAACATTTCACTATCCCGGAATATGCCGAAATAACCCTTGAAGTTAATCCTGAAGATATAAGCATAAATTTTCTTAAGGAGCTTTCAAAAACAAAGATAAACAGAATTAGCGTTGGGGTACAATCCTTCGATGATAATGAACTTGCATACCTGAATCGTAAACATAGTGCTGAAAAGTCTGTAGGTGCTATTATGCGTATTCAGGATGCCGGTTATGAGAATATTTCGGCAGATCTGATTTACGGACTGCCTTTGTCATCAGGGGAGAGTTTGAGGAATAACCTCTACAGGCTAATAGACATGAAAATCCCGCATATTTCTGCTTACGCCCTTACGGTTGAGGAAAAAACCCCTTTGGCTAACTGGATTAAGTCGGGAAAGGTTTTACCTCCACCGGAGGAAAGAATTGTTGAACATTTTCGGATACTCATTGATTTATTGGATGAACATGACTATATCCATTATGAGATTTCAAATTTTGCAAGAAAGGGGTTTTATTCTAAACACAACAGCCTATATTGGCTGGGAGGCCACTATGCGGGTTTTGGCCCTTCTGCCCATTCTTATAATGGCTATTCACGTCAATGGAATGTTAAAAGTGTTTCTGCTTATATCAATTCAAAAGGGAACCCGGCTAACCTTACTGAGGAACAAGAATTTCTCAGCCATAATGAAAAGTATAATGAATATGTTATGACCTCCCTCAGAACAGTCTGGGGATGCGATACGGAACATATAAGAAATGTCTTCGGAAAAGAATTTGAACGATATTTCCTCGAAAGAATTTGTGAATATGTAAATAATAAACTCCTGGTGGAGAATAAGGGCATTTTCGCCTTAACAAAAGAAGGGAAGCTATATGCTGATGGTATAGCTTCCAGTCTTTTTAAATGAATTCTTCTGACTTACTTTACTTTTGCGATTTTTTAACAGAGCAGGTTGATATTCCGAAAACCTTATAAAGTCCGCAAAACCCGGTAATACTTGTAATAAGGAATACAAGAGCCACTATTCCAAGAATGATGGCCAGGGTTCCTGAAATTACGTTGGTGAAATAAAGAATTGCAACAAGAATCACCAGAATCAATCTGAAAATCCTGTCAGTTGTTCCCATATTTGCTTTCATCATGATAAAATTGTTTTAATGATATGATGAAACACGCATGTTGCTGATTTTATTATTGTTGTGTTTGTATTTTGAGCAACATATTTGTTTCGCTTGCGCTTTTTCGAATAAACGTTTTTACAGGTTTATTGTTCAACCAAAGCTATGCATTAGGAGTATAAGGAACTAATGCATAGCTTTGGTTGTTTTCAGAGCAGCATCCAGGATGACAGGGTGATGGTCGGAATGATGAAACGAAAGATCTTGCGTATAAATGTTAAGCAATTCTATATTCGGAGATAACACAAAGAAATCAATGATAGTGCCGGGTGTTACTTCTTTTTTAAAGGGTTGATCCAATTTGCGGTTTGTTGGACAATTTGTGTCATAGGCAATTGTCCATCCCTGAGGCATAAACTCTGTTCCGGGGATTGTCATTACGCAGAATCCAGGGTAGTTAAGAAATACTTCAGAATCAAATCCTGGTGGATTCATATTCCAGTCACCTCCGGCTATTACATAATTGCCTTTGGAATATTCTTCAACCATTTTGGTCCTTAATGCTTCCAGCTGAGCAGTCCTCAAATTGCCGTTATCAAAGGCCGAATTGTGCGTATTGATTATAATGAGTTCATGGCCGTCACTTGTATAGTATTTGTTTACTATATAGCAGCGGTCAGGCATAAAAAGCCCATGAGGCCAGGAAAAATTACCCTCAAAAGAAATCCTGCAGGACTCAAATGGATCTGTAAAAGAAAATATACATAGGCCGGAATGAACATGCCCCATGGGTTTGTTCAGGGGTAACGGTACAAATTTAACCTTGTAATTTATGGCAAAAACATCGCTGTAATTTGGTAATACTTTTCTGAGCCGTTTCATCTGATCATCTTGATAGCTTCTCCTTGCGTTTATATCAACTTCCTGGAAAAGATAGAAATCCACAGGTCCAGTTGCTTTTAAAAAGTCTTTTATCCCCTCAAGGTTCTCCTCGTAGTCAGCTTTTTTTGTGATTACTTTTTTTCCGCCATCATAGAAAAAATCCATTGATTTGCCCAATCCTGCATATCCAATATTCCAGGAAATAAGCCTAAGGGTATCGGATGGGTAAACTTTTTCAACCGTTCCACCATAAATGGGAAGCAAATCTCTTGCAACAGGTTTATAATCGTTAATTTGGATATAGAACAGAAAGGTAATCAGGCCCAAAATAGTAAAAGTAATAATGAAAACAAAGATTATCAATATTTTATAAAACATTCGCTTCATAACAGCAATTGTCTGTTTAAGGTTTATCGTAAAAATGTGTTAATTTTAGCCCATCTAAAGTATAAATAATTATGGCAATTCTGGGTTCTATCATAAAGCAGGCTTATACTCTTAGCAACATTCCAATAGGGAAAAAGCATCGGTTTGAAGGCCATGCTGCACAGGAAAAGGTTCTCAGAAAGCTTTTAAAAAAGGGAGAAATTACCGCTTTTGGAGAGAAATACAAGTTTCACGAGATACTTCGTGAACCTGATATTATTACAGCATTCAGGAAAAGAGTACCTACTCACGATTATCAGTCTATGTTCCAGCAATGGTGGTATCGGGCCCTAAATGGGGAAGGGTTTGTAACCTGGCCTGGACGGGTAAAATATTTCGCTCTTACATCGGGTACCTCTGAAGCGTCAAGTAAACATATTCCTGTAACAGGCGATATGATCCGGGCAATACGAAGAACCAGTATCAGGCAACTGGTTTCCATGGTCAAATACGATTTTCCACTGGATTTTTATGAAAAAGGCTTCCTGATGATTGGCGGAAGCACCCATCTGCAATATAATGGCACTTACTATGAAGGGGATTTGTCAGGTATTTCCGCGGGTAACCTGCCCTTTTGGTTCCAGCACTTTTATAAGCCAGGAAAAAGGATCTCAAGGGAACGTGACTGGGAAACAAAACTGGAAGAAATAATTAAAAATGCTGGAGATTGGGATATTGGGGTTATTGTGGGTGTTCCTGCCTGGATTCAGATTATCTTGGAAAAGATAATTGCTCATTATAAGGTTAATACCATTCATGATATTTGGCCAAACTTATCTGTGTACGTGCACAGTGGAGTGGCTTTTGAGCCTTATGAAAAGAGCTTTGCAAAACTTTTTTCAAAACCTGTAATTTATAACGAATCCTATCTTGCTTCGGAAGGATATATCGCATTTCAAAGCAATCCTTATGTAAGGGCAATGCAATTAGTGCTTGATAATGGACTCTTTTATGAGTTCGTGCCTTTTACTGACGATAACTTTGATGAAGAAGGCAACATGGTTGAAAAACCTCAAACTCTCACCTTAAAAGAAATTGAAGAAGGAAAAGAATATGCATTGTTATTGTCTACCTGTTCAGGTGCCTGGCGATACCTGATAGGAGATACCGTTAAATTTACTTCCAAAAGCCGGCATGAAATTGTTATTACTGGAAGAACCAAGCATTTTTTAAGTATCTGCGGAGAACACCTTTCCCAGGATAATATGAACAGGGCAATAAGTATGCTGCAGGAAGATTTTAATATTGAGATCAGGGAATGGACAGTTACAGGGATAAGGCATGATTCTATGTTTGCCCACAAATGGTATCTTGGAACAGATGATAAGATTGATCCGGATCAGGTGAGACTAAAGATTGATGAATACCTTAAAATACTCAATGATGATTACCGTGTGGAAAGAATCGCCGCAATCAAAGACGTTTTCGTGGAAATACTCCCAGTTGCTGTTTTTTCAAAATGGATGAAAACTCATGGTAAAGAAGGTGGGGCAAATAAATTCCCCAGAGTTTTGAAGAAGAGGCAAATTGAAGAATGGGAAGAATTTATTAAAGAGAATAAACATTAGTAGATAAAACTATGGACCCCGTTTGGGAAGGTGTAATATTGGGAATTACCCTGGCCATTTTTTTTGGATTTGGACCGGCATTGTTTGCTTTGATACAAACCAGCATCCATAGAGGCTTGTGGCCTGGATTTCAGCTTGCGTTCGGGATATTTTTAAGCGATGTAGCACTGGTTGGTCTATGCTTTCTTGGTGCCATACAAATTATTAATAGTCAGGAAAGCCTGTTCGGTATTGTCAGCGGAATAGTACTTATTGTCTTCGGCATTGTAACCTATTCCAGGAAGGTACAGTTATCAAATACAGAGAATAATGATAATACAAGCAAACCCGGTGCTCTTACCTATATCCTTAAAGGTTTTTTTCTGAATATCGCAAATCCGTTCGTATGGATTTTCTGGATGGGTGTTGTCGTTGGTGTTACGGCAAATTATTCAGGCGATGTGCAATCCCTTGTCTTATTTTTTACAGGCACACTTATGACCGTCCTTATAACCGATATGCTTAAATGTTTTGGTTCTTATAAAATAAAACATTATCTTACACGTGGATTTGTCCACTGGATAAACCGCATTGCAGGTATTGGACTTGTGATCTTTGGAATTTACCTGATTTTAAGAACCATAATTGAATTGTAACCATGCTTAAAGAATTTACGAAAAACTGGTGGCTAATGACCCTTAATGGTGTCATAGCATTGATATTTGGTATTTTTGCCATAATACTCCCAAATAGTACTATTATGACAATAGCCAAGTATTTTGGCCTCATTGTCTTGATTGCAGGTGTGATCCTTCTTATCGGGGGTATAATGAATCAAAGAAAGGGAAAACCATCCACTTTACTATTTACGGAAGCAGTAATATCAATCGTTATCGGTTTGATAATCATGATATTTACCAAGCAAACCCTGATGCTATTTGTGATACTTATAGGGATCTGGGCTATTATTCTGGGTATCCTGCAATTAACATTATTTTTTAGTATAAAGGATGAACTGACAGGAAAGACTGGGTTGCTTATTAATGGCCTGATTACTCTTGTATTTGGAATATTGATTTTCTTTAATCCCTTTACTGCAGTGAAAGCATTTACAGTTATTGTAGGGATTGTTGCCTTATTTTTTGGCGCAGTTTTGATTTTTTATTCAATGAAAATCAAAAGCATAAAGGAATAATAAGTGAATAGAGTAAGCATAATAAAAGTTACAGGTTGCAGGATCCAGGTTACAATGTAATAAGTCGTCATTTTAACTGCCAGTTATCCTGCGACCTGCAACCTGTAACATGCAGCCTGCAACCATAGAGAAGGTAACTTGATATTAATCATTCCCGATGCTCATTTATTGTTATTCTGGAAATTTTATATCCTTGATGTTTAGCTGGAGGGTTTTTTTACCGTTCCATTCATTTTCTTCAAGATGGTAGCAGATGCTAAAGGATTTTTCTGTGTGTATTTTTTCCAGTAAATGTCCTTGCTGAAAAGCTATGGCAGGAACAGGATATACAGAAATATCTGGGTGGAAAACTTCAAGTTTCAGATGGTTTTTCCCGACTTTTCTGGCGTTTCCTGTGTCCCTTACTCCATCTGTTTGAAAAATGGGCGCCATGTTACCGGGCCCGAAAGGTGCAAGTTGTTTAAGAATTTTATAAAAGCGGGTATTTATCTCATTTAGTTGGATTACAGTATCAATTTCAATTTCAGGTATTAGCATTTCCTCGTGGGTATGACTCTTTACATATTCCTCAAATTTCTCTTTAAAAGCCGGTAACTTTTCAGGTCTTAAAGAAAGCCCTGCTGCGTATTTATGGCCTCCGAAATGTTCCAGAAGATCACTGCAATAATCAACAGCATCATAAATATCAAAGTCTTTAATAGATCTGGCCGAACCTGTAATAAAACCATTGGATTGGGTGAGAACGATGGTGGGGCGGTAATAATACTCTGTGAGCCTGGATGCTACTATTCCAATTACACCTTTATGCCAATTGGGATTAAAAACCACTGTGCTTTTACAGTTTTTAAGATGCTCATCATTTTGTATGAACTCTAGAGCTTCTTGTGTTGCAGAAAGGTCCAGGCTTTTTCTCTCTATATTAAGGTTGTTGATCTGATCGGCCAGTTGTTCGGCATATTTACGGTTCGATGTGATAAGCAGTTCTACGGAGTTATTAGCATTTTCTATTCTACCGGCAGCATTGATCCTTGGGCCGACAAGAAAAACAATATCGCTGATTGTTATCTCGCGGTTAAACAGGTAAGGCCCTGTGGAAGCTTCTTCACGATCGATTCCACCACAATGTAAAATCGCCTCAAAACCCGGCCTGGGTTTACGATTGATAAGCTTCAACCCATAATAAGCTAAAATCCTGTTTTCACCGGTGATAGGGACAATATCCGCAGCGATGCTAACAACAACCAGATCAAGAAAAGAATCAAGTTTCTCTTTTGGTAATCTGTATTCAATGGAGTAAGCTTGTATTAACTTAAATCCTACCCCGCACCCTGATAACTCCTTGTAGGGATATGAACAATCAGAACGTTTAGGATCCAAAACAGCATATGCATCTGGAATTTCATCACCTGGTCGGTGATGATCGCATATTATAAAATCCAAATTCCTGTCCTTCGCATATTTAATCTTATCAATGGCTTTAATTCCGCAATCAAGGACTATAACAAGACTAAAATTGTTTTCCACCGCATAATCAATGCCTTTATACGAAATCCCGTATCCTTCGGCATAACGATCGGGTATGTAAAAATCCAGATTAGTATAAAATGAGTGGAAAAAAGTATATATAAGTGCTACTGCTGTAGTACCGTCAACATCATAATCTCCGTAAACAAGTATCTTTTCATTGTTGTCTATGGCTTTCCTGATGCGTTGGACAGCCTTGTCCATGTCTTTCATCAGGAAAGGATCATGCAGGTCGTTGAGATCCGGACGGAAATAATCTTTTGCTTCCTTAAAATTATGAATTCCACGTTGAACCAGCAAATTTGCAAGTTGAGGATCAATATTCAGAACTTGGGCCAATTCCCCCACAATGCGCTCGTCTCCAGGTTGCTTTATGACCCATCGTTTTTCCATGTTTCCTATTTATTGGGTAAAGATAATGATAATTTGACAAATTCGCAGTTTATGCAGCTTTCGGCTTATGTATATTAGTTCCGGAAAATCACCAATATACCCCCTCACTTGAAAAAAAATTTCACGAGAATTGGGAAAAATGATCATATGGCTGCAGGTTACAGGTTACAGGTTACAGGTAGTGTGGGTGATGAGTGATGAGTGATGAGTGATGAGTTGTCGCTTGCAACCTGTCGCCTGTAACTTTGTGTTAATGATTCCCGATACTCATATTATTTTTTGTTGATCAGAGCAATTCCGACCTGAAAGCATCCAAACGTATGAATATAAAAAGGAGAATTGTGAAAGCCCATAAGGATGACCCTCCGTAACTAAAGAACGGCAATGGTATGCCAATCACAGGCACCAATCCAATGGTCATGCCTATGTTTACTGTGAAGTGGAATAACAACACCGATAATACACCGTATCCATAGATTCTGGAAAACTTTGACTTTTGCCTTTCCGCTAAATTGATCAATCTGATCAATAATAAAAGGAAGAGAGATAAAATCACAAAACTACCGGCAAACCCCAGTTCTTCTCCAACTGTACAAAAAATAAAATCTGTATCCTGTTCCGGAACAAAATCGTATTTGGTCTGTGTTCCTTCAAGATATCCTTTGCCCCAAAATCCCCCGGAACCAATGGCGATTTTTGATTGATGTACATTGTAACCGGCACCTTTAACATCAAGCTCCTTTCCGATGACAACATTGATCCTTTTTTGCTGATATGGAGATAAATAGTGCTCAAATGAATAATCAACCAGGAATGAAAATCCCGCACATAAGGAAGCAAAAAGGATTATTTTCAGAATATTTGAAAAGGTTCGTTTAATAAAGAAAAGCGATAAAACGGCAATGAATGCTAATCCAATAAAAATATATAACATGCTGATGAACAGGGTCGTAATTGTAAGGATAAATATTACAACACCGGTGATTACCAGACGGGCTGATAAACCGTCGCGGTACAGAACAAGGAAAAATGATAGAAAAACAAGCGCCGATCCTGTATCGTTTTGAAGAAAGATTAGTGCTGCCGGTAAGGCAATTATTGTTATAGCTGTTAAGAGATGTTTGAACTTCCGGATATTTGTATTGAAATCACTGAGATATCGAGCTAATGCCAAAGCTGTTAGAAACTTGGCGAATTCGGATGGCTGTAGCCCGAAAGATCCTATATGAAACCATGATTTAGCACCAGACACTTCTCTTCCGAAAAATAAAACCAATAGTAGGATTAACATTCCGATTGCGTAAAAAACATAAGAGAAAGCGTTAATGAACTTAACATCCAGAAATAAAACAATAAAAATTATAATCACAGAAGCAAATATCCAAAGCAATTGTTTGCCATAGCGTTGAGAAATATCGAAAATGCTGCTGTATTCATCATTGTAAACCGCTGAATATATATTGAGCCAGCCAAAAAAGACCAAAAAGAAGTACAGAATGATTGTAATCCAGTCGAGATTGGCAAATATGTTTGTCTGTCTTCTCATTTCCTGTTCAGTAGATTTGAATTCAAGAGCCTATCTTCTATCCAGACTCTTTTTATCTCACCAGTTAAATATTTTTCGATCATCAAGCTGGCTATAGGAGCAGCCCATGTAGAACCGAATCCGGAGTTTTCAACGATAACAGCAAGAGCAATCTTAGGATTTTCCCTGGGTGCAAATGCAATAAAAGTCGAGTGATCTTTGCCATGTGGATTTTCTACCGTTCCGGTTTTTCCGCAAATCTTTATATCCGGGATGTTTACCCAGTGAGCGGTTCCATATGGTGCATCTACTACGTCATTCATTGCAGCAACTATTGGAGAGAAATATTGCATATCAATGTTGGCTGTTTTCTGCCTGAATTGAACACGGTTTGGACCTTCTGTCCCATATATATTTCGGAGGAGATGAGGTGGGAAATAGTATCCCCAGTTAGCCACAATGCATGCGAAGTTAGCCATTTGTAAGGGAGTTACAAGAATTTCTCCCTGGCCTATGGATAGCGATCGAATCGTCAAAGCTGTCCAATGGTTCTCACCATAAACATTATCATAATATTCAGCAGGTGAAATATTTCCGCTTAATTCAAATGGAATGTCTGTGTTAAATTTGGTGCCAAATCCTGCCTTAATAGCATATTTTCTCCATTGTGTATATGCTTCTTTTGTTGTCGAATAATTGGGGTTGGTAATTATACTGCGGAAAGTCTTCCAAAAAAATGGATTACAGGAGTGCATAATCGCATCATGAAGCTCCAGTGGAGTGACATGATGATGGGAACATCGGATTGGCCTGGTTTCTGGCCCCTGGCAATCATATCGAGTTTCAGGTGTTAACACATTTTCCTGCAAGGCAATCAATGCATTGAGAATTTTAAATGTGGATCCTGGAGAGTATGTGCCCATTATCGCTCTGTTCATTAATGGGTTTAAACTGTCGGAAGCTAAGGCTGCGTAATTGATGCTACGTATTCTTCCAACAAGTAGGTTCGGGTCGTAGGATGGACTTGTTACAAGGGCCAGGATTTCTCCACTTGAGGGTTCTATGGCTACTATACTGCCTATCTTGTTTTCCATCAGCATTTCACCATATTGCTGAAGTTCTGAATCTATAGTGATCTGTATATTCGATCCTGGAACTGACACTGTATCCAGTGAACCATCCATGAACTTTCCTTTTTCCCTGTTGTGAACGTCCACAACCTTGACACTTACACCCTTTTGACCTCTTAGAAGAGATTCGTACGATTTTTCGATTCCACTCTTACCAATATAATCGCCTAACTGATAATAATCGTCCCTGTCAATTTCCTTTTGGGTTACTTCACCTACATATCCCAAAGTATGTGCTGCAATGCTTCCTGTATATTTTCGTAATGTTCTAGCCTGAACGAAAAATCCCTCGTATTTAAATAACTTTTCTGCAAGATAAGCATAGTCTTGCCGCGATATCTGCTCAAGAAACAAAGATGGTTTGAAACGGCTGTATTTTTTTGCCTTTTGTAGTCTGTTCCTGAAATCGCTAAGAGATATTTTAATTATGTTGCATAATTCCAGGGTGTCAAATGTAGATAACTGCCCGGGTATAACCATAAGGTCATATGCAGGTTCATTGTAAACTAAAAGATTGCCGTTGCGATCATAAATCAACCCCCTGGGGGGATAATCGGTCATATATCTCAATACATTGTTCTCAGCAGAAAGCTTGTAAGAGTTTTTGGGTACTTGTAAAATGAATAAACGAACAATGAAAGAAAGCCCAATAATAATAATAAGGCCTTTGATAACATACTGCCTGGAAGTATAGCTCTTAACTTTCATGGATCATTGCCGGTATTTATGCAATTGCAAAGATAAACCATCGGGAAATAAGATTACCGCAGTCCTGAATGACCAAATCCGCCCTCTCCCCTCTTTGTTTCATTTAAAACCATTACTTCCGTTAACCGAACGCGGGTGTAACTTGAAATTATCATTTGGGCTATGCGATCGCCGCTGTTTATTGTAAATGGTTCCTGTGACAGGTTTATTAATATTATTTTTATTTCGCCACGGTAATCAGCATCAATGGTACCTGGTGTATTAACCAGAGTAATTCCATGTTTGATGGCAAGCCCGCTTCTTGGGCGGATCTGTGCTTCATAACCGGAGGGAAGCTCAATAAATAGGCCAGTAGGAATCAGATTCCGTTCAAAAGGTTGTAATGTTAACGGATTTTCAAGATTCGCCCTTAAATCCATTCCGGCTGAATGTTCTGTTTCATAAGAAGGTAAAGGATTCTTCGATTTGTTAACAATATTGATCTTCATTAAGCTTGATTTATATTAAACGTTTTGTAAAATTTTTTCTTTCAAATATAAAAATGATTAAAAGGAAAGAAAAGAAAAGTATGGTGTTTATAATTAATTGACCTTCTGATGGCTCAGGAAATATTATCCTGCTGATAAAATAAAGGGTAATCGCTGAAATGGAATAGAGAGAAATGTGAAGGTAATCATAAGGAATGGGATAGAATTTTCTGCTAAGGAGGAACGAGAAAACAACCATAAATAGATTACAGAAAAAATGAGCCCAGGCTGCCCCGATATAACCCATTCCTGGAACAAGTACAAAATTGAGGATTATGGTTATTAATCCTCCCGAAATTGCTATGAGAGCTCCGAATTTAGTTTTATCGGTAAGTTTATACCAGATGGATAAATTAAATAGAACTCCCAGAAAAAGATTTGCTAGCAATACAACTGGAACTATACTTAACCCGCTACGATAGCTTTTATCAATAAATAGTTTGAAAATATCAAGATATAGTGTCACCAGCAAAAAAATAGTCAGGCAAAATATGATGAAATACTTCATCGTAAGTGCATATAAGTACCCGGAATTTTTATCCTTAGCATGCGAAAAAAAGAAGGGTTCGGCGGCATAACGAAACATTTGAATGAAAATGGTCATTAATACAGCAAGTTTAAAATTCGCTCCATATATACCCAGTTGAGCCATAATATAATTATGAGGGTCCGATGTACCAGGAGGTATGCTAACAAGATACTTAAAAAGCAGTTTATCAGAAACCTCGTTTATCATTCCCGCTAAGCCAACAATAAGCAATGGTAATGAGTAAAGAAGCATTTTCCTGATAAGAGCTATTTGAAATATTATTTTAGCTTTAAAAATTTCGGGTAATAGAAGTAAAAATGTTACTGCTGTGGCAATTAGATTTGATAAAAACGCATATCCTACACCAAAAGAAGGATCATAAATAAAGGTGATTATTGATGACGGATTATTTGAATAATAATGTGGACAAATAATCAGGAAACAAAAGTTAAACAAAATATTTACGGAAATATTTATGATTTTGATGTAAGCAAACCGGAAAGCTTTATTTTCAAGTCTCAACTTGGAAAATGGGATTGCAAGAAATGAGTCAAGCCCTATAATTATTGCCATAATTGATATGTACTCCGGATGATCAGGATAATTCATGTATTGTGAAATAGGTCCGGAGAACAGTAAAACCAGGAATATGAAAATAGATGAAGTTATGCCTAGCAAACTTATTGAAGTTGAAAATATTTCTGATTTGTTCTCTGAATTTCCTGCAAATCGGAAATACGTAGTCTCCATCCCATATGTCATTAACACGAATAGAAATGCAGTATAAGCATATAATTCAGTAATGATTCCATAGTCACTTGTGATAAAAATTCTTGTGTAAAAGGGTGTGAGTAATAAATAATTAAGAAGTCGTGGTATGATCGTGCCGAGTCCGTAAACAATCGTCTGTCCGGCAAGAATTCTTAGAGGTTTCAATGGTTATAGGTTTATTGCAAAGATAAACGATTTATTCAGCCATTGAAAAATCCTAAGGATCTTGTAATAATGCTAATAATTACAAATCAGGAACATGATTTAAATGAGGGAAGTTTTGAATTATTATATAGCAGGATTTACGGGTAATTCGATGGTAAACGTTGTTCCCTTATCCGGTCTGGAATTAAAGGAAATGGCTCCCTTATAATAATCGATGATACTTTTTACCATAGCTAAACCCAATCCCATTCCTCCTGACTTTGTTGTGAAATTTGGCTGAAAAATTTTGTGAGATATTTCGGAAGGTATACCCGGTCCATTATCGCTAATTTGAATAATTATTGATGTGGGTGTCAGGTATAATTTGATGATTATTTGACCGTCGATTTTATCCGATAAAGCCTGGACAGAGTTTTGAATCAAATTGGTAAAGACTCTGGAAAATAGTTTTTTATCTCCTGTAAAAATGCAATTGGGTTCGACCTTACAAGCAATACTTGTATTTTGTATTGAGCTGTCTTTGAAAAGATCTGCTGTCTGTAACAATACTGAAGAAAGATTAAATTCTTCGTTTTTCGGTTCCGGTAGATTATAAAGATTGGAAAATTGCACTGCAATATATGACAGAGAATCGATTTGTTCAGTAATTGTATCGGTAAAACGTTTTAATCTATCTGGAAAATCGGGGGATTTGTCGTTCCATGATTTTAAAAGTGCCTGAACACTTAATTTCATGGGAGTGAGTGGATTTTTAATTTCATGTGCCACCTGTCGTGCCATTTCCCTCCATGCGTTTTCTCTTTCCGATTGAGCTAAAAATAAAGCATTTTTCTCCAATTCGTCGACCATTCGGTTATATTCTGCTACAAGTGTTCCAATCTCATCCTTTGCTGACCATACTATCTTTTCATTCTCATTTTTCAACGAAAGTTGTGCTAATTTGGTTTTCAACAATTGAAGAGGTCGTGTCACATATCTTGATACAAGCAGGGAGATAAGCATAGACAAAATGATAAATAGAATATATATGTTAATATAGGTAGAAAGAAAAGATGATATCTCACTACGTAATTCCGTTTGTCTGGCAAAATATGGTAGGTTTACAATGGCAGAGATCTCGTTATTTGAATTTCTGAAAGGAACATAAGCTGATAGATAATCATAGTGACCTATGCATTCATGTTGAATGTGAAGTATTTTGTTTTCAAAGAAAATAGCTCTGTATGCACCTGGATCCATTAGCTCTGAAGTTAGGCCCTTGCTGAAGATACCAGGTCTAGATGTAGCTAAGAGATTTCCTGATAAATCATAAAGATTTATATCAGAAAAGAAAACCTGAGAAAATTTTGTAAGTAGTGTCGAAAGATAATCAGAAAGAGAATCTGTTAAAACAGGTTCAGATGAGAGCTTATGTTCCAGTTCCGTTAAAACAGAAAATGTTTTCTCCTCAAGAATGTCATGATTTTTATCATTATTGAAACGGATAATGAAAGTTATAGATATTGCGCCTATGAATAAGAAAACAAAAATAAGAAGGATTATGATCATAACCTGAAAGCGATTACGAAGGTTTATCCCGTTAAACGAGCCCGATGGAATGATGTTAAATATTGTAACAAATATGAGTACAATAATAGAAATAGTCAGAAAAAGAAAGGAAAAGGGAGAAATTTTATCAAGAAAAGTAGGCTTCTCTTTACTCAAAAGAATAACATTTTGATCTGCTAATTCAAAATAGTAATGTATGTTACCATCATATTCGAAACTGGAGTTGGATAAATTCACGGGAGTTAACTTATGCCTGTAAGATACATTTCCGAATTTATAAAAGAGATTGTTTTGATAATAGCGCGCATAAGAATAATCTGAAAGATCAGGATACGATATATTCCCTTCTTCTACAAGTAATTCAGGATAACCCAGGCCTTCATCAGGATAGGAATTGTAATAGGCTTCCGCATAAATCGTGAAAGTAGAAATGCTGTCATTTACCATTATGATATATGGCAATTTTACCAGGTAGCTGTATGTATGACTGATATGGTAGCGAAAAAGAAAAGATGAAGGTGTTGTATCACAATAATTTAAGATTTGAGACAGAAAGTAATCTTCACACAATATTAAATAGTTATCTGGTTGAATGTTTAAAATATTGCCTTGGTTACAAATGGTAAGGAAAACATTATAACCAGGGAAGATTTTATCAAAATAGTTGTATTTCAGATAATTATTTATAATATCCTGATTTGTCGATTTATACTGTGCTAAATAGTTTTTAATAATAGTGTCTTTGGTAATATTGTCTTCAAAAGTTAGAAAAGTATACTCAGTCACTGGATCAGATGTTCGGGAGAGCTGTAGCGCTAAAATAGACCGGTATTGTGATTCTTTTTCTATTGTTGATTTTCTCAGAAGAAAGGAAGAAACAGCTGAAAAGAATATAATTAGTATAGTGACAGATAGGATTGAATGATACGTTTTAAGGTATTTTTTAATGAATAGTAAAAGAAAAATGAAAATTACTGGTATGATCGTTAATTCATAACTTTTTGAACGCAGATAAACAAATACCAGGAATAGCAGGGCAGCACTAAAGAACGAAAGGAAAAACCTTGGAGGATTATTTGCAAACAAGGGAAATAATTTGTCAAATAATTTATATGATATCAATGTGTAAGAAACTAAAACTAGTATTAAAGATATGATACTCAGATATGCTGGAAAACTTAAAGAAACAACATTGGTTAAATCCATTGAAAAGTTTGAATCCAGGATAAGGCTTTGTACTAAAAGATGTATTAATTTGAAGAAGATGAAAAAGTGGAGAAAGATGCTAAATGAAGTAAAAATCGAATAGGATCCATTATGGTTTTTTATGATCAAGGAGAATCTGGAAAAGATGGTATATGATATTGCAAAAATTGTAATTGAGTTTAGAACAAGATCGCCTATAGAGTTAAAGAACACAGTAGAGCCATAGAAAAAAGGCGTAAAGAAATCTGATTCGAATAAATGAGATGGAAATCTAATATAATAGACAAAAATTCTAAGCAACAAGATGTCGATTATTAGAAAAATCGTGGAAAGCATGGGAAATTTTAGTGATAGTGGTATTCTTTGATAAATGTGGTATATAAGAATAAGAAGTAATGAAAATATCAGCAGGAAGAGTAAGAACAACGTTCTCAAGCTGGATGATGAAAAATTTGATATAGGAGTTTCTTCGGGTGTGATGGATTTGAAAACAAACGGTGATTGTTGAAGAGAATCCGGAATATGCTCCAATCTTATACCAGGACTCAAGTCATATGCAGGATTGAAACTATTTACCAGATGTGAATTATTATAAGGATAAGAATAGCGGATCAGGTTTAAACCAATCAGCTTGTATGGACCATTAACGAGAGAAATAGCCTGGTAGTAAGCATTCGGCAATCTGAGTATAACAGTTTCATTTTCAGGAAGATTATAATCGGTAGGATTAACCGAATTGTTGGTCCAAAAGATAAGAGAATCGTTTCTGTAAAGAAAGAACAATAATGAAGGATGTGTATTATCTATTGTAACAATAAAATCGTCTGTAGCAAATGATAAACTATCTGGATGTTTAATTAATCTATTGGAATATTCTTCAAGAAGTTTTTGTTGATTACTATATACCTGTTCAAAGTGATATAGTGTTTTTTTACAGGAAAGGTTACTGGAAAACTTATAGTAAAGGAAAAGAAAAATAATTGTAATTATCAAAATCAGTAGAGAAATGAACAATATTTTGTTTTGAAATAACCTCATTGTTATAATGATTTGAAATTCAGACTACTAATATTATGCCAAAAGAAGCCTATATTTTAATGATCGCTATAAAGTTAGGGTTTTATATTATAAGAGGTATAAGTTGCAACAGCGGGCCTGGAATTAGTTTTTTTGAGTAGCAGGATTGAATAAGGAAAAGTAGCAGGTTACACGATCCAGATTACAGGAAAAGAGTGAGCTGATTATCTGAAAGAATGAAAAAATTGTATTGTTTTTCGGTTTTATATTGTAGGCAAGATTTTAATAAAAATGGTTCGTGATCTTGCAACCTGCAACCTGTAACCTGTAACAATTTGTTTTCCCTTACCGACACAAAGACGGATTACTGTTTTTGAAGAATTACCAAAATAGAGGAATAATTTTTATGATTAAAAAATGCAAGAGAATTGGATATCAAACCAATAATAGGTGAGCGAAGATATTTAATTCGGCTATTAAGGTATTTTTCACTAAGGAGGCTTACATAAAAGGAATCGAAGATCATGCCTTTTGATTGTATGATTTTGAAGCCCTCTTTTTCGCAAAACCTGGTGAGAGTGTTAAGGTTGAAATGATATAAATGCCTGGGAACGTCTAAAGCTGCCCAAAATGATTTATAAAATCTTGCATCGTAGGAATTGACATTTGGGACTGCAATAAACAGGCATCCTTTATCCTTTAAAATATTTCTGAAAGTAGAAAGCAATGAGGCTGGATTTTCAACATGTTCTAAAACATGCCAAAGTGTTATGGTATCAATAGATGTAGGAGGTAAATCCATTAATTTATCAGGATGTTGGATATCAATTCCGTATTTCTTGAACGAAGCTTCACGGGCAATTTTAGAAGAATCATAGCCCATGGCTTTCCAACCATATGATAAGGCATAATTTACTAGGTCTCCTGATCCACATCCATAATCAATGAGTGTTTTCCCATCGGAATGCTTTTTAATAAGTTGAAATTTCTTCTTAAGAGAGTATTTTTTGACAATTGCATATAGAGAATTAACGAATCCTTGAGTATCATCAGAATGAGAAACATAATCTTTTGATACGTAATATGAATTCATTGAAGAACTATCGGGAAAAGGATTTGTTCTGATAAGACCACAGTGAGAACATTGAACAAGATCAAATGATTCATGTGTTAAAAAGTAATCTTTGGTGGATATGTAATGAGTAACATCTTTTTTGCCACACATTGTACATATTGAGGTTGTGGTATAATTATCCTGTTTCACGTGGAACATTTTTAGCGACCTAAGTAGACCAATAAAACGGAAATATCAGAAGGAGATACACCGCTTATCCTTGATGCCTGACCAATGGTTCTGGGTTTTATTTTGCTGAGTTTCTCCCTTGCCTCAAACGACAAAGATTCGAGTGAAAAGTAATCAAAATCGGATTTAAGTTCTATATCATCCAGGCGAATAAGTTTATCTGCCATTTCCTGTTCTTTTCGGATATAGCTGTTGTATTTTATGAGAATTTCCGCTTCTTCAATGCTTTCAGCATCGTTGTTTATTGCTTTGGTAAGAAAGGAATTCAGGGCTGGGATATGTTTTCTGAGTTTTTCAAAAGAAATAAAAGGCCTGACAAGAAGCTGTGAAATTTTAATTTTTTGCTTTAGAACCGATGTTTCATTGTTTTCAAGCAAAGGATTTATGTCTGATGGATCAATGCTGGTTTTTCGGCAAAAGTCGATTATATCTTCAATATAGCCTGATTTAACGTTAACCCTTTCCATTCTTTCTTTCGAAGCAAGCTGAATTTTATGTGCGATCGGAGTTAGCCTTAGGTCCGCATTATCCTGACGTAAAAGGATGCGATATTCTGCCCTGGAAGTAAACATTCTGTATGGTTCATCAACACCTTTTGTTATAAGATCGTCGATAAGAACGCCTATGTAAGCGTCGGATCTGTTTAATAAGAAGGCTGAATGACTATATAGTTTTTGATGGGCATTGATACCGGCAATTAGACCCTGGGCTGCTGCTTCTTCATAGCCGGTTGTTCCATTGATCTGACCGGCAAAATAGAGATTTTCAATAATTTTTGTTTCTAACGTATAATGTAGCTGCGTTGGTGGAAAATAGTCATATTCGATAGCATAACCCGGACGGAAGATCTTTGCGTTTTCAAAACCTTCAATTTCTTGTAATGCTTTCAATTGTATGTGATCCGGGAGAGAAGAAGAAAAGCCATTTAAATAGTATTCTACGGTGTCCCATCCTTCTGGTTCGACGAATAACTGATGACTTTCTTTTTGCCAGAAACGGTCGATTTTATCTTCAATTGATGGACAATAACGTGGACCGATACCGGAAATACGACCAGTGAACATAGGAGATTCGTTAAAACCGGTCCGCAGTATGTCGTGTACTTTCTTTGAAGTATAGGCGAGATAACAGCTTCTCTGGTGCTTCAAAGATGGTGTATCCGTGAATGAAAACTTACCTGGGAATTCATCTCCCTTTTGCTCTTCTAATCTGGAAAAATCAATTGTCCTGCCATCGATTCTAACCGGTGTACCTGTTTTCATCCTGGAAGAATCAAAGCCCAGGGTTTGTAATTGTTCGGTTAAACCGGATGATGGCCCCTCTCCTATCCTTCCTCCGGAGATTTTTTTCTGACCAATATGAATTATCCCATTAAGAAATGTACCGTTGGTCAGGATAACAGCTCGTGATGCAATAAAATGACCCATAGCCGTGTAAACACCTTTAAGCTTCATTTCATCAACTTTTATTCCAATGACCATATCCTGAAAAAAGTCAAGATTTGGTATCTGCTCAAGCTGACGTCTCCATTCTATGGAAAATAGTATCCTGTCGTTTTGGGCTCTTGGACTCCACATTGCTGGTCCCTTAGATTTGTTCAGCATGCGAAATTGGATCATGGTCTTATCTGTAACAATCCCTGATAATCCACCCATCGCATCGATTTCCCGGATAATCTGGCCTTTTGCAATACCTCCCATTGCAGGATTACATGACATTTGTGCCATATTCATCATGTTCATGGTAATTAATAATACCCTTGAACCTAAGTTGGCAGCGGCTGCAGCTGCTTCACATCCTGCATGACCTGCACCTACAACAATGATGTCGTAATCCTGTAACATGGAAACCGGTTTCACGTGGAACAAAATCCAAAGCTAATTGGGAAGCAAAGATAGATAATAATCTTCTTTTGATGTCATCACAGTTTTTTCCCCAGGCTCCTTATCACTATATCCTGCAAGATGAAGTATCCCATGTATGATTAACCTGCAAACTTCATTGTATAGCCTTACCCTATAAATACCGGCATTTTCACGGGCCCTTTCTATACTGATATAAATATCTCCAACTGTGATTTTGGGGTTTTCAGAATAAGAAAATGTAATGATATCTGTTAAGGTGTGATGAGAAAGATACTTAACATTCATGTCATAAAGAAAATCATCATTACAGAAGATAATGTTAATGGTACCTGCCTCAAAACCCTCATTCGACAGGCAATCTGTTATCCATTTTCTAAGTACCGTCTTATGGGACGGTTGATATCTTGTGTTTTCTGAAAAAAAATGTATCGTTTTACCCATGGTAAACCGCAAAAGTCAAAGAGAATATAATCAGGCCTTGTGCTTGATCTTGTTATAATACTGATTGAAAAGATTTTTTCTTTGATCCATAGTTTTCTGACCTATTCCTTCAATGTCAAAAACCATTTCTATACAACGACCATGGTCAGAAATATTAACTTCATCAGATAAGGTTTGAATAAGAAATAATCCTCTTCCTTTTTCAGGATCATCTGTAATAGGATTCCCAACCTTATCGGGATCAAATCCCTTTCCTTCATCAGAAATCTTAAAAGAAATACCTCTTTGCAAAGGATCAAAATGAACAGTAACGAATTTTTCCGGATCGTTTTCGTTACCATGTATTACGGCATTGCAAAAAGCTTCTGTAAGGCAAACCAGGATATTACCATAATGTGTATCCTGTAAATGATATTTTTCACTGATCTCCTCAACAAACCTTTCAATGATCGTAATGTTCTTAAGATTTGAGTTAATTTTTAATTTTTCCATATGGGTAAAAGAGCAAAACTTCAGTCTATAAATTTATAAAAATATTGGGTTACTTTCAATTTATAATAAGGTTTTAATTTTGGCGGGATTGTTTTTAGTAATTCCGCCTCCTTTGACTGTTTGTACTTATACTCGAAAAGTGAATCAGGGTTACTGATTTTTGGATTTTTTGCTTCCGTGGATTCCCTTCTCTCTTCCTTCTCTCTTTCTTTTTCAGCTTTCTCATGTTGAAGCAAACGCGTCAGGATTTCCTTTTGCCTTTTTAACGTTTCATCTGTAATCATTTTATTGACAAGCTCCATCTCCGTCCTTTCCATTTCTTCCATGATCCGGCTTAAATCAGCATCACCTGAACCGGTTTCCCCTTTTTTCTGATCCATCAACTGCTGCAGTTGCCTTCGTAAGGCTTCCTGTTGTGCTGCTAACCTGGCCAATTGCTCACTCATCGATTGTTGACCCATGGACTGGTCCTTCTGTCCTTGCCCCTTTTTAAGCTGCTCAAGACTTTGATTTAACTGCTGCTGTAATTCACTCATGGTTTTGGCATTGGGCTTGCCCTGTCCAGGCTTCGGCTTTCCGCTATTCTGACAACTTGAACTGGCCATTGACATGTTTTGCTGCATTTCCTCCATCGCTTCTGACAATAACAATGCGAGATTGTTGACCGATGTCATGACGTATTGCTGCTTGGAAGCAGCCTGAGGCTTGCGACGATCACTCAGGAAAGATATTGCCTCCTCCGAACTCCGGTTGATGGTTTCAATCTCTCTTGTTACAAAAGGTTGAATCGCCATCTGCCTTTTACTTAGAGCGTATAGTGAATCCTTGACCATGTCAAGATCATTCCCAAGTTGATGCTGCCTTTGTATCAATTGAGGAAACTCAGGATCAGTAATATTAACCTGCGTTACATCATTCATAATCTCTTCCTGGTCAAAGGAAAGCTGAACCAGATTATCCAATATCTGACGCAATGCCTCAATATCCTCTCCTAACGATTCCTGGCTCATCATTTGCTGCATGTTGAAAAGAAGATCGGATAATTCCTGCATTTGTTGCGATGCGTTCTTTTGTGATTGAGATGCTTTTTTTCTCTGGTTTTTCTCCAAAAGCTCACTGCTGTTTTTCATTTCCTGGTTTATAGCTTCCTCCGAGGTATCCGTGTTGATCATTGGATTGGGTTGCTCAAGAGCCTGGTTCTTTTCATGAACCTCATCCAAATCCTTGCGGATTTCTTCAAACGCTTTATTTAACTCTTCCTGGGCCTGTTCTATTTGATCGATATCTTCTTGCTTGCTCTCACTCTTGTTCGATAATTCCTCCTGCTCACTGGCCAAACGATTCAATTTTTCTATGGTTTCCGTAAGCTTCTTATCAAATTCAAGCTGCTTGATCCACTCCAGGCTTCTATCCAACTCCTCAGATATTTGCTCGGCACTGTTTTCCATCTTTTCAAGCAATTCATTTACCTTTTCCTTATCAATATTTTTCAGCATCTGCTTGATCTCTTCAAGTAAAGCCTTCATTTCATCTGTTAAAATCTCGTTAAGTAAATTCTCTAACTGCTCCTGCTTCTCTTTGATTTCTTCATTAATCTCCTTGAAATGCTGCTCCCTGATATTTTTATCAATGTTTTCCTGCCTGATATTATCTATCCTCTTCTGTAAATCAAGATGCTGCTGGATCAACTCTTCTAATTGCTGACGGTTATCCCACGATACCGTTTCCTCATTAACCATCTTTTCACGCATCTTATCAATCTGGTTCTTCAACTCCAAAGCATCATTAACGGCTTGCTCCATTTCATTCATGATGGCCTTGCCGGCTTCCTCAGTCATTTGCTCAATCTCTTCTACCGTTGGAACTTTATAATACATACGTTCCGACCTGGTCATTTTGCTGCCGGAAATACCGTCATTGTCCCAAACTTCAAAATAGTACTCAATCTCCTGCCCCGGTTGCAAACCCATTATACCCAGATTCAACTGATGATAAAATGTGTGCTGCGCTACCTGGGGTTCAATGGGAATTTCTTGCTTAACCCCCGATTCGGTGCCTAATACCTGATATATAAAATCCAGTTTGTTGAAACCATAATCATCCTTTATTAATCCCTTAAAATAAAGAGCATTGCTGATTGCTGTATCTCTGTATTCCTCAATAAAAATAACGGGATACAAATCAGGAATGGTTTGAATAAAATAGGAAAGACTATCTGAACTGGCCAGAAAACGGTTAAAAACTCCGATACTATAAGCTTCCGGGTGAATTAGCCTTCGTGTAAAACTGAAAACATTTGATCCCGCCTGCTTTAACGTATCGCGGAAATCCAAAAGCTTAAAAATTACACCTTCCGCATCCCGCGTATAAAACTTCCAGGATGCTGAAGTGCCTGCAGGTACTGCTACATCTCCAATATTTTCCAAAATCTCATCCTTTTTTCCTGTATAAGAGGGATAATCAAGAGATAACTCAAAATTCAGAATAATAGGTTTTGGTAATACACGAAGATAGTATCGCCTGGATGTGAAATCTTCAGTGCTGACCGTAAACTCCACATCCTTTTGCAAATTTTTGAATTCATAGTAGAATGAATTCTTGTCCTTCCTGCTTAACCTGTATTCACTGTTCTCAAATTCTATATATATGTCTACCGGAATCAACTCCCCAATTACCCTGACGCTTAAGGTGAAATCATCCTGCTGGATAGCCTCAAGCCTTTCATTTACCACTTCGATCCTGTACGGTAAGTCCTTTTCAAAATGCCTGTTGTGATGAAGTATCCTGTATGTAGGCTCTGTTATCAAACCGGGGGAAATAAACAAAAAAAGAATGATTATTAAAACGGTAGGCAAAACATATTTAATATACTTTCTGTTTTTTCTGAATTGAATTGCATTAATGAAAGGAACAGGAATCAATTGCCTGGTTCTCTGCTCTATACTTGCTTCAAGAAGCTCACTGTCAGCTTCACTTTCCATAGCTTTTCTTAATTGCAACGTATTGAGCAGTCTGTCATTAATCTCCGGGAAAAACCTTCCTATCATCCGCGCAGCTTCTTCTTCTGATAGGGTCCTTCCTACCCTGAACAGATGTAGTAAAGGTATTATCAAATAATAAAAAAGGACCAATACATTGATAATCAAATAAGTAAAGAATAGAGCAGAACGTAATTTTACGTCAAAAAAAACAAAAAATTCTGCCAGAATCAGAGTTAATGAAAAAATCAGAAACAAGGCAATAAATAGAATGCCTCCCTTGAGCATTTCATTTTTGTAATACTTATTAATGAATTGCCTTAATTTGCTTTCTAATATTTTATTATTGTCTTTCATTTAGTTAAACAAATCATACGTTCACCTGTTTAGTTTAACGGCCCCGCTTTACCTAAATTATTTGTTTCGGATAATTACCTGAACAAACAATTTATATTGTGAATTTTCATTAATTAACAAAGATACGGGATATTATGCTAGTGTAAACTCTAAAAAAATAGACTGATGAAACCCACATGTCTTCAAAACGCAAACACAAGAGTAATAAAATCAACCATATGTGGGGTCCATCATACCATTGAGAATTAAAATTTTATTATGATGAAAACAAACCTGACGGTATTATTAATGCTGCTAATCCTTAACAATGCATTAGGGCAGTTTAACGCACCTGATCATGATCATTTTTATTGCAGCCATTCGAAAGTTTTAAACCACGGCAATAAGAATCTGTGGCAAGGTATACGCACCGAATTATTGTCTGATTATGATGTTACTTTCTATTTCCTGGATGTTGCTATTGAAAATAACTCTGTTTTTGTAGAAGGTAATGTCACAATTGAAGCTGATGTAATTGAAAGTCAAATTGATACTGTGGCCTTTGAATTAATTGCTGATATGACAGTCGATTCCGTGAAAGTTAATGGGATTCAACGTGCTTTCCTAAGATCCGGCGATGAAACATTCATTATCCTGGATACACCATTACTCCAGGGTGAACACTTTTCATTCCAGGTATTCTATTATGGTACTCCTCCTCAGGGCTCATTCTTCTCCGGAATGTCAACCGGATATTCCAGCACTTATCAGAAGAATGTAACCTGGAGTCTCTCGGAACCTTATGCCGCAAAGGAATGGTGGCCCACTAAACAGGATCTAACTGATAAGGCCGATTCCTCCTGGGTTTTTATAACAACCAGCGACGTTAATATGGCAGGTTCGCAAGGTTTGCTGACTGCAATCACTCCTTTGCCCGGCAACAAACTACGATATGAATGGAAATCCCGTTATCCTATAGACTATTACCTGATTTCTGTGGCAGTTGCTGATTATCAGGAATATAATATTTATGCTAAACCTGAATCCCTTATTGGAGATTCCATACTTATCCAGAATTTTATTTACGACCACCCAAACTGCTTACCTAATTATAAGGATGGGATTGATCGTACTGCATCATTTATCGAACTGTTTTCCGATTTGTATGGATTGTATCCGTTCTGGGAAGAAAAATATGGGCATTGCCTCACACAATTGGGTGGCGGAATGGAACACCAAACCATGACCACTATCGGTGGTTTCGGTTTTGGATTGGTTGCTCACGAACTGGGCCACATGTGGTTCGGTGATAATGTTACATGCGCAACCTGGAGCGATATTTGGATCAATGAGGGTTTTGCGACATACACCGATTATCTGGCCCATGAAAAAATTGCCGGTCCGCCATGGCCACAGATATGGCTCGAAGATACACACGAAAATGTACTTTCTCAACCCGATGGAAGTGTTTATGTTCCTGAAGATGAACTGGGTAATATTTGGAGAATTTTCAGCGGTCGCCTTTCATATGATAAAGGAGCCTCAATCGTTCATATGATACGTTTTGAATTACAGAATGATTCTGTGTTTTTTAATGTTTTAAAGGAGTTCCAGGATATATATGCAGATAGTGTTGCAACCGGCGTGGATTTTAAAGAAGTGCTCGAAGACATCAGTGGCATGGATTTCACAGATTTCTTCGATCAGTGGTATTTCGGGGAAGGATATCCGGTATACGAAATCGTATGGAACCAGGATGCCGGTAATTTCAATATGGAAGTTACCCAATCTACATCTACAGCCATAACCCCATTGTTTAAAATGCTGATGCCCTACAGGTTGATCTTTAATGATGGCACGGATACTACACTTTTGCTATACCAGAATGGTCATGTTGAAGCCTATTCAATCCCATTTGCCAAACAGGTTGAGGATATTTTGGTTGATCCCGACAACTGGGTATTGGAGAAGGTAAGCAGTATAAATGTGGGTTATGATGAAATACAGAATCCTATGCATTTCTCATTCGGGCCGAATCCTGTAATGGAGCAGCTAAACATCTTCCTCACCAATCCACAACCTTCACTTTACAAGATCAATATAATTGATCATCTGGGTAGGGTGATCTATACCAAACAACTGGAAGGAAATCTAATTCAACTGAATACATCGTCCTATCCTTCAGGAACATATTTGATCCTTCTTCAGAATGGAAATGAATTGTATCAAAGGAAATTTATAAAATTCTGATCTTTATCAAAAAAGGGGCATAAGCCCCTTTTTTTATTCAACTATAACTTTTGAGTATACCGTTTTTCCTCCCGAACTTGCTCTCAACAAATACAATCCGGGTTGACAATCTTCCAGGTTTATCTGAAGTAATTCACTCTCTGTGAAGAAGCTATTTACAATCTGTCCTCTACTGTCGATAATTTCGACATAGGACGGATCTTCCCAATAAGGGGGTATCGTAATAGTTGTATATTTCCTTGCTGGATTTGGATAAACAAGCAAAGAATTCTCCAGACGGATGTCATCCGTCCCATTGAAATTAACAGCCAGAACCACAGCATTGTAAGCCTGAATTTTTCCGCTTCCCCAGATGTTGGATCCACCAAAAGGAATAGTTCCGGTAAAACCATCCGATCTGGAAGTCTGATAAAACAATGTGCGGACATTATGCGGTGTCAAAGATGGTCTGGCCTCTAACATAAGGGCGGTAACGCCTGCTGTAAAAGGGCTAGCCATGGATGTGCCCTGCATGGAAGCAAAATACCAGTAATGCGATCCATCGGTTAACTGTACGGCAACTTCAGGGTTCGATGGTCCGTAATTCGCATCATAGGAATTTACCGACGAAATAATCACATTTCCGGGTGAAGCCACATCGGGCTTAACTCTGCCATCAAGGGTAGGACCGTGACTGGAAAAAGGGGCAATGGCGCCTAATTCAGTATAGAAAGGAATTACCTGGGTTTGTCCGTTCAGGTTTATATAGTTGTTTTTGGTCGTGTAAGCCCCTGCGGTAATAACACCGGAAGCTGTACCCCCTATCTCTCCAACCGTATAATCGGTATTTCCATTCATCCACCCGTTGATTACTCCAATTCCTGGAAAATTATTGGTTAACGGAGCACCGTGCCCATGTCCGTGGTTCCAGATATGAATGGTATTGGCTACACCGTTATCGTCTTTTAATTCAATGGTTGTGACAAAGTTAGGGTTTGTGTTTTCAATATAAACCAAAAAATGAGGCCGGTTGTTTGTAATACTGGATGCCTCTCCCATTGCTTCTACCAAAACTCCGCTCAAATTGACAGATATCTCCGGCTCATTAGCCGATTGCAAATAGTCAGTGTAATCGATATAGTTGCCGATTAAGTCCAAAACATTAACAGCAAGCGTAATAGAAGTATTCGGCATACCCCATATATCCAGAAGTCCGCTTCCGGTGTTGGCCTGCGATTCTTCAAAATAAACTATGACTTCCGGGTTATTTTGCCCGCCCTGTATAGGAAATACCTGAGAAGCATGCATGGGAGTGCCTCCTTCATTCCCGGCTGCACCCACCAGTATCTTTCCCGGACCGGTAAGACCGTTAAAGGCCTGATCCTGAACAGAAGTCCCATCATGCGGTCCAATATGGGTTCCCAGACTCATATTGATAACTGCTGGCTTACCGACAGATTGGGCGTAGGAGAAAATATAACTCACTGCGTCAATCACCGCAGATTGACCTCCTCCAAGCTGAACGAAAACCAATTCACTGTTGGGGGCTACCCCGGTAAAATATCCCTCTGTTGCATATCCTGAACCTCCGGCAATTCCGGCAACATGGGTTCCATGTGATCCGTCTGTAGCTGAATACATTGCGGCAAACAATGCCTGCGCACCGACAATCTCTGATCCATAATTGAACGGAGATGGGGGAGATCCTGAGTTGTCAGTCATGTTCCAGGCTCGGGTTAAGCGAAGATTTTGCCCCAGTAGATCCCAAAAAGTTGGATGTGTATAATCAAAACCAAAATCAACAACCCCGATTATAACTCCGGTTCCAAGGTAGGCCTGACTGAGGCCAGTTCCTGTATGTACCTGATTTACCGAAGTTTCCTGCCTGGCATTATCTAACTTTTTTTTTATCTTACTGTCCGCTTGAATGTACTCAATCCCTTGTATCTCTTCTAATTTAGAAATGTTTTTCACCGGAATTCTCATGGTCCATATATTCCCTGCCTTCGTATTGATCTGAGCATCCAGATTCTTAAGGGATTCTTCCTGGATATCCTGATTTACCTTTATTATAACTCCAATCATGAAATCATTTCCCGATTTTTCCAATGGAAAATCATTGAGGATCTTCTCTAACTGGATTTCATACTTGTCCTGTAATTTTTCCAGCTTCTTGTATTCTTTTAATAGCCGCTTTGTTTCCAATGATATCTTGGAATTCTGTCCTGTAGTTTGGAACGACAGGAAAAACAGCATGGTAATAAAAAGGAGCAAACGTTGTTTCATTGTTCAGAATATTAGGTTTAGCGTAAATTTACAGATTAAATAAGTGTTAATCATTTTATTTTATTAATTGAAGGATTAATAAAATATATGTTAGAAATAACATAAATTAATAATAATCACAATAACAGGAATATACACAGACTTACCATCTCAGATATATATCATCCTGTAAATTATCCAGAATTATTATTTGCAGGTTATTCTCGGTTATAACATCATGTTTGCTTAAATTAATTTCCATCCATACTGTCTTTACAAAACCATGAAAAACAAGTTTTAGCTTTTTAAACCTGGATGAATAGGTTCCGGTAGATTTGTGAAAATGTAACAACCTCTCATGCGGATTAAAATCGATGATTCTTTTATAATAATTCCCTTTCTGGTAATTATAGGAATAACCGTCATCTTCATAATAAGTAAAGCTGTTTTGATTGTTTCCTGCATAAATATGGATAGATAAAGTGTCAGAGGGAGAATCCAGACAGGAAATTACCGGGCTCTGCATTGGGATAATACTACCTTCTCTGACAAAAACCGGGATGCTGTCAACCGGACAAGCTACCATAATTTCACAAGGTCCTGTATAATAACGGTCATTATTGGCAAAGAACCAATTGCCTTCTGGTAGGTAGACCCGGGTAATTTTCTCGTCACTGTATGCCGGAATAATAAGTAAGTTCTTTCCTAATTGAAATTGGTTTTCGAAAGATTTGGCATAAATAGTAAGATCAAAAGGGTATTCAATGGCCAGGCTCCTTGCCAGAGGTATTCCTGATTGATTAGATTCATAAAGGGAGGAATAGATATAAGGAAGAAGAGAATATCGTTTATTGAAAATATTCCGCGCTATAGCTTCAGTTTTTTCACCATAACTCCAGGGCATTTGTTCAGGTGCATCGGCATCGAAGGTATTGATAAAGATAGGATTGTAAATGGCGATATTTAACCATCGCAAGTAGAGCGAAGGAGAAACAATCCCTGATGATCCGCCGATATCACTACCGCAAAGCGGTACCCCGCTTAATCCCATACTGCAAATCCTTCTTACGCCTTCAAGCATAATATCTTCTCCAGGTAAGATGAATCCATTCCATGTAGCAGCATATCTTTGTATTCCTGCGTAAGCATTATGGGCAAGTACCAATGACCTTTCATTTTTAAGATGGGTTTTCATTGCTTCGTATGCAGAGCTGGCCATCATCAGATAATAAAGGTTCCTGACTTTCATCATACTTGTTGTTGTACCATCGCCATCGAGCTCGATGATATCAGGAATACCTCCCATTTGTCTTACTATTTTAGTATTCGGATCGAAACAGATACTGCGGACACCTGCATCGGCCAATGACTTAAAATGTCCTTTCCACCATGAATAGGTTTCTCTATTAGTCAGATCGGGGAAATGGCATCTGCCTGCTTTTGTATTTCCCGTGTATGGCAAGCCTCCGGGATACTTAATAAAATGATCATGGTTTATTCCATCCTGATAGATATCAAAACCTGGATTTATCCTTACTCCGGCATCAACCTGCATGGATGTTCTGAATCCAGCATCTTTCAGAGTACCTGTTAATACCGATGGGTGGTCAAATCTTTTTGGATCCCAGGTAAACACTTCAAAATCCCTGGTAGAAAACATGTCAAGGCAGTATATATCAGCGGGGAATCCTTTTTCCCTGAATTCTTCAGCAGTTCGAATAACCTGCTGGTTACTGCTATAACCTTGACGACTATGATGGTATCCCAAAGCCCACAGAGGAGGCATCTCCATTTTTCCTGTCAGCGCAGTGAACTTGCTTAGGATGCTTTTTACGGATTTTCCCCAGATGAAATAATAATCCAGGGTACCATCGGAGGAGGAGAAACTGTAATATTGATCATCGGTGCCGGCACCAAAATTAAAGCTGCTTCGTCCTGTGTGATCCAAAAAGATTCCATAAGTGAGGCTATCGTGAATCCCTAAAAAAAAGGGGATAAAAGAACCAAATCCAGAAATGCCGTTTTCAGGACTTTCGACAATTCCATTGTTCTCAAAATATTGGCCTCGCCGGTTTAGCGATCCCGGCTGGTCACCCAAACCAAGAAAAATCTCATCCTGGAAAAGCCTGTGATACTGTGAAACGACTCCTCCAAGCCATGATATGGTTAAACCAAAATAATGCTCTGTCACCAGTTTGTTATCATAGGTAAATATCCTTATGTGTAAAGGATATTTCTCTATTTCTATTTTTAAAGAATCGGTTGTCAGGATCAAAACCTTGCTGTTGAAACGGAACTGGAATTCACCGGAAGGTTCCAGTATGACCGCATACGATTTCCAGTCATTGATGTTTGCATCGGATACCCGAACCCTGATAATGTCCGGAGCATAATGTGTAAGTATAATCTGTCCATTGTCTCCTTCTATTTCCAGAGATCTTGAACTGAATGAAAACTCTCTGAAATGGCCGATGGGCTTATTTAAAGCCGCCTCCTGCGCCAATAGGGTCGGCCCAGAACAAAACAGTATGAAGGAGAGGAGAAGAATTGATATTTCTCTGTATTTATCAACTTTATGTACTTTAATGATGATCTTTTTAAGCATAGTAATATCCTGGAAAATGATGGTAAAAATATTCAATTAAATGGACAGGGGAAAGTATTTACCAATAAATAGCCAGGAAAGGATTTTCAATTTTTACAAGGGAATTTCAGGGATTGAAACCAATGCAGAGGGATTTAACTTTGTTATCGTTAATTTGAAATAGCAATGATTGGTTGGGTTCAAAAAGTAAATCCAATGGTATACTCTTTCCCTTCCAGTTTATAATAACAGAAAACTGCCGGGTTGATGAATTGCCGGATTGCCTGTATTCAAGCGGATACTGTAGATTCCATGCTTCCGGATTCGAAAAAAACACCCATAAGGTATCACCATTGTGTCTGGCCCAGAATTCAGGAATGGTTTTTCCTTCAATCAATGGAATTATTTCTTCTGCCAGGGGTTTTTCCATGGATACTATAAGATCTGTGGTGGTTTTTCCTGCAATGGATTTTCCTGCTCTTTCCGGCGTTCTTTTCAAATAAACCGGTAGTCCCTGGCGCTTCAGTTCTGCAATGGCGGTCATGGTTTCAATATCAAGGTATTGAACATCGACATATAATCCTTCAAATTCCAGTTCGCCGATGATCATTTTATTATCCTCCACCCTGGCTCTTTCAAGGTATTCACGGTTGATCCAAAGCGGCTGATATCCTTTCAACTCTTCAGGCACTTTCAGGTACCTGAGTTCATATGCTCCCCATGACCAGGGCATTTGAAGTGAATCAGCGTATTCACCCGCTATCCAGTTGTCTTCTAATGGAAGGTATAAGGCTATATCGGAATAAACCCTCCCCTTTCGTAAATTTTTTGAAAGCAATTCGAGATATTGGTTGAAGGGTTTCAGATGTTTTTCGAGTGACCCGTTTTTCCCGGCATGAACTGTCGCATAAAAAAATATTGTATCAATTTCAATGGGATTATAGGGCAATCCGTGCCATATAATTTGATTGGTTCCATTGGCAAAAAGAGCATCAGCAACAAGTTTCAGATCCAGGATATCTTCCTCAAACATATGATTCCGTGGCCATCCATAAATACAGGTAAATGTTTCCGAAGAAACAACGTTTTTACCGGAAAGGGCAGCCGCGGAAGCAACAATCCTTGAAAAATCAGGGTTGTAGAGCATTGCTTCTGTTTCAGGTACATCAATTATGGAGTAGGCTGCAATCAGGTCAGCCGGGGATCCTGCACATTGAGCCCTGCTGAATGCTCCAAGCTCGTGAGCCTTTTCAGTGAAAGGGATATAGAAATTCCCGATCACGTATTCGCTAACCAGTTTCATATAATCATACCTTTCCTGAAAATACTCAGGCTTAAGGATATCCATCATGTAAGGCTTGATATCATAGCCATAACAATGCAGGAACGCAGAATCAAAACCATGGGTCCATATCCTCCTGGTTTCCACTTCCCAGGAATCGCAAAACAATGCCGAAGGGCTTCCTTGTAAAGCAGGCTCCATGGCATTGCCCATCACATGAGCATATCTGATAAAGGCTTCTTTGCTGAGATGATCAATCACATTTCCTGTATCAGGATGAGTCCATGATAACCTCAATGGCTGTTTAAAAGAGGTATCACCAAAAATCTTTGTCCTGTCTTCATCCGGTACAAATGTTCCTCCGAAAGGCCATAGTGTGCCAAAAGTGAAATCACAACCAAGGCCTGTAGAGTCGCAGTATTTCTTGGTAAAGGTTATCATATCGGTCCATTCCTCACTAAGCCAGGGTGTTCTGGGCATCAATGGATCACGGTTAACAGGATAAACAAATGCAATCTCGACTCCTCCGAAACCCTGTTCCCGGATCCAGTCCAGCTGGTTACTGATATCCTCTTTTTCCAATATCCTGGCAAACCACCACCAGCGAATATATGGTTTGCCTGTCGGATAATACCCGATTGTTTTCTCTGAATCAATGTTTTGCCGGCATGCATTAGCCAGGATGAAAACTAATGAAATCATCGAAATCAAGGTTATAATCCTGATAACGTGCACTTTTTGTGAAAGCAGGATTCTCATTGCAAAAACTTTAAGGTGAATCAAGCCAGCGATCTATGATCATCAGGATTTCATTTTTCATAGGATCAGGCATGTTTGCGATCCGGGTAGCATGATTACCTCTCGGCTTGACGAATTTGTATACATTCTGTTTTTCAGGAAGTGAAACCGATGAAGCAGTCCAGGGATCCCATTCTCCATAAATAAAAATTATTTCAGGATCATTATTCTTAAGAAATTCCCTTACTTTTTCATTTACATAGTCGTCGTAAGGAAAACAAACACTGTCGGGCAGAAAGATTTTATAAAGGTAACCTTCTGCATTTTCAATGGTTAGCAAGGAGTCGAAGGATTCTGTATCGTATCCGTAATAACCGAGTTGCATGGCTGCCTGAATAAAAAACGGTTGGAAACGCGTAAGGCTTTGTTCAGAAAAATAGTCAGGTGATGAGAATGATACCAAATGCTCAAAAATTTCATCAATGGGAGCACCAGTATCCGGGATGGAATTGGTTTCCGGATGCCATTGCCAGTATGCAAAAGAGTATTCAAGAACACAGTAGTCGAAAACTTCTTCCCGGCTTATCCTGAAGGTATATCCTTTTTCATCGATATGACGGTTGAATTTTGGCAACAGACTGTCGCGCTTGTGCAAAAGGGTTAGTTGAAATCTCTCCACCTGGCTTCTTTCAGGCTCTTCACCATTTTGCTTTATAAAGGGTTCATGCCTGCCGTCTTCTATACCTTCATTCAAAGGATTTACATAAGCAACCGTAAGATCAACATCCTCCGGATATAAAGTTCTGTGATAAAGTGCAGTTTGACCTCCTTTACTGATTCCTGTAGAAATCCATTTACCCTTATACAAGGGTTTCAGGATATCAAGAATATGATGGTGATCTGCTGCGGAATTCTCAACGGTAAGATATTGCCAGTCAACATGTTCCGGGACAGATTCACCAAAATATCTGTGTTCAGCACAAATCTGATTAGCACCCAGGTAATTGGTCAGTTCATTTTCATAGGCGGGAAATCCGGCATAGCTGGCATCATAACCTTCTGTAATAAAGACCGAGGGTTGATCGAAACCACTATGGTTAATGTAAATGGTCTGAAGGAAAGTTCCCTTATCGGGATTTTTATGATCAATGGGTTGTCTGATTTTGAGCTTGAATTTACCCTGATAATTACCTTCGAACTGCAATGGCTCTACCATGGCCACATCTCTGAGGCTGGAGAATTTCCTGATCAGTAAAGTATCTTCACGCGAATCTTCCCATAATTCAACGGAAAACTGCATCTGGGCTTGTGAAACCCCCAAAAAGAACCATCCTGCCAAAAGGAATAGCAGGATGGAACGGTAAGTATTAATTCTCAGTTTTTCTTGCATGTTTAAACGGGCCCGGGTTTAAGACGAAACCGCATGCAAGATAATAAAATTCAACTTTGGTTACTTTCAGGCTGCTTCTGAATTATCTATTCTCACCTTGGGGTGTTTTTTTCTCCATGCAACAATGAAGAATCCAAGGCCCAGCAGGCTCACATTAAATATTCCGACTCCGAAAATACCCACTGAAAAAATACCTATGGAAAATACTCCTATTGAGAATATTCCGGCTGAGAAAATACCTGCCGCGAAGTTACCGGCTGCAAAATAATCCATTGCAAAATCCCCGGCAGCAAACATCCCTCCTTTCAGGTAGACGAGAATGAGTCCCAGAATTACTAAAGCAACGGCTGTGATAAGGATAATTACTGAACGATTCGTTTTCATAGCATCATAATTTTAAGTTTGACAAAGAATTTTTTTTGATGCAATGATAAATCAGGATTCCAGGCCTGGCAAGTTTTAGGGATACACAACAAAGATTCGTGATAAGCGACAAGAGTCAGGGATGAAATGCAAGCCTGTGGGATCAATGCCCAAGGCTGTCGACCTTCTCCCGAAAGCTTTGTATATAGTTCCGGGATACAGGGATCTCATCGGGATATCCGGTTAGAATAAGACGGTAACCCTGGGAGTTTCCTTTGATTTTTTCAATTTTTTCCAGGTTTACAATATAAGCACGGTGACAGCGAAACATCATAGTTGATTGACCAAGTTGATTCTCAGCGTTTTTCAATGTATTTCGCAAGACAAAACGTTTGGGTTTTTCGCTGTCAAGGTATAATATACTGATATAGTTTCCAATGGATTCCAGGAACAAAATATCTGAAGGATTCGATTTAAATTCGTCTTTTCCGTTTTCAGCTATTAAAGTGACTATTGGAAATGACGATGTACGATGCAAGGATAAACTGTTTTCAATCATTTGTGCATTTTTCACATTCCTTTTCAGAAGATAATTTTGTTGAATCACAGTGATCAGGATGACGGGAATAAGCCCAATAACAAGTGTGAAAAGCTGAAATACCCAGAATAAGGTGAATATTCCGGTAGAAAAATGGAAAACATAGACCGAATAAACCAGATTCCCCAGGCCGATGCTAAAAAGAATCCAGGCTAACCAGATAATTTGTTTTAAAACCGTCCAGTTTTTCTCATTAAACAATCCAGGAAATATCATCTGGATAAAAAACATATCCATTATAAGTACCAAAAACGTAACGATGCCATACCCTGCAAGGATCAGTGCTTTTTGATCATGCTGGTATTCCTGGAGTCCAAAAGGCTGAAAAATAAGCATGAATATCGCAATGAACAAACTTACCCCCAGGATGACCTTCCATTTATTCAGGGTTACAGGAAAAGGCTGACTTAAGTAATTGAAAATATGCATATTATTTTTTAATGTCAGGAAATACAATATTAGCTATTTTTACGCTTAAATCAAGCGTTTATGGTAACATTTGCAGCATTGGTCATTGCAGCTTTTTTGCAGATCATCGCCGCTGTGGCAGCACTTTGGCTGCTCCGTGTAGCTAAGGGAAAACTTGCATGGAAACTGATCGCGCTGGCATTCACCCTTATGGCTGCACGCAGGATAATTGATCTGTATATTTTTCTGCATGGGATTTCATATCCTGTTTTACTCTTAATAAATGACTGGCTGGGTATAGGCATTACGGTTATTATGACTTTTGGAGTCATTCATCTCGGAAAGGTTTTGTATTCGTATAACAGACTTGAGAAAGCCAGATTAGAGTCGGAAACAAGATTCAAAACTTTGTTCAACAACAGTTCGGATGAGATATTTCTGGCTGATATGAAAGGGAATTTCCTGGAAGTTAATCAGGAAGTAATAGACCGTTTGGGCTATACGAGAAAAGAATTGCTCGACATGAGCTTCATCGATATAAAAAGCCCGAAATACAAAAGAGAAGTTGATCCGAACATTGAAAAGATTAAAAACCATGGGCAGCTTATTTATGAGTCGGAACATATGACAAAAGACGGCCAGATCATTTCTCTGGAGATGAATAGCAGGGTTATTGATTATGAAGATAAGAAAGCTATGCTTACCATTGCCCGTAATATAACCGAACGTAAACAGATGGAACGACGGATACTGGGAGCAGTTATCAATGCTGAGGAAAAAGAAAGAGCCAGGTTATCGAAGGAACTTCATGATGGCTTGGGACCCATTTTATCCGCAATTAAGCTTTATGTCAACCAGTTGAAAGATGAAAGCGATGAAAATGAAAAACAGGAACTATTCGGTATAACTACTGACATTATTGATGAAGCAATTGAAAACACCAGAACCATTTCCAACAATCTTCGACCCAGGGTTATAGAGGAATATGGTTTAGTTAAAGCGATAAAGGAATTCATCCGTAAGATCAACAAAACACAAAAAATTGGCATTACATTTAATTCAGAGAACATTCCGGAAAAGTTGAACAAAACTCTTGAACTGATATTTTACAGGATTATCAATGAGTTGATAAACAACACAATAAAGCATGCCGGTGCTACTCATGTGGATGTTTTCCTGGAATACAGGGATGAAAGGTTAGTCCTGACCTACCATGACGATGGTGTGGGTTTTGATGAGCAGGAAATATTCGACCACGAAAGTCAGGGAATGGGTTTGAACAATATTCTGTCGAGGATACGTTCCATTGACGGAGATGTTAGTTTTGAGAGTCAACCCGGGCAAGGCATGCTGTTCAAGGCATGGGTCGACCTTAATACCCTGTCGTAATCGTAAATGATTCGTATATTTATGCCCACAAGATAAAGAAAGCAAGTATGTCGCAGCAAATGATTGATATTATTATTGTAGATGACCACGAGATATTCCGTAATGGCTTAAAAATGGTCATAAACAAGCTCAAATATGCCCGGGTGATCGGGGAAGCGGCCAATGGGAAGGAGTTTATTCAGTTGCTAAAGAAGAAAGAACCCCACATGGTTTTTATGGATATTGAAATGCCGGTAATGAATGGTATAGAAGCAACACGAAAAGCTTTGGAGGATTATCCCGATCTTAAAATAGCAGCTCTTACTATGTTTAATGATGAGGCTTATATTGAGAGCATGCTGGAAGCAGGTGCAAGAGGATTTCTTTTGAAGAACATTAACAAGGACGATCTGGAACAGGCAATCCGTACCCTCGCCAGGGGGCATACCTATTATAGTAATGAATTGTGGGATTTTTTTACCCGAAAGGTTAAAGACGACCATAAAACCGGGAAGGATGAGATCTCTTTTACCCGGAGAGAGATGGAAGTCCTTCAGCTGATGGGTGAGGGTCTGAGCAATAAAGAAATTGCCGATAAACTGTTTATTAGTGAAAGGACTGTAGTTGGTCATAAGTCAAACCTTCTTTCCAAAACCAATTGTAAAAGCACTATAGGGCTTTTATCCTATGCTATTAAGAATAAGTTAATTGAGATTTAGACCCCGTAGATAAGTACTGGTTTTTTCCCCGAACAACCTTCCTGAAAAGGAAGGTTCTATTTCCTCTTTTTCCAAGCCCACTATTCGCTTTAATCCCCATAAAAATCGGGATATTCCCACCTTGTGGCATGGTGTGCCCGGATAGTAATTTAGCCGTGTAAAATGGAACAAAAAAAAAGTTGAACCCCATAAACAATTAAAGCCATGAAAAACAACAAAATTTTGATCGTAGATGATGACATCGATGTTATCAACGTTCTGCAGGCCATCCTTGAAAATGCAGGATATCAGGTTATCCCGGCACTCAACAAGTTTGAAGGATTAAAGAAGGCCTATAAAGAAAAACCCGACCTAGCCATTCTTGATGTTATGATGACAACTCATTATGAAGGATTTGAAATGGCCAAGGAGCTGAGTGAAAACGAAGAGTTTGCGCAAATGCCGGTCGTTATGCTCACTTCCATCGACATTCTCACTACCAATAATCCCAGTGTTCAGGCTATGGCCAGGGAATTCAGGCAGGATCCACGTTACAAGGAGTTACAGGTGATTCTTGTAAAAGATGTTACTACCGGTGCATCCGGGATTGATTATCTGGCTGAAAACGGTACTTCCGTTTGGCTTAAAGTCGACGGCTTTCTTCGCAAACCGGTGGATTCCAAATTAATTCTTCCTGAGATTGAAAAGCAACTTGTAAAGAATCCCCAAATTGTACACTGAAGAAATCTAACAAACATCTGAAGGATTTAAAACAGACAACCGAAATGAAAAACACGTTGAAATCGATTATCCAGTCATATCCGGAAGCCAGGCAGGACGCTCTGATACCTGTTTTACAGGAACTTCAGGAAGCGGAAGGTTATATTTCTGAAGAAGCTGTCATCGAGGTTGGAAAACATTTAAAAATGCCCTCAAGCAAGATATATGGTGTAGCCACTTTCTATAACCAGTTCAGGTTTGAGCCCAAAGGTAAACACCATATCCAGGTGTGCAGGGGAACTGCTTGCCATGTATTGGGCTCCAAGACTGTCCTGGAAGAAATTGAGAAGCTATTGAAAATCAAGGCAGGGCAAACAACCCGTGATGGTTTATTCAGTATTGAAGTAGTTGCCTGTATTGGTGCTTGTGGACTGGCACCGGTAATTTGCATTGATGGTGAATTCCACGCTAAAGTTACGGCTGATAGTATAGCTCAGATAATAGAAACTTACAGAACACAGGAGATAGAACAATGTGCTTGAACGATCAAAATACCGTGCTAAAAGAAAAACTGATTTCGGAAGTCCTATTAAAAGATCCTGAAACCCAGGACATTCGCCGGATAATTAAAGAATTGACACGCCAAAAGATTTCCCGTCCCGTGATTTTCGTAGGAGCGGGGACTTGCGGCCTGGGAGCCGGAGCCGACAAAACGTTGAAAGCCGTCAGAATCTGGCTGGAAAAGCAAAATGTAAATGCTGACGTGATCGAAACCGGATGTATTGGTTTATGTTCGGCAGAACCCCTTATGGATGTACAACTTCCTGGCAACAACAGATTATCTTTTCAGAATGTGACTGCTGATAAAGTAGATGGCATTCTCGATCAGGTTTTCAAAATGGAAGTGCCACAGGATGATGTTCTTGGACAGTTTCGCGCCAATGGAAATATTTCCTGGGATAATGTCGATTTCATGGACGAAATACCCTTTTTCAAACCTCAAAAACGTTTGGTATTAAAGAATTGCGGGATAATTGACCCGGTTAGCATGGAAGAATACCTTGCCAATGGAGGTTACCGCAGTTTTGTCAAGGTATTGAAGACCATGTCGGGCGAAGATGTTTGTAACCTTATAGAAAAGAGTGGTCTCAGGGGACGGGGCGGTGGTGGATTCCCAACCGGGAAGAAATGGAAACTTGCACAAAAGATGAATGTGGAACAGAAGTATCTGGTGTGCAATGCAGATGAAGGGGATCCGGGTGCATTTATGGACAGGGCTGTCATTGAAGGCGACCCCCATCGTTTAATTGAAGGGATGGCGATAGCAGCTTATGCCATTGGAGCAACGAAGGCGTATATATACATCAGAGCGGAATATCCATTGGCTATTAAAAGGCTGAAAATTGCCATTCGTCAGGCCCAGGATTATGGTTTGCTTGGGCAGAACATTTTCAATAGTGGTTTTGGTTTGGATATGATCATCAAGATGGGGGCCGGCGCGTTTGTTTGTGGGGAAGAAACGGCTCTTATCCATAGCATTGAAGGCAAAAGAGGAATGCCCCGTCCCCGGCCTCCTTTTCCTACCGAAGCCGGATTGTTTGGAAAACCAACGGTGATAAATAATGTGGAAACATTATCCAATGTTTCGGCGATCCTGGATAAAGGCGCAGATTGGTTTGCATCCATCGGAACTCCTGCAAGCAAAGGAACCAAGGTTTTTGCCTTATCAGGAAAGATCTCCTTAACCGGATTAGTCGAAATCCCCATGGGAACAAGCATCCGGGAAATAATCTTTGATATTGCCGGAGGAATACGGAATAACAAAAAATTCAAATCGGTACAGATAGGAGGCCCATCAGGAGGATGTATCACGGAAGCCAATCTTGATATACCGGTTGACTATGAATCTCTTATAAAAGTCGGCGCTATGATGGGATCCGGCGGGTTGGTAGTTATGGATGAGGAAACCTGCATGGTCGATATAGCAAAGTACTTCATGGATTTCATCCAAAGGGAAAGCTGTGGCAAATGCATTCCGTGCCGCGAAGGTACCAAACGTATGCTCGAAATCCTGCAAAGTATTACCCACAGGCCATCCAATGGTTCCGACGGAGAAGTTCTCGAAAGATTCAAGGGGGTTATCCAACTGGAAAAACTCGGTAAAATCATCGGAGAAACTTCACTGTGCGGTTTGGGTAAATCTGCTCCAAACCCGGTTTTAAGTACCTTAAAATGGTTCAGAGATGAGTATGAGGCCCATATTTTCGAAAGAAAATGCCCGGCCGGGGTCTGTACCGAACTAAGGACTTTCATCATTGATGTTGATAAATGTACAGGATGTACTGCTTGTACTAGAAAATGTCCGACAGGTGCCATCATCGGATCTAAAAAATCTCCCCATTTCATTGTGGAAGATAAATGTATCGGTTGCGGAACCTGCCAGACCATATGCAAATTCGATGCTATCTCAGTAAAATAACTGCAAATCACAAGGATATAACCATGACAACCATAAGTTTGAAAGTCAATCACAAGGATATCACTGCCCGTAAAGGAGAAACCATTTTGTCTGCCCTCGAAAGAAACGGGCTCCACGTTCCTACACTTTGCCATATGAAGGGATTTCTTCCTTCAGGAGCCTGCCGGCTTTGCATAGTTGAGGACGAAAAAAGCGGCAGAATGATCCCGTCCTGCTCCTACCCTGTTGAAGAAGGAATGGAAATTCAAACCAACTCCCCAAAGGTGATAGATGCAAGAAAAACTATAGTCGAATTGCTGCTTTCAAATCATCCGGATGATTGCCTTTTCTGCGAAAGAAACGGCAATTGTGAGCTGCAAACTCTTAGCAAGGATCTTCATGTTACGGAAAGAAGAATCAAAGGAGTTAAGAACAGTTTCAATCTCGATCGCTCCAGCGCCAGTATCGTAAGGGACCCTGACAAGTGCGTCCTTTGCGGTCGTTGCGTACGAGTGTGCGAAGATATAATGGGCGTTGCAGCCATTGATCTTCAGTTCAGAGGAAGTAAATCATTGATTGGTGTTGCTTTTGGTAAGGGACTGAATACCTCCTCATGTATAAATTGCGGCCAGTGTATCATGGTTTGCCCAACCGGTGCGCTTACAGAAAAAAATCATTTTCCTGAATTATTGGAAGCATTGAATAATACACAGAAAGAGGTGGTGGTCCAATATGCTCCCGCCATATCAGTATCTATGGCAGAAGAATTTGGAATGCGCCCCGGGAAAGATATCAATGGAATTTTGAATGCAGCATTGAGGAAAATTGGTTTCGATAAAGTATTCGATACATCATTCTCAGCAGACCTTACCATTATGGAAGAGGCATCAGAACTGGTCGAACGGCTGCAGCACGGCGGCAGTATACCGATGTTTACCAGCTGTTGCCCGGCATGGACAAAATACATGGAAGAGTTTGAGCCGGAGATGCTGGGTCATCTTTCCACATGCAAATCACCTCAGCAAATGCTCGGTGCCATAATAAAATCACATTACGCCGAGATGACAGGCATCCAGCCTCAGGATATATATTCAGTTTCCATTATGCCTTGCACAGCAAAGAAGTTTGAGGCACAAAGAGAAGAAATGACGCATAAAGGAATTACCGATGTTGATGCCGTCTTAACTACCCGTGAGCTTGTAAAACTGATAAAAATGTATGGCATCGACCTTTCAAAGCTTCAGCCGGAAATGGCCGACTCTCCCATGGGAATGCGCAGTTCTGCAGGGAAATTATTTGCAGCTTCTGGCGGTGTGATGGAGGCAGCTATCCGTACTGCCCATTATATGATTACAGGAAAGGAAATGGTTCGCTTCCAGGTGAATGAGATTCGCGGACTTAAAGGCAGAAAGGAAGCCAGGATAAGTGTCGGTGGTATCGAGCTTGGCGTGGCCGTTGTCAGCGGATTGGCTAATGCTAAGGTTCTTCTGCAAGAAATAAAAGAGGGAAGAAAAGATATCCATTTCATCGAAGTAATGTCATGCCCGGGTGGATGTATCGCCGGAGGAGGACAGCTCATCAGCAATAACTGTCATGATGTTCAGTCACGACTGAAAACCCTTTATGAAATTGATGAAAAGGAGTCAATAAAGGTATCGCACAGAAACCCTGAGATCCGGGAATTGTACGACAAATTCCTTGGAAAACCTCTCGGACATAAAAGCCATGAATTATTGCACACAACCTATAAAAAACGTGAAGTATTGCTTTAAAAAAAAGTAATATGAAAACAATTATCAACATATATACATTCATTCTTGTAGCGCTTTTCCTAAACGTTCCTTCATATGCACAATTGGAAGTCTCTGCAGAAATTCGCCCGCGTGGCGAATTTCGCAGGGGCTATAAATCATTAGTTACCGAAGCTGAAAAGGACAATCCGTCTGTAGTGTTTTCGCAAAGAACGAGATTGGGTGTAGATTATAAAAGCAGCATTTTCAAAGCAAGGGTAATATTGCAGGATGTCAGGGTATGGGGCGATGAGAGCCTTTATTCATCCACGGGTGTTTTTGGCGATAAAGGGAGTACAGATCTTTATGAAGCCTGGCTTCAGATAAGCTTATATAAAGATTTTATGGTCAAAGTTGGCCGACAGGAATGGAAGTATGACGATTTACGGCTCTTATCAAACCGCAACTGGAACCAGCGGGGAATTACCTATGATGGTGTGCTTTTGGGTTTACGAAATGAAAAGTGGCAGGTAGATGGTGGATTTAGCTGGAATAATGAAGAAGAGTCACTTATTAATGAACCTTATAATCCTGCAAAGATACGAACCCTCGACTTCATTTATCTTAAAAGAAACTTCAACAGGGGATTATCTGCCTCTCTCATAGCTCTTACAAATGGCTATCAGAAAAACGATACTTCCATGGTTATATACCTCCGGGGAACCTATGGTGCCAATGTCTGGTATGAGCATGATTTTTTAAGACTGCATGGAGCCGGTTATTACCAGAATGGGAAAAACAATAGCGGGGTAAACGTAAGTGCTTATGCATTTATAGCATATGCCGGATTTAAGTTTAAAAATTGGACGTTCGGACCTGGTTTGGAATGGTTTTCCGGAAATGACAGGCTCAGGAATAAAACGGGAGAGGATAAGACCGATCATTTCTTCGATGTGCTTTATGGAGCCCGTCACCGCTACTACGGATACATGGATTATTTTAACAATATGAAAAAAGCAACCGGTGGCTCCGGTTTGATCGATGCGTACTTTAAAATCGATAAGACTTTTCTGGACAAGCACAATATCGAACTTTCCTGGCATTACTTCGCCCTGGAAAACCATTATCAGGTTGAAGAATTGCCCGGTCAATACAGAAATCTCGATCCATACCTGGCATCGGAAGCAGACCTGGTTTATACATACACAATGAACAAATGGTTTAACATGAACGTCGGTTATTCCATTTTTCTTCCTAACTCAACCATTGAAACTATTAATGGACTCAGTGAAGGTTCCTCTGTGACAGGGCATTGGGCATGGGTAATGCTCACTTTTAAGCCCGTAATTTTTAACAGTGATTTGTATGTAACAAAAAAGTAAAGCCATGTTGTCACCCATGTTAAATATTATTCTCATCCCGTTGTTGATAGCAATGTTCCTTGCTGTCAACATGGGTGGCAGCGGAACGGCTCCGGCTTTTTCTGCGGCTTATGGAGCGAATCTTATCAGGAAAGACGCTATTCCCGGACTTTTCGGGATTTTTGTATTCCTGGGTGCCATAATCGCAGGGAAAGCAGTAGCAACTACTGTGGGAAAAGGAATTATGCCTGCTGAATACATGACACTGACCATCACTTCCGTTGTTTTACTATCAGTAGCCCTCTCTCTGTTATTTGCAAATATTCTTGCAATCCCCCAGTCGACCAGTCAATCAACTGTATTTGCCCTGATGGGTCCGGCAATTTATTTCGATGTATTGAATACTCATAAGCTTTTTGTTGAGATCATCCCAACGTGGTTTGTCTTACCTCTTATCTCGTTTTTCATAATGTACCTGATCGGTAAATTCCTTTATAAACCGGTAAGAAAAATGAAATTCGTGAATAAATATATAAAATACGACCACATTGCAAATCATCCGGGGCTTAAATTTTTCATCATCCTCGGGTCCCTGTATGTAGCGTTTTCGATTGGATCAAATAATGTTGCAAATGCGTCCGGACCTATATCTTCAATGATTCTGAATGAGTTGAATATAGAACCACATCATAATAATTTCATTCTGATTATGATACTTTCTACTCTTATGATTGCCCCCTGTTTCGGGATTGGCAGCTCCATCTTCGGTCATAAAGTAGTAAGTTCAGCAGGAAAGGACATTGTCGAGTTCGGCCCCCTGGGAGGCTTGGCAATATCCCTGCTTTCTGCAACTCTGCTTTTACTTGCCTCCGTATCCCGCGGAATACCAACTTCACTGGTCCAACTGAACACAGGTGCTATACTTGCACTGGGTGTGGTAAAAATGGGATGGAAAAACACTTTTCGCCAGAAAGTTGTCGAAAGATTCTGGCTGATTTGGATCATCGCTCCGATCATTTCTCTGCTGCTTTCATTGTTGTTTCTGATCATAGCTGATGGAATTGGAATTTTACACTATTAAAAATCAATTAAATGAAAACACTGGATTATAAGACTGTTCTAATCATTGATGACGACCCCGATTATCTTTATCAACTTAAATTCCATGTTGAAAAGATGGGATTTAAAGTTTTAACCGCCGATAATCAAAAAGACGGAGAAACTCTTATTGAACAAAACAAACCTGATCTGGCCATTGTTGATCTGATGATGGAAAACAAAGACAGTGGTTTTATCCTGAGTTACAAGATTAAAAGGAAATACCCTGAAGTGCCTGTTATCATTGCAACAGCCGTTACAGCCGAAACAGGTATGATCTTCGGACTCGAATCGGAAGAAGAAAGAAAATGGATAAAAGCAGATCTGTATATTGAAAAAGGTATTCGTCCGGATCAGTTAAATCGTGAAATCGGCAAACTCCTGAAAATGTGAGTTTAGTCAAAAGTATGAACGAATAATTCAAAAAAAAATGTCATGAGTGTTCTGAAAGTTTTGGTGGTAGACGATGAACCGGGAATCAGGTCAGGTATCCTCAGGATCCTGAAGAATTACACGGTTGGATATCCCTTTATGGAAGAGGATTTCTCATTTGAAGTCATAGAGGCTTCTACCGGAGAGGAAGGGATTGCTATAATGGAAAAAGAACCTGTTGACATAGTCCTGCTCGACAATAAATTACCGGGTATCCAGGGCATCGATGTTCTGGCACACATCAATGATAAGCAATACGATATGGCCGTTATGATGATCACATCGTATGCTTCTCTTGACCTTGCAGTGAAGGCAACTACCACTGGTGCCCATAGCTTTATGCCCAAGCCTTTTACTCCGGATGAGTTGAGGTCATCGGTGGAGAACATCACAAAACACCTCTTCCTGAGAAGGATGACCCGGAAAATGAAACAGGAGGGAAGGGAGATCCGTTTCCAGTTCCTTTCTGTTCTGTCGCATGAATTGAAATCTCCCCTTAATGCTATCGAAGGATATCTTAAGATTATGCAAGACGAGCAGGTCGGAGAAAAGATCAGCGATTACTCAATGATGATCAACCGCTCCCTGGAAAGGATAAAAGGGATGCGAAATCTGATCATGGATCTTCTTGATATGACCAAGATCCAGTCGGGAAAAAAAGCCAAGGAATTAAAGAAGATTGATTTATCACAAGCAGCCCGCATTTCTGCCGACACTTTTGAACCTATTGCCATTCAAAAGAACGTAAAAATCCATCTCGATGCCCCGGATAATATGATTTATCTGGCTGATTCCGATGAAATGGAGATTATTTTCAACAATCTGATTTCCAACGCGATTAAGTACAACGTTGATAACGGAGATGTCTTTATTACTATCCGTAATGATGACAGTACCTTCAGAATTTTAATTGAAGACACTGGAATAGGGATTTCTGAAGAAGATCTTGGGAAGCTTTTCCAGGATTTTGTCCGGATTAAAAACAGCCGTACCAGGGATATTACCGGCAGCGGTCTCGGATTATCTATAGTAAAACAATTGGTCGACAGTTATGGAGGAAATATTGAAGTAAGCAGTAAGCCGGATTCGGGCAGTTGCTTCAGGATTGCCCTCCCGGCCAGGCTAAACCAACAGGAATAATGAAAACATACAATAATATCAAACAGCCTATCCCGGTCAAAGAATGGTCGCAAAACATCATTCGTCAGGAAGAGATTGATAAATACTTAATTGATGGCAAGGATTTCATTGATGAAGCTACGATTTGGGAACAATTAAATACAAATACGAATCCTGATCCTGAAAGGGTCAGGGATATATTAAAGAAATCATTATCTGTTGAACGGCTTGAACCCGAAGAAACTGCAACACTGCTTAATGTAAAGGATGAGGCTTTGTGGGAAGAAATGTATGAGACAGGCCTGAAGGTCAAGCAAAAAGTTTATGATAATCGCATTGTGTTTTTTGCACCCTTGTATTGCAGCAATTTGTGTGTTAACAGCTGTTCCTATTGCGGATTCAGGAAGGAGAATAAAAAAGAGCAACGCAGGGTGCTCACAATGGAAGAAATTGTGAAGGAAACCCGTGCCGTTGTGTCACAGGGGCATAAAAGGATGATCGCTGTCTATGGTGAACATCCTTCTTCCGATATCGATTATATCGTTCAATCAATGGAAGCCATTTACAGCGTTTCCGAGCCTGCTCCCAACGGAACAGGCAGGGGCAACATTCGCAGGATCAATGTCAATGCTGCTCCAATGTCTGTTGCAGATCTAAGAAAACTCCTGGATGCAGGACTCGGAACGTACCAGGTATTTCAGGAGACATATGACAAAAAAACCTATGCACAAGTACATCCTGCAGGCCCAAAAGCAAATTACCGCTGGAGATTATATGCCCTCCACCGTGCCATGGAAGCAGGTATTGACGATATGGCTATCGGGGCACTGTTTGGATTATACGACTGGAGATTTGAAGTCATGGGACTTCTCTATCACGCCATCGATCTGGAACGCCAGTTTACCATTGGTCCACATACTATTTCTTTCCCAAGATTAACCCCGGCGGAAGGCTCCTGGTTAAGTACGCATTCAAAATACCTCGTAAATGATGACAACTTTAAAAAACTGGTTACGGTGCTGAGATTATCTGTTCCTTATACCGGCTTGATCATAACCGCCCGCGAACATCCTGAAATAAAAAAAGAAGTGATTAAGGTAGGATGTACCCAAACCGATGCTTCTACAAGAATTGGAATAGGTGGATACACGGAAGCCATGAAAGAACTCGGTATACGGCAGGATCTGGGCCAGGTTAAATGTAAACAGCAATTTATGCTGGGCGATACACGAAGCCTCGATGAAGTGATAAAGGAACTTGCTGAAATGGGGATGATAACCTCATTCTGCACTGCTGGTTACCGGTGTGGACGGACAGGGGATAAGATCATGGGCCTGCTAAAAGGTTGCGTGGAAGGTAAATTCTGTAAACTAAATGCAGTACTTACTTTTAAAGAGTATCTTGATGATTATGCTTCTCAGGAAACGAAAATCCTGGGAGAGGAACTGATTGAAAAAGAGTTATCCCAAATAAGGGAAATGCCCTTCTTTAAAACTACCCGCTTGCTCGACAATTTTGAGAAATATTACCAAAAAGTAAAGGAAGGGGAGAGGGATGTTTACATTTAATAGGGTACAAGATACAGGTTACAGGTTGCAGGGAGCGAGGGGTGATGAGAAAAGTGTGTGGGATAACGAGACACGTGACTTGAAACCTGTAACCTGCAACCTGAAGCCTGCACCCTGTAACTTGTAACCTGCAATTTAATAAACGAGTTAAACATTTTAGCACGATGAAACGCTGGCTTAAGAGATTAACCATAAAACTCAAGCTTTTTCTGCCGGTGTATATGGGGATCATTCTTTCCATTTCGATCATTACCTGGTTTTCTATCAGCAAATCCACTCAGAACATTCATGAATCTGTGGAGCAAACTCTGAGCATGGAGGTCCAAACTCTACAGAAGATGATGGCAAGGGAAAGGGCTCTTAAATTGGAAAATGTAAGTAAAAACCTCAAAGTTGCCAATAAGGTTTTTTATTCCAGGAAATTTGAAACAGGAGAAACCGACATCACAATAGTTACCATTAACCAGATCACAAAAAGAAAGCATCCTGTTGATGTTAAAGAATGGTTTCTGGATGGTAAGGAATTACATAGTGATAATAGCTTCATTAATGAAATTGTCGATCTGGTAGGAGGGACTGTGACCGTTTTTCAGAAAATCGACAGCGGGTATATGCGAATCTCGACCAACGTTTTGAAATCCGATAGTACCAGTGCCTGTGGAACCTTTATTCCATTTGATTCACCTGTTGCAAAGGCTATTGCCAGAGGTGAGACATTTTATGGAAGGGCTTATGTTGTCAATGATTGGTATATAACTGCATATGAACCCATTTATTTTAATAATGAGCTTATTGGGATTTTGTATGCCGGAGACAAGGAGAAGGACCTGGACGTGTTGCGTGGTATTCTGTATGGATTAAAGATCGGTAAAAGCGGATATCCTTTTGTTTTCGATGAAGAAGGTACGATGATCATCCATCCTGAAGCAGAAGGGGAAAACTGGAAAGACAAAGAATTTATCCAGGAAATCCTAAACAACAAGAAAGGGATTATTAAATATAGAAATGGGGGAGGGGATAAGCAGATTATAGCTTACAGCTATTTCGACGGTTTCAGGTTTTTTGTCGCAGCATCCATGTCACTAACCGAGGAAACAAAAGACCTGATCCGGCAACTTGTTATTTCATCCGTCATTACTGCCATTATTTTCATAATCCTCCTGTCTTTCCTGGTTTATTTTTTTACTACGGAGAACATTCACACTTTTCTGAAGCAACTGGAAGTATCGAACCGACAATTAGCTTCTGCAAGGGCAACCATCCAACGTAACGAAAAACTGGCCCACATGGGACAAGTTTCGGCCGGGATAGCACATGAAGTGAATAATCCATTGGGGGTGATCCTGATGCATGCTCATCTTCTAAAAGAGGAGGTACAAAAAGATTCACAGATTTACGAAGATCTTGAGTTGATTGCTTCTCAGGCCGACCGTTGTAAAAACATTCTTTCAGGATTGCTGAATTTTGCCAGGAACAATAAGGTAAAGCCAGAGGAAATCAGCGTATCAAAGTTATTGCGGAATGCGTTGAACAGTGTAGTGATTCCCTCAGGGATCCAGGTAACGGCCGATTATGAGAATGAAAATCAGTTGATCAACCTGGATACTGAACAAATGAATCAGGTTTTAACAAATCTTCTGAAGAATGCTGTAGAAGCTATGAAAGGAAAGGGGACGATAAGAATCAGAACCGAGAAACATCATCACCAGACCAGAATTATTATCAGCGACACTGGTCCTGGAATTCCAAAAGAAAACCTTGAAAAGCTTTTTGAGCCGTTCTTTACAACCAAGGAAATGGGTAAGGGCACAGGGCTTGGACTAGCCGTGTGTTATGGGATTATAAAGATGCATAAAGGTCAAATATCCGTTGAGTCTAATGCAGACCCTTCCGAAGGCGAAACAGGTACTACATTTACCATTAGTTTGCCATTATGTGAATAACCTACCTGGGCCAGTTCCCCGTCCTGAACCTGAACAGTAATTCCTGCCCGAAATCAGCTGGGAACCTTTGCAAAGTATCTCCTTCCGTACTCCAGATTTCTATTCTTCCGTTTTTTCCTACCAGATCGGGATTGTCATAATAATTCCACCAATGCCTGACCATACCATCTTCCTGTGAATCTGACAGCCTGAATTCATAACAGCCTTCTTCCAGGAAAATCCGGTCATTATAAGTTGTACTGTCCTCAAAATAAAATCTTTCGAATAAGACCCTTCCGTTAACGTCTGTTATTTGACAGGTATTATCCCTGGCTCTTCCCAGGTCGTTGGTTTCAATATGCAGAATGAAACTTTCAGGAAGCAATTGAGGCATCCGGATTATGGAAGTCATGATATTATTGGCAGGATATTTATCCTGCATGTTATTGGGTTTATCAATTGTGACCTGAAACGTGCAACCTTCTGTCATACCCTTCCAATCTGGATCCGGTAAAAGCACCTCCTCCGTCTCCATAAATAAGAGAAAGCCTTTCCAAACAAACTGACTGTGTTGCCCATCATGAATACCGTAATTGATAATCAGGCTTTTCAGCGGTAATCTTCCGGTATTTCGTATAACAATCACAGGATTTGAGCATATCGGATTGATACGGCTGTAATCATCTTTATCACTGGGGGCAATAATGTCATCAATCCTGGCATCGATGGAAAAGTTAGGGGGGCTGTAACTGATAAGTTGGTGCGACATTCGGAATTCGCCATTTCTCTCGCTGTTATCCCTGTAAGGCTCAATTCCGTAGTCGATGAGCAGGGTATCCCCTCCGTGATATTTTCCGGTGAGATCAAAATCATATTCATCCACCTTGGTTCCGGGGCACCAACCCGCCCGGTCAAAAGGCCATGTGCCACCCTGGGGGTAAATAGGATTAAATCCACAGTCTTTCCAGACATTCCAGCGGTAATGATCCCAGTCGTCGATATAATAAGTATGCGTTTTACTGTCCCACTCACAGCAATTCCGCGGACCTTCATGTCCGTGACCTGAAATCCTGGCCCGGAGAAGGAACCCATGTGCATCAGGATTGAGTACCACTTCTATTTGTTTCAGAACACTGTCGTCGGCAAGCTGTCCGTAATTGTAAGTGCCAAAAGGATAAAGATTCTCAATGGAGATGACATCCCTGGGTGGTGTTCCTGGTATGAAAAGAAATTTTAAATCGAGTAGTTCCTGGTTATTACCGCTTTCAATTTCTGTAAGCCCCCGGAGAAGAGGGGCATAATCCGTCACATCGTAATACCAGGTCCAACCTTGTTCCCCACCCATTTTCAGTCTTTTACCATAAGGAGTGACAAAACTGCCTAATTGAAAAGCCTCCACGGTGTCGCCCTTAGGTTTGAACACAAAGGTATGGGTCAGGTAATCCCATTCTCCACAAGGGTATTGGTCCCCTTTGGTAGCAGAATCGCACTTCAGGGTTTTAACCATCACTATTTTTTCCCATTTCAATGGACCCATAGGGAACATGAACTTTCCCCTGTAAGGTGCATTCCAGCCTTCCGGACTGGGATCCCGGAAGGTAAAGGCTTGTACTATGACCGTATCCCTTGTTGCCGTGTTTTCAGGAGTTGCAATTATTACACCTTGAAAAGAAAGGGATAAAGCAAGGATAATAAGTATTTCTTTCATAAATATTGGATTATTCATGAGTAAAAATAAGCAAAGGGATTATCTGTTCGGAATTTTTTTCCTGTAAGATAATCCCTTTACCGGATTGCACGAATGTAGATTATTTAAGCAGTATCTTTCGGATATATTCCTGTCCGGAATGATTGATCCGAAGAATATAAGGTCCCCTTGCCAGGTGCTTGAGGTCAACCTCGATAATGGATTCTCCGGAAATATTGTATAAATTCTCACTCCAAACGGTCTTGTTCATCATATCATGAATTGTCATAATGCATTTATCCGATTGAGCATCGCTGATCTTAATATTAATGATATCGGATGCCGGATTTGGAAAAACTGATATTACACCTGGATTTTCGACAATTTCTCCGGTTTGTACCGGGGGATTGATCAAGGGTGTTTCCCAGAAACCGCGTCCATAGGTGGCTGCTTTTATCTTTCCCGACAAGTAATTGATCTCAAGCTCATAAATGATAACATTTGGAAGTCCGTCATTGAAATCCACCCATTCATCAAGATCATCATCCATATAGTAGATACCGATATCCGTTCCGACATATATTCCGTTATTGGAGCCGTTTTCATAAACCAGGCAATTTGCCGGCATATTGGGTAAGTTCAGGGTCATGTTCTGCCATGAATCCCCAGCATCCTGACTGTAAAAGACCTTGTTTCCCGCATCAAATCCCTGAAAAGTTACCCAGATATGTTCCGGGTTATCCGGGGCTATGCAAATGTCGGATAAACCCAAACCGTAAGGCAGACCTGAAGAAATGTCCTCCCACTCCTGTCCGTAATTCCTGGATCTCCATATTTTTAAGGCAGTTGCAGTATACAGGTAGTTTGTATCCGAAGGGGCAATTTCGAGTGATTGTAAGGGTAATTGGGTCGTCAATCCGGATGATATCTGGATCCAGTCTGTTCCCCGGTTGGTACTCAAATATACATCGTAAAATGCTGAGTATATGGATTTCGGATTTATGGGATTGATAATAAAAGGAGGGTTAAACAAGGATTTGGTTACACCGGGAGGATGGATCTGTGTGTATTGTATTCCTCCATTCATAGACCTCACAAGACCGGTTCCCACTCCTCCATAATACATGATCTGGGGGTTTGTATAATCGAAGAAATTGTCGCAACCTTCGGCCAGGACTATCTCGGTGTATCCTTCTTCATCAAACAGGGTTGCACCGTTATCCTGCGGACTGACCATGGCCAGGTCATCATCTTCCTGGTAAAGTCCCAGTCTGTAAAGTTGGTAGATCACTATCCCGTCGCTTATATCTATCCAGTCGGTACCACCGGGTAATAGTTCGCAAAGACTTCCGTCGGTGGAGGTGTATAACTTGTTGTTCAGGTAATTATACTGAATTGAGTGTATATCAGCATGAACATAATCAGCGCCGGCGTATCCTAGCCAGTGGGCATTGATTTCCCAGGAAGCCCCTCCATCAAACGATTCCCAGATGTTAACCCCTCCAACGTAAATATGGTTGGCATCAGTGGGATCTATAGCCAGTGAAACCGTAAACCAGCCCTGTCCCCCGGTATCATTTCCGTATTGTGACCAGCCGAGCAGGTTGAGCGTGTTTCCGGCAGAGGCATGTATCCAGGAATCACCACGGTTATCGGAACGGTATAGTCCATAAAACCCGGAATTGGAGGCATCGGAGCAGAGAAGGTATACTATATCTGGATTTGCAGGCGTAACCCCAATGGTTATCCGGTTTACATCATAGCTTGAAAATGGCAGGTTTGTCAATGCCTCAAACGATTCTCCTCCATTGAGTGACCTGAAAACATGCACATTCCCTGAATAGCTGAAAGTTGAAGCATAAACAGTACTGAAATCGCCCGGAGCAAAAGAAATATCTTTGATATTACCCGGTTGAACCAGGCTCCAGTCATCTCCTGCATTTACCGTACGGTATATACCGGAGTTTGTAGCAGCAAGCATAATATCGGGGTTTGCTGGGTTCATAAGCAACTCGTATACAAATCTTTTTTGCTGGACATTAAATGAAAGGCCCGTTTCTTCCCAGTCGACACCGCCGTTATATGATTTCAATACACCGGCACTATATGTTTCCCACCAGACATCCCGTGTGCCGGTTGCAAGATATATCGTATCCGGGTGCTGAGGATGTATTTCAACATCAGAAACACCCAGTGTCGGGAAATAATCGTTGAGAACTTCCCAGGTAACTCCACCGTCTGTTGTTTTCCAGCATCCGCCGGAAGGAGCCCCGATATAAAAGATATCAGGGTTGGCAGGATGGAAGGAAATACAATCGATACGACCAATACCCCCTTTTCTGCTACCACTCAGGATGGGAGGAGCATAAAAGGGCCCCAGACACGACCAGCTGCCATAACGGGTATCGCGTTGAGCACGTTCACGGATAATCCGGTTGCTTTCGTTCCAGTAATGATGGGATGGGAAGCTGCCGGTTTCATCCATTCGTCCGTTCATAAAAAACTCCATCCGCCTGAATTGCTTAATGGCCTTGATGGAAGGAGCATCCTCAGAGGCAAGCCATTCCTGGAAAGCCTTTTTGTGGATGTTAAAATCGGTAATCCGACCCGGTTCATCAGGCAAAAACCTGATCCAGGGCTGGGCAGTAAATGTGAGTGGCAGGAAGCATAAAAGTAAAACTGTTACAAATACATTTTTCATAATGGTAAAGGTTTTGATTGTAGTTGAAATTCAGGAACAATTTAGCATGGAGATCCTTATTTAGCAGGTCATAGAAAACAATCAGGTATTTTGAGTTTACCGATGACAGTGTTTAACTTCCTGTGATGAGGGTAGAAAGAGTAGGATAACTAAACCGAAGTAGTGAATTTTGACAAAACTTCCATAATATTGGTGAAATACTTTGCAGAAACCGGAAGCAAGGTCGGAGATGGAGCATCCAACTCCAGGTGGAATCCATCCTTTTCCTTGCGGATGATTTTTACCTTGGCCACATTTACCATGAAAGACCTGTGACACCGTATGATATGGAGTGGACGGAAAAGCTCCTCATAGTTTTTGAGGGAGTTTCTTATCAGGAATTTCGACATTTTGGAACCGCTTACATAATGCAGGGTAACGTAATTATCAGCTGATGACAAATATACCAGATCGTCCTGTATGATGGAAATTCGCATGGTTCCCTTCTCATCATGAAATGGGATCATTTTTGAAGGAGTACTTCCTGCAAGTCCCTCGTCTGAAAACTTATCAAGTTTTACAGCATTTTCTCTCCACGACAAATAAAGCCAGATGATGGTATATGGGAGCAATAAGACCAGGGATGTGTTTTTTATGGAAGCAGTCATTATGTCGATGAAATCACGTTGATACTGGAGGATAAATCTAACAAATATGGCATAAACAAAGGCCATACTCAGGATTTCACCCAGTACCCATATAGCATACTGCCAGTAGTTCAGAGATTTAAACCTGGAATACAGGAACATGATAATACGGCTGATCACAATTACCAGCATACCGGTAAGAATAACCAGGCTGGAGTATAGAAAGAGCTGGATCTTGTTAACATCCAGCTGACTCTTTACTTCAAAGGGAGCGTAAACATTTATGAATATCAAAGCAAAGACTGCGGTAAAAACAACGAGGGCGACAATGTTTTTCCTGCTGGTAAGGTAATCCGGTATTTCTTTTTCCAGGATGAACATGCCTGAGATGATGGATAATTTATTACAAAGTTAATTTTAATCGCCAAATACAGAAAAAAGTCCGGGATAAATATAATCCCAACGGGTAAGCTCATCCCACTATTTCAAAATTCACCCCTTTATTAAACATTTCGCAACATTGCACCTGAGTTGATAACCTTTATTTGATTCATAAGGGTTTTGGAGGATAATTTTGTCTGCATAAAAGCGGGATCATTGCCATGCGATATATACACGGAATATCTGGTTCATCAGACACGCAGGAAGTATTTTCAGTGAAAGAAAGATACCGGGATATTTCTTTTACGGACAGAATAAGGTTTGAATCCCTTTTTAATAGCATACTTGTAAACGGTGGACCTGTTCGGGAGGAAGAACTCATGGGTTTAAGTGCTATACCGGATAAAGACATTCATGAAAACCGCCGGTTCAGTATCCCGCTTATGATTCCAAATTCGGGGAAGCCCAAAGGGCTGATCCTTTTGTTACACGGTTTGAATGAAAAGAGTTGGAATAAATATTGGAGCTGGGGGAGAATTTTGTCGGAAAGTACCGGAAATGCCGTAGTATTTTTCCCATTATCCTTCCACATGGACAGGGTCCCTTCAACATGGTCGGATCGCCGTGCAATGTCGAAATTGATAAAATTCAGGAACAGGGAAGGAAGGGAGAATTCATCCGTAAGTTTTGCAAATGTTGCCATAAGCGAGCGACTTGAAAATGTCCCGGAACGATTTGTTTTAAGCGGATATCAGAGTATAATGGACATGTTGAATTTTATCCGGGGAATTCGTTCCGGGAAGTCTGATTTTTCCTGCGATATACCCATAAACATTTTCGGATACAGCATTGGAGCATTTCTTTCCCAGGTGATTGCGTTGGCAAATCCAGGAGGTTTGTTTGATGATACAAAGTTTTTCCTGTTTTGTGGAGGTTCTGTTTTCAGCCGGATACGGGGAGCATCAAAATATATTATTGATGAAGCGGCATTCAATCGGCTGCTTGAATTCTATCGCGATCCCGGGACGATGTCAATAAGCCGTATTGAAACTTTTCACGAAGTAATGGAATCACCGGCTATCGGAAACGCTTTCAAAACCATGCTTTATCCCGGAGAACTGGAAGCATCGCGAATAGCAAGGTTTGAGGATCTCAGGGATCAATTAAAGGTAGTGGCCTTAATGAACGACAAGGTTTTTCCCTACCAGGATATTATTCATTCCATTTCCGGTGAAAAAGGAATGGAAGAAAACATTGAAATATTGGATTATCCTTATGATTACCGGCATGAAAATCCTTTTCCTGAAAAGGAAATGATGAATTCAACTGCTGCATCTGCATGTTTTGATCATGTATTCAGCATTGCCTCAGGTCATTTTACAGGGCAGAAATAAAGATATTCGTCCTTTAAATGTTCTTCATACGCAAATTGGTTAAACCCTGGTTAAACAGGGAAGGACGGAACAAAAAGGCTTGCTGCGGCGAGCCTTTTTTACAGATGACATCTCCCCCGGGGGAGATGTCATCTGTGTCTGTTTATTAACAGAAAGTTACAGGCGACAGGTTGCAAGCGACAACGCATCACTCATCACCCACACTACCTGCAGCCTGCAGCCTGCAGCCTGTAACCTGCAACCTGCAGCCTGCAACCATAGAGCAGATAGCTTGATATTAATCATTCCCGATACTCATTTTTTATTTTTCTTTTCCGATTTTATATCCAATTTTAGGTCGGTTTTTATCAAGTTGTTCCTGGTGCATTAATTCCCGGATTGCTTTAAAGATTATTTTGAATTGCTTGTCATATTTTGATTCAAGTTCCAGTATTTTCCGTTCAAGTTCTTTATGTGTTGATAGAAGTTCCCGTAATTTAACAAATGCTCGTACTATTAATACACTTGTCTCAACCGCTGTTGCCGTATTTAATACATTTGCCAGCATAATGGTGCCGTGTTCAGTGAAGGCATATGGATTTGTTCTGGAAAATTTCAATTTTTCAAGGTGGTCGCAATTGGCGATAACCTCTTGCTTTTCTTCATTTGTCAATTGAAACATAAAATCTTCCGGAAATCGGTTTTTGTTGCGCTTTACTTGTTCGTTAAGTCTGCTTGTTTTGACTCCGTATATTTCAGCCAAGTCATTGTCGAGCATGACTTTTTGTCCCCGAATGATTAAGATTGCTCTGTCTATTTTCTCTAATGGTATTAAGCTTTTTCTTTCCATATTGTTTAGGTTGTCGCATTTTGCGATATCCTCTGTAAATATAAATAAGTTTTGTTTGTGGTTATTTTTTAGCAGATGACATCTCCCCCGGGGGAGATGTCATCTGTGTCTGACCACAGCATGTGGTTTGACTGCGTTGACAACAATGTCTGCACCAGCCCCGGAAGCGAAAGCCCCTGCGGGATAAGCGACAACTTCGAACACAACCCAACCTGCGAATGGCTCAGCAGTGAATGCGACGCAAACGGCTGCGACTTCACAGCGTACAGCGAACCTAACTGGAATGATTTACTACAAACTTATGCTTATTTATTACCACAAACAGGATTTCCAAATTGCCAATTAAGATTTGTATCTGGTTCATGGGTAGCAACGAATTGTCCGCCCGGCGTTGATGAGTCTGACATCGTCCTCCCACCATCTGTTGATGATGCAGTAGTTGCTGTCAACACTGCTTATGCTTCTCAGGGTTTATCCACTGATAAGTACGAGTTGTACGCTATGTGTCGGTTGTTTCATTGCAGTGCGGGCAAGGACGGCGACCTCCCGCCTTTCGTTGATGACATGGCTGTCAATAGTTACCTCGCGAGGCATTGTTGCCCCATGGGAACATACTGGGACCCGAGCATACAAGAATGCCAGGATTTCACTGAGTGTTATGATCCTGACCCAGCCGAGAAACCCTGCCAATACGACTTCAACAACGACTTCGAACAATGGCTGGAAGACGTCAAAGGAGCAACGAACGCGATATGGGCTCCTCAGGATTGTATCTTTGATCATGAAATAAGTATTGGAACAACAGACTCAGTTCTTTGCTGTCCTATATGGGAAGGCGGCAAAAAGATGCATTTATGGAAAAATATAGCTTACTATATTCAGGAATAATTCTTTAGAATCTTGTGCCGGGATTAAAATTGTACAGTAGGTGGAAGCATTCCTGCCCTGTATGGTTGATTATCCACTGCCCATTCTCATAGCTTAAAATTGGAGGGTCATTACCGCTGATATCATTCAAATCACCGACAGCCTGCAAAATCTCAATACCATAAGTAGGTGTTGAAAATCCGTTATGCGGCCACCTCGCGTAGCACCAGATTATTTCTCCAGTTGTAATATTACAGCTGGTTGCGTTGCTTGCGCTGAAGCTTGGGTCGATGGCCATTTGCAGGTAGGGCGTGCTTGGCTGGGTGTTGTCTTCTTCGTACTGCATGTT
>Ga0180009_10000348_pt1 | contig 65977 bp, 70 predicted proteins | sample OS_PC_MetaG_FD_123537 | JGI IMG/M metagenome (GOLD analysis project Ga0180009, IMG submission 123537) | Groundwater microbial communities from the Aspo Hard Rock Laboratory (HRL) deep subsurface site, Sweden - OS_PC_MetaG | ecosystem: Environmental > Aquatic > Deep subsurface > Groundwater... | reverse complement strand
CGATGACCAAAGCCTTATTCTCCTTTACCAGGAAGAACTTTCGGAAGAAGGTTATAAAGTGGTTGTTGCCAAAGACGGCAAAGAGGCCCTGGCCAAATTTGAAAAAGAGAAACCCCATTTAATCGTTATGGACATTCGCATGCCCATAATGAATGGCATCGAAGCCCTGACCGCCATGCTGGGGAAAAATCGCCAGGTTCCGGTCATCTTGAACACGGCCTATCATCAGTACCGGGAAAACTTCATGACCTGGGGGGCCGAGGCCTATTTGATCAAGTCTTCCGATCTCACCGAGCTTAAGAAAAAGATCCGGGAAATTCTGGACAAGCGCCAAAAGCCCAGGGGAGTTGATTAGCAAAAAGACTTAGTTTAAGGGGAACCCTGATAAGGCGCCTTGGGTTGATTGAACTGGATTGCGGCTAAACTGGATAACCATGGCAATCTGAAGGTACAATCCCAAGGTAGGAGAGCGCGCTCAACATTAATTCATTTACCCTTATTGCTCAATGGAAGAATGGTGAGGTGGTAAAGGGAAGAGGAATTATTTTGGCGAAAGGAGGAGAAAAAAAACGAAAAGGCTGTCAATCTTATTGATCGGGACCATCTTTGTCCTTTCCATGACCGGATTGCTTTTCGCTCAAGAGAAGGCCAAGCCGGAAAAACCTGCCGAAGCAGCCAAACCCCAGGCGGCTAAACAAGAAGAGGTGAAAAAGGAGGAGCCGGCCAAACCCATGAAGTACCGGATGGAAGGGATCATTACCGCCATTGACGCTGGGGGCAAAAAAATCACCATCAAACAGTCTAAGGTGAAAAGAGAAAGAACGGTCACTCTTGGAATCAGCAAGAAAATGGCCCAGAAACTATCCAATCTCAAGGTGGGCAATCTGGTCAACATCTGGGTTAGCGGTAAAACTATCACTTCTTTAACTAAGGTGGAATAAGAAGGTTGCTTGGGGAATTTTATTTTAGGTCTATGGCTAAAATTGCTGTTATTTTTGCCCAAAAATTTGAAGATTCCGAATATCTCCAGCCTGCAGAAGCCCTCAAAAGAGCAGGGCATGAGTTGGTCCATGTGGGAGGAGAAGAGGGAGGAAATGTAAAAGCGGAACCCCAGGGGAAGATTTTTCAGATTGACAAAGCGGTAAAAGAAGTATCGGTGCATGAATTTGATGCGTTGCTGATCCCGGGAGGATATTTCCCCGACCGATTAAGATTTGATGAAGATGAATTCCAATTTGTAAAAGCTTTTGTGGAAAGCGGGAAATTTGTACTGGGCACCGGGCGTAAATGATTTTCAAGGGCCAAGATTGGCAGGGGTTTAGAATGAATTTCTGGCTTTAGAATTCCAGGACGCCTGCTCGTCAAAGACCAGGCAAAAGCAGGGGAGGTTTCGAACTCTCAAGCCCACGCAAAGAATTGCCGCATTCTTTGACTTAGATGAACTCTGCGCCATCATTTTTTTATCCAGTGTCCTGAGTCATAAAAGATCGATTTTGCCAAGGGCTTTGCTTTTGTCCGAGGATACGGTTATAATTTTTGAAACGGGGATTAAAGCCATCGATGTTCTTTCTCCCCTGGAACGGGGCGGAAAGGCCGACCTCTTCGGTGGGGCCGGGGTGGGGAAAACGGTCCTGATTATGGAAATGATCCACAACATCGTGGGGCGCCACCAGGGTCTCAGTCTCTTCTGCGGCATCAGGGAGAAGTGCCGGGAAGGAGAAGAGCTTTACCGGGAGATCCAGGAAGCAGGGGTCCTGGAAAATACCGTCATGGTCTTCGGGCAGATGAACGAGCGCGCCGGGGCCGCCGCGGTCATGACCCACGGCACCGAGTTGTGTCGCCGGGATGATACGGAGCGCCCATATGAGGAAATGATTTCCAAGAAAATATGATTACCCGATAGGAGAGGAATCATGGTGGGAAAGATTGTCCAGCTGGAAGACTACGAAAAGCTTGTCGGGGCGGAGACCGTCGACCGGATCCGGGAAAAAGCCAAACGGCTTCAGGGGCTCCATGTGGTCAACATCAATTCCACCTACTATGGTGGCGGGGGGGCTGAGCTTCTATCTTCCGTAAGCCTTATGATGAATAGCGTAGGGATTAAGACCGGGTGGAGAATCATTCAAGGGCCTCCCGATTTTTTCAGCATCACCAAGAAGATGCACAACGCCCTCCAGGGGGAGGAGATCAACCTGAGTGACCGCAAGATGCAGATTTTTGAAGAGGTCATCCATGAAAATGCCATCCGCAATCACCTGGAGAGCCACAATATGGTCATCATCCACGACCCCCAGCCCCTCCCCATGATCAACCACTACAAGAAGAATGGCCCCTGGATCTGGCGCTGTCACATCGACCTGACCAGCCCCAACCGGGAGCTCTGGGATTACCTGGCGCCCACCATCGAAAAGTACGACGCCGTGATCCTGGGCCTGAAGGATTACGCCCAGAACATCAAGACCCCCCAGGTCTTCTTCATGCCGGCCATCGACCCCTTCAAGATCAAGAACCGGGACATGCGCGAGGAGGAGATCAAGGAGAGGCTCGACCACTACGAGATTCCCACCGACCTCCCCCTCGTCGTCCAGGTCTCCCGCTTCGACCGTTGGAAAGACCCGGAGGGGGTCATCGAGGCCTTCAAGCTGGCCCGCAAAGAGGTGGACGCCACCCTGGTGCTCCTGGGCAACGTGGCCACCGACGACCCCGAGGGGCCGGAAGTGTACGAATCCCTTCTGGAGCAGCGGGAAGAGCGGATCGTCATCCTCAGTCATCAGGATTCCGCCCTCGTCAATGCCCTCCAGCGCTCGGCCGCAGTGGTGTTGCAAAAGTCCATCCGCGAAGGCTTCGGGTTGACCGTAGCCGAGGCCATGTGGAAGGGAACGCCGGTCATCGGCGGCAACGTGGGCGGGATTCGCTACCAGATCGAGGACGGGGTGAATGGATTCCTCGTATCCTCGGCCGAAGAGGCGGCCCAGCGAATGGTGCAGTTGATTAAGGATAAATCCTTGAGGGACAGGATGGGCCAGAGGGCCAAGGCGACGGTAGGCAAACGGTTCTTGTTGACCCGCTACCTGGAGCAATACCTGGATCTTTTCAACTCTTTTGAGACCATCTATCGCTTCACCGGTCTGCCCAAGGAAGATCGATGAGGGGAAGGAACAGAATCCATATCGGCACTTCCGGCTGGCACTACGAGCACTGGCGGGGCCGATTCTATCCCCAAGGGATGAACCCGGAGGAGTTTCTTCGCTACTACGTCGGCCGCTTTCATACCGTGGAAATCAACAACTCCTTCTACCAGCTTCCGAAGGCGGAAACCTTGGGGATGTGGAGGGAGGCGGTTCCTTCCGGGTTCATCTTCTCGGTCAAGGGCAGCCGTTACATCACCCACATGAAAAAGTTGAAAGACCCGAAGGCCTCGGTATCCAAATTCCTCGGGGGGGTGGAGGTGCTGCGAGAAAAGTTAGGGCCGGTCTTGTTTCAACTTCCCCCCAGGTGGAAATTCAACCCGGGCTGGCTGAGGTCTTCCAGGATCGAGCCATCAGCCTTCCGCCACTCAATGAACGGCTGGCTCAAAGACTGATCGAATCGATTAAAGGATATGAACCACTCCCCGGTCTAAAGCCCGGGGTTTCAGGCCTCTGGCACACCTGGCATGACCTTCGACCATGCCAGACTATGCCGGGAAAAGCCTCCGCTTCGCTTCGAAAGGATGCCATTCATCCCCAGGCTTAAAAGCCTGGGGTTTTCTGGCATGGATTATAAAAGGGGAAAGAATATGAAGTTTGAATTAGAAGAACTTAAAAAGTATTTGGAAAATCGATTCCAGAAAGAAGTGGAAATAGAGGAAGTGAAGCAACTGGCAGGAAAGGCCACCAGTGCCGAAGCGCTTAAACAATTTGGTTATGGACGTCCCTTTCTTGTTTCCTGCAGAGTCGATGACCGGAAAGAACAGCTCGTTTTCCATCGGATACGGCCCAATGCTTTTGGTCGAGAGCGAGTGGATGACCGGGTGGCAGCCGTATGGCTTGATTTTAAGACTTTCAACCAGTTGCCTCGCCACGTACCTGCCGTGGATATGGTCCTTCGTTCCAAACAGGGGAAGATGGAATCGATCCATGGAGCCGAAGAGGTTTTATTAGTCACAGCTTATCGCTCGGGTCGACCCTATGCTGACGATTTGATGCGCATCCGGGATGAAGGAAAAATACAACCTCTGGACATCAAGCGGGCAGAGAAACTGGCATCCTATTTAGCAGAAATCCACCAGGTTAAACATGACGAGCCTACACTTTGGAGACGCAGACTGAGGGACCTGGTCGGTCACGGAGAAGGGATCATGGGACTGACGGATAGTTATCCCCCAAATCTATCCTACATCACCGATCGCGAGTTACGCTCCATCGAGGAAATCGCTAATCGTTGGCGCTGGCGTCTCAAACCATTTGCTAATCGTTTGCACCAAATCCATGGCGATTTCCATCCCTTCAATATCATCTTTGAGGAGGAAGATAAATTCTGGGTCCTTGATCGTAGTCGGGGCGAATGGGGGGATCCGGCTGATGATGTGAGCTGCATGACAATTAACTATCTCTTTTTTTCGCTTCAGCGATTCGGTCAGCTCGATGGTCCATTTCGGGAGTTGCATGAAGCTTTTTGGGCAAACTACGTGACCCTGCGGTTGGATGAACAATTGCAGTCAGTGATTCAGCCGTGGTTTGCCTGGCGAGCCTTGGTGCTCGCCAGTCCAGTATGGTATCCCGATATCTCGGAGGATGTGAGATCGAAGCTGCTGAAGTTTGCTCGTAAGGTCTTATCCACTAAAAGGTACAACTACCGCAAAGTGAATCAATATATAGGGAGATCCTGATGTTGAAGAAAGTTCCAGGCTTTGCCGTCTGGCTGACAGGGTTGCCATCATCCGGCAAAACAACCGTGGCCAATGCTCTCAGTCTGTTGCTTTCCGAGCGAGGGATTTCAGTCCAGATTCTTGATTCGGATGATTTACGTAGAAGGTTAACACCTCATCCAACGTATTCGCATGAGGAGAGGGACTGGTTTTACGACATGGTTGTCTTCTTAGCAGAGTTGCTTACGGAAAACGGGGTCAATGTCCTGATCTCGGCCACCGCTCCACGTCGAGCTTATCGGGATGAAGCTCGAACGCGGATAAAACGATTTGCGGAAGTTTATGTAACCTGTCCAGAAGAGGTATGCCGGAAAAGAGACTCGAAAGGACTGTGGGAACAGGCGGATAGAGGAGAAATCACCGCACTGCCAGGTGCTGGAGTTCCTTATGAGCCACCGGATGCTCCCGAGGTAAAGGTGGACACAGCACACTTATCGATTGAAGATGCTGTCCATCAGATCCTCAATGATTTAGAAAAGCAGGGTCTATTTAACATTAGCGATTTAGCATAAGCAAGATTTAACAAAAGAGGTAAACAAATGTTGCGCAGGATCAATGAACTGAAGGGCTATGTGATTTCAGCGGAGGATGGTGAAATCGGACGATGCAAGGATTTTCTCTTTGACGACCGCCACTGGGCAATTCGTTATATGGTTGCGGACACTGGCAAATGGCTGCCAGGACGGAAAGTGCTTGTATCCCCCATTGCCCTGGGAAAACCGGATTGGGAGGCTCGCCGTTTTCCCGTCCAATTAACCCGCCAAGAAATCAAAGAGAGTCCACCCCTTGGTGAAGACGCACCGGTATCAAGGCAGTATGAAAGCAGTTGGTTCGACTATTATGGCTGGCCTTACTACTGGTTTGGAGGTGGAATATGGGGAGCGGCACCGTACCCCACAGCCCTTTTCCTCAAGAGGTTGGAGAAGGTCGTGGAAAAGGGTCTGGAACCCGAGGAGAGCCATTTGCGCTCTGTGAAAGAGGTAACGGGCTATCAGATTTTAAGCAAAGATGGGAAGGTGGGGCACGCAGAGGATTTCCTTTTAGAAGAAGAGGCATGGGTATTGAGATATATCGTGATCAATATTCATAACGGATTACCCCATCGAAAAGTTCTTGTGGCTCCTACATGGGTGACCTGGGTGGACTGGATTAGCATGCAGATAAGGATTGAGCTCACGACTGAGGCATTTAGAAATATTTTGGAGTATGACCCCTCGGTTCCGATCGATCGGGAATATGAAGCCCGGCTTCATGAAAAACATGGTCGTCCCAAGTACTGGGAATAAAAATCTGTAATCTCCCCCTTTGGCAAAGGGGGGACAGTGCGGAGGAGAGGAATATGAAAAGAAGGGACTGGTTCCAGAGATTTTGGACATTTCTGTTTGTGATGATCTTCATGTTGATGACAGGAGGATGTGAGGCTGCTGAAAAACCGTCACAGCCTACGAGTCCTCCGCACATCACTGCAAAGGATTTGAGCAATGCTTTCGTCGAGGTTGCAAAGAAGGTTAGCCCTTCGGTGGTCTCTATCCGTTCTGAACGGACCGTAACAGCGCAGCGCTACCCCTTCGGAGAGGATTTTTTCAAGGGCACACCTTTTGAACATTTTTTTGAGGAGTTTTTCAAACGCCAGGAACCTCCAATGAGAAGGAAGCAAATGGGCGAGGGGTCAGGGGTGATCGTCGATCCGAAAGGGTACCTCTTAACGAATAACCATGTGGTGGCGCGCGGATAAGCTGACGATTCGCCTTTACGATGGAAGGGAACTCAAAGGGACAGTCAGGGGAACGGATCCGAAGACGGACCTCGCTGTCGTGCATGTGGAAGCAAAAGATCTGCCGGTAGCCAAACTTGGAGACTCCGATAAGATTCAGGTTGGAGAGTGGGCGATCGCCATCGGTTCGCCTTTCGGTTTGGAGAAGACCGTCACGGTTGGAGTGATCAGTGCCAAGGGGAGTGCGGGTTTTGGCACAGGGACTTATGAAGATTTCATCCAGACGGACGCCTCCATCAACCCAGGGAATAGTGGCGGCCCTTTGGTGAATATAGATGGGGAAGTGATCGGGATCAATGCCATGATTATCTGGCCCGGCCAGGGAATTGGTTTTGCCATTCCCATCAATCTCGCCAAGAAAATCATGACGGAATTGATCGAGACCGGAAAAGTCACTAGGCCCTGGGTGGGAATCAGTGTGCAAGATCTCACCCCAGAACTTAAAAAGTCCTTCAACCTAAAGGGGGAGGAAGTAGGTGCTCTCATTAGTCAGGTCTACGAAGGGAGTCCTGCAGAAAAGGCGGGGCTTGATACAGGAGACATCATTATCGAGATTGATGGTGTGAAAGTCGAAAGCAGTCAAGATGTGGTTCGTGAGGTGTTGAAAAAGAATGTGGGTCAGAAGATTCAGATAGTGGTTCTTCGAGATGGAAGGAGAGTCGAAATTCCTGTGATCACCATACAGATGCCTGCGGAACCAAAAAAACGCGTATCTGTCCGTCCGGAAATGAAGGAGTGGTTTGGTCTCAGGGTGACCTCCGTCACTCCTGAAATCGCAAAGCAGCTGGGTCTCGCGAAGGCGCAGGGAGTGGTGATCGAAGGAGTGGAGCCCGGATCGGCAGCACAGATGGCGGGCCTGCGCAGGGGAGACGTGATTCTGGAGGTTAATCGCCAAAAGATCAAAGATGAGAGCGATTATCTCAAAGTCTTGGAGAAAGCCAATCCAAAAGAAGGCGTATTGTTTCTGATAAATCGGAGATGTTCTACGTTCTATGTGGTCCTGAAAGCTGAGGAATAAATAAGGTGATGACCTGTAAGTGTGAGAGAAGAAATAATCAAGAGGGGGATATAAATGTATTTTGGCTGGAAGCATTCAGTCGCTGAAAATCTATAGAAAATGAAAGGAGGAGTAAAATGCTACCCTACAAAAAAATTCTCTATCCTACGGATTTCAGTGAGCCATCCTATGAAGCTTTAAAGGTGGCGAACGAATTGGCTTTGCACTTTTCATCTGAGCTCCTTGTCCTTCACGTTGTTGCACCGGTTCCGCTTGTTGCAGCGGCGCCTGCTGTTCCTCCAACCTTCGATGTCGTGAGGTATCAGCAGGACATAGAGATGTCTTCCGGGAAAATACTTGAAGACTTGGTCAAAAAAAGGGTCCCGGAAAAAATTTGGGCCCGCACTATGGTCGTCCTTGGAGATCCCGCTGATCAGATTGTGAAAATCGCGGATGAAGAGAAAGTAGATCTCGTCGTGATTGCCACGTATGGACAGACGGGGTGGAGACGATTCGTCTTTGGTTCCGTTACGGAGAAGGTAGTTCGGCTTGCATCACAACCCGTGCTCACAATTCGGGCGCCACAAACGGAAGAGTAAACCCCGTTAGAAAGGGCAGGGCTTTGACCCCGCCCTCAATAAAGAGGTCAAGATCAAGGTTGAATAAAGTTAAAGATATTTCCCCTTCCCAATTGTTTTGAAGAGTATTGAGTCCATATTGAATGAGGTCATAGCAGATGAACGAGATCAGACAGAACAAGGCGACCAAACAGTGGGTCATCTATGCCACAGCCAGGGGAAAGCGGCCCCATGACTTTCGGCGTCAAAAGGACGAAAGTGAGCCGTTGTCTGTATTCGATCAGGGCTGTCCATTCTGCCCGGGAAACGAAGGGATGCTTCCATCGATACTCATAGAAGTGCCTGGTAAGAAACCAAATCTCTGGCAGGCCCGGGTGGTTCCCAATAAGTTTCCTGCATTAACTCCTGAGGGAGATACGAGCAGATTCACAAAAGGTATTTACGTGGGCATGCAGGGATATGGCAAGCATGAGGTCATTATTGAAACCCCCTTTCATAATCAACAGATCGCTCAGATGTCTCCAGAAGAAGTGGAGATTATTATTGAAACATATCACAGGCGTTATGTTGATCTCATGAAAGAACACAAGAACATGATGATCATCATCTTCCGCAATCACGGATTGCAGGCAGGAACCTCTCTTGTTCATCCTCATTCCCAGATCATCGTGACCGGCATGGTGCCGAACCATATTCGATGGAGGGAAGAGGAATCTCAGCGATACTTTGACGAATGGGGGAGGTGCGTGTACTGCGATATCCTGGATTTTGAAATTCGAGATCGGAAGCGTGTTGTTTTGGAGGACTCCTCCTTTTTGGTCTTTGTGCCTTATGCAGCAGAGGGTCCTTTTGAAATCTGGATTATGCCCAAAAACCACCAGGCCAGTTTCGGACAAATCTCTGATGAATCGAAATCGGATCTGGCATTCGGCCTCCGGGAAATTCTGGCCAGACTTCACAAGAAACTGAACAATCCTGACTATAATTACGTCATTAATACATCCCCACAATATAAGGCGGACGAACCCCAGTTGCACTGGTACCTTCAGATCCGGCCACGGTTAACAACTCAAGCTGGTTTTGAAATTGGTTCGGGTATCAGCATTAACCCTTCCCTTCCTGAAACGGACGCTGATTTTTTGAACAAGGAGGAATAGGAGATGAACTTACTGTCCAAAGAGGAACTTAAAACGCTCATTGAGAAACCTGAGGGATGGTGCGTTTCCATCTATATACCGACCCACCGGGCATTTCCGGAAACGAAGCAGGATCCGATTCGATTCAAGAATCTGCTACGAGAGGCGGAGGAGCGCTTGAAAGCCGCGGGGCTTCGCTCCCCGGACGCGAAGAAATTGTTGAAGCCGGCCAAACCCCTGATCAAAGATGGTCTTTTCTGGCAGTATCAGGCTGATGGATTGGCTACGTTCATCTCTTCGGATTTATTTTATCATTATCGTCTGCCCCTCAAGTTCGATGAATTATTGGTAGTCACTGACCGGTTTCACATCAAGCCTCTACTTCCTCTCTTCAGCCATGAAGGACGGTTTTACATTTTAGCTCTCAGTCAGAACGAAGTGAGGTTCTTTCAGTGCACCCGGTACAGTGTGAAGGAGGTGGAACCGGAAAATGTTCCCCGGAGCCTGAGTGAGGCCCTGAAGTATGACGACCCGGAGAGACAGCTACAGTTCCATACCCGTGCACCGGCGGCCGGAGGCGAGCGGGCAGCAATGTTTCATGGCCATGGCGTGGGAAAGGACGATACGAAGGACAATATTCTGAGATTTTTTCACCTGCTGGACCAGGGGCTCTATGCCCTGATCGGCAAGGAGAACGCGCCTCTCGTCCTGGCAGGCGTCGATTACCTCTTTCCAATTTACAGAGAAGCAAACAGGTATCCCCATCTGATGGAGCAGGGAATTGTTGGAAACCCTGAAGGTTTGAAGGGAGAAGAACTGCACGAGCAGGCATGGAGGATTGCGGAGCCCTATTTTCTCAAGGCACAGGAAGAAGCCATTACCCAATATAAGCAGTTAGCTGGGAGCGACCGAGCTTCAAACAACCTTAAGGCAATTGTTGAGGGAGCCTATGATGGGCGAATCGAAATCTTAATTGTGGCGGTGGGCATCCAGCAATGGGGTTTCTTTGATTTAAAGACACGGATGGTCCATCTTCACCAGGAGCCAGAACTCGGAGATGAAGATCTGCTTGATTTCGCAGCGGTTCAAACATACTTAAATGGGGGAACGGTCTATGCATTGAAGCCGGAGGAGATGCCGGATGAGGCGCCCGTGGCTGCAGTATTTCGTTATTGATCAGAAATTTAAATAAGATGGAGATGGCAGATGAAGATCGGTATTGTGGGTGGCGGATTCGTTGGATCAACAACAGCCTATGCAATGGTGATGAGGGGGATCGGCGGAGAAATTTTGCACGATCACCGGGCCATACTTACGGTATGTACGCCTATGAATGATGTAGCTGATGTCTCCAAGGTCACTGTTTCCCTTCCCCATCTTGTGGGTGGGCAGGGTATCCTTGCGACTTTTCCTCTTCCTCTCAACGAGGGAGAGCAATCGGCATTACAAAAAAGCGCCCGAACAATACGGGAAGTGATCGACGAACTGGAAAGGCCTTCGAAAGGAAGGAAATAGACAGCCCATGGAAAAGAGAAAAAGATCGGAGTTGCACACCCGAGTGGATGTTGGAAAGTTCAATAGGGCTTACCGACTCCTTTCGAAAAGTTTTGCATCTCCTTTCAGGGAGACCTATCTTCGTGGCAAGACCGAGTTCAGGGACTTTCTTTACGAGAAAATGGGCTGTTCGCTTCTGGAGGCGGAGATCTTGGTGGATGCCCTGGAAAAGAATGGAAAGATCGAATTTAGAAGATTTCGCAAAGGCATGCGTTACGGGGAGTGGAAAATCCATTAACTCCAAATTGGGATGACGGAGGTGTTTTTATGATGATTGAAAAAATTGAAGGATGGTTGGGAAAAGATCGATCCCTGTTAGAGTATAAGTGTAAGGGAATCCCAAAAGAGCGGCTCCATTTACCAGGTCCAGACTTTATCGAGCGGGTTCTGATACCGTCGGATCGACCCGTGGCCGTTCTCCGAAATTTGAGATGGATGTTTAAGACTGGAAGATTGGCGGATACAGGATATTTATCCATTCTTCCGGTAGATCAGGGAATTGAACATTCGGCAGGGGCCTCCTTTGCTCCAAATCCCATCTATTTTGATCCGGAGAAGATCATCGAACTCGCCATCGAGGGAGGATGTAATGCGGTCGCCTCCACCGTTGGAGTGCTTGGTGCCGTGGCCCGAAAATATGCCCATCGGATACCCTTCATCGTCAAAGTGAACCACAATGAACTCCTCTCTTATCCTAACACCTATGATTAGGTGTTGTTTGCCAGCGTAGAGAAAGCCTTCGAGATGGGTGCCGTGGGAATTGGAGCGACGATCTACTTCGGTTCGCAGGAGTCGAGAAGGCAGATTGTCGAGATTTCGAATATTTTCGAACGGGCTCACGAATTGGGAATGTTCACCGTGCTGTGGTGTTATTTGCGCAACGCGGAGTTCAAGGCCGATAAGGATTACGAAGTGGCTGCGGACCTTACGGGGCAGGCCAATCACCTGGGGGTGACCATTCAAGCCGATATTGTCAAGCAGAAGCAGCCGGAACATAACGGAGGATTTATAGCTTTAAAGTTCGGGAAGATGGATGAAAAAATGTATACCCAGTTGGCTCCCGACCATCCCATCGAGTGGACCCGATATCAGGTCGCCAATTGTTACATGGGTCGGACAGGATTGATCAATTCCGGTGGAGCATCTGGGGAAGACGATCTGAGCCAAGCCGTGCGTACAGCAGTGATCAACAAACGGGCAGGAGGCATGGGACTAATTACAGGACGAAAGGCATTTCAAAAAGCGATGAAAGACGGTGTGGCCCTGCTCCATGCGGTCCAAGATGTCTATCTCTGTAAGGAGGTGAATGTAGCTTAGGAAGGAGCCCCTTCCCCTTTGATGCCTGCCTGCCGATAGGCAGGGAGGAGGGCCAGGGGTACAAGAAAGGAGGTTCATCATGGTAAACGTTGCAATTAATGGATTGGGGAGAATTGGAAGGGCTACTTTTAAGATCATCTTAGACACACCGGACTGGAGTTAAAGGCCATTAACGATCTCATTCCTTCCGATCACCTTGCCTATTTGTTAAAGTATGACACGGTTTATGGAAGATATGAGAAGAAAGTGGAAAGTGATCAAGATGCCTTGGTAGTAGACGGGAAAAAGTACAGGGTACTGAATGAGAAGGACCCCTCCTCTCTTCCCTGGGGTGATTTAGGAATCGATGTGGTGTTCGAATGCACGGGCATCTTTAATAAAAAGGGAGATCTGGAAAAGCATATCAAGGCCGGTGCGAAGCATGTGATCCTCTCCGCTCCGGCAAAGGATGATGAAGTGATCACGGTTGTCCATGGCGTGAATCAACCCAAGGAGACAGTTCAGATTCTGTCCTGCGCCAGTTGCACGACCAATTGTATTACGCCTGTGGTCGAGATTATGGAAAGAAGGATAGGCATCAAGAAAGCGACCATGACCACCATCCATGCCTATACATCAACTCAGGCCATCGTGGACGGCCCAAATAAAAAATGGAGAAGAGGAAGAGCGGGTGCCATGAATTTTGTGCCCACTTCCACAGGAGCAGCTATTGCCACAACGAAGGCCCTTCCTCAATACCAGGGAAAGTTTGACGGCGTAGCCGTGCGCGGACCGGTCCCGGTCGGTTCGATTGCGAATATTGTCTTCGTGACTTCGAAAAAGACTACAGTCGAAGAGGTGAATAAAATATTCAAAGAAGAATCCGAGAGCCCCCGATACAGAGGGATTTTAGGAGTTTCGAGAGATCCAATCGTCTCATCGGATATTATCAAAGATCCTCGGGCCTCTATTATTGACTTAGAAATGACCCAGGTGGTGGATGGAGACCTCGTGAAGGTAATGAGCTGGTACGACAACGAATGGGGCTATACGAATCAGATGATCAGGGAGGCCTTACGGATTGTTAAAGAATCGAAGAAAGAATGAATTATATCTGAGAATCATCTAAGAAAGGAGAATCGAGATTTAAAATTCAATGGAAGGAGGAAAAAGAAATGTTACCTTTCAAAAAAATTCTTTGTCCAACAGATTTCAGTGAGCCGTCCTCGGAGGCCTTGAAGGTGGCGAGCGAGATGGCCGCTCACTTCGGATCGGAACTGCTGCTTCTCCACGTGGTCACCCCTGTGGTCGTATCCCCTGACGTCATAGTCGTCCCGCCGGTCACCGTTCCGGTCAGTGAACAGGAACTGGAGGAACCGGCGAAAAAGTCCCTGGAAGAGATGGTCCAGAGATACGAATCACAGGGGCTGAGGGCCCGTTTCCTCCTTCTCCGCGGAAATGCCGCAGACGAAATCCTTCGGGCGGCGGAGGAAGAGAAGGTGGATCAAATCGTGATCGCCACCCGCGGCCGGACGGGACTGGATCGATTCATCTTCGGCTCCGTCGCCGAGAAAGTCGTACGCTTTGCCAAATGTCCCGTCCTCACCATCCCGGGTCGAGTCTCTGGCGAGGCAGCAGAAGAGACCGCTCCCGGGGGAGGAAAAGCGCCGGAAGAAAAATCCGCAGGGGAAAAGACCTATCAGGAAAAAGTAGAAGCTCAACTGAAAGAATGGGGGGCCAAAATTGACGAAATGAGGGCCCAGGCTGAAAAAGTAAAGGCCAAAATAATAAGGAGATATGAGGACCAGGTTGGAGAACTGCGAGCCAAAGAGGAGGCCGTCCGGCAGAAGATGCTGGAGATCAGAAACGTGGGCGAAGGAGCCTGGGAGGATTCTAAAAGCGATATGGAGAAAAGCTTGGATTCGCTGAGGAATGACCTCGAACGAGCGCTTTCAAAATTAGAGGAGACCATTTCAGAAACGGCCCAAAAGCTATCAACGAAGAAAGCAGGGTATGTACAGAGGATCGAGGCTCAGCTCAAGGACTGGGGAGGCAAGATCGATTCCCTGAAAACCAGGGCGGAGACCCCGACGACCGAAGTCAAAACGAAGTACCTTCAACAGGTCGAAGAGTTGAGGAGGAAACAGGAGACGGCCAGGGAGAAGCTCCAGGAAATCAAGGGATCCGGCGGCAAGGCATGGGAAGACATGAAAGGGGGCGTGGACCAGGCATTGGCTGACCTGAAAAAAGGCCTAACCCAGGCCATCTCCCGGTTTAAAGAAAAATAGGGGGCACCATGTCAGGAATGAATGAATCCATTCGCTGGTTCGGGGCGCTGAACTCAAAGGACGTGCCTCTGGTGGGAGGGAAGAATGCCTCCCTGGGGGAGATGATTCAATCCCTGAAAGAAGAGAACATCCGGGTCCCCGACGGTTTTGCAACCACGGCCGAGGCCTACTGGAGATTCTTGGAGAAAAACGATCTCAAGGGTCAGATCCAGGGATATTTGCAGGAGTGGGAAAGCGGGGGAAAAACCCTGGAAAAGGCCGGGAAAGCCATCCGTAACCTTTTCCTCCGGGGCCAATTTCCCGAGGAAATCGCCGAGGAAATCCGCCAGGCCTACCGGCAGCTCAGCCAGAAGTACGAGGTCGACGAGGTGGACGTAGCCGTGCGCAGCAGCGCCACCGCCGAAGATCTTCCGGAGGCCAGCTTTGCCGGCCAGCAGGAAACCTTCCTGAACGTCAGTGGCGAGGAGGACCTGCTGGATGCCTGCAGGAAATGTTACTCTTCCCTCTTCACCGACCGGGCCATCGCCTACCGAAAAGAACAGGGGTTCGATCACCTGAAGGTGGCCCTCTCCGTGGGAGTTCAGAAGATGGTCCGGTCGGACAAGGGGAGCGCCGGGGTGATGTTCACCATCGATACCGATACGGGATTTCGGGATGTGGTGGTCATCAATGCTGCCTGGGGGTTGGGAGAAAATGTCGTCCAGGGAACCGTGAACCCGGATGAATACACGGTCTTCAAGCCTCTTCTGGGTAAAGATCATCTCCGGCCGATCATCGACAAGACCCTGGGCGATAAAGGGAAGAAAATGGTTTACTCCAGAGGAGGAAGCCAAACCACCAAGAACATCGATACGCCCAAGAAGGAGCGGCAGGCCTCCGTGCTAGAAGATGAAGCCATCCTGAAGCTGTCCCGCTGGGCTTGCGCCATCGAAAAACACTACGGAAAGCCCATGGACATCGAGTGGGCCAGGGACGGGGAAACTCAAGATTTGTACATCGTGCAGGCCCGCCCGGAAACCGTTCAGTCGCAGAAACAGCCGGGTTCGATGAAGCATTACACCTTGAAGGAGAGGGGACGGCGTCTTCTTTCCGGCCTGAGCATCGGGCAGGCCATCGCCGCAGGGAAAGCCTGCCTGATCAAGAGCGCCGAGGAAATTCACCGGTTCGAAAAGGGCTCGATCCTGGTCACCGAGATGACCGATCCCGATTGGGTGCCCATCATGAAGCAGGCCGCCGGGATTGTGACCGATTCCGGCGGGCGGACCAGCCATGCAGCCATCGTCAGCCGGGAGCTGGGAGTCCCGGCGGTGGTGGGGACCGGAGAGGCGACGGAAACCCTGAAAGACGGCCAGGAGATCACCCTCTCCTGCGCCGAAGGCGATGAGGGATACATCTATGAGGGAATCCTGGAATACGGGGAAGAAGAGATCGACCTGTCCAGGATCCCCCGGACCCAGACCCAAATCATGATGAACATCGCCAGCCCGGCTGCGGCCTTGCGCTGGTGGCGGCTGCCGTGCGAAGGAATCGGCCTGGCCCGGATGGAATACATCATCAACAACCTCATCCAGATCCATCCCATGGCCCTGGTGAAGTTTGATGAGTTGGAGGACCGTGGGGCCAAGAAGCGGATCGAGGAACTGACCCGGGGGTATGAGGAAAAAACCCGGTATTTCGTCGACCGCCTCTCCCGGGGGATCGCCAAGATCGCCGCCTCCCAGCATCCCCACCCGGTGATCGTCCGGATGAGCGACTTCAAGACCAACGAGTATGCCAACCTGATCGGGGGCAGGCAGTTTGAGCCCGAGGAAGAAAACCCCATGCTCGGCTTCCGGGGAGCCAGCCGGTACTACAGCGACCGCTACCGAGAGGGTTTTGCCCTGGAGTGCCGGGCGATCAAAAGGGTACGGGAGGAGATGGGCTTCACCAACGTGGTCATCATGATCCCCTTCTGCCGGACCCTGGAGGAGGCCGACCGGGTTCTGCAGGTTCTTGCCCGAAATGGACTCCCAAGGGGAGAGAAGAGGCTCCAGGTCTATGTCATGTGCGAGATCCCCTCCAACGTGGTCCTGGCGGAGGAGTTTGCCGAACGCTTCGACGGGTTTTCCATCGGCAGCAACGACCTCACTCAGCTGGTTCTCGGAGTGGACCGGGACTCTGCAGAGCTCCCCCACCTTTTCGATGAGCGGAATAAAGCGGTCAAAAAGATGATGAAGGAGTTGATCAAAACTGCCCATCAGGCCGGGTCCAAGGTCGGAATCTGCGGCCAGGGCCCTAGCGACTATCCGGAACTGGCCGCTTTCCTGGTGGAAGCGGGAATCGATTCCATCTCCCTGAACCCGGACAGCGTCATTGAAGTGAAAAAGCGGGTGGCCCAGATCGAAAGGGCCAGCCCGAGCCTCGTTACCCGGACCTTAAAGAGAATTTTTCCTGGTCTGAGATCTGGTTCCTCCAGGTAAGAAAACGCCAAGGCCCGGAATCCTCCATCGATGGGATCCCAGGGACCGGGCTTCCCTCGGCCCTCGAATTGGGGTTGAGCAGGAAACCGCCGTGATTGATGTGAAAGCCGATCTTTCCTTGGTCATTTTATGCGTAGGGGTCGTTATTGTGCTGGCGATGCTCGCCAAGTCCTGGCTGGCCCGGATCGGCGTACCCTCCCTCGTCGCCTATATCCTGTTGGGCCTTTTGCTTTGTCATCTTGACCTCCGGCTGGGAATTCTTTCTGCTGAGGGACAGCAGATTTTTGACTTCTTGGCCCAGGTGGGGATTATTACCCTGCTCTTTCGGATCGGCCTGGAAAGCAAGATCGGCGGTCTCCTGTCCCAGCTGCGCCGGGCCAGCCTCATCTGGTCCGTAGATGTTCTTTTCAGCGGGGCAGTCGGATACGGAGTCGCCCGCTGGGTCCTGGGATATCCGCCCATCGCTTGCCTGTTTATCGCCGTTGCCCTGACCGCGACCAGCGTCGGTGTTTCGGTTATCGTGTGGAAGGAAAGGAACGCCCTGCAATCGAGGCCGGGCGAACTCCTGATCGATGTAGCCGAATTGGACGACATCTCGGCCATCATTCTCATGGCGCTGCTATTCGCCGTCGTCCCCGTTCTCAATGAAGGTTCCTTCGATTCCGTGCTATGGATATTACTGATGGCCGGAGGCTGGCTCTTCATCAAACTCTTGGCTTTCGGGACAGGGTGTGCTTTGCTGGCCATTTACGGGGAACGGCACCTGACCCATTTTTTCCGCAAAATCGAGTCTCCCCCGGATCCCATGCTCACGGTGGCGGGCCTGGGTTTCATCATCGCAGCCCTGGCCGGGTGGTTGGGATTTTCCGTAGCCATTGGGGCTTTTTTCGCCGGCCTGGTGTTCAGCCGCGATCCCAAGGCGCTGCAGATCGACAGGTCATTCGGCGCCCTATACGATCTTTTTACCCCCTTCTTTTTTATCGGCATCGGATTAAATATCAACCCCTCCGTCCTGGGTGAGGCCCTCGGGCCGGGAGCTATTCTCGTCTTGGTCGCCTTCTTGGGAAAATTGATCGGCAATGGAATCCCCGTCCTACTTACCGTAGGTAAAACGGAATCTCTCCTGCTGGGATTCAGCATGGTCCCCCGGGCGGAAATCGCCATGATCATCATGCAGCGCGGGCTCCTGCTGGGAAGCTGGGCCGTCCCGGAACGGGCGTTTGCGGCCATGGTGATGGTCTCGGGGGTGACTTGTATTGCCGCACCCTGGGTCGTCCGCACCCTGCTCCCCCGAAAACGCAAGGGATGAAAGGATCCATCTATGAAATACATTTCTCGGATCCATATCGGCACATCGGGCTGGCACTACAATCACTGGCGGGGGCCTTTTTATCCCCCCGATGCGAAAGCGGAGGATTTTTTGCCTTATTACCTCAAACACTTCCGCACCGTGGAAATTAACAACACTTTTTATCAGCTTCCCCAGAAAGGGACGCTGGAAATGTGGCGGCATACGGTTCCCGCAGGATTCATATTTTCGGTAAAGGGCAGCCGGTATATCACCCATATGAAAAAACTGAAGGACCCGGAAAAGTCCGTGGAAAAATTTCCGGAACGGGTGGAGGCCCTGGGAGAAAAATTGGGGCCCATTCTTTTCCATCTGCCTCCCCGATGGAAATTGAACCCGGAGCGCTTGAGAGCCTTCTTGGAAGCATTGCCCGGAAAATATCGCTATGCCCTCGAGTTCCGCGATCCCAGTTGGTTCAGCGACAAAACCTACCGGATCCTCCAGAAGCAGGGGGCGGCCTTTTGCATTTATGAACTGTCGGGATTCCTCTCGCCCAAGGAGGTCACGGCGGATTTCGTGTACGTGCGGCTCCACGGGCCCAAGGGGCCTTACCAGGGGCAATACGGCATTCAAGTCCTCGCCGGGTGGGCCGGGGCCTTTTCCGCCTGGGTAAAAGAGAAAAAAGAAATTTTTTGTTACTTTGACAACGACGAAGCCGGTTACGCCGCTCAGGATGCTTTGAAATTGCAGGAAATGACCGCAGAGCTGGCTGGAGGCGGGTGAAGTAAGGGGAGGACTGGGCGGGATTTCCTCGAATTGGCGACTTTCATTCTTACCAATATGTTGGGATTAGTGGCGCGATAAGCGCCCAACGGACCACGAATTTAATCGGTTCCGAGCAAGGAGAAGGAAGTGAAGAGAGTCGGGATTTTAACCAGTGGCGGGGATGCCCCGGGCATGAATGCATGCATCCGGGCCGCCGTGCGAACTTCCCTGGCCAATGACGTCGAGATACTCGGCATCAGGCGAGGATATGCGGGGCTCATCCAGGGGGAAACGATGCCCATGGAACGGAAGACGGTGGCCAACATCATCCAACAGGGAGGAACGATACTCGGTACGGCCCGCTCAGAGGAATTCAAGACCCCTGAGGGAAGAACCCTGGCCATAAGGAACCTCCAAAAAGAGGGCCTCGAAGGCCTCATTCTCATCGGGGGGGATGGAACCTTTCGGGGTGGCACCCTGCTGTCGCAGGAATGCGGCGTGCAGGTCGTGGGTATTCCCGGGACCATCGACAACGACGTCTACGGCACGGATTACACCATAGGGTTTGACACCGCCGTGAATTGCGCCCTCAAGGCCATCGACCGCATCCGGGATACCGCCCTCTCCCACGACCGGCTGTTCTTTGTCGAAGTGATGGGGCGCCACACCGGCTTCATCGCCCTGGAGAGCGGCATTTCCGGCGGGGCCGAGGAATTGATCATTCCCGAGGCGCCCGTAACCGTTGCCAGCCTTTGTTCCCGCTTGGAGCGAAACTTTGAAAGGGGCAAAAAGAGCGCCATCGTGGTGGTTGCCGAGTCGGAACAGCCGGGCGACAGCTTTCGAATCGCCCGGGAAGTAAAGGAAAAAACAGGTATAGAATCCAGAGTGTGCGTTCTGGGGCATATCCAACGGGGCGGTTCACCGACGGCCCGGGACCGGGTTCTTGCCACCAAGTTGGGGATGGCTGCCGTTCAGGCTCTGCTGAGGGGTAAGGGGGGCTGTATGATCGGCGAGGTAAACTGGCAGATCGCTCATACCCCTCTCCGGGATACGTGGGAGAAGGGAAAGCAACCCCTGAGCATCCTGATGGAAATGATCAAAATCCTGTCTGATTGAAGAGAAAAAAAGTTGGGAAGGGACCAGAAAAGAGAAGAAGACTCGTCACCTCCTTTTGGTGGGGGGGAGAGATTTCCACTCTAGCAACCAGGAGACAAAAGATGAAAGAGAAGCCCGAGCCTTTGATCCTGGGCATTGACCTGGGCGGGACCAAAATCCTGACCGCCGTCGTTGACCCGGCGGGAAACATGCTCTCTCGTGACCACAGCGTAACGCCCGCAGCCAAGGTCCTGAAGCCGTGATTCAGTCGATCTTGAATTCCGTCGATCGTGTCCTGGAGCAGGCTGCCTTTTCTCCACCATCTCTCCAGGCCGTCGGAGTGGGGGCCCCCGGCCTTTCCAACCCTGAGACGGGTGTTCTATTTACCTCGCCCAACCTGCCCGGATGGCGGGATGTTCCGCTGATGGAGATCATCGAAGAAAAACTGGGCAAAAGGGCTTTCTTGATCAATGATGCCAACGCTGCGGCTTTGGGGGAGCTGTATTTTGGGGCCGCCAGAGGCGCCCGCAACTTTATCTATATCACTATCAGCACGGGCATCGGGGGCGGCATCGTCATCGATGAAAAAATCTACACGGGAACCCTGGGGATTGCGGGCGAAGTGGGACATATGACCATCAATGACCAGGGTCCCCTCTGCAATTGCGGCAACCGGGGTTGCTGGGAAACCTTGGCCTCAGGGACCGCTCTGGCCCGGGAGGCCAGGCGCCAGATTAAAGAGGGAGCGGTTACGACCATCCTGGAATACGCCGGTAGAGATGTAGAAAAAGTCACGGCGGAAGGAATACACAAAGCTGCCCAGGGAGGCGACGGTTTGGCCCGAAGTCTCATCGAGCGCACCGGCTACTATCTGGGGGTGGGGTTGGCCAATTTAATCAACGTGTTCAACCCGGAATTGATCGTAATCGGCGGAGGCTTGTCGAACATCGGGGATATGCTGCTCCAGCCTGCATTTCAGGAGGCCGGGCGGAGGGCTTTTAAACAATCCTACGGGGCGGTGCGCTTCGCCCAAGCCGAGCTGGGGAGGAATTCCGGGGTCCTCGGCGCTGCGGCCTTTGCCAGGAGGGAAATGGAAAGAGATTCGAAGACCTTGGCAACAAGGGGTTCCAGGAAGTTCGCGAGTCACGGTTTTCCGAGAAAACGAAGGGAGGTTAAAAGATGAAGGGCAAGGAAAACATCCGCGTAGGGATCAACGGTTTTGGCCGCATCGGGCGGTGCACCTTCAAACAGTGCCTCCAAAAGGAGGAGATTACCGTAGTGGGGATCAACGATCTGGCCAACCTGGAAGACCTGGCCTATCTTCTCAAATACGACTCCGTCCATGGCTGGTATCCAAAGAAAATTTCCGCAGCCGGGTCGGCGCTTCAGGTGGATGACCGGCGCATTTCTTTCTTCTCCAGCCGCGATCCGGCGAAAATTCCGTGGAAGGACCTTGGCGCGGACATCATCATCGAAAGCAGCGGCGCTCTCCGGAGCCGCTCCAAAGCGGCCGGCCATCTGGAGGCGGGGGCGCGGCGGGTGATCATTTCCGCTCCCTCGGACGATGCCGACACGACGGTCGTCTTGGGGGTCAATGAAAAGAGCTACGACCCCAAAGCGCACAAGATCCTTTCCATGGCCTCCTGCACCACCAACAGCCTGGCGCCGGTGGCCAAGGTGCTGAACGACAGCTTCGGAGTCGAACACATCCTCTTCACCACCGTCCATGCCTATACCTCGAGCCAATCCCTGATGGACATCCCGGCCCGTCACCGGCGCCGCGGCCGGGCGGCGGCCCTGTCGATTATTCCCACGACCACGGGAGCGGCCAAGGCCACCGAAAGGGCTCTGCCCGAGCTGCAGGGGAGGATCGACGGAATGGCCATGCGGATTCCCGTGCCGGACGGGTCGGTGACCGACCTCGTGGCTACCCTGCAAAAAGACGTGACCCCGGGGGAGGTCAACGAGGCCTTGCGGCAGGCCTCGGAGAAGCCTCCTCTGAAGGGAATCCTCCGGGTTACGGAAGAGGCTCTGGTATCCCGGGACATCGTCGGCGATCCCCACTCTTCCATCGTCGACGCCCAGAGTACGATGGTCATGCGGAAAAGAGTGGCCAAGGTTCTGGCCTGGTATGACAACGAATGGGGCTACTCGGCGCGCCTCGTCGACTTCGCCAAGTTCCTCGCGGAAAAGGGGTTCTAATCCTGCAATCCTTCGCAGGTACAGGCGGTAGCCATAGACCGTAGCCGCAGACTTCGGTCTGCGGTCTTTAATCTGCGTTCTACCGATTAATACCGCAACCTAAAGGTTGCGGCTACAACGTGGGGCTACGGGCTTCCGGGTTGATTGCGCGACCTAGAGGTCGCGGCTATAAGGTTGGGGGCCGTATCCGCAACCCCGCCGTGGGCGGGGTTATGTCTACGACGGAGCGGCTCCCATCGGCCCATCCTGGAGGTTTATCGGTCATTGGTGCGCGGAGAGGAGAAAGGCGATGAAGGTGGGCGTTGTGGGATGCGGGTTTGTGGGAAGCAGTTCGGCCTACGCCATGGTTCTCCGCGGCGTGGCCAGTGAACTGGTTCTCATCGATATCGATAAAAAACTGGCCCAGGCCCAAGCTGAAGATATCCTTCATGCCACTCCTTTTGCCGCACCCGTGCGGATCGCTGCGGGGGATTACCCCCAGCTCGAAGGGGCCCGCGCCGTCGTTCTGGCCTGCGGTGTGGCGCAGCGCCCCGGGGAGACGCGCCTTACGCTTCTGGAACGAAACGCGAGAATTTTCGATCAGGTTGTCGGGCGGGTCCTTGAGCATGCGCCGGAGGCGATTCTGGTCATCGCTTCCAACCCCGTGGATGTCATGACCCTTGTCGTTTCGAGAATGCCGGGGATCGGGCCCGGCCGGGCCATCGGAACCGGGACCATCCTGGACACGGCCCGCTTCCGGGCCCTTCTGGGAGACCATTTCGGCATCGCCCCCCAGTCCATCCATGCCTATGTCATGGGAGAGCACGGGGATTCCGAAGTGCCCGTCTGGTCGAGCGCCAAAGTCGGCGGGGTCCCTCTTTCAGATTTTGCGGAGCAGGTCGGCGGCCGGTTGACGGAAGACCTGAAATCACGGATAGACGACGAGGTACGCAAAGCGGCTTATCGCATCATTGAGGGAAAAGGGGCTACCTACTATGGCATCGGAGCCGGCATTGCCCGGATCATCCGGGCGATCCGGGATGACGAGCGGGCCGTATTGACGCTATCAACCCCCAGCAATGGAGAGGCGGGCCTGGAAGGAGTCAGTCTCTCCCTACCCAGGGTATTGGGGTCCGGAGGGGTAACGACCACCCTTCATCCCGTGCTCTGTCAAAAGGAGGCCTTGGCCCTGCGGAAGAGCGCCGAGACCCTCCGAGAAGCAGCAAAGGAGATCGGCCATTGATCGAGTAACCGTGATATGATTTCCTCGTGATATTCAACCCTGTTAGGAAAGGGATAAAATTTAAAAAGGGTACAAAACACTTCTCCCCCAAAGGGAGAACATTCGAGGGACTTAAGATATCAAAAAGGAGGAATCATTCATGTTCCTGGTACTGTCCTTCCAGCCGATCTTCGCCCTGATGGCCGGGATTTTGATCTTGATCCTTCCGCGCCTGCTGAATTACATCATCGCCCTCTACCTGATCATTATCGGGATAGTCGGATTGATCCGGTAGGAGATATGCGCCTGTAATTGGCTCAAGGGGAAGGAGGATAAATCATGCCCGACTTGCAGGTATGGCCCGGGAAACCGTACCCTCTGGGGGCAACCTATGACGGAACGGGGACAAATTTCTCCCTTTTTTCCGAAGTCGCCGACCGGGAAGAGCTGTGCCTTTTTGATGACCATGGAAAACAAACTTGTGTCGACCTGCCGGAGGTGACGGCTTTCTGCTGGCATGGCTACTTCCCGGGGATTGAACCCGGCCAGCGCTACGGCTTTCGGGTGCACGGCCCCTGGATCCCCGAAAAGGGCCACCGGTGCAATCCCTCCAAGCTCCTGCTCGACCCTTATGCCAAAGCAATCGAGGGGCAGGTCAAATGGAACGAGGCGATGTTTCCTTACCGGTTTAACGACCCAGAAGGAGCTCCGAACCAAGAGGACAGCGCTCCCTTTGCTCCCCGGTCCGTCGTCGTCAATCCAAACTTCGATTGGGGATCCGACCGGCCTCCCCGCACACCCTTGCACGAGACCGTTATTTACGAAGTCCACGTCAAGGGTTTCACTGCCCAGCATCCCGACGTCCCTCAAGAGCAGCAGGGCCAGTACCCTGGCTTGGCCCATCCGGCAGCGATCGATTTTTTGAAGCGCCTCGGCATAACGGCGGTGGAGCTCCTTCCCGTGCATCAATTCATTCACGACTCTCATCTGGTCGAGCGCGGCCTGCGGAACTACTGGGGATACAACTCCATCGGATACCTCGCTCCCCACAACGAATATTCCAGCAGGGGGCAGAGGGGCCAGCAGGTCCAGGAATTTAAACAGATGGTCAAAGCCTTGCATGAAGCGGGGATCGAGGTTATCCATGGATGTAGTGTACAACCAAACGGCCGAGGGCAACCATCTCGGGCCCGTGGTTTCTTTCAAGGGCATTGACAACGCTGCCTATTATCGCCTGGTGGCCGACGATCCCTGGTGCTATATGGACTACAAAGGCACGGGCAACAGCTTGAACATGCGCCATCCCCATGCCATGAACCCAAGTTCCCAGAAGAGGAGCAAAGCTTTGCGGCCGTGGACGAGGTTGTAGTCGAGGCCCGTTCCTTGATGGTGCTGCGCAGGAGCGGATGAGGAAAAAGAACGATTTTTTTCGGCAGAAAAGGAGAGAGTCCTTCCGTGGTGAAACAGGCGTCTGAATTGAGCTATGCCGTCCGATTCCCGGTTCTCCTGAAGTACCTCGGGCTTTTCTGCCTGGTCATCAGCGCTCTGACCCTGGTACCGCTCGGAATGTCTCTTTTTTGGGGGGAGACTCACATCAGCGTGAGATATCTGGTCGTCGCCGCAGCCATGGGAGGATTGGGGGCGGCCCTTTCCCGCATCCCGGTTCCGGCCCGCGTCCAGGACAACGAAGCCATGGTCCTGGCTTCCTGGCTCTTTCTTTTCACCCCCCTGGTCATGTCCTACCCCCTGATGGCTTCGGGGCTGAACTTTCTGGACGCTCTCTTCGAGGCCATCTCCGGGGCGACAACAACCGGCCTGAGCACCCTGGCCACCGTGGAGGGGGCCTCGCCGACCTTTCTCTTCGCCCGCGCATGGATGCAATGGTACGGCGGGCTGGGGATCGTGGTTTTGTCTCTGGCTTTGGTGATCCGCCCCGGCCTCGTAGCCAAAGGATTGTCCGTTAGCGAAACCGCGGAGGACGACCTGGTCGGGGGCACCAAGGCCCATGCCCGACGAGGCTTGAAGGTGTACGGCTCCCTGACAATCGCAGCCATTCTTATATTGCTTTTCCTGCGAATCAATCCATTTTACGCCCTGGTTTATTCTTTGGCCGCTGTCTCGACCGGAGGATTCTCGCCCCATGACACCAGCCTGGCTGCTTTGGGAACCTGGCCCATCCAATGGGCGGTCATCATCTTTTGCCTGGCCGGCGCAACGCCTTTTACCCTCTATCATTCGCACCGCAAGCGGACCGGCCTCACCACCAATCTTCTCCAGCTGCGCACTCTCCTGGCTTGCGGGCTCTTCGTAACGCTGCTTCTGGGCTTCTGCATGTGGTTTGTTGATACCCGATCTTGGCGCGAGGTTGTCCGTCATGCCCCCTTGATGGCCCTTTCCGCCCAGACGACGGCCGGTTTCTCAACCCTGGACATCGCGCAACTCGATGCAGCTTCCAAACTGGTTTTGATCTTCGCCATGGCCCTGGGGGGAGGGATCGGATCTACGGCTGGAGGATTCAAAATCCTTCGCTTGTTGATCGTCATCCAGCTGCTCCGGGTTGCCCTTACGCGAATGAGCCTCGCCCGGCACGCCGTGCTGGAACCAAGGCTGGCAGGCCAGCGGTTCTCCGATGCGGAAATCCACAATGCCATGCTCATCATCTTTCTCTTTATAGGGGTCATCGGAATTTCCTGGTTGCCCTTTGTCCTGCTGGGGTGTGACCCGCTCGATTCTCTTTTTGAAGTTGTTTCCGCTACGGGAACCGTGGGCCTTTCAGCGGGCCTGAGCAATCCGGAGTTGCCTGCCATGCTTAAGGGGGTGCTTTACTTCGACATGCTTATGGGTCGGCTGGAAATACTGGCCTGGCTGGTCATGCTGCATCCCAGAACCTGGATCGGAAGGAGGTTGCCTAGTTCATGAGAATTGCCTTTGTGGGCGCCGGAGAGGTCACCGTGAAGACGGCCGAATACCTCATCGAGAGGGGCAACGAGGTGGTAATCATCGAGCGAGACAAGAAAAGGATCGACGAGCTGTCCGAAGGCCTGGACTGCAGCTTTTTGCATGGGGATGGGAGTAAGCCGGCCATCCTGCGAGAGGTGAACCCGAAGGAGACCGATGTCCTATTCTGTCTGACCGATGATGACCAGGATAATCTCATTGCCAGCCTCGTCGGACGCTCGCTGGGGTTCAAACGGGTCATCACCAGTATTCAGGACCCCGAATTCGAAGGAATCTGCCGCGAGCTGGGTCTGGAGAACACCATCGTCCCTTCCCGGACCATCAGCCGCTACCTGGCGGACATGGTAATGGGGCTGGACATTCTCGAACTCTCCACCATCATCAAAGACGAAGCTCGGTTCTTTACCTTTGTGGCCGGCAAGGGCGATGCGGGCACCGTCGGCGACCTAAAATTGCCCTAGAATGCCCGAGTCATCAGCTATTACCGAGATGGGCGTTTTTTTCTGGCCGACGGCGAAACGAAGCTCCGCCAAGGTGACGAAGTGGTGATCCTCACCCATAGCAAGAATCTGCCGGCCCTCCGGGAGAGGTGGAAACCGAAGCTGGCCAACAAGGAGACATAGAAGGATGAAGGAGGCATTTTGGTTAAAGAATCTGGAATCCGGTTCTTTCCATTTGAGCTAGAAAAACGGCAGAGGAGATTATGAAAAAACAGGTATCTAAACTGCTACTCTTTATGGCCGGAATGGCCCTTTCCTTTCTCCTCTCGGCCGATGAGGCTGTCTCCCTGGGTCCGAAGACTCAAGAGGCTGCCCAGGTGGAGATCTCAGAAATGGAAAAGACCCTTCGCATCTTGGAGAATCCCGAAGAAGCGAAGAAGCTGGCCGCTCAGCTGAAGGGAATTTTGGAGGCCCAAAAGCTTGCCTCGGAGCAGGAGAAGCGGGAAGTCCCCGAAACGGAAAAGGGATTCCTCGACCTTTTCGAGTTTTATGAATCCCGGGAGGAACAGCTTTCCCGCATCGAGGAAAGAATGACCGAGCTCCTTGAATCTCTCACCCTCCGCTACCGCCAGGTCCTGACCTACTTCACCCAGGAAAAAAATCTGAGGAAGATCGCGTCTTTGGGGATGGAAATACTCTTGGCCATTGCCACCGGCTTGTTCCTCTGGCTGTTCTTGCGCCGGATCACCCGGCGGTTCGAAAAAAGATGGGAGCGGGATGAACGGCGGACCCGAGTCCAAAAGTTCGGGCGGGTCTGCCTGGCCACCTTATTCAGAGTCTATCCCTGGATCGCCCTCTATGTCGTTTTCTACCTATTTTTTCTCTTTTTCCCCCCAACCCCGGCGGTGAAGCCTTTTATCCTGAGCGCTCTGCTGGCTCTAATCTTTTACCTGGGGTTGAAACATTTTCTGGCCTTTCTCCTCTCGCCCGCCCTCCGGCCAGAAGGGTTGATCCCCCTGAAAGACGAGACCTCGGGATACATCTTCATTTGGTTGAGGAGAATTCTCCTCTTCTCCCTGTGGATCTATCTTCTTTACCTGGCCGCTTTCCATTTGAACCTTCCGCGAATGATGAACGCAGCGGTGATCCTTTATAAGGTCGGTCTGACCGCATTCGCCATTGTCATTCTGGCCCAGTGGAGGGAAGAGATCCAAAGAATCTTCAGCCGGCCCATCAGGCCTGAAGACCCTCCGTGGTTATCCTTTCTCAAACGGGCGGTGAATTATTCCTCGGGGAAAGTGTACCTCCTGGCCCTTTTCTACGCCGGTTTCCTGGCGGTCCTTTCCCTGGCGGGGCCCTCCGATCTCTATTCTTATGTTCTTTCTTCCTCGGCCAAGAGCGCCCTGGTCCTCCTTTCGGGGGTGGGGCTCTGGATTCTCTGGTCTTACCTCTTCCGAAAGCTCTTCGAAATCACCCGGGATATTCAGGAGAGATATCCGGCCCTGGCTGAGCACGCCAGCCGCTACATCGAATACCTCGGGAAGGCGGGTTATGCGGCGATTGTCCTTTTTTCCCTCTTCGTCCTCCTCGATGTCTGGGGGGTCAGCGTCTATGAATCCATCGCCGATACGAGTTGGCTCAAGCCCCTCTTGCGCATTCCCTTCATCTTTCTCTTCGCCTTCCTCATTACCCAATTGGCCTACTTTCTCATCAACAAATTCGCCATTCAGGCCCGCGCTCGAATGGTGGCCGCAGCAACCGTCAGCCCTCTGGAAGTGGAAAAAAGGATTTCCACCCTGGCCAATATCTTCAAGCGGGGAGTGGCCGTGGCCGTGGCGGTATTCGCAGGGATCATGATCCTCTCCGAGCTGGGGTTCGATATCAAGCCCATCCTGGCTGGGGCCGGGATCGTAGGGTTGGCCGTCGGGTTTGGAGCTCAAAACCTGGTCCGGGACATCATCAGCGGCCTTTTCTACACCTTTGAAAACCGCATCCGGGTGGGGGACGTGGCCATCATCAACGGCACGGGCGGACTGGTCGAGCAGGTCAATCTCAGGACCACCGTCCTTCGAGGGCTGGACGGAACCATCCACGTTTTTCCCAACGGAGCCATCAATACCCTTTCCAACATGACCTACGAATTTTCCTACTACCTGTTCGACGTGGGAGTGGCCTACAAGGAAGACACGGACCGGGTGATCTCGGTCCTGAAAGAAGTCGGCGATCAAATCATGCAGGAGGAGGAGTACCGGACCGCCATCCTGGCACCCCTGGAAATTCTGGGGGTGGATAAATTCGGCGACTCGGCGGTCATTATCAAGGCTAGGATCAAGACGTTGCCCATCAAGCAATGGCTTGTGGGACGGGAGATGAATCGGAGGATCAAAAAACGCTTTGATGAGCTGGGGATCGAAATTCCCTTCCCCCATCGATCGCTCTACTTTGGCGAGGCGAGCAAGCCCATTTCGGTCAAATTGGAAGGACTCCAGGACCGGCGGGAGGAAATCAAGGCATTGGTCCGCGAAGTATTGGAGGAACGGAGGGACGATCGTTAGGCTTTTTTCATCCGGCCTGAACCGGAGGGCGATGATAAGGGGAATCTTTAGCCCAGACGGAATGCACGCAAAAAAAGGAGGATTTAAAAATGAATCGAAGGACTATGGTTTTCGCCGGAATTTTCCTGGCCAGCATGGGCCTGGGGGCAGCCTGCGGGGAAAAGAAGGAATCGGCGACGAGCCCGGAGAAGGTAACCGCCCAGGAAGTGAAGAAAGAGGCCAAAGAAGCCGTGGAAACCGCCATGGCGTACACCCAGCAGCAAAGAGAAGAATATCAGAAACAACTGGAGGGGAAAATTAAAGAATACGACCAGAAGCTAGACGAACTAAAAGGCAAGGCGGAAAAAATGGAGAAAAAAGCCAAGGCAGAGGCGGCCAAGGAGATCGAAGCACTGCAGAATAAGCAAAAGGCCGCTGCCGACCAACTGAAAGAGCTCAAGTCGGCCACAGGCAAAGCTTGGGAAGATATGAAAAAGGGAGTGGACAGCGCCCTGGAGGATATGGAGAAAACCTTCTCCAAAGCCTTATCCCGTTTTCAATAGTTCACTGTGTCCGGGATGGGAAGAAAATAGAAGGAAAGGGGGTAAAGAATATGACCATGACCGGATTGGAGGCCTTTGACAGCACGATCCATAAAACCAACGAGTGGCTGAAAGACATCCTGTATCAATTAAATTGGGAAGATCGGCAGAAAGCTTACCTTGCCCTGCGGTCGACGCCCCAGGCCTTGCGGGACCGCCTGACCCCCGTCGAGGCCGCCGAACTGGGGGCCCAGCTCCCCATGCTCATCCGGGGGATGTTCTACGAGGGTTGGAAACCGAAGGGCAAGCCTCAAAAAATCCGCAGCAAACAGGAATTCCTCGACCGAATACGGGAAAGTTTTCCCAATGAACCTGGAATCGATGTCGAAAAAATCGCCCGGGTCGTCTTTAAACAACTCGCCTTGCGCATCTCCAAGGGAGAGATGCAAGACATCGAGGCGATCCTCCCGAAGAGCCTGAAGGAGCTCTGGCCGAGCAAATACATCGCTGAAAATTGATTTTTTTCTCCCTTCAGCCCCTCCTTTCAGTGGTGAGAGGGAATGATGAAAATGAGGTGGATCATGTTCTGGAAACACTTTCTGTGTGCCTTGGCGACCGCCCTGGGGTTGAGCGCGGTCTTTATCGCCGGGTTTCGAAAAAAAGGGCCCTGGGATAATTTCTTGTTGTTTTTCGCGGTCGTCTTCTTAGCCTCGTGGGCCGGGGGAGTCTGGTTTTCTCCGCTCGGTCCCCCCATAGGAAACGTCTACTGGCTGGCTTTTCTGATCGTAGGCCTGATCTTTGCCCTCCTGTTGGCTGCAGTGGCCTCTCCTTTTCCCTCGAATACAACCATTCAGCTCGTGGAGGCAGGTGAGAAGACGCCGGAGAAAAAGAAAGCCATGGTTTTGGGAATCTATTTTTGGCTGATGATATTCGCTCTGGTCGTCCTGATCGTGACCCGCTACTTTTAGGACCGTTCTTCTTTCAAGGGGGCAAGCGGTTTACCGGAAAACTCCGCGGAGGAGACCGCCCATGAAAATGAAAAACCTTCCCCTCCTGGCCGATCTATATGAATTCACCATGGCCTACAGTTACTTTGAACACCGGATGCAGGCTCCGGCCACTTTCAGTCTCTTCATCCGGGAATATCCCCCCAACCGGGGTTATTTTGTGAGCGCCGGGCTGGAGGACGTCCTGGATTTTCTGGAGTCCTATCATTTCGAACCCCAAGAAATCGAATATCTGGATCAGACGGGCCTCTTCTCAGAGGACTTCTTTCAGTTCCTCCTGAAGCTCCGCTTTTCCGGAGAGGTCTTCGCCATCCCCGAAGGGCGAATTTTTTCCAAGGATGAGCCCGTCCTGGAAATCACCGCTCCGATCATCGAGGCCCAACTGGTGGAGTCCTACGTTATCAATACGATGAACCTGCAGGTGAGCATCGCCACCAAAGCTTCTCGCTGTGTCTGCGCGGCAAAGGGAAGGTCACTCGTCGATTTTTCGCTGCGGCGGACGCAGGGAACCGATGCGGGGTTGAAAGCGGCCCGGGCATCTTACCTCGCCGGTTTCAGCGGGACCAGCAACGTCCTTGCGGGGAAATTATACGGGATTCCGATTTCGGGGACGATGGCCCACTCCTTCATTACCAGCTTTGAGGAGGAAATCGACGCCTTCCGCGCCTTCGCCCGAACCTTTCCGGAAAACACGGTCTTGCTCATAGATACGTATGACACGGTGGCGGGGGCCCAAAAGGCGGCCGAAGTAGGGCGGGAGTTGATGGACCGGGGGAAAAAGCTGAGGGGCGTGCGCCTGGACAGCGGAGACATGGCCGCACTCAGCAAAGAAGTTCGCAAAGTTCTCCGCGAGGGCGGCCTGGAGGGGGTTTCCATCTTCGCCAGCGGAGGAATACACGAGTTCAAGATCGCCAGGGTGATCGAAGAGGGGGCAGAAATCGACGCCTTCGGCGTGGGCACCAAGGTGGGGGTTTCCGCCGATGCTCCCTACACGGACATGGCCTATAAACTCGTCCAATGCGACGGCCGTCCCGTGCTGAAACTGAGCACCGGAAAAAAAACCCTGGTGGGGGAAAAGCAGGTTTTCAGGACCAGGAGGGATCACCGCCTCTTCCGGGATACCATCGCCCTGCGGGATGAAAAATTGGAGGGAGAACCCCTTTTGATTCCCGTCATGGAGAAAGGCCGGAGAACTGGGCCGGCAGAATCCCTGGCTGCCGTTCGGGAGCGATTCAGGGAGGAATTTGCCGAGCTGGACGATTCCTGTAAAGCCCTCCAAAGCCCCCGAATTTTTCCCGTGGAATTGGCCCCCGGGTTGCGGGGATTACAGGAAAAGACGGTCCACCAGGTCAGAGAAAAAGAGTTGGGGGAGAGCTGATCCGTCACTTCGACACCCTCTGTCCGGTGAAATTGAGGATGAACGTGACTCCACCAAAGATTCCCAAGGGGAAGGAAGCACAACCGCAGTGGCCCGAAAAGCCCTGGGCCCGGTCGACCCGGGAGGTCCTCGAGGCGCTTGAGGTCTCCGCAGAAAAAGGCCTGGCGGCCTCTGAGGTACGGCGAAGGATCAGGCAGTACGGGTTCAACCTCCTCCGGGAAGCGAAGACGAAAAGCGCCTGGCGGATTCTTGCCGAACAATTCAAGAGCCTAATGGCCGTCCTTCTGGCAGCCGCCGGCGCCCTGGCCTTCGTCTTGGGAGATTGGCTGGAAGGGATGGCCATCCTCGCCGTCATCCTCATCAATGGGGTCCTCGGCTTTTTCACCGAGTTGAGAGCGGTGCGTTCGATGGAGGCTCTATCCCGGTTGACCAGGGTGAGCGCCAAAGTCCGCCGCGGCGGGGAAATCCAGGAAATCTCGGCCAAAGAGCTGGTCCCCGGAGACATGGTGGTCCTCGAGGGCGGGGACATCGTTTCCGCCGATCTCCGCCTGATCCGGGCCTCCAAGGCCCAGGCGGACGAATCCGCGCTCACCGGCGAATCAGCCCCGGGTCAGCAAGGGCGCCAAGCTTTCTCGGACTGGCGGGCGGCGATCGCAAAGCGGCGGTTAAACCGTCGTAAAAAGGTTGGCAAGAGGTTATTGCCCTCCTGAGGGGTGTGGTGGCCTTGGCCAGATCCAGTTCCGCCCCTAGACGGTCCTGGAGAGTGCCAAAGAGCCTCTCAATCCGCCCTTTGGCCTGAGGCGATAGGGCAAAGATCGGCTGGATTCCCCCCAAGGCCCTTAGAGCTTGTCCAACCTGGGTTGGCTCTTGTCGCCCGGCCAGCTCTTCCTCTAAGGTTCAGTGGTCATCATTGCGCTTGAGGGATCCATGGCGATCCTGATAAATGGAAACCGGAATCCCATATCGGGTCACGATCTGTCGCAGCAACCAGAGATAGCCTTCGGTCCCTTCGAAGGGAAAAAAGCGCGCCGCCAGGATGGCCCCCGTCGCATCATCGATAGCCGCCATTAAACAACAGGGAGGATGATCCGGCCCGAACCATCGGTGCGGGCTGCCATCCCAAAGGACCATCCAGCCCTCCTGGGCCTTGCGCTCTCGACGCTTGCGATGACGCGTGGCCCGGCGCTTTCTTTTGGGTAAAATACCGGCTTCTCGGCGAATCTTCCGAACCGTTTCCCGCCCCAAGGTCATTCCCTCCTGTTCCCAAAGTTGTTCCCCAAAATGCCGATCGTTGAACGCAGCGTACTTCTGGCAGGATAACTCTACGATGCGCTTTCGCAATGAATCTGAGATTCGATGTTGAGGAGAGCGGCCGGCATTCCCATGCAGGAGTCTCTGGGCTCCTTTTTCCCTGACCCTTTTACAGATTCGCTTGGCTTGCCGGTAGGAGACCCCTATTTTTTCTGCAGCCTCCTCTAAAGTAATTCTTCCGCTTTCTACCAACCCAACAACTCGAAACCTCTGTAACTGCTTCTGGCTCATTAAGATCTTTTCCCCTTTCATGGGGACATTTTAACTTGGGCATTAAAGGGGACATATTCTCTTGGGCAACACAACTATGTTAAGTAATTCTTGACAATGGGAACCCCCTTGATATAACCTTTTGGGCATGAAACCCCAAGAGATAGAACGATTCCGATTGAAGCTGGAGGCCTTCTTGGCCGATGTAGTTTTGTCCATGGGTCGCAAAGAGCGAAGACAGCACGGCGAGGAGTACATTCGTGGCCTCCTGATGGATGGGGAGCGTAAATCCATCGAACCGATGGCCAGCCGTCTTCCGGATGGGGATGCGCAGGCCTTGCAGCAGTTTGTGAATCAGAGTCCCTGGTCTTCTGGGGAGGTACGAGCGTCCCTGGCCAGAAAAGTGGAGCAAGAATTTGTTCCTGAAGCGTACTGGCTCATTGATGAGGTGTCTTTTCCCAAGCAAGGGCAGCATTCGGTGGGAGTGGCGAGACAGTACTGTGGTGCTTTGGGAAAGAACGGCCAACTGTCAGGTGGCGGTGACGTTGGATCTGGGTACCGAGGAATCGAGTACGCCGTTGGATTGGGCTTTGTATTTCCCAGAGAAATGGGTCCAGGATCCGGTTCGCAGGAAGGAGGCTGGGGACCCAGAGGAGATTACCTTCAAGACGAAACCCGAGTTGGCTTTGGAGCTGATCGATGAAGTGAAAGGGTGGGGGTTGCAGGATCGCATGGTATCGGCGGATTCGGCTTATGGACGTGCGTACGAATTCCGTCATGGGTTGAGAAGCCGGGGATTGGATTATGTTGTGCAAGTGAGTGGGGACCTGATGGCTTGGACGGAAGATCCTTAGGGTTTAGCAAGAGACGCCCAAAATGGAGAAGGTCTGGATAAAGCCGGAGGTGGAATGCCGAAAAAGGGGATATCCAGGCGCTGGGCCAATGCCTCGAGTAGGCCCTGAATCAATACTTGACTACCCATAAGAAATGATGCCGGAAACATCCGGCGATGTTTCCCAAAAAATTATGGTCTTTCGCAAAATCCAAAAGAAGGAGGTGAGAAGGATGGAATGGGTAACTCTGATTATCTCGGTCATTGCTTTGGGATTGTCTATTTGGGCTATGAAAAGAACTGGGGGGCTGAAGGAGATGAAGAAGGAAGTTGAGTCCGTCTCCTCCCTGGGGGAATCCCTGCGGAAGAAGACCGCGGATGTTCTGGAGCGAGTAGAAAAGAAGGTTAGGGGGGATGAAAAACCAGAGGAAAAAATAAAAGAAGGGGAAGCTATTAAGAAAGAAGAAGGGGATCGCTGAAAAGAAGAAGCCAAAATGAAAAGGGAAGCCCATAAATCGAGAAATTTTCGAAGGGGGGAGATTTATGCAGATCTTTCCATGGTTGAGTTTGGGAATCATCCTTTGTGCGGCGATCTTTGGGATCCAGAATTCAACGGCCCCACCGGTCGCGATGAAGTTTCTTCTGTGGAATTTCGAAACCTCCCTGATCTATACGGTCCTAGGGTCCGTTGGTATAGGAATGCTCATCATTCTATTCCTGTGGATCCCCAGGGCGATTCGTGCTTCCTTCCGGGCAAGGAATTTAAAGAAAGAAATCGAGTTTTTGCATGGGGAGATGAAAAATCACGCGGAGGAGAGTAAAACAAAGCCCTGAAGAAGGACGTTGCCCAGGATTTTCACAGCAAACTCCGGCTTTTCTGGGAGGCCCTGAAAAAGTTCGACGACGACCACGGTTTTTTCCTGGCTTCGGGGATTACTTTCAATCTTCTCATCTGCCTGATTCCCTTGATTTTGCTACTCCTCGCCCTGGTGGGGACTTACCTGTACAGCGATCAGGAAGTTTTGAATCATGTCCGGCGCTACTTTGAGAGGGCCGTCCCTTCTTTGGATCCCCGGATTATGCAGAACCTCACGGCCATCATTCAAGATCGAAAAATCGTCAGCGTTCTTGGTATCGGGGGGCTATTTTTTAAAAGTGAAGGGGGCTAAAAAGGCCCGTTCTGATCTTGGGAATTTTTCCCCTCGCCTGCGGTCGAGGTTTTGACGGTATTCAGCATGAATGGCCAAGGAAAAGAGGATCAACTTAACCGGGGAACCGTGGTTTCGATTCGCGGCAGCGTGGTCGAGGCTCACTTTTCCCAAAAAATCCCCTCGCTCTACAACCTGCTCCGGGCCGGAGAAGATGGAAGGATCGTGATCGAAGTGATCATTCACCTCCATCCTGAGGCGGTGCGCGGAATTGCCTTAACCCCAACCCAAGGGCTGGCGCGGGGCTCAGTCGTCGTGGATACAGGATTTCCGCTCAAAGCCCCGGTCGGAAAGAGATTGTTGGGCAGGGTTTTCAATGTATTCGGAGAAACCATCGACCGGAAGGAAAAGATTGGCGGCGGGGAGTGGCGTTCCATCCATCGGAAGCCGGTCCCTTTACACCAGCAATCCACCCTATCGGAAGTTTTTGAAACCGGGATCAAAGCCATCGATGTTCTCGCCCCTCTGGAGCGCGGCGGTAAAGCCGGACTGTTCGGAGGGGCAGGAGTGGGCAAGACAGTCCTGATCACGGAGATGATCCATAATATGGTCGGCCGCCATGAAGGCGTGAGTCTCTTTTGCGGCATCGGGGAAAGGTGCCGGGAAGGAGAGGAACTTTATCGCGAAATTACCCAGGCAGGTGTATTGGAAAACACGGTCATGGTTTTTGGCCAGATGAATGAACCTCCCGGGGCCCGGTTTCGGGTGGGGCACGCCGCGCTGACCATGGCCGAATTCTTCCGGGATGATGCCAAGCAAGACGTATTCCTCCTGATTGACAACATCTTTCGCTTTATCCAGGCTGGTGCCGAGGTCTCGGGACTTATGGGACAGCTCCCGTCCCGTTTGGGATATCAACCGACCTTAGGGACGGAGCTGGCTGAACTCGAAGAAAGGATCTGCAACACCGCCACGGGAGCCATCACTTCTGTCCAGGCGGTCTATGTGCCCGCCGACGATTTTACAGATCCTTCAGCCGTTCATACCTTCGGCCATCTATCCGCTTCCATCGTGCTTTCCCGCAAGAGGGCCAGTGAGGGGCTCTACCCGGCCATCGATCCTTTGCAGTCCGGATCCAAGATGCTGGTGCCTCATATTGTCGGGAATCGGCACTATAAGGTGGCCCAGGAAATACGCCAGACTCTGGCCACCTACGAAGACTTAAAGGATATCATTGCCATGTTGGGTATCGAAGAGCTTTCCCAGGAAGACCGGCGGACCGTCTACCGGGCTCGCCGGCTGGAGCGATTTCTGACGCAGCCCTTTTTTGTGACCGAACAGTTCACCGGCCTTAAAGGAAAAATGGTTAATCTGGAGGATGCCCTGGATGGTTGTGAACGCATTCTGGAAGACGAATTCATCGATATTCCTGAAAAATCTCTCTACATGATCGGCACGATTGATGAGGCCGAGAAAAAATGAAGCTGAAGATATTGCTCCCCGCGGAAATTTTAATTGACCAGGAAGTTCGCCAAGTGGTCGCCGAGGCGGAAAACGGCTCTTTTTGCCTTCTGCCGCACCATATCGACTTTGTTGCCGGGCTTGTTCCGGGGATTCTTGCCTACGAAACGGCCGAAGGAAAAGAAGAATTTATCGGAGTGGATGAAGGAATCCTGGTAAAAGTTGGGCAGGAGGTGCTGGTTTCTACTGGGAAAGCGGTGCGAGGTCCGGAGCTGGAGGCGTTATGGCAGACCATTCAGGATGAATTTAAGGTCCTTAATGAACGGGAGAAGAAAGCCCGTTCGGCGGTCGCCAGGCTGGAGGCTGACCTGGTCCGCAGGTTTATGGAAATAGGTGGACATGGGCGAATCTGAGAGTTCGAAAGAGAGGCAGCGGAAGATCGCCGAGAATCTCGGCGGGGAAATCGCCGCCAAGGAAGCGCGCAAAAAGAAAGCGCGGCAGGAGAAGGACCGGGGAATCTGGTTCGGGCTGGGCATGTTTGGCCTGATTGGTTGGTCAGTGGCCATCCCTACCCTGATCGGGGTCGCCCTGGGAATCTGGATTGACGCATCCTGGCCAAGCCGCTTCTCCTGGACGCTGATGCTGTTGTTCCTGGGGGTCATTCTGGGCTGTCTCAACGCCTGGTATTGGGTGAAAAGGCAGAGCCGATATGATTGAAGCAGAAATGAATTTTTGGCGGAAGACGGAGAAAGAAGAATCGTAATGATCGAGATTTTTAATCTCTCTGTAGCTTGTACGGCAGGTATGGGGCTGGGGTTCTTCTATTTTGGCACCCTGTGGCTGACCGTTAAGCATCTTCCCAGAGTGCGCCGCCCTGCTCTTTTATCCCTGGGCAGCTTTTGGGGGCGCCTGGGGATTACCCTAATTGGATTCTATCTAATTATGGGGGAAGAAGGCCAACGACTCCTGGCCTGCCTGCTGGGTTTTCTGCTGGTGAGAAGCTTGCTCGTCCGCCGCTTCCGGCCGGAGCCGGGGAGAGTAACCCTTTCTGTAAAATAAGGTTGGGCAGATGGATCTCATGAGTCTAAAAGATATCAGTCCCGATACCGTCATCTTTTGGCAGCGGGGAGTTTTATCCCTGAACGCCACTATTTTGTTCACCTGGATCATCATGGCTTTATTGACGATCGTCTCTTGGCTAGTGACCCGCAACCTTTCGACCGCAACGCAGATCTCTCGCTGGCAAAACCTGCTGGAAGTTCTGGTTTCTAACATGAGAAACCAGATTCGGGAAGTCAGCCAGCAGGAACCGGACCGGTATTTGCCCTTTATCGGGACGTTATTTTTATTTATTGCGGTCTCCAATCTTTTGGCGATTATTCCGGGATATGTCCCGCCGACCGGCTCCCTTTCCACCACGGCGGCCCTGGCCATTTGTGTATTTGTCGCGGTACCTGTGTTCGGGATTCTGGATCAAGGTCTTCGGGGCTACCTGAAACGTTATATCCGGCCAACAGCTTTCATGTTGCCGTTTCACGTGATCGGCGAGCTCTCGCGCACTCTGGCCCTTGCCGTTCGGCTTTTTGGGAACATGATGAGTGGAGTAAAGATTGTGGCGATTTTACTGGCCATTGCTCCCCTTTTCTTTCCCATCTTCATGTATGCCTTGGGGCTCTTAACCGGTCTCATTCAGGCCTACATCTTCGCGATCCTGGCCATGGTCTATATTGGCTCGGCTACCCGGGCCCAACATGAAAGGGAAGAAGCTCTCCATAAAAAGGGTGCCGCAGAGACAAAAAAACCAAACCTCAACAATAAAGAAGAAAAAAGAAAGGAGATCGGGAAACATGGATAGCCTCACTTTGATCGGCATTGCTTCCATCATCACCTCGGGGTTGACCATTGCCATCGGGGCGATCGGACCTGCTCTGGGGGAAGGGCGAGCCGTTGCCCAGGCGTTGAGCGCGATTGCCCAACAGCCGGACGAAAAAAATACGATTACCCGGACCCTGTTTGTCGGCTTGGCCATGATTGAATCTACGGCCATCTACTGTTTTGTCATTTCCATGATTCTGATCTTTGTCAACCCCTTCTGGAAATACGTGATCTCCCGCTAGGAGGATAACCCGTGCTCATCGACTGGTTTACGGTAGTCGCCCAGATCACCAATTTTTTGGTGCTGATTCTCCTTCTCCGGTACTTCTTGTACGGCCGAATCGTCCAGGCCATGGGCCGGAGGGAAAAGAAGATTACTGCCCGGTTGGAGGAGGCGGAGGAGAAAAGAAAAGAGGCCGAGCAGGGGGTAGAAACCTATCAGAAAAAAATCCAGGAGATCGAAGAAAGGCGGGAACAAATCATTTCCCGGGCCCGGCAGGAGGCGGCGGCCCAAAAAAAGGAACTCCTGCGAAAGGCCCGGGAAGAAGTCGATCAGATTCAGAAGCGATGGCAGGAGTCGGTCCAGCGGGAAAAAGATTTATTTCTGCAAGATCTTAAGCAACGGGCTGGCCAGCAGATATATGCCATCGCCCGCCGTATCTTGAGGGAGCTGGCCCATGCGGAACTGGAGAGGCAAATCATCAACATCTTCATCAAACGCCTCCAGGAGCTGGAGGAGGAAAAGCGGCAAGAAATTGTCGAAGAAATCAGCCGCGCAGAGAAAGGGGTGGTCATCCACAGTGCCTTTGAAATTTCGGCTGAAGACCGCGAAAGGGTTACTCAGGCAGTCCAAAAGTATATTGGGGATGGGATCGAGGTGCAGTACCAGATTTTGCCGGACCTGATATTGGGGATCGAGCTGAAGGCTGATGGCCATAAGATTGCCTGGAGTCTTAACCATTTTATGGAGTCTCTGGAGGCCCGCATCGCCGAGGCCATTGCTGAAGAAACGGGAGAACTCAAGGAAGAAAAAGGGGTATGGGGTGAATAAGGCGAAAAGTGAAAAAATGCCCGGCAGGGAATCACCACCCCAGGGACTGAGCGCCGTTCTGGAAGATACCTTTCCATTGCTGGAGGGGGTCCTGGATGGATTTAAGCCCGCATTGGAGGTCCAGGAGGTTGGCACCGTCCAGTACGTAGGACAGGGAATTGCCCTGGTAAAAGGGTTACCGGGTGTGAAATCGGAAGAACTTGTCTGTTTCCCCGGAAATTCAATGGGGATGGCTTTCAACCTGGACCCGACCGAAGTGGGGATTGTCCTTTTGGATAAAAGTGAAGATTTAAGGGCTGGGGTGGAAGTCCAGCGAACGGGGCGGGTCCTGGATGTGCCGGTAGGAGAAGCCCTTTTGGGCCGGGTAGTGGATGCCCTGGGCCGCCCCCTGGATAGGCAAGGGCCGGTGCGGACTGCTCAACGATTTCCTGTGGAACGGGAAGCTCCCGCAATCATGGACCGGGCACCGGTTTCGATTCCCCTGCAAACCGGGCTGAAAGTCGTAGATGCCCTCATCCCCATCGGCCGCGGCCAGCGGGAACTCATTCTTGGCGACCGCCAGACCGGCAAGACGGCCATTGCTTTGGATACCATCATCAATCAGCGGGACAAAGATGTTCTTTGCGTTTACTGCGCCATTGGCAAGCAGACATCTGCGGTAGCCAAAGTGATCGCCGATCTCCGCCATCATAACGCCATGGAGTATTCAATCATAGTGGTGGCCGGTGAAGCAGACCCGCCGGGGTTCGAGTTTATCGCTCCCTATGCGGCCACCAGTATGGCCGAGTATTTCATGGAACAGGAACGGGATGTACTGGTGGTGTACGATGATCTAACGCGCCATGCCCGGGCCTACCGGGAGCTTTCCCTCCTGCTCCGGCGCCCGCCCGGGCGGGAGGCTTTTCCGGGAGATATTTTCTACATTCACTCGCGCCTGCTCGAGCGTTCCACCCATTTGCGAGAGAAACACGGAGGGGGATCCTTAACGGCCTTGCCAATTATCGAGACCGAAGCGCAGAATATCTCGGCTTATATTCCAACCAATCTGATCTCCATCACCGATGGGCAGGTCTACCTCTCCCCCCATCTCTTTCAGAAAGGGATTTTGCCGGCGGTGGATGTAGGAAAGTCCGTATCGAGAGTAGGGGGAAAGACGCAGCTGCCCGCCTATCGGGCGGTGGCAGGAGATCTGCGCCTTTCTTATTCCCAGTTTGAAGAGTTGGAATCCTTTGCCCGGTTTGGGACGCGACTGGATGAACAAACCCGCAAAACGCTCGCAAGGGGCCGGCGGGTACGAGAGATTCTCAAACAGCCCCAATACGGGCCCATGCCTGTTTACGAACAGATGGCTATCCTCCTCGCCACCACGAGGGGAGTTATGGATGATCTTCCCCTGGAGCGAATCGCTGAGGTGGAAAGGGCCCTCCGCGAGGGAGTGATCCAACAACTGCCTGAGGTTTGTCGCAAGATTCCGTCGGGAGAGAAATTAAGCGGGGAAGATCAGGAAGCCTTGTTGAATGTTGCCCGGAAGGCAATGGCCTCTCTAAAGGAGCCTCCACATGCAAACGGCTGAGGCTTTGCAAAGAAAAATTAAAACAGCCGGGGATCTGCAGTCCGTGGTGAAGACCATGAAAACTCTCGCGGCGGTAAACATCCGCCAATACGAAAAGGCAGTAGAATCCCTTGCGGAGTATAACCGCACAGTAGAAATGGGCCTGCAAATTCTTTTGCGCAAAAGACCGGAAGCCTTGGCCGTGATCAAGGCCGAGCCGGCCAACCGCTTGGGAGCCATTGTCTTCGGCTCCGATCAGGGTATGTGCGGCCAGTTGAATGATCAGATTGTATCTCACGCCCTGGAGGTTATAGAGCGAATCGAAGTGGCCAAGGGAAAACGTACTGTCCTGACAGTGGGCCTGCGGGTGGCCGGACGGCTCGAGGATACCGGGCAGCCCATCGAAGAAATCCTCTCGGTCCCCAGTTCCACATCCGGAATCACCCCGATGGTTCAGGAACTGGTGATGATTATCGAGGAGTGGCACTCCCGGCGAAAGATCGATCAGATAATGCTATTTTTCTGCGAGCATCTTTCCAGCGCCTCTTATCGCCCCCAGACTTTGCGGCTCTTGCCCATTGATGGGGAATGGCTGCAAAAGATACAGGGCAGGAAGTGGCCCACAAGGGTTTTGCCGACTTTTACGATGGACGGGAAGCGCCTATTCGCCAAACTGATCCGCCAATATTTCTTTGTCTCCCTCTTCCGGGCTTTCGCCGAGTCCCTGGCCAGCGAGAACGCCAGCCGCCTGGCTTCCATGCAGGGAGCAGAGCGCAACATCGAAGAACGGCTGGCGGATCTGAATGCCCAGTTTCACCGGCAACGGCAGATGTCTATCACGGAAGAACTCCTGGACATCGTGGCGGGCTACGAAGCATTGGCCGCAACTTAATAATGACCTAAATTGAGCGATTTTTTAAAACCGCAGAGCACACAGAGATTACATGCATAGTTGAAAAACAAAATAGCGGTAATCTTTTCTCCATGTTCTCTGTGGTTAAGTTTTGACAATACGCGTTCTTTATAAAGGAGAAGACCTATGGTTGAGAGAATGGTTCAAGCCGAAGATTATGAGCCGTTCGTGGGTGGAGAGACCATCGAGCGGATTCAAAAAAAGGCGAAATCCCTCGCGGGGCTTCACGTGGTGAACATCAACTCCACCTACTACGGCGGCGGCGTGGCCGAGCTCCTGTCTTCCACGTCCCTTCTCATGAACAGCGTGGGGATCAAGACCGGCTGGAGAGTCATCCAGGGGCCCCCGGACTTCTTCAGCATCACCAAGAAGATGCACAACGCCCTCCAGGGGGACGAGATCAACCTGAGCGAGAGGAAGATGGAGATCTACGAGGAAGTCATCCAGGAGAACGCCATCCGCAATCACCTGGATTCCCACAACATGGTGATCATCCACGATCCCCAGCCCCTCCCCATGATCCACCATTACAAGAAGAACGGCCCCTGGGTCTGGCGCTGCCACATCGACCTCACCAGCCCCAACCGGGAGCTCTGGGATTACCTGGCGCCCACCATCGAAAAGTACGACGCCGTGATCCTGAGCCTGAAGGATTACGCCCAGAATATCAAAACGCCCCAGGTATTTTTTATGCCGGCCATCGATCCTTTCAAAATCAAGAACCGGGAGATGAGTGAGGAGGAGATGAAAGAACGGCTGGCTCACTATGAGATTCCTACGGACCTGCCGCTGGTGGTCCAGATCTCCCGGTTTGATCGCTGGAAAGATCCTCTGGGAGTCATCCAGGCTTTTCATCTGGCCCGCAAGGAAGTAGATTGTACCCTGGTGCTGCTGGGCAATGTGGCCACCGATGATCCGGAAGGAGCCGAGATATACGAGTCCCTGTTGGATAGCCGGGAAGAACGCGTCATCATCCTCAGCGTCCAGGACACGGCCCTGGTGAATGCCTTGCAGCGCCAAGCGGCAGTTGTTTTACAGAAATCGATCCGGGAAGGATTTGGTTTAACGGTAGCGGAAGCCATGTGGAAGGGAACACCGGTGATAGGAGGCAATGCCGGAGGTATTCGCTACCAGATTGAGGACGGGGTCAATGGTTTCTTGGTCTCATCGGTGGAGGAAGCCGCGGAACGGATCGTGCGCCTGATCAAAGACCAAAAATTGAGGGAGGAGATGGGAAAAAAGGCTAAAGAAACCGTCAGAGAAAAATTCCTCTTGATTCGTTACCTGGAGCAGTACCTGGATTTGTTCAATGCTTTTGAGACCATCTACCGGCTCAAGGGTCTCCCGGGGAGCTAAACGAAGGGCCGTTGTTGTGATGTTGTGTTCCCCAGCCAACCGGATGAGATCCTCGAAAGCCTCTGCATCTTGCAAGATCGGCATCTGGTTATCGCGGGACATCTTGATGTGGACATCAAGATGACTGATACGGTGCTTAACACAAAACTGCACGAGTTGTTGCCTGGCATCCGGTGTGGAGAAAGCCCATTTCGACCACACCCACATTCCGAGACCGTTTATAGGTTCAGCCTTCAGGGACATCGGCATTGCCAGTGCCATTACAAGTAAAGAAATAATGCCCATCCGCATATGTGCTCCTACAATCTATTTCTTGGGGTTGGCGGTCAGGTAAGCATTGATAAATTTATCCGTTAAGTCTTTAACAACGTCTCTAATTTCCGGCACCTTTTCCCCGCTTACAGCCCCGACAAAGCTGGTATACCATGTTGGGGCATAAAAAGGTTTTTTTAAAAAGTTGGGATGTTCACGGAGCACGACTTGCTGATTAAGCGCCATCTCTATATTGAAGGCAAAAGACCCTTTTTTCCTGGGCATCTTGTAAGAATTTATCTTTATATAAAGATATGGTTTGCGTAACGGTTGAAGCTTTTCATTTTCTTCTTTGGAAAGAACCTCTATGCCCGCCGTTCGGAGTTTTAATTCCACATCGGCTTGAATCTGGATCATCGTCAGGTTGAAATCTTCCAGGTCTGATTTTAATTCTTCAGCCAAAACTTCTACTCCTTCAAGACCCCTCAGGGACTCCATACAACTGAGTGAAAATAATTTGCCTGGGGAGAACAAGAAAGAGATAGAAATCGCTAAAGCAAAAACGGCAATCTTTTTACCCAGGTTCATTTTATCGTTCCTCTTTTCATTTCATTTTTTCGGTTTTTATAAGTCATTTTTAACCTTGGCCCCTTCCGACAGTCTCAGCAGAAATCCCCACCTATGCCTGCGAGGCTGAATATCACTTTGAAGTACATTTTAAAATTATGCTATGCGGAAGAATTCTTTGTCCGTTATTACAATCTTCCTTGTTTTCTATAATTTCATAATTGATTCCAAATTTATCAAACCGAATGGTATTGCTTGATTTGAACCCCCCAAAATAGAATTTAATTGGATCTTGTTTACTCGCGGCCGCCATTTTTTCCAACCTACTGTTATAAAGATTGGTAATGGCCAAATTATACTTATAATACGTAATTCCTATCAAAATATTATTAAAAATTAAAGCAAAAACAATCAGATATCCAAAAATTCGAATGGGTTTGTAATTGGAATGGCAGGCTAAGAAAAAAGCGAAAATGGGGAAAAGCCACATTTGCGGAATAAACCTGGCAAGGGAAGATGCCGGATTAATTAAGCAAGTGACCAGGATCACTGCTAAGCAAAAAAGGGGCATGCCAATCGTTGTTAAGGTTTCATCATATTCCCCGCCTTGCTGGCGCTCCTTTAGATTTTTATTATATTGGGGCCATCTAACTCCTCGCCAAAGAGTTACCAGTGCCCAAAGAATAATCAGGAAAGACAAAAGTATCGATCCTCCGAACAACGGGCCGAATCCTCCTTGTTTGGCATTGGTGTCAGTAAAGGCTTTCAATTCATCTTTGGAAACTGTAAAAGGGATTTTTAAATAGGCCGATTTATCAGCTCCCCTTACGTTATCGGACCTTGAAAATATTGAATAAAATAGCAGGAAAACAGAATTCTTTCCGCTAAAATTCGCTGGGAACTGGGGAACCGTATAATCCGAACGGTCAGTTCCCAGGGCCGGGTAAAGGGGGTTTCCTCTGTAAATGGTGTTGGTGATATAAGGATTCCATCCAAATAGGAGGAATCCTATAATAAAGGCCGCGCTGGCAAAGATAAAAACTTTCCGGAGTTGAAATAACTTATTTTTCATCCAAAGAATGACCATATATCCACTCATAATAATTAACGTATAAATTCCTGCAGTAAGTTTAACATTTACCAGAACCGCAATGGTCATTACTAGCAGAATATAATAGTAATGCTTTGATTCCATATAGATGAGACCCAAGATGACGATAAGAATTACCATGAGCGACATGAGCTGGCCGTCTAGATAGAAACTCAAAGATTGATAGATGGATACGGGGTTGAAGGCTACGAGTACGCTGATGAGAAAAATTAATATAAATGGCAATTTATCAAATCGCGAGAGGAAGGACAGCGTGAAAAAAAATGCAGCAATCATAAGCCATATATGAAATAGCTTTGCAGATTCTATATCATTAGTGACTTTAAATATGATAGCTTCATAAATCCATACCCCCTTGGAGTAGGTGTTAAGCCACCGGTCCATATGGTTCGCTTTAAAACCATTCAGTTGCTCAAAAAAAGGATTCCACCCTCTGTCAAGCTGAATAAGTGCTTCCTGATGATAGGCCTGGCCGTCATAGGAAATATCAAAAAAATGTTTGCTGATATCGAGGGAAAAGTAAAAAGAAGAAACCCATAAGCTGAGAATGATTACCGTTCCAGAAACCTTGCTTCGATATGGAAAAATGAAGCAAGATATTATGACAAAGGCGAGCGTGAAAGGGACTATTATCAAAAAATGATAGGAAGTTATCGGAATCTTTACTGAGAATCCTATTGAGGTTACCAATATGGAAAAGAATAGAAAAAATAATATACTCGAACTATATATTAAGAAAATAATAAATACTTTTCCCGCTGGAGAAGAAACCGATTCATGGTAACGATCATCATCAGGAGGAAAACCTGGATTCATAGGCCTTAATTTTTATTTTTTATTGAGAGCAAAAGAGTTGTTGGGAAGGTAATATCAGAGGGGCGAGCCATTTTTGCTACTCGGGAATCCCATCTTCGCAAGACACCCCTTTGGCTCACCCCACCGACTGCGGCATGGCTGCTTCCAATGGCGATATTCGCTTCCCCAATTTTCAGGGCCACGCGAGTTTTACCGGTACAACCCCACCGGGTTATAACCCTGTCGCAAAACCGGCCTGGAGCGTAAAACCGACGGTACCGTCGAGTACTCTTTGGGCTTGAAGACATAAACCGGGCGTTTGGCTGCCATGACTTTTTTGGCTTCACCCCTCGTAATCCATGCCCCCTGGCGCCGGCAAGTCAAGAAGGCATAAGGCATAATCCATTGGCAAGCCAAGATCCAGAAAAACTCGTAGGCCACGACCCAGGCAAGATCCGAATCCCGCTCGTTGCGAAAGTAGATGGCTGCCATCGGGATGGTCATAATGGCAACCATGACCATGTACCGGAAGAGCCAAAACGGATTCGTAAAAAGCAGGTAATAGCTGTGGACGATCAAGAAATAGGGGACGATCAAAGTGGAAGCGATCAGAACGGAGTTGATCCGAAAGCCCCAGAGATAATCGGTCCGGAAAGGTTTAAAAAGATAAGATAGCAACACCAGAGTCTCTCGAATATTGCTGCGAGCCCAGCGCAAAAACATTTTTACCATCCCGCTGTACGTTGCAGGCATCTTCGCCCAAACCACGGCAGTAGATTGGAAGAAGGAATGGTAGCCCTGGGCACAGATGAAATTGGTCATAGACCGGTCCTCTCCCGTAAGGCAAGGAACCCCCAGGAAGGTCTGGTTAATCCATTTTTCCAAAACGGGTTTCACCGCCGAGGCCCGGTATATGGAGAGAGCACCAGGCGTCGTCAGGAGGCCGCGAATCTGGGTTTGATAAGCTCGGGAGAAGGCAAAAGATAGGATAAAAGAGACTTTAAGAAAACGTGTGATTATGCCGTCATTCCTGTTCAAAACTTTTACATTACCCGCTACCAATCCGATCCTTTTATCCCGGACGAGGGGACCAACGCCGTTGCGCAATGCATCCGGCTCCAAAATACTATCTGAATCAACCGTCACCCAGACTTCGCCGGTTGCTTTTTGGAAACCTGCATACAGGGCATGGCGCTTCCCATTGTTAACGGGCTGGCGCAAGGTGATTACCTTCAATGGGGCATCGGAGGCTGCCGCACAAATGTGATCCCATGTATCGTCCGAACTTCCATCGTCCACCGCGATGACCTGAAGTTTATGCCGCGGATAATTGCTGTGAGTCACGGAGTCAATAGACTTGCGTACGAGAGCGCCTTCGTTGTAAGCCGGTATGATTACAGAAATCGTTGGTAATTCAGCTTCGTCAATCGGCGGCATGGGGCGGTAACTCAGCCAAAGACAGATCCTCCAAACCATGACAGCGTAGTGCATACCTCCATAAAGGGCCATCGACCAAAACCAAAGACTCCCCAGGGGAACGTTGGGGACGATTCGGAAAATTTTCTGGATGACACCGGTCCAAATTGCCGCCAGAAGTAATAAGCCGGCCGCCAGAATAATCGCCGCTTTTGCCCATTTCTCCCATGGGGCCGGGACCTGGGCATGCCAAATTTCGGGATATGCCGTTTTCGGTTTCACAGTAAGCGTCTCCGAGAACATAAGTCGTACTCCTTTTCGATTCCATTAAGGAATCCGTAAAACCAATCCCTCTCCTAAGTCAACACGTTTATGAAAGGAGTTGGGTCTTGTTAATAAGGATCCTTCAGCGTCCCCAATTTGCCTGAGTGGTTGAGGCTTGTAGCATCGCGAAAGAATTTTCGACAACGCTGGCCTTTGGAAAAAGGTTAATCCCGTTCTCTCAAGCTTTTTTTGGGGAAAAGCCGAAAATGAAGGTTCAAAAAATACAGGAATCGGTCAGGGGAGAAATGCTTCTCAACAACGAAGTACGGAATTCTTTGAATCGGTAGGGAGGAATGAATAGGAATGAAAGAAAGAAACTCTTAGAAGAGAAATCATGTGATACTGGATGGACAGTCCCGGGTTATCAAGGACCCGGGGATTCTTCTTGACTAAAGTCAGAAGGTTTTCTTCATCTTCATTGGCGAAGTGTTTCCGGACTTTTAAGTTGATTTCGGCGTAATAGTCGTAGTAAAGGTAGGCGCTATTAAAAGAGATAAGGAAGGATAGAGTCAAAAGAAAAAAACCAAAACCCCGGCACCGTTTCACGAGAAATCCTTTCTTACCGCAAAGGGAACAAGCAACCACTCAAAAATAAATTTTCTTTTCTTATAATATGGAGCAGGCTCTTTCTGGTGTCAAGAAAATAATGAATAATTTAGCATGGATTTTAAATCATAATAATGATAACCCATCCCTTTTTCTAACGGCCTAATATTTTTCATCAATTTATTTCAATTTTTGGATTGCAGGCCAGGAAGATAGAAGGGAAGGCAAGTTCTTCACGCGGTTGGAAAGCACACTTCTTCCTGCTTCTTTTTTCTATAATTTAACCAGATCAATATAGAAGCCAAAATAAGGCCTATCGTGTCTGTATAGGTTTCGGGAATCAAACAAAGGATCCCGGCGATGAGATAAAGCGGGCGCCGCCACATAACGATGTGGGTGAAGAGGTATCCGGTAAGACCCGTGGCCACAGCTACGGTCCCAAAGGCAGCCGTGATAAAGCTCCAGCCCACAAATGTGGGGGAGCCCATTCCCAGAAGGGCGGTATTATAAATAAACATATAGGGAACGATGAACGTAATGAACCCCAGCCGACAGGCGTGCCATCCCGTCTTCATCACATTCGCCCCCGCAATGGCGGCCCCCGCATAAGCGGCCAAGGCAACGGGTGGAGTGATGGCGGATAATAGGGCCGAATAGAATACAAACATGTGGGCAGCGATGGGGTGTACTCCGAAATGAACCAAAGTGGGCGCGGCAACCATAGCAGCGATAATATAGGCCGGAGCTGTGGGAACGCCCATACCCAGAATTAAGCAGGAGATCATCACCAAGACCAGAGCCAGGGGAAATATCCCCCCGGAAAGCTCGGTGACAATGGTTACAAATCGAATTCCCAGGCCGGTTACATCCAACACCCCCACGACGATACCGGCGCAGGCGCAGGAAACGGCGATAACGCAGCCGTTTTTGGCCGCCCCCAGCATGGCTTCGTAAAAGCCTTTTAGATTGAGACGGCTGATCTTCCGCATCTCAGCTGTAATAATTAAGATGATGATGGAAATAAAAGCTGCGCGAAAGGGGGTGTATTGCATCATAAGCACGACGACCAAAGCAACGATCGGGATGAAGTAATGGAAGCCCCTTTTCAAGGTGGGAAAGAAGGGAGGTACTTCCTCAGCGTTAAGGCCACGAAGGTTCTGTTTCAGAGCTTCTATATGGGTAGCTGAAAAAACAGCAACGTAATACAGGAGGGCGGGAAAAATCGCCGCAACACAAACACTGAGGTAGGATATCCCCAGGATCTCGGCCATGATAAAAGCCGCTGCCCCCATGACCGGAGGCATAATTTGACCGCCGGTGCTGGCTGCGGCCTCCACAGCCCCAGCCAACTCTGGCTTGTAACCCATCTTTTTCATCAAAGGAATGGTAAAGGTTCCTGTCCCGTAAACGTTAGCCACGGAGTGTCCAGAGATCGTTCCAAACAAAGAACTGGCTACCACCGCGACTTTGGCCGGGCCGCCGGTGGCCCGGCCCACCAGAGACATACTGAAATCTATAATAAACTGCCCCCCTTTGGTCTGTTCCAGAAAAGTCCCTAGAAGAATGAAAAGAAAAACAAAAGTGGCTGAGACCCCGGTGGGGATGCCGAAAATGGCCTGAGGGGTCAAGAACATATGGTCCAGGAAGACCTGAAAAGACGGCGCGCGAATGGTAAAAGGATAAGGGAAATAACTGCCTAAGAGCGCGTAAAAAGAAAAAAATGTGGCAATGATCGGTAGCGCCAGTCCAACGACTCTCCGGGCCGCCTCTAAAAGCAACAGCATTAACGCAATGCCAAAAACGAAATCCCAGAGGGTCATTGGGCCATAGTACCACTCTCGGCCCACGATACGTTGATGATTGGTAAAAAGGTATACTTCAATAATCGCGCACAGGACAGCCAAGGGAATCCCCACCAGGTTGTTTTTTTTACTCGACCAATCTTTGGATGTCGGATAGATCAAGAAGGCAAGGGTCATAAGAGTCAAGAGGTGAACAAAACGCTGGGAATAGGCTTCGAGGGTTCCGAACGCTCCGGTATAGAGATGAAATAAACTGATCCCTACTCCAATACCGCCAATAATCACCTTGATTATTTTTTCTCCCGTATTCAGGGAACCGCTTCCATGAGGCCCAGGCAAAAGATTTCCTCCTGTTGGGAATTCTCACTTGAGACCTTATTGCAGGCGAACAGGCGAGAAAAGGCTTTTTATAAAGTTGATTAAAAACTGATGTGCCTCCTTAGGGAGAGGAGGCACATGATATTAATTGTTTTTAAAAAAATTAGCAAGACTAAGGGCTTTTTTTATTTCGAGCAACCTTTTTCTTTGTAAAACTTTACAGCCGCTTTATGAAGGGGAAGAGGCATCCCCTTGCACATTCCTGCGGCTTTAAAATTGGCCAAGGCTGCATGGTATTTGGAGTATTTGTCAGCCCCATTCCAGAGAGCGGCCAGGATGGCTGTTGTCAGGCTGCTCTCAAGCTTGCTATTGATGATCGTCATGCCCGAGTCGGTGGGGCAAACCACATCCTCCGTGATACCAGTATAAGTGTTGGCGGGTATGATTGCTCTCCCGAAACCGAAAGTCTTGTTCATATAATCCAGATCCGTTTCAGTAAACTTTAGAATTTTCATGGGGCGAGATGAAGTGAGCTCCATCGCCCATCCAATCTTCTCCGTACCCACGGCCAAAATGCCATCGGCGTGTCCATCTTTGATCAGGTTGACGGCGTCACCCCAGGTGACAAAATTCATTTTCCCGCCCAATTTGGCCGACACATCTTCCCAGCTCGTTTTGTGATAAAGGAAGAATTGGCGCCACATGAGCTCGGTGAGGTTTCCCAGGGCAAGCGTGCAAAGCTTGGCTGGAACTTTTTTCTTGAAAATATCTTCCAGCGTATCTGCCGGAAAGTCCTTCCGAACGAAAGCTGCATAAAACAGCCCTTCCTGGGTGGCAAAGATGGAGTTTACATTCTTCGCAGGCTTTTCAAAGGGAGGCTTGACCAACTTGGCCATGCTGGCCGCGGCAATGGTCGTGTGGGCGACATCCAACTCCCCCTTATCCACGCGGGGGATATTTCCTACCCATCCGCCGGGAACCACGGAAATATCCAAACGTGGATAAGCATCTTTGACCACCTTCGACATGCCGGTCATCATGACGTAGCCCACGCCTCCGACAGTCCCTCCGCCGGCTTTCAACACGGCACTGACTTTTTTGGGGTCTGGGTCTGCCGCCAAGGAATTCCCAACCAGCAATAAAGTAAGGCCGAGAATTATAAGGAAATGGATCCAACTTCGGCAATGATGTGATCTCATTTTTGTACCTCCTTGATAGAAATTATGGTCAAGAAAAATTGGGAAAGTTTTTTTCCCCCTGCCACTGTTTTTCCGATATTTACCCCTCCTTTCTCGTTGAAGTTACTTTTATGCTGTAACCCAAAAGGCATGACCTGCAATGAAATTTTACTTTATACTGCATTCGGCGCTTTTGGTCAAATGTTTTTTAAAAAATCCGGGTTATAGTACTTTTCTGATATATTCTATAGCATTGCGGAAAATCGCTAACCCCATCCCTTCTTCCGGAACTCTTTCCCTGGTCCAGCGGGGATGGTTGACAGAATAAAGATAGGCTTCCGGGTGGGGCATCATGCCGAAAAGACGCCCGGTCTGGTCACAGATTCCGGCGATGGCAGCAATGGCCCCGTTAGGATTCAAGGGATATTCCATAGTGGGATTCTGGTAACCCGGTTCGGAATATTGCAAGGCAATTAAATTTTCCTGCTGAAGCTTTTTGAGGACCTCCCCATCTTGGGGGATGAATTTTCCTTCTCCATGCCGTACGGGCAGGTATACCCCTTTCAACCCCTTGGTGAAGATGCAAGGCCCCTGGGAATTCACCTTGAGGTAAACCCAGCGGTCCTCAAACCGGCCAGAGTCATTGCAGGTCAGGGTTACCACTTTTTTTCCATAATTCCCATCAAAACCTGGCAGGAGGCCGGCTTTGACCATGAGTTGAAATCCATTGCACACACCCAGAACAAGTTTCCCCTCCCCGATAAAACGGAGAATAACTTCTTCCAGACACTCCCCGCTTCCGGCGATCTTGGCATACTTTAAGCGGTGAGCCATGGCTTTGGCCGATCCCAGATCGTCCCCATCTAAGAACCCACCAGGAAGGTTCAGGAAATGATAATCATCCAACTGGACCTCTCCCGAGAGGATGTCATACAGGTAGACAATGTCCACGACCTCTGAACCGGCCAATCGGCAGGCATGGGCCATCTCCATTTCGCAGTTGATCCCGTTGCCGGCTAAGATAATGGATTTCACTTTTTTCATATTCTTCCCTCACCGCAATCTAACCACAGAGGATTTATCTGTGAACTCCGTTATTTTTTTCTTATTGAACACAGATAAACACATATTATCATGATCAGTATAAAGTGAAAAATTAAAAGTTTTTTCTGTGTGTATCTGTGAAAATCTGTGTCCCTAAAGATTTAAATTCTGCGGCCCCATTTAAAATCTTAAAGGGCGTTGCCAGGCCTCCTTTAATTTATAGATGTCCGCCTGGACCACGACTTTCCCTTGTAAGCCAAAGATTGTAAAATCTTTTCCTTCGACCACTCTCCCGATTGGGGCGAAAACTTTTCCTTGCAGGCATTCTTCGAAGGCGGCTTGATTTTCCGGATGGACCGTGACCACAAAGCGACTTGGGGATTCGGAGAACAGCAGAACGTCGTTGCGGTCCACTCCAGAAGCCGGAACTTGGCGCAGGTCCAACTCCATACCCAACGCTCCGGAAAAAGCCGTTTCGGCCAGAGCCACTCCCAGGCCACCATCCGAGCAGTCATGGCAGGAAGCGACTACCCACTTAGCCATCGCCCGCCCTAACGCACCATAGAGAGCCTTGGCCCGGGGAGCATTGACCTTAGGAACTTGATTGCCGATAAAACCACAATGGGCAAAATATTCAGTGGCGCCCATCTCGGGGAAGGTCTCCCCTAAAATATAAATCCGGTCCCCGCTGCGCTTGGCATCCATGGTTACGCATCGGCGCACATCCCCAATTACACTCACGACCGAAAACAGAACCGTGGGGGGGATGGAAATTTTCGTATCCCCAATCAGGTAATCGTTCTTCATGGAATCTTTGCCCGAGATGCAGGGGACGCCAAAGGCGGTGGTATAGTCGTAGAGGGCCATGTTAGCCCGTACGAGCTGGGCTAGTTTGTATTCTCCATCGGGAGTTTTTTTCGACTGGATGGGGTCGCACCAGCAAAAATTATCCAAGCCGGCCATATGCCTCATATTTCCGCCCACGGCCAGGTTATTGCGAATCGCTTCATCGATGGCGCAGGCCATCATGTAGTAAGAATCAATGTCGCTGTACCGGGGGCAGATGCCGGAAGAGACGACGATTCCTTCCCAAGTCTCGAGGATCGGGCGCAAAACCGAGGCATCGCTGGGGCCATCGTTCCAAGCGCCCACCAGGGGTTTAATGGCACTCCCCCCTTGGACTTCGTGATCATATTGGCGGATGACTGATTCCTTGCTGCATACGTTATAGCGGGAGAGGATCTGTTGCAAATAAGAAGTGAGATCTTCAGGATCCTGGAAAGAGGGCTCGGGGTAAACCTTTTTTTTCCACCGGGCGCGCAATTCCATCCGGGGATACCCGTTGTGGAGAAAATCCATATCAATAAAAGCGACGGTTTTCCCATTAAAAAGAACATGAAATTTTCCGCTGGCGGTGAATTCACCCAAGACGGTAGCTTCTACTTCCATGCGGGAGGCCAATTCCAAAAAGCGGTTGATGTTTTTTGGCGGGACGGCCAGAGTCATGCGTTCCTGGGCTTCGGAAAGGAGGATCTCCCATGAATCGAGGCCTGCATACTTGAGGGGAGCACGTTCCAGGTGCATCCGGCAACCGTTACAATCCCGAGCCATCTCGCCTACGGATGAGGAAAGGCCGCCGGCGCCGTTATCCGTAATGGCATGATAAAGGCCCAAATCTCGGGCCCGGAGAAGAAAATCGGTCATGCGTTTTTGGGTAATCGGGTCCCCGATCTGCACGGCGCTCGTAGGGGATTCCTCATGAAGTTCTTCGGAAGAGAAGGTAGCCCCGTGGATTCCATCCTTGCCGATCCGACCGCCGGTCATGACGATTAAGTCGCCAGGTTCTGCCCGCTTCTCGTGGGAAGGCTCTCCCAAAATATTCTTGGGCATGATCCCCCCTGTCCCGCAATAAACCAGTGGTTTTCCGGCATAGCGGTCATCGAAAACGATGGAGCCATTGACCGTGGGAATGCCGCTTTTATTCCCTCCGTGCTCTACTCCTTCCCGTACACCCTCGTATACCCGTTTCGGATGGAGAAGCCGGGGAGGGAGGGGCTTGGCATAATCCGGGGGAGCAAAGCAGAACGTATCCACGTTAAAAATTAGTTTGGCCCCTTTGCCGGTCCCAAAAGGATCCCGGTTCACACCCACGATACCGGTGAGGGCCCCCCCATAGGGGTCGAGGGCTGAAGGGCTGTTGTGCGTCTCCACTTTAAAAACGAGGTTCCAATCCTGGTTAAAGCGCATGACGCCTGCATTGTCTTTGAATACCGAAACACACCAGTCTTGCGCCCCCATGGCCTTGCGGATCTCCTCGGTGGAACCCTTGATATAAGTATCAAATAGACTATCGATGCGTTGGACCTCGCCCTCTTCGTTCCAGTATTCGATCAGGCCATTAAAGATTTTATGTTTGCAATGCTCCGACCAGGTTTGAGCTAAGGCCTCTACTTCGCAGTCCGTAAGGTTTTCCCCTAGACTTGCCTTTTTCCGCTCTTCGCGCACCCTTGGGTCTTCAGCATAATTTCTAAGGGCTTTCATTTCTTTTAGGCTCAACGCCAAAACTCGGTCAGAGCTCAGGCGCATCAATTCTTCTTCACTCGCCTGAAGGTTAATTTCCATCACCCGAATTTCCTTTTTTCCTGTCACTCTGGGAACAGTCACGTCCATGCCAATCTCCGGATTCCAGGATAGCCGGTCTTTAATTTCAAACCGCTGGATGAGCGTGTTGGCCAGAAGGCCTGTAGCGATGTGCTCCGCTTGTTCTCTAGTCAACTTTCCCTTGATCAAACAGAGAACGGAGGTGTACACTCCCTCATCGATGCTAAATTTCCGCTGTAAAAGCAGTTCAACCGCCTCCCGGGCTGTGCGGCCAACATTATCCGTGACCCCGGGCTTGTAACCCACCTCAATCGCCCAGTCAAAATCATGACGAATCGGTTTCCCGATGGAAAATTCCTGGATGATGGGATCAAGGAAAGGTCCGGAGGCAACCTTCTCAATCTCCTCCGCGGATAAAGGGGCATCAACGGTATATACATCGATTGTAACCACGGACTCCACGGAGAGGTTTAAATCATCGATGATCCGCCTTTTCATTCTTTCCCCCCGAGCATCCCGGAGGTGGGGTTTCAAGCTGATCTCAACGCGATACGCCATGGGTCTCACCTCATTAGAAATCAGTACTATCAGTCCAGGTTTTTTTAAAATGATTCTTTACTGAAAGCTGATCGCTGATTGCTGACGGCTATAATCTATCTAACCTTGACCGATTAGACATTTAAACGTTTATACTCTTTTGCCTCCCTGCTTCCTGTGCCGACGAGGCAGGCGGACGCTCGGGAAATCTTTTGGGAAAGTTTTGTCGACAATGACCAAGAAGCCCAGATGCCCAATGCCAACCCGGCCGCGCCGAGCAAAAAAGGCAATCCTTGCCCCCAACGGTCGGCCATCAGCCCGCTGATGTTGGGACCCAAGAAAAATCCAAACATGCGGGTTGTAAAGAAAAAGCCCATGCTTGCCCCGCGGACTTTTTCTGAGGAGAGGTCGGCGATGGCCACGCGAACCGAAGGGGAATAAATTCCCAATCCGGCACCGGCAATTGCCAGGACCAGTATCAAATGCCAGAGCGACCCACCCTGGGAAAGCAGGATGACCGCCACCGTATAGATGCTCATGCCTAAAAGAATCGGCTTTTTTCTTCCCTGACGGTCAGACCATTTCCCCACCGGTCTCTGCAAAAGGATGTAAACAACGAAGTATGAGCTAAAAAGCCATCCTATCTTTTCGGGGGGGATCCCCAGGCGGGAGGCCATTACCGGCAGAAGGGTAATAATCATCCCCCAGACAAAGGCCTCAGCAAAACCAATCCAGCAAAGCAAACGGATGTCGGGTAAGCGCAAGGAGGAAAAGCCGTATCGTTCACCCCAGGTTAGTTTTATTTCATGGCGCTGGGGGGTTTTTCCCTGGATGAAACCCCAGAGCATGCTCGTGGCCAGCAGGGCCAGGACAGCGCAGCCGAAGAAAGGCAGATTTAACCCTCCCAGGCTATAAAGCATTCCTCCCAAGAAGGGCCCGACGGCAAACCCGGCCATCTCAACACCGGAAAGTAGACCGATGGTTTCCCCCCTTCTTTCCACCGGCGATTGATCGACGACATAAGCCGACAGGGCAGGCCAGATCATTCCGGCCCCTACCCCATGGAGAAGGCGAACCAAGAAAACCTGGGGGAGGCTATCGGCCAAGATGTAAAGCAAGGCTACCAATCCATAGCAGGCCATCCCGCCGACCATGAAAGGTTTCCGGCCAAAGCGATCGGAGAGGCCTCCAAAAAAGGGCTGGACCAGGAATTGGCTGATGGTAAACCCGGAGACAATTAGCCCGAGTTGGAAATTGCTGGCCCCTTTTTCCGAGACATAAATGGGAAAGAGGGGGATAATGAAACCTAGCCCCATTACGGCAATGGTTCCGGCCAAGGCGACCAGGATTAATTCTTTCTGGAATAGGCGATTCATAGGGAAAAAGCTTGATTTTTTTTATTTAATGATTAAAATAATTTTCGATCGCTGTTGCTTTTTGGGGACTAAGATGATGAGCCATGCAAAAACAACACGAGCCAGCTAAGAAGATATTTTCAACTTATCACAAGAGACAGATAAAGGTCAACTGACCGGTGGACATGCATAAAAGTCATAGGCCATCCTTGATCTTAGTCGGGACCGTTCACCGCGATCCCAAGGGCTATGCCAGATTATTCCATCTCCTGGAAAGAGAACGCCCAGCTCTTGTTACCGTGGAAATCAGCCCTTACTCCCGGACCTTTCGGGTTCAACAATCATCTTTGATTCGGAATACCTTACGCGAAAATCTGCGCAGGATCCAAAAAGAAGAAGGAAGGCCGCTGAGCATAATTCTTGCTCACAGTCTGATCATGGGAATTTTTTTTCTCCTGAAAGAACCCTTTGAATGGCGGGCGGCAAAGTCGTATGCCGTCCAATGTGGAGTTCTTCTCCAAGATATTGATCTTTCTCTTTTTGCCCAGGATAATCTTGCCCATCTTTTTGAGCTTATTGCGATCAAGAACCTACGAACTTTATTGCATTTTAACTCCCCTTCTTTTGCGGATCTGGTGCAATCTCAATATTCCCGGGCAGGTTTTCTTTTTCATCATCCCCCTTCCATCCGACTTATCCCCAAAGCATTTCAGGAACGGGAAGTTTATATGGCTGAGAAAATCCGTAAACTCGCCCAAGGAATCAACGGAGGAAAAATATTGCACGTGGGTGGTTGGGAACATCTGATTGATTCCCCAGGGGGGAACTTATTCTTAGGGCTTCTTAAAGATATGCAGCCTAAAAGAGTCCTGTTATCAGCCCTTGAAAATTGAGAGGTGATAGTCGGGCAACACGGGAAAAATCAAAAGAAAAAGTTTAAGGTTGAAAGGGTTTAAGGGCGGTTGGAAATTTATCCACAAAATCTGTGGAAAAGATGTGGAAAACTTAAGGTATGAAATCTAAAATGCGATAAAATCTATTGCTTTTTTAATAACTGCCTAATCTTTAATCAATAAAAATATTAATAATATTAAATAGTTATTTCAAGATAGGCTATGGATTTGAATTTCGAAGGATCAGGAGCAAAAAAATCCACAATTATCAACAGTCTTCGGGGAGCTATTCGCGAAAAACCAAGAATGCAGCCCATCTCCGGCTGCCCTCACTTGAAGAATACGGCCTGGTTTCTTTCTTGGACCCGACAGCATATAGCCGAAATATTGAAAGGAGGTTTCATCATGCCGAAGTATGAGTTTCTGTGCCAGAAATGCAACAAAAAATACTCTTTAGCGATGACCTTAAAGGATCGGGAAGAAGGTAAATTTAAATGCCCGAAATGCGGAAGCCGTAAAAATCAACCGCTTTTTGGCAATTTTTACGCCAAAACTTCTAAAAAAAGTTAGGCCCATCTAAAAAGAAGGCATAATCTGAAAGGAGGGCTCAAATTTACAACCATTTTCCGTCTCCGATGAAAGAGAGGCGATGGGAGGAGAGGATTGTCTTTTCCCTTTTCTTCTTATTCACCTTCTCTTTTTTGATCCCGGCCGCCTGCAAGCACGCTCCGGAGGCATTGCCGAAACCCGAAGGAACTTCCTACGTCTTTGAGGCCGATGACAAAATAATTTTTAAAGCGCTTTCCCGGATTCTCAAGGATCGGGGTTTTGGAGAACCTCGAGTTGAGGCCGATAAAGGTCGCTTAGAAACCGACTATCTGGTCCAGGAGGACTGGAGAACCAAGGTGGTTGCTACGATTAAAAAAGTCAGCCGGAGGGAAAGAGAAGTTACTCTTGCGGTAATCACCGAGCAGAAAGACTCCAGCCCTTCCGGCTGGAAACCCAAGAAGCTTATGGGCAAAGAACAGTATGAGACGTTCTTTGGTGAAATAGAGATGCAGATCTACCGGGAGTGGTATAAGGGGGAATAGGGAATTTTTAATCAGTGCTTTTCTTGACCTGCAAAAATTCCGGAATCCCGTCTTATAAACGGTCCTCGATTCCGGTTGGGCGAGAGAATATATTCTGATGGGAAAAACCAAAACAGAAGCAGAACGTTTTTCCAGATATCAGGAATTGATTGGTCTTTTACTCAAAAAAGATTCCTTTAATAAATCCAAAATTTATGAATCCCTGCCAGGTGGACTCGGGGTCAGGTCTTTACTCTTGCTGTGTCGCTCCCCACGCGGGAGCGTGGGGGCCTGGGAGCAAATCTTTATCCTTTGTGGGAAAGGGGACGCTGCTTAAAGTCATTTTTTTCAAAAAATCAGCGGTTTCCTTACCTTCCAAAACTGGCGTGGGCGCAATTGGTAGGGCCATAATTCAACTCCTTTTTTCCCTGGTTTCTTTTCATCCCCAATAAAAAAATAGTTTTCATCTTAATATTTTCATCAGTTTTTCCAGAGGCAAGGTATTGATTACGTCTTTGGCCTCTATCCATCCGCGCCGGGCCGTGTAAACACCGAATCTCATCAATTCCAACTGAGCGGCGCTGTGGGCATCCGTGGATATCGCCAGCTTCGCCCCCATTTCCTTAGCCAGGCGCGCATCAACATCCCGCAGGTCGAGCCGATCCGGGTAAGCATTGATTTCGAGAATCACGCCATAATCGATAACCGCCTGGATAACCTCCCTCAGGTTGACCTTGTAAGCTTCTCGCTCCAGGATCAGTCTTCCGGTAGGGTGGGCAAGAATGTTCACATTGGGATTTTTCAGGGCTTTGACTATTCGCCGGGTCATCTCTTTCTCTTCCATGTTGAAGCGGGAGTGCACGGCAGCAAGGACCACGTCGCATTCTTGGAGAATATCATCTTTCAAGTCCAAGCTTCCATCTGCCAGGATATCCACTTCCACTCCCTTGAGGATGCGTAAGCCAGAGAATTGGCTGTTTACAGTTTCACTCTCCTTTAAATGCTTGGCCAGCCCTTTTTCGTCCAAACCTCCAGCAACGCGTACAGCTTTGGAATGATCGGTAATGGCAATATAGGAGTAGCCCATCTCTTTTGCCTTATCGGCCATTTCTGCGATGGAATTCTTACCATCCGTGGCGGTGGTATGCATCTGCAAATCCCCGCGGATATCAGACAACTCTATCAATCTGGGTAACATCCCCTGCTCTGCAGCCTGAACCTCTCCCCGGTCTTCCCGCAATTCAGGTGGAATAAAGGGGAGCCCCACAGCTTTAAAGATATCCTCTTCCTTCGCCCCGCTTATCCTTTTATCGCCCTGGGATCGGAATACTCCATACTCATTAATTTTCAGGCCCAATTCTTTAGCGCGATCGCGGATGGCCACATTGTGAGCTTTCGAACCAGTGAAATAATGTAGGGCCGCTCCGTAACTCTCCTCATCGAGAACCCTTACATCCACCTGCAAACCGCACTGCAAGCGGATGCTGGATTTGGTTTCGCCCTTGGCTATTATTTCGGCCACCTCCCCATATTTGGTGAAGCGGTCCATTACCCGGCAACCTTTGGCACATATGGCCAAAATGTCCAGGTCCCCAATCGTTTCTTTCCGCCGGCGGAAACTTCCTGCTGGACCCAAACGCCTCACCCCCGGGACTTCTTTTAAATATTCCAGAAGGGCTTGAGCATAAATAAACCCAACTGAAAGTTTGAAGCGTCCCATCCCGGCACGGTATTTTTCAATGGACTTTAAAACCTTCTCTTCTGTTTTCAACCCCATTCCGGCAAGATTCCGCAATCGCCCTGCTTGCGCCGCTTTTTCCAGGCGGTCTACCGAATCCACACCCAATTGATCTTGCAATGCCTTAACTTTCTTGGGACCTAGCCCTTCCAGTTTCAGAAGCTCCGTCAAACCAGCGGGAACCTGGGCGCGTAACTCTTCGAGAAAGTGACATTTCCCCGTGGAAATAATCTCCTCGATCTTTTCGCGGATTGATTTACCGATCCCCGGGATCTCCTCCAGGTTCATACCGGTTTTGACCATGGACTCCAAACTCTGGCTCAGGTCTTCAATCGTCCGGGCTGCGTTGCGGTACGACCGTACCCGGAATGGGTTTCCTCCTTCAATGTCCAGGATGTCCGCAATTGCGGTGAAGATATCCGCTATGCCTTTGTTTTCCATGCCCGACCTCTCCACGAAGGATGGAATCGGTGTAGGGGGGTTATAGGATATTACATTGAAAAATTTTCTTTTTGAAGGTTGTTTTTCCGAGGAAGGAAAAGATGCAGACAGTTTAGGTAATTCCAAAATTTATATCAATTCTGCCCGCTCCAATCCATAAAACACTTTATCGACAAAAACCTTACAGGGGGAATCCCCGCTGGGGAAACATTGGTATTTTTCTTCTTCTCGTTCTCGCCAGACGCAGGCTTTACAATCCCCGGGAGTAAGAGCGTTCATCAACCAGGTAATTTCCGCTTCAGTCAGTTTAGTCATTGAATTTTTTTTACCCTCCATCGGCTATCATTTTTCGTTGGTAAAATATTCTTTTCTGCGAAAAAAGTCAAATCTTTTCCTTCATTTTACCATCATCATAAAATTCCTTAATAAACCTTTTTTTAAATTATTAAATTATCACATATTTTGCGTAGGTGGAACAGAAAAAGGATAATTTCCTGCCATTGTAAATTCCATGAATTCCGGAGTTACACCCTGACCGACCTGGTCAACACCATCAATGCAGCCACCGGATGGGGCTGGAGCGTAGAGGATCTGCGCCGTTGCGGCGAACGGATTACCACCCTTCAGAAAATTTTAAATATCCGCTGCGGCTGGAAGAAGGAACATGATTTTCAGTATCCCAAGCGATTTATGGAGCCGGTGCAGGAGGGGCCCGCTGCCGGTAGGATTCCGGTTGGATTGGAGGAGGCCATTAGGGATTACTACCGGATTCGAGGCTGGGATGAACAAGGCCAGCCGACTCCAGAATTAATCCAACGGCTGGGAATGGCAGAATATACAGAGGAATGATCAGCGAAGGGGTGAAAGAGCCCGGCCCTTTCTCCCCTATTCAACGGAGCGTTCTGATAATCCATGAAAGTAAAAATAAATTTGAAGGAACGGGAATTTCCAGCGGGAACGAAATTCACCCAGGTGGTCAATCTGATTCGGGAGGCCAACAAGGACGAGCCGGTAACGAAGTCCTTAATCGAGAAGACGGGTCAGGATCATATCACCTTTATCCTCAACCAGCGAATCATCCGACCGCAAGAATATAATTCCATCGAACTTAAAGACGGTGACGACATTCGCTGGATTTACCCTTATGCGGGAGGGTAAGCCGCCGGAACGAATTGATGCGGCGCTCATTTAAGATTTTCATTTCTGTTCCTGGCCTAAAGTATAGACAATCTCTTCCATTGATTGAACCAACATGCGGAACGGTTCTACGGAATTACGCAAGGTTTCCTCCGCCTGCTTGCGTTCGGTTACATCGGTTACGAAATTGATCATGGCTGGCTCCCCTTCCCATTGAATCAGGGCCACCTTGCTCTCCAGCCACTTTGTGTGACCCTCTTTATGAATAAATCTGGAAACATAAGTGCTGGGCGGGGTCTCCCCGCTTGCCCAACGGAAATATTTTTCCGTTATTCTTCTCTGATCTTCAGGATATAAAAACTCCGTCAGTGGCTTCGAGAGAAACTCCTCCTGAGAATAACCCAAGAGCTCTGAGCATTTGGGGTTGGCAAAAGATATTTTTTCTTTGACCGAAACCCATATTCCCACCGGGGCAAGATCCAATCCCGAGCGATACTTTTGCTCGGAGGTCTTGAGCATTTCTTCTTCCCGTTTCCTTTCGAGGAAGTGCTGGGCGTTGGTGATGGCCCCGGCAATTTGATTGCCAACCTTCTCCGCAAGCTTTAGATCGACTTGGGTATAGGCATCTGTCTTGGTGGAGAGAAAGTTTAGAAGTCCAATTACCTGATCTTTTGCCCTCAGCGGTACGAAGAGCAAAGATTGAAACCCCGCCTCGAAATAAGGAAGCAAGTCGGGGAACCGCTCTATGGCTTCTCCCTGGTTTTCTCTCTGAATGAGCAGGCTCGCCCGAGTCCTCATGACTTCTTCTGCGCTCGTCCCAGATAAGGGCAAAATGTCTCCTGCCCGGCGATTAGCCATATCAAGCCCTGTTACGTAGGTAATATTGAGGGTGTTGTCTTCAGGGTTAAGGATCGTAGTAGCAACCCGGTCGAAGGGGATGAGCTTTCCCACTTCGGAAGCAAATTCAGCGAAGCGCTCATACACCTCTTGCAGATTCATCGTGGAGCCTGCAATTTTGCCGATCTCGGTGGCGATGGCGTTTTCTCGCACCAGGCGATTTGTCTCTTCTTGCTTATTCCGCAATTCCTCTTCTAATTTCTTTTGAATGTCGAGTTCCCTTTGCAGCTGTTCGTTGACTTTCTGTAATTCGGCCGTACGCTCGCTCATCCGTCCTTCGAGATTGCGTAATTTCTCTTCCGCCATCCCCCGCTCAGCTTCCAGCCGCTGGCGCTCGGCACCTTCCTGTTGCAGCTGTTCCTTGACTGCTTGCCATTCGGCTGTGCGCACGTTCATTTGCCCCTCGAGGGCACGCAATTTTTCCCCGGCTTCCCGCAGTTCCTCTGCCAAGCGTTGGCGCTCGGCAATGACCCGCTGGAGTTGTTCATTGGCCATTCGGAGTCCAGCGGTACGTTCAGAAAGTTGTTCTTCCAGTTGGGCGTGGGATTTTTTAAATCCTTCTTCTGCCTTCCGGAATTCTTCCTCTATCCGTTTTCGTTCGCTTATTTCTTTCTGGAATTGTCCGTTGACCGCCTGTAATGCGGCTGTGCCTTCGAATATTTGTTTTTCGAGATTGGCCCTGGATTCCTTGAACTCCTCCCCCAGCCGCCGCAGTTCTTCTTCCACCCTCCTGCGGTCGTTGCTTTCCTGCTGTTGTCTTTCCTGAATTCTTTGTAGCTCCGTTTTATATTCGCCAATTTGCTCTGCCAGGTGAGCACGATCTTTTTTTAATTCTTCTTCCTTCTGTTTTTGTTCCGTAATATCCCAGAAAATCCCCAAGACACCGGAGATATCGCCTTTTTCATCCTGGACAGGGGTTTTCACCATATGCCTGATTCCTTCCTGCCCATTTTGGATATAACGATCCTCAATGTCTTCCGGCTTCCCGGTTTCCATAATTCTTTTATCGTCGGCAATATATTTTTCAGCCAGCTCTCTGGGGAAAAAATCATAATCGGTCTTGCCAACGATCTGATCCGCTTCAATTTTTAAACCCTGGGCGTAATTTTGGTTACAGGAAATATAAACGGAATTCTTATCCTTAATGAATAATTTTTGAGGAATATTCTCGGCTAAAGTTTTATATTTGCTCTCGCTGGATTGGAGTGCCACTAACGCCATCTGCCGCTGGGCCTCAGATGCCTTTAATTCAATAATTTGGTGGCGCATCTCTACCAAATCATTTATGGTTTTTTCAATCGTTATGAGTTTTTCCAGCGTTTTATTTTCGCCTTGCATCTGAAACCTCCAATAGGTATTTATCCATCCCCGCCTTTACTCCTTCAAGTTTAATGTCGAACGCAAAACCCAGGCCGCTATCAATAGAATAAATTAAAATTTAACCCCTTAGCAAAAAACAAAATTTTTTAAAGTTAGAGAAAACCAAAAAATTAATAAGTTTTATTATTTTAATAAGTTAGAAAATAATTATAATAAATCTTTCCCAGAAATTAATTAATGATAGTTTATAACTATCTCCTGCATTATGTCAAATAATTAACAGATTGATAATTTTTTTGACAATTTTGGATAAAAATGGAAAATATTGAACAAGAACAAAAAATAAGTAAAGAAAATTCATTGCTATAAGCAAAAACCAGCTACAATGGAGATAATAAAGTAAATCGGCTTTTCCATTTGACTCATGTTGCTGTTAAGCACAGCTTATATCGTGGCTCGGGGGCCAGGGGGCTGAGCGCCGGCAGCATCGGCCGGGAGAAAACCTTGCAGGAAGGGATTGGCTGG
>Ga0180009_10000347_pt1 | contig 66131 bp, 44 predicted proteins | sample OS_PC_MetaG_FD_123537 | JGI IMG/M metagenome (GOLD analysis project Ga0180009, IMG submission 123537) | Groundwater microbial communities from the Aspo Hard Rock Laboratory (HRL) deep subsurface site, Sweden - OS_PC_MetaG | ecosystem: Environmental > Aquatic > Deep subsurface > Groundwater... | reverse complement strand
TAGCCCATCCTACTTTTTCTAAACAAATAATAGCTAAAGTTAAAGTAATGGCGTCTTTGTACATTCCATTATTTTGAAAGCCGTTTCTCGTTATTGTTGCAATAACCTAACCGGACATTGCTGCCCACAAATAGATATTTTTAAGAATATTCTGTGAAAAGGCGTTTTTTTCTATCCATGGTATAGCAATGGATCGGGAACTTCAAGTTGATTAGACAGCAATGTTTGTGAGACATAACAGACATAAGCATAGCAGAGCTGACGATTGCGATTCTCAGTTTAAAATATCACTTCAAAACCCAAATCGGAACTGTTCCGGGTTTAAACTTTTCTAGCATACCAAGTCCTCGATTTTCCGGATTAAAAACAGGTTCTTTTTTTTTATTCACATTATTTCAAAGAGGTGTAAAGATGTTGGCATGATTTGTTCATTATCTGTTCGGGGCAATTTCTGTATTCATCAGTAAAACTCTCATAATATCAGCAAAAAGATGGAACCCAAGGAAAAACAAACCATACTGGCGGTGGATGATACTCCCGAGAACATTGATGTTCTAGTGGGAATCCTCAAAGAGAAGTATAAGGTTAAGGCGGCTCCCAACGGCGAAAAGGCGCTCAAAGCGGTGGAGAAAAGTCCGCCTGATCTGATCCTGATGGATATCATGATGCCGGTAATGGACGGCTATGAAACCTGCAAAAAACTGAAGGAAAATCCAAAAACCAGGGAGATTCCCATAATTTTTTTGACGGCAAAAACAGAAACGGAAGATATTGTAAAAGGATTTGAGCTGGGGGCCGTTGATTACGTGATAAAACCGTTTAATCCGGTGGAACTGCTGGCAAGGGTCAATACTCACCTGACCATACAGCATCAGAAAGTCCAGTTGGCGGAGACGGAGAAGATCAAAGCCATGACCCGGGTTTTTGAAAAATTTGTTCCCAAACAGTTTCTCAATCGAATTGCCAAAGAGGGTTTTGAAAATATTGAACTGGGAAAAGCGGAAAGTGATACGATAACCATCCTGTTTTCCGACATCCGCTCCTTTACTACCTTGTCGGAGAAAATGGAGCCCCAGGAGTTGCTCAATTTCCTCAATTCCTATTTCTCCCATATGAACAAACCGCTCCACGCCAATAACGGTTTCATCGATAAATTCATCGGGGATGCTATCATGGCACTCTTTGATAATCCTTCGGCAAGTGATAGTATAGAAGCCAGATGTGCCATTCAGGCTGCCATTGACATGCAAAAGGCACTGGAGGTGTTTAACAAGGTTCAGCAAGAGCAGGATAATCCTTCCATTGCCAATGGCGTCGGGATTCACAGTGGTTATGCTATCATCGGGACAGTTGGTTCGGAAGAACGCATGGATTCGACAGTACTGGGTGATACCGTTAATATTGCATCCCGCCTTGAAGGGCTTACCAAAACCTATGGCGTAAAAATCATCATCAGTGGTGTTACCATGGAACTCCTGGGAGATTCTGCCGGGTTTAAATTCCGTCAACTGGACACAGTGAAAGTAAAAGGAAGAACAGAACCTACCAGGATTTATGAGGTATTTGATTGTGATCCACCGGACATTCAGAAGCTGAAAATGGAAACAGCTCCTTTCATAGTTGAGGGATTGTATCAAAGAAGTCTACAAGACTGGCAGAAGGCGCGGTATGCCTTTCATGATGCCCTGAAAATATTTCCGGGAGACAGAGTTGTTCAGCATCACCTTGATTTTCTGTTTTTCCTCCAAGAGAACCCTCCGGCTTTTGATTGGGATGGTGTGGTGGACATGGCAACCGATCCTTTTCAAAAAAACTGGGAGTTGAACAAACTGGCAATCTGGCAGGATGAGATGTGCATTGGAAATGCCGAAATCGATAACCAGCATCGGGAACTTGTTGATCAATTGAATACACTATTAAAGGCACTAAATCAGGATAAGTCCACACGTGATATCTTTAAAATTCTGGATCTTATGAAGGAGGATTGCATCAAGCATTTTCAATCCGAAGAGAAATTAATGGAATCGATTTTTTATCCTCATCTTCCTGTTCAAAAAGAGTCCCATGAAGCCTTTATTAAAGGGTTGGAACGCCTTAAATCGGAATATGACTACCTTGGAAATAACCGGGATCTTGCCTATAGAATTCAATCCCGCCTGGCTGGCTGGCTGATTGAACATATTGCCAAGGAAGATAAAAAAATAGCGGAGTGGCTCTAGCTGGATATCATGCTCCGATCAGTTTTACAAAACGGGTCCTATAACCTGATTTCTAAAGACCAATTTTTTGGTCAATACCTTCAACCCTGTTTCAACAAATCTTCAACCCTTTCCAGATGCTCAAGCGCCGCCTCGAAATCATAGCTATTCAGGGCTTGTTCAACTGAATTCAGTGCATTCGTCAATTCCACACCGGAAACCAGCTCACGCAGTTTTTCCAGGATATCCAGGGCATCGGTATCATCATCTTTAATAAACTCCTTCAATTCCTTTAATAATGGATCAATCTTTTCAATATCCATGGTAGCGGAATCACCGGCTGTTTCAGCAGGAGGAGTGTCGACTTTTGCTGTCAGGGTTCTGATGGATGTTAAGACAATATCCAGCCGGTCTTGCGTTGCTGAGATCAATTCCTTTGCAACGGATCTTCCCTGCTCTTTGATCTCCGCTTCAAGATCTTTTGCTGCCAGATGGAGATCCATGGCACCGACGTTGCCGGAAACACCTTTGATAGTGTGAGCCAGACGTTCGGCTGTTTTTATGTCTCCTGTTTCCAATGCGGCTTTAATCTCCTTGAGTGAACCGCCCTGGTTTTTTGAAAACTTGTTCAGAAGATTACGGTACAATTTAACATTGCCTCCAACCCTGGAGAGACCTGTTTTAACATCAATACCCGGGAGTTCTGCCGGTAACTCATCAGCAGGTTCTATTTCCTTTTCTTCCGGAAGTCCGTCTGGTGAAAATCCCTCAGGCAGGGGTCTGTCTCCCGGCTTAATCCATTTAACCAAAGCTGAGAATAGCTGACCAGGATCGATGGGTTTGGCCACATGATCGTTCATTCCCACCTCAACAGCTTTCTCCCGGTCTCCTACCATGGCATTGGCTGTCATGGCCACAATGGGCAGGTTATCATACTTCTTGTCCTTACGGATGGCCTGAGTTGCTTCATACCCATCCATCACCGGCATCTGAATATCCATCAGCACAATATCATAGTCTGCTGCTTGGACTTTGTTCACAGCCTGTCTGCCATCTTCAACCAGATCCACAAAAAATCCCGCTCCCTCCAGTATTTCCCGGGCCACCTGCTGGTTGATTTCGTTATCCTCCACCAATAGGATTTTGGCTCCCTGAACCTGTTTCAGTTCATCCATTTCAACCGAATGACTGCGACGGGCCGATACTCGTTTACCATCCGTTTTCCCGAAGACGTGCAGAATAGTATCCAAAAGAGTGGAGGCATTAACCGGTTTTACCAGGAATCCATCCAGGCCAGCTTCATTCGATCTCTTCATGACCTCTTCTCGTCCATAACCGGTGCACATAATGATCTTTGGAATAGAAGACAGTTTCAGCTGATTCTTAATCTGCAAACTGGTCTCAATACCATCCATACCCGGCATTTACCAATCCATAATCACCAGATCGAAGGGTTTTTTGGCTGTTGCCAAGGCATCCAATGCCTTGCCTCCCGTAAACGCCGATTCTACCTCAAACTCAAAAGAGGATAGGATTTCTGCGAAAATTTGCCGGGATGTTTCGTTATCATCAACTACCAATACCCTTAATCCCTTTAAGTCCTGTGCCAGGGGCAATGGTGTTTTTTCCCGTTCCGTCTGCTGCCCGAATTCCGCCGTAAAGATAAAAGCACTGCCGGCACCCGGCTCACTTTCCACCCAGACTTTACCATTCATCATCTCAACCAGCCGTTTGGTAATGGTTAACCCAAGTCCGGTTCCTCCATATTTCCGGGTTGTAGAGGTGTCGGCCTGAGAAAAGGACTGAAACAGTTTTGAGATCTGCTCTTGGGTTAGTCCAATCCCCGTATCCCGAACGGCAAACTGCAGGGTAACCTTTTCTGGCTTTTCATCCAGCACCTTTGTCTGGATAACAATCTGGCCCTTTTCGGTAAATTTTACAGCATTATTGGATAGATTGATCAGAACCTGGCCCAATCTTAACGGGTCCCCAACCAGGTATCGGGGGAGTTCGGACGGATTCTGGATCAAAAACTCCAGATCTTTTTCCTGGGCTTTTAATGCGATTAAATTGGTTACATTGTCCAGAACATCTTCCAGGTTAAAGTCGATTGACTCCATATCCAGTTTTCCAGCTTCAATCTTGGAAAAGTCGAGAATATCGTTGATGAGTCCCAGCAGGGAAGTTGCAGCAGTATAGATTTTATTGAGGTAATCCTCCTGCTTCACCGTAAGATCCGTCTTTAATGCCAAATGGGTCATCCCCATAATTGCATTCATGGGGGTTCTGATCTCATGGCTCATGTTGGCCAGAAAATCACTTTTGGCCTTCGTGGCTTCTTCCGCCTGTTCCTTGGCCTTCAGAATCTCCTGCTCCATCTGTTTTCTTTCCGTGATATCCATATGAACACCGATGATACGTCGGGCTCTTCCTTTATCATCTCTACCAACAACCCTGCCAACAGAAAGAATCCACTTCCATGAATCATCGGCCGCTTTCAGACGGAATTCCGCCTGATATCTATCGATTTTTTCATTCATGTTATGATCCAGGGACTTGTTAACTCGATCCTTATCCTCCGGATGAAGGAGCATTGACAGGGGGTCGGTTTCATCTTTAAATTTCCCGGGGTCATATCCCAATTGTTTATACCACTGGTCATTGAGATAGAGTTCATTTTCAGCAGGTTTAAAATCCCATAATCCCGTATTGGAAGCTTCCAGTGCCAGATTTAAACGCTGCTGGCTGGAATCAAGTTCCTCGGTCAGTTGTTTGATCTTGGTAATATCTCTGGCAACCGAGACAACCAGCGACTGGTTACTATCTTTAGTAATCATCGGCGAAAAACGGGCGTCATACCAGCGGACTCCAAGACTGGTCGGCAGACTGTACTCGATGCGGATGGTTTTATTTTTTCCCATTGCCTCATGAATGGCATCACTAATTTTCTCAGCTGCTGCAAGCGGTAGAACATCACTGACGGATTTACCAATCAAACTTTTGACATCTTCGCTGTCTTTCAACAAACCGCGCTCATCGCTTTCCTGATTCCTGAAATAGATTTTTTGATAAACACCATTCCGATCATAAACCATCGTTGCATCCGGCAGTGCATCAATCAGAGCTGACATTCCGGCCTGACTCAGATTAAGGTCTTCCATTATATTGAGCATGGCGCGTCTGGCCCGGTCCAGTTCCTTTATCTGCTTTTCCATGGCCAGGGCTGATTCCTCACGTTCTTTAAAAGAATTCTTGAGTTGACCGGTCATGCTGTTAAAAGCATCGGAAAACTCTCCCATGAAGCTGACTTCATGGGAAAAATCTCCCTTGGCTATCTGTTGGGTTGTCCAGGTTAGATGATTCAAGCTCGCCTGGAGACTTTTTAATGCCTGGAGAATGGAAGTGCTGTTACGAGGCGTTTCGACATCAACAACACCCTTGCCAAGATTAAAGGCGAAATCGCTGCTGGTTCGATATTCACCTAAAAATCGATTGATATATCCCACCATCTGTTTCAGCTCATTATCAGGGTGGTCCGCCGGTAACATTATATCCTTGGGCGTCTTACCCTTGGTTAGATTGTAAAACACCTCGGTGATTTTATCGATATCTTCTTCTCTGACCGTTAGCATTGTGATCTCACCTTGAATTTCCATTGATGTGGAATAAAACACCAAGCCCGCAGAACAAGACTAATTAGGGCTCCCTTGGCTATAAAAACTTTGCTGGAGCTGTTCTAACCAGCTATTGGTCGCGCTTCAAAACGGCACACCCGGTCACCTGAGCACCAGCAGTCAACTTCTTTTACTTCAAATGCACTTCCCGTATATTCCGACAAGATCCCGGAGATAAATCCTTCGTCATAGGTACAGATGGTTTCATCAGACACAGGCAAACCGGAACAGTCGAGATCTTCCGAAACCGTAAGGGTGAAATGCATCTTTTCAAGATCCGATGCCTCGATCCTTAAAATACCGATTTTCAGGCTGCTCAGCAGATCCTGAAGTTGCTGGATAAAAGCATTAAAATCATTGTCTTTATTCACCAGTTGTCGAAAGAATTCACGACCTGCTGATAAACCGGCATCGTAAAAAATACGATCCGCAACTGCGGGGCCGAACTCCTTAATGATGACATCTCTCAAGGTGAACTGCATCAAGCGATAAACCGAGACATCCATTGTGGATCCCAGGTTTGGACGACCTTTTGCGATATCACCGATCATGCTCCAGTCAAATTGAAGCTCTTCGCGCTCTTCTTTAAACATATCTCCTCCTGCTATTAACCGACAATTTTATATTTTGGGGAGTTCCCCATCTGGACACACAGCTGATTAATTTCCTCCTTCAGTTCTATCATGCGCTCTTCCCGGTCAATTGTAAGCTGGTTAAATCGTTCCAGTTCAACCATCTTATTTTTTAACTCCTCTTCAACAACCTTACGCCCTGTCAAGTCCACAAAGCTCTCCAACAGATGTTTCTCTCCGCCCAGCATAACGGGAACAACAGTTTTCAGGATTGGAATCTGCTTCCCATCGCCTGTTACCAAAACACCCTCCGTGTTATCTACTTTTTTTTCCAGGTCAATGATGGGGCACTCTTTATATTTCCGTGGACAGATGAACTGGTGACAGGTTTTACCTGTAATATCCTCCGCAGATAGTCCGATCATCTTTGCTGCAACAGGATTAGTATCGACGATGGTTCGGCTTTGGGGATTGATAATAATAATCCCCGTGTTGATCGAATTCAGAACCGTTGTAACTCGATCTTCAGATTCCCGCAGTTTGTCCTCTATACGCTTACGTTCGGTGATATCTCTGATGGTACCCACAGCATACCAATTTTCTCCGACTTGAAAAGCGGAAACACCGACTTCAACAGGGAATGGGATTCCATCCTTACCCAGGGCCGTCAATTCCTGCAGTTTCCCGACTACCGGTCCCTGTCCTGTTTTGGCAAAATTTTTTAATCCGGATTTGGTCTGGTTATGATACTTCTCAGGAACCAAAAAGCTATGCATGTCCTGACCCATCACCTCATCAGCGGACATTCCGAAAAGTCGTTCAGCTGATCGGTTCCAGTACATAATTGTTGCCTTGTCATCTATCATAATCAGTCCATCGTGAATGGCCTCACTCACCGCCCTGGTTTTGCGTTCGTTTTCCAAAAGACGTTTTTCAACCACTTTTTTTTCGACTATTTCCCTTACCAGTTTGCGATTCCAATACAAAATGACTCCCAGTGTCACTCCCGCCAACAAAATGACAAAGAGTATTCCCAGACTCAATTCGGGATTTTTTTTTAACCACTCCCGAATGGATTCGGAGAGTAGAAAATCCTTTTCTCTTTTCGGAACAAAAATGATTTTCAGATGTTCACTGTTTTGAAGATCTCGATTAAGAGAATAGGAAAACAGGCTGTTTTTATAGTTCTCCTGTCTTAAGATCTGACTCCCCGCATCAGGAAAGGCGTCCAGGATCTGGCCCCTTTCAGGGAAGTAACGGCTCCACTCCTTTTTACGGTCAGGATGTATAATGTATCTTCCATCCTGATCAACCAGGTAGATGTCAAAATCCGTGGAATTGCGCAAAAGCTTTAAAACAGGTTCCAGCCTAAGATTGATAATAACGATTCCTTTGAAACTGTTATTTAAATACACCGGGCTACCAATACGAAAAGTTGGATTAAGCGGTTGTTCTATTTCCCCGTTTTCAATATTCAGATCAAACCTGGAGCGCCAGAGTTGACCGGCCGGAGTTTCTTTAATGGACAAAAAGTAATCCCGCTTTCCCTTGTTTTGAAGGCTTTTTCCCTCTATAACAATCGGAATATCCTGACCTTGTGGTCTGTCCACCCTCACTTTTTCCCATCCCCCGGCATCCAGAAATCGAACCTGCATAAAACCTCCGTTTCCGGACGCTACGATAAAAAACAGTTGCGTTAGGTTCTTTCTGTTCTCCGCATTGTTTTGAGCGGCATATCTGAGGGTGAAATCATTATTTGCCAAAGTGCGAACCTTATCCTCAATCTGTTGAACAAAATTGGACAGTATCTCTCTTTTAAATTCGATTTCGGTGTCCGCCTTATTGACAATTTCTTTTCTGTAATCAGGGCTCAGGTCTTTTACGGATCGAAGGACAGACTCTTCAGCAAAAATATTTATGATTAAAAAGCCTAAAAAGATCTGTGAGATGAGTATTAAAACCGTAAATTGTCTAAAAAAAACATATGGAGATTTTATCATGACTTAAACCTGAATTTGGATTCTAAACTCGTTTTTCCATGGTTGTTTTTTACCTGATAGTGACAAGGGATTAGAAGTTTAAGTGTATTAGCAATCTTGCATATTAAGAAAGAATTTCATGAACCAATGTGGTGACCTTTACCGGATCCACCGGTTTGGTGAGATACCCTCTGGCCCCCATTGCCATTCCCTTTTCCAAATCGGCACTTTCACTTCTGCCGGTGACAAAAACAACCGGGACATTCGCAGTCACAGGATCAGCTTTCAGTTGCTCAAAAACCTGGTAACCATCCATTCCCGGCATCATGATGTCCAGCAGAATCAGATCCGGTGGATTTTTCTTTGCACTTTTCAGGGCTTTTTCTCCACTGATAGCCGCTTTCACCCGATACGACTCTTTTAATATGCCAACCAGGATATCTATATTTTCCGGAGTATCGTCCACAACCAGAATTGTGGGTTTATCTTCCATTCACTCTCCTCTGTTTAAAGTGAAACTCCCGCTTTGTGATTCGTTTTTTTCCAAGCCCCCGCATTGCCATCTGAAAGAATGTTTACAATACTTCATGGGATCTCAGTTCAGATTTTAATGGTGATTCTTTTTATACATATTGTATAAAAAATTCGTCATTGTAAATTTTTAATTTTATGACGTAAACCGCACACCTCCTGTTTTATATACCCCTACGCTGTGAATCTTTTTCCTTCCCCAAGGAACCGGGAGGAGGAAAAAGCTGGACGGAAGAATAAGCAGCCTGTCGTCCTCGACTATCCACTGATAACGATGAATCTAGAACTGCTTATACTATTGCATATTAGCTTTATGACTGCTAATGTCACAGTCAATAATATGAAAAAGATGCAGGTGATATTGAACAGTGATCAATTCAACTCCCGCGGTTGAGAAAGATTGTTTTTTAGAGAGTACCAGCCTGCAGTCAGATCACAAAATTCAAGGGAATGTATGAATGATGAACAGAAACCGACTGTTTTGGTTGTTGATGATACGCCGGAAAACATAGACGTCATTGTTGGGCTATTAAAAGAGAATTATAAAGTTAAGGCAGCCCCAAGTGGAGAAAAGGCTCTGGCCGTCGTGTCAAAGGGATTGCCTGATTTAGTTCTCCTCGACATCATGATGCCGGAGATGGATGGCTATGAGGTTTGCCGACGGTTAAAGGCAGAGGAAACAACGAGGGATATACCGGTGATTTTCCTGACTGCGAAAGCCGAAGTTGCAGATGAGGTGAAAGGATTGGACCTGGGAGCAGTTGACTATATCACCAAACCAATCAGTCCGCCCATAGTTCTTTCACGAGTCAAAACCCATCTTTCCCTTAAGCTTGCCCAGCAGGCGTTGGTTGAAAAAAATAAAACCCTGGAAAGCACCCTGGAGGAGTTGAAAACAGCCCAGGATCAGCTGGTGCAATCGGAAAAACTGGCAGCATTGGGTCAGCTGGTGGCCGGAATCGCCCACGAAATCAACACGCCCCTGGGAGCGATTAAGTCTTCCATTGAAACTGCCGATTCATCCCTAAAAACGACCCTGTCAAGTTTGCCAACACTTGCAGCAAAACTTGTCGGTGAAGAGTTAACGCTTTTTTGTGAACTGCTACTGCAAGATTCCAGTGTGCCAGCCCTCTCCTTCAGTGAAAAGAGAAAAGTTACCAAGGAATTGATGACTCAATTGCAGGAGGGAGGAGTTTCATTGGGAACCATGGAGGCCAGAACACTTGTGGATCTTGGATTCCAAACCGATGTCGCCCGTTTTCTTCCCCTACTTCAGCATCCGGAAGTTGAAACAGTCATAAAACTCCTCATCCTTATTTCCAATCTCAAAACAGGCATCGCCAATATTGCCGATGCAGGGGCTAAAGCTGCTAAAATCGTATTTGCGCTTAAGACCTTCGCCCATTTTGACCAGGGGGGTGAAAAAGTGCAAACCGATGTCCAGAATGGGTTGGAAACAGTTTTGACCATCTATGGCAACCAGATTAAACAGAATGTAAAACTGGTTGAGGATTATGGAACGTTGCCACCCATTCAGGGATACCCCGATGAACTAACACAGGTCTGGACCAACCTGATTCATAACGCTCTTCAGGCAATGAAAAACCAGGGAGAACTGGCTATTAAAACAGAACAGAAGGAAGGGCAGATTCGGGTTTCCATTGCGGATACCGGACCCGGAATACCGGAGGAGATCAGGGATAAGATCTTTCAGCCCTTTTTTACGACCAAACAGGCCGGTGAAGGCAGCGGTCTGGGACTGGATATCGTCAAAAAGATTATCGACAAACACAACGGAACCATCAGTTTTGAAAGCAAACCGGGTGAAGGGACAACCTTTACGGTCATTCTTCCCGTATCCTGATGTGAGTTGTTGACTTTATACGCAATTTGTCATGAAATGGTAACCAAACTGAAACAGTATATCTATTATAAGCTTTTCTAACGGCCAAGTAAAAATCGGAAAAGAAAAAACCGCACCTGACTAATGTGAATAACAGGAAAAGGAGATCAAATGGGAAATAAAATAGTTCTTTGTGTGGATGATGAGGAAACCATTCTCAAAAGTCTGGAAATGGATCTTTCTGATCCAACGGGGGAATATCAGGTGGAATTAGCGCCCAACGGGATAGAAGCATTGGAATTATGCGGAGAACTCTTTGAGGAGGGACATAAGCTGGCAGTTGTTATATCCGATCACATCATGCCGGAAATGAAAGGGGATGAATTATTGATCAAAATCCATGAGGATTATCCGGCTGCTGTCAATATCCTACTCACCGGACAAAGCCAGATCGAAGGCGTGACCAATGCCATTAACCATGCAGCTCTCTACCGGTATATCGCAAAACCGTGGCAGAAAGATGACTTAAAACTGACCCTTAAATCTGCATTGCAGAAGTACGATTCGGATCTGCTGCTCCGCCATAAAGAGCAGATTATAAAGGAGATGAACGAAAAACTGTGGGAAAGCAGGGAAACAGGCGATGAAACCTATAATCCCGATGACAAGCTCAGTGATGAGGAACTCTACGATCAGATCTATTTTTCCCGCTTTTTTCAATCCCTGGACTCCAAACAGAAAAAATGGTTTGCCCTGGCTTCCATCGGGTTGATCAATGCGGACAAGGTACTGACCAAAACGGAGATGAATTACCTCAATTCCATTGTTCGCAGTGATCGGGAAGAAGACAGAGTTAAGCATTATATCGAGCTGATAAAGCGAAAAACCAAACCGGATCTGGAAACAATCCGGGTATCCAGTGAACAGAAATACCGTTTGCTCACCTATCTATCCCAGATTCTTATCAGTTCCAAGAAAGTTGGTCGTTTAGAAGAGGAATACTTTGTTTATGTCACCGAACAACTTGGGGCTGACCCCCAGGCTACCAATGATTGTCTGAAGCTCATCAAGCACAAAATCCTGGGCAACTACCTGGGGTACAAACTGAAAGAATACCTGGGAAAAACAAATCCGCTGTTTATGTCCGGCACTTCCCAAAAGGTGTAACAGGGGCTTTATTGATCGCTTTAACCGCCCAATTATCACCTCTTTTAGGCGGTTGATTGAGATTGGTTTGAGTTTACTTGTATCATGACACACAATTGTTTCAACATAAAAGAGACGGCTGAATCCTTTATTGAATGGCCTGATTGACCCCTTCATCCCCTCGTTTTATCAAAATATCTTCAAACAGAGCTGATTGCTGCTCTGCAGTGAGGGGCTCCTCCAGCCGTAAACCGGGGTGATCAACACCAATTGCTACCGGTCGGTGTCCGGTGTAAATATCTTTATGGATCATTCATTTGTCGTGTGAAATTATAGTCTCACAAATGTGACAAAAAAGGGTATCACCATTTGGAAAAGATGATACAACTCAAAACAGGTCTCTGTTGGTTTAATAGAGTGGCCAACAAAAAAGGCGAAAAGTGTTGCCCTTATTGGAGTTCCACCTTTCGCCCACTTAATTTCCTATTCATATGACACCTCTTAAGATGCAGTTGGTGTCAATCCCGGTTTAACGTTTAATTGAGTAGCTAATCCGCAAACTGCTTATAATAAAAGCGATAACGCCCTCCATAGACATCGATTTCCATTTCAGCGCCACGACTCTTTGCAAATGACTCCACCCCTTGCTGAGGCTTTTCCGGGCTGCCGAGCAGGTGATCCGGAGAAACAAGCTTCAATTCATCATTATACCATCCCAATCGGATACAGTCCCCCAATTCGGCCTCTGCCTTGGAATCAGCCATTTTTTCGGCAGTTTTAAAATCAAGCTTTTGATCCTTGACATCAAGTTCAAGTGTTTTCATGTGAACCTCCATAAAAGTTGGTCAACATAATTTAAAAAAAGCTTCATTGGCACAGGGTAAATTTAACACAGACAGTTTCACCGATCAACAAATTTTAGTAAATTAACACCCGATTGGGAGATAATTTTGGTTGTGTCGGGAAGCCTTATTTGCTCTACGTCACACCTCCTTAATAAATTTTCTTAGAACAGTGTGTAAAATCCCACCGTTTTTAAAATACTCAATTTCCACCGGGGTATCCAGGCGCAAGGTGACAGCAACCTCTTTGTCATCAATTTTGAGGATGAGCTCCTGTTTCGGTTTGATATCATCCTTAAGACCAAGAATACTGTAGGTTTCTTTTCCTGTGAGCCCAAGTTTTTCCGGTGAATCATCGTTTTTGAACTGGAGAGGAAGCACTCCCATACCCAAAAGGTTTGAACGGTGGATACGTTCATAACTAACAGCAATGACGGCCTTAATCCCCAATAGATAAGTGCCCTTGGCCGCCCAGTCCCGGGAAGAGCCTGTTCCATACTCTTTTCCTGCCAGGACAACCAAGGGCGTAGCGGACGCTTTATATTTTTCCGCTGCTTCAAATACTGATGTTTGTTCTGTTGTTGGCAAATAAGTGGTAACTCCTCCCTCAGTACCAGGTGCCAGTTGATTACGAAGACGAATATTGGCGAAGGTGCCGCGAACCATGACCTCATCATTTCCTCTCCTGGACCCATAGGAGTTGAAGTCTTTAGTCTCAATCCCACGAGCAATCAGGTAGTTGGCAGCCGGAGTGTTACTGGCAATGGCGCCTGCCGGAGAGATATGGTCGGTGGTGACCGAATCTCCGACCTTCACCAATACCCTGGCGTCTTTGATATCCTGCAGAGGGTTGATATTTACATTCATGTCCTGAAAGAAGGGAGGATTTCGGATATAGGTGGAGGCTTCATCCCAGTCGTAAACCTCGGTACCTTTTGTAGGGATATCGTTCCAGATCGGAGAGAGGGTTTCGTAATTGCTATATCGCTCCAGGTACATCTCCGGAGTGATGAGCTCTTCAACCCGGGTGATCTCCTCTTTACCTGGCCAGATATCCTTTAACATCACCGGATTACCATTTTTATCACTCCCCAGCGGTTCATTCAGCAGATCGATGTTTAAGGTGCCGGCGATGGCATAGGCCACAACCAATGGCGGACTTGCCAGAAAGTTGGCCTTGGTAAGCGGGTTAACCCGACCTTCGAAATTCCGATTGCCCGAAAGCACCGCGGCAACCACCAGTTCCTGTTCCACAATGGCATCACTAATGGGTTGGGATAAGGGGCCTGAATTTCCGATACAACTGGTGCAACCATATCCAACCGTAAAAAAGCCAAGTTTTTCCAGGTATTCATCAAGTCCGGCTTTGCGAAGATAGTCGGTTACCACTCGTGATCCGGGAGCCAAGGAGGTCTTTATCCAGGGTTTGACCTTCAATCCCTTGTCCACCGCCTTTTTAGCCAGCAGTCCGGCGGCAATCATTACCGAAGGATTGCTGGTATTGGTGCAGGAGGTAATGGCTGCCAGCACGACAGAGCCGTGTGTCAGCTCGAAACTGTCACCGGTTTCCGGGAGAGCGATTCTGACTGATTTTGTAAGCTCCCTTTCATTTAATTCAAATCCCCGTTTCTTGACAGGCTGGGGCAGAAGCTTATTCCAGACCGGTTTCATATCCTTTAGAGAAATCCTGTCCTGGGGGCGTTTGGGGCCGGCCAGGGAAGATTCGACAGTAGAGAGATCCAACGCCACTACTTCAGAGAAATCGGGTGCTTTCATCTCGTGGACACGGAAAATCCCCTGCTCTTTGCAGTATGATTCAACTCTTTCCAATATTTCATTGCTCCTGCCAGTTGCTTTTAGATATCGTAATGTTTCCTCATCAGTTGGAAAAAACCCCATGGTAGCACCATATTCAGGAGCCATGTTGGAGATGGTGGCTCTGTCTGCCAGGCTGAGACCTGACAAACCTTCACCAAAGAATTCAACGAATTTTTCGACCACACCGATCTCACGCAAAATCTGCACTATTCTGAAAACCAGATCCGTTGCTGTTGTCCCGGGTTGAAGTGCTCCGCTGAGTTTAAATCCCACAACCTGAGGGATCTGCATGTAAATAGGTTGCCCCAGCATCACGGATTCTGCCTCAATACCCCCAACTCCCCATCCCAAAACACCGAGACTGTTGATCATTGGTGTGTGAGAATCGGTTCCGACCACGGTGTCGGAAAAGAGAGTATTATCCCTAAGCTGAACAACATTGGCCAGGGATTCCAGGTTGACTTGATGTACAATACCAACTCCCGGCGGATAGATATTCAAATCCTTAAAATTATGCTGTCCCCATTTCAGAAATTCATAGCGCTCACGATTGCGCTCGAATTCCTTCTCCATATTGATTTGTAGCGATCCGGGTAATCCAAACGAATCGACCTGGATAGAATGATCGATGATCAGATCGACGGGAATCCGTGGGTTTATCACGGCGGGATCACCTCCAAGTTTTTTCATTGAGCTTCGTAGGGCGGCCAGATCGACCAAAGCCGGTACACCAGTGAAGTCCTGCAAAATAACCCGGGTGGGTTTAAAGGGGATCTCCTTTTCAGATTTCTCATCGGCTCTCCAGTTGGCCAAGGCCACAATATCGTCCTCATTAACCTGAAAACCGTCAAGATTTCTGAGAGTTTGTTCCAACAGGATTTTGATTGAGAATGGAAGCCGATCTATTTTGCCGATACCGTCCTGCTCCAGTTTATTGATATTGTAAAAATCAGCTGATCCGGATTTTAACTGAATTTTTTGGCGACTGCCAAATTTATCTTTATCCATAAAAATCTCCCATTGAAATCAGCCAAGGCTGATACCGGTTTTAAGAAAGAGTCTGGTTACAATAAACACAGGACTATTGTTATTAGATTTATTGCAATAACCGCTCCCAAGTACATACTTGAAATTAGCACCTGCTTTAACATTTTAAAGCCTAGCGCAAATTGTATCAGGTTAGGTACATTTTACAAGACTGGATTTTTTATCGGTTTTTACCTGTCATTTGTGAGGAAAGCGCTAGGATTAAAACCACCTGCAATCCCGCACGAATTGATGGACAAAGATCTTAACCGAAGTGATAATGATCTTTTTATTTCATTAATTCGACAGTTAAAAATTCTCTTCTATTTTGCTGAAGTTATAGGTTGTATTGAACAGAGATTGTGTCATTCCGGCTTTGAGTTGGAATCCATAATGATTGCAGCATCTTATAACTAATGGATGCCGGGTCAAGCTCAAATGTCATTTAGTTAAGGTCATTCACCTTCATTGAACTACAAAGAATGCAGAATATAAATGGTAGGGCGGAGTTACATCCCCGCCAGCGCGGAACCAAAGGCGGCCATGTAAGGCCGCCCTACCGTTATTACCTGCAATAAATTAAAAGATCTCGTAGTCTGGTCATAAGGTTGAATAGAAGAATTGAATATATAATTCCTTCAGTTAATGACATTAGGTCAAGCCCGGCATGACAGTGAGAATTTTGGACTCTCAAGTCATTAATAATAGGGCTTTGTGTCTGCAGCCCCCCTCAATTCGATTTGTATATGCTTGGTACGATTGTTAATGCTGTTTCGATTATTGCAGGAAGCCTGCTGGGACTTTTTCTAAAGAAAGGAATTCCGGAGAGGTATAAAAAAACCGTGATGCAGGCACTCAGTCTTGCCATTATTTTAATCGGAATCAAGAGTGCTTTGAAGACAGATGATCTTTTAATTGTGATAATCAGCCTTGCTTTGGGTAGTGTCATCGGAGAATTCGTCGGCATTGAAAGTGGTCTGGAAGCATTGGGGAGGTGGATAGAGAGCAGGTTTTCCAGTGAAAGTGGATCGGTGGCGAAAGGATTTGTAACAGCCAGCCTGGTTTATTGTGTGGGCTCCATGGCCATTGTAGGATCATTTGAAAGCGGTCTGACCGGGAATCATCAGACCCTGTTTGCCAAATCTGCACTGGATGGGATTTCAGCCATTATCTTCGCTTCTTCGCTGGGAATTGGGGTATTACTCTCCTCTGTTCCCGTTTTTTTGTATCAGGGTGTACTGACAATTACAGCCGGGCTGATCAAGCCTTTTCTGATTGCCTCCGTCATTGCCCAAATGTCCGCAACCGGAGGTCTTTTAATAGCGGCCATCGGTATCAATCTGCTGGGCATTGTCAAAATCCGGGTCGGGAACATGGTGCCCGCCATTTTTATTCCTTTGGTTTACTATCTGGTACGGTCTTTTTTTTAGAGCACATTGATAAATTAAATTCTTATGTTTTATCCCGGAATGACCCTGTCATATCAATATAACGGGAGGGCGCCCTTACATGGGCGCCAAATAAGTATGAGAAATACGGGGAGTGTGACATGATTTCTAATTCACACTTCTCAACCAGATGGCGGCCACGTAGGGCCGCCCTACCATATATTTTCTGCTAAAAAACGCAGAAAATGACTTATAAGGCACAAAAAGATTCTATCCTCTAATCAACCTGATTATCCTCACTGAGCGCTAATCCGCTTTTAATGAAAAGCCATGGAGCTCCCGCAGAGATCCAGAGTCCCAATGCAAAATAACGCGTAAAACGGACAAAAGCTTCCATAAAAAGGCTATGATCATTAATGATTCCAAGCACCGGTTTTAATCCCTCTTTTATTAATAGAGCGGTGATTATTCCCACCAGGTATCGAAGACATTTCTGCTTCAGACTGCCCTGAATTGAAAACCTTACTCGTTTTGATTCAATAAAAACCCCGGGGATCACACCGATCAAAACAGCAGTCGGAGTAATCATACTTTCTATACCGTTGGCATTCGGTACAGTCCAAAATGTTAACCCGAGCAAGATTGCAGCGGTAAGCAGGGTAATCACGATAACCTGATTCAGGGTGATGTCAGCCAGAAACCGACCGAATTTTGTTTCCAATTTGAGGAGAACAACGACAACCAGGATTCCCAAAATCCAGCCAATCAGGACATCTTGCGGAAAATGAACTCCGTGCACCATTCGGGAGATACCCATCAGGAACATGTAAAGAATCAGCAGGATGATGGCCCATCTTTTTCTGGTCTCCGTCATTAAGACCGATGCAATTGTTGTGGCGGACTGGGTATGTCCACTGGGAAGACCGTATCCGCTCACCAAATAAGCTGATTTTACCTTTTCCGACACCTGGAACGGACGGGGTCTCTTCCACCACTCCTTACAAAAAGCATTCAACCATGCGGAAAAAAGAAAAATAATGGTTAGCCGGCGTCCGGTTTTTTTATTGATCGTCCAGTATATGATTGTCAGCAGGACCAAAAAGAAGGTTTCCTCTCCTGCCAAGTTGAACGGTTGAAACAGGGCGCTAATCGCATCCGTCCGCCAGGATTGGAACCATAGAATTATATCCGACCCCAAACCCTTTTCGATATTCACTAGAAAACTCTCCATTTTTCTCTCCGCTCTATTGTTAGGGATTTGTATAAGATGACGCTTAAACGCTTATCAGAATAACGGTTTATGCGTCAACAGACAAAATTGAATCTTAAATCCCCAGGTGGAAAAACTAAAGAAAAGATCCCTCCTTAAGATCTCCGTTTTCCTTTCCTTTTGAAAAAATCATTGATGAAGCCTTAAAAATAGGGTAAAAGAAGCATATTCTAATGATCTGGAGTCTTAAAATCATGACTGGCATTCCAGGTTTACAGACTGTGTCGCAATTGACTTAAACCCGGTTTTGTTACTATCGGCCGGGGTTGATTCCATAAGCGCTTAATAAGGGAGAATTCCAAATAAAATAATCATGTTTTCAAAACGGTAGGGCAGCCTTACATAGCCGCCTGAGAATAAGTACAGGCGGGGATGTGACCCCATAAGCGCTTAAATAAGGATATTTTCGATACAAAATTCAGTGTTTCAAAACGGTAGGGCGGCCTTACATGGCCGCCTTTGAGTTGGTTCTGGCGGGGATGTAACCCCGCCCTACCGTAATCCTTGCTCTTGGTAATATTTGCTTAAGTAAGCGCTGATGGGATGTAACCCCGCCCTATCATAAACCTTGCTCATGGCAGAATGTGCTTGTTAAAATGTTTAAGAAACTTGCGGGTTGTGTTACAATCCAAAAATGGGTGAATTATTTTAAAATATAAAGACAAAGGAATTAGATGACAGCGCGAAAAGCGATCACCAAATCAAAAATTGTATGCACCCTGGGACCGGCCTCCAGCACCGCGGAGAAGATAAAAGAACTATCAGACATTGGAATGGATTGTACTCGTATCAATTTTTCCCATGGAACCCGTGAAGATAAGATTGAGCTCTTTAATCGCATCAGAAAAACAGATAACAGCCTGGCCATCCTTTGTGATATTCAAGGACCCAAAATAAGAATCGGACTGGTTAAGGAGGGGGGAGTCCTTTTGTTACCGGGGAAAAAAATCGTGGTGACGACAGAAGAGGTTATCGGAGACGAGAATAGGATAACCCTCATGTACCCAAAACTTCCCGAAGAGATCAGGGTGGGTGAACTTATCTACATCAATGACGGAATTGTATGCCTGAGAGTTGAAAAAACCGAGGGGTGTGAGATAACCTGCACCATTCTGTCAGGTGGGATCATCTCCTCCAGAAAAGGCGTCAATCTGCCTTCAACCGAGATCTCCCTCAAGGTTCCGACCGAAAAGGACATCGAAGACCTGAAACTGATTGCCGAACTGGACCCTGAATTTGTTGCGGTATCGTTTGTAGGAACGGCTGAGGATGTTCTCAGAATCAGAAGTATTCTTAAAGATTTCGGTAATGACCGGATTAAATTGATCTCCAAAATTGAACGACCGATAGCATTGGAAAACTTTGATGCTATCCTGAAAGTCTCTGATGGTATCATGGTAGCCCGAGGGGATTTGGGAGTCGAGATTCCGCCCCAGGAGGTGATACCGGCTCAAAAAAGGATTATCAACAGATGCAATATCGAAGGCAAACCCGTGATTGTGGCGACACAAATGCTGGAGTCCATGGTGCAGAACCCCATTGCTACCAGGGCTGAAGTGTCGGATGTTTATAATGCAATCATGGATGGAGCGGATGCGGTGATGCTGAGTGCTGAAACTGCTTCCGGGAAATACCCCGCCGAAGCCGTCACGGTGATGGAAAAGATAATAAAAATGTCGGAATCCATGATCCCTTTTCGTGATCCCGATAAATTTGACTCCGATCATGAGACCACCTCAGAAATCATCGGTCACCTGGTTTCATCTGCCTGCAAAGAATTCCGGGATATCAATTACACCGAGGGGAAAATTGTCTGTTTAACCCAGGGGGGCCATTCTGCCAGGATGATTTCCAAATACAGACCCTCAATACCCATCCTTGGGATCTCCTGTTCAGAGAGAACCGTCAGGGAGATGAGACTCCTGTGGGGATTGGAACCACTTCTGATTACTGAGTTGGTGTCAGAAAACTCGATCCTGCTTCGCATTAAAACGGCGGTGAAAATTTGTTACCAACAAGGGTTTCTGGATATTGATGAGAATGTCATTGTATCGGGAAACATGTCCGGTTTGGCAGCCCACACCAATATGGTTGCTATTTTTAATGTCCGAGAGTTTTTATAAGTGTATTGACCACCGAAGTTTCCGTTTTCGAAATGGAGATCGATCAAAACCGTAAAAACAATCGGATCGAATGAAGCAGATGCTTTTGATCATCAACCACTGCTGGCATTGGAGGCTTCTTCATAATTAGATTGAAAATTGATTTGCCTCAAAGCCTTTCTCCGTTGAATAATAGATACTTGTATCGATTCTGTGATTTTTAGAAAACGTTTTTTCATGGGGGTAAATCCTTGATTGATCTACCTCTTTTTCCAAACTCCGTATCAAAGGAGATAACATGACCGCAGATACATCAAAGATTAGATGGACAAAAGTTGATGAAGCGCCGGGGTTAGCCACATATTCTTTGCTCCCCATTATTCAATCATATATTAAAGGATCTGGTATTGAAATTGAAGTAAAGGATATCTCTCTGGCCGGCAGGGTTATTGCTAACTGGTCCGATAGATTAACCGAAGAGCAAAAGCAGTCCGATGACCTGGCATTTTTAGGTGAACTGGCGAAAAAGCCCGAAGCCAATATTATCAAACTGCCCAATATCAGTGCTTCAGTACCACAATTGAAAGGCGCTATCAAAGAACTACAGGAAAAAGGCTATAATGTTCCGGACTATCCGGATGATCCCAAAAATGACGAAGAAAAAGAAATAAAGGAAAGATATTCTAAGAATTTGGGAAGTGCTGTCAACCCTGTATTGAGAGAAGGAAACTCCGATCGGAGAGCGGCTGTAGCGGTTAAGGAATTTGCTAAAAAGAATCCTCATAAAATGGGTGTTTGGAGTGCGGATTCAAAAACGCATGTAGCCTCCATGACCGAAGGGGATTATTTTGGTAGTGAAGTCTCTAAAACCATGCCGGCGGCTGGAGAAGTAAAGATTGAACTTGTCGGACAAGACGGCAGCACAACTGTTCTCAAAGATAAGCTGAAATTGGAAGCAGGAGAAATTATTGATGCTGCGGTTATGAGCAAAAAAGCGTTGCGTGATTATCTTGAAAGGGAAATTCAGGATGCAAAAGACAAAGGCGTATTGTTGTCTGCTCACCTTAAAGCAACCATGATGAAAGTCTCCGACCCCATCTTTTTTGGTCATATCGTTTATGTTTATTTTAAAGATGTTTTTGAGAAGCATGCGGCTACTTTCAAAGAGATCGGAGTAAATCCAAATATGGGTCTTGGTGATCTTTATGCTAGAATCTCTGATTTACCAGCCGACAAAAAAGCTGAAATTGAAGCGGATATCCAGGCAACTTACGAAAAACGCCCTAAACTGGCAATGGTGAACTCAGATAAAGGAATCACCAATCTGCATGTTTCAAGTGATGTTATTATTGATGCTTCCATGCCGGCTATGATTCGTGAATCCGGGAAAATGTGGGGACCGGATGGCAAATTGGCCGACACCAAGGCGTTGATTCCGGACAGGGCTTATGCTGGTGTCTTTCAAGCAACCATCGAAGATTGTAAGAAAAATGGTGCTTTCCAGCCCGCCACCATGGGAACCGTTCAGAACGTAGGCTTGATGGCAAAAAAAGCTGAGGAATATGGATCTCATGACAAAACTTTCCAGATTGCAAAAGCCGGAACCGTTCGTGTAACTGATGCATCCGGAAAAGCTGTGTTGGAACAGAAAGTGGAAGAGGGAGATGTTTTCCGCATGTGCCAGGTGAAAGATGCTCCGATTCAGGATTGGATCAAGTTGACCGTCAACAGGGCACGATTAACCGGGTTTCCTGCTGTTTTCTGGCTGGACAAGAAAAGGGCTCATGATGCTCAGCTCATTGAGAAAGTAAACAAGTATTTACCGAATCATGATACATCCGGTCTGGAAATTAAAATCATGTCACCTGCAGATGCCACAACATTCTCATTGGCACGTGTCAGAAATTCTCAAGACACCATTGGGTCGACCGGAAATGTGTTGCGTGATTATTTAACCGATCTGTTTCCAATCCTGGAACTGGGAACCAGTGCAAAACTGCTGTCAATTGTTCCTTTGATGGCAGGTGGCGGACTTTTTGAGACCGGTGCAGGTGGATCAGCTCCCAAGCATGTCCAGCAATTTGTAGAAGAAGGACATTTGAGATGGGATTCGCTGGGTGAATTCCTGGCTTTTGCCGAATCACTGGATCATCTGGGAAATACCACCAACAATAAGGCAGCCAAGCTGTTTGCCAAAACACTGGGTGAAGCCAATACCAAGTTCCTGGACGAGGGAAAATCCCCTTCTCGAAAAGTAAACGAAATTGATAATCGGGGAAGCCATTTTTACCTCGCTCTATACTGGGCACAGGCCCTGGCTGCTCAGACTGAAGATGCAGCTCTTCAAGCTCGTTTCCAGAAAGTTGCCAAAGAGATTGAAGCTAACGAGTCAAAAATCGTTGGCGAACTAATGGCGGCTCAAGGAAAACCGGTTGACATCGGTGGTTATTACAAACCTGAATTTGATAAAGTATCGGGTGCCATGCGCGCAAGTGCAACCTTGAACGCAATCATTGATGCTTCATAAGTTAGGATGCAAATTCCGCAAGATCTGATTGTTAAAAGGGTCTTTTGGAACTGTGGAATTGGCCGGAAGGAGATGGGGATTGAAGTCTCCTTCCAGGTCGGTTCTTAATTATCCCTATCTATTCAACTTCAATAGCTTTCCACAAAAAGCGATATAGCGGAACCAGCATATTAAAACCCTCCAGTATCCTGTCACTCAATTCCGGACTCATCAGCAGATCATCAGTTTCACGATTGCAGGAAAGATAGAAACTCTTTTTCTGGTACCAGGGTTGAATCAAAGCGGGATATTCATTGCCAAGGGGTCGCTTATAATCCTCACCATCCAGTTTAAATATTTGTTGTCGGTTGATTGTCTCAATTAATGCTGAAAACTCATCCGGATTCCTCTCAATTTTGTTTCGAAAGCTGATCATGGTTGCAGGAGCTGCATTGTAGAACCCCATTCCAAATCGATACCAGTCTGTAAACAACTCGAAAAAGAACACCGGTGTTTTCTTCCAGTCTGGCACCCGACGCTTGAATGTCAGCCAGAGATTGGATTTGTAGGGAGATTTATCTTTTGAAAACCGGGTATCCCGATGAATTCTGGATATGGTTTTGTTTACCACCGGTTTGATCTCCAGCATGGGATCAATCAGTAGCATAAACCCCCCAAGATCCGTTGTCAGGCTTTTAAAAGGGTTCAACAGCCAGGTTTCATAGTCCTTCCTGTGGGCTTCAAACCATTCCTTCTTATTGTTTCTCTCCAGACTCTTAAGGAAATGCAATGTTTTGGGCGAAAATCCCTGGAACAATCTATCTTTACTCATGTTTTTACCGGTTTTGATCAGTTAGGGAATCGGCGCGATCACCTGGGAGGAGGCAAACAACCAGGTAACAATCAAGGCATTCATCAGAGCGCTGAGATATATTTTGCCTGTTATCTGAAAAAACCAGGTGGAGAGTACCATCACAATGGTTAATGTCAGCATGATGAAAAACAGTTCCAGTATAAACACAACAAAGACACCACCCGGACCTTCAAAAGGAATAAATCCTGTGGACAGGAGCGGGATGTACTGAACCAGCAGAAACAGGATTAACGGCGTAACCAGGGCCAGGATGTTCGATCCGGTCCAAAAGAAGTAGGTTTTTAGCCAGGTTTTTTTCCGAAGGCGTCGTATCTGACCATGAATAAAGATGGTCAGGACGAAAAATCCGAAAAGTATAAAAGGGAAATAGATCAGAAACATCAAAACGCGGTAAGGTGTCAAATCACTGACCAGGGGATAAATAAACCTGAAATCAACCAGAAAAAATGTTTCGGACAGCACCTCAAAAATGTAAAGGAAAGAAAACAGGATCAACCCCAACAAAATTGTCTTTAAGACTCTCTCCCTGCCCAGGGAAAATCTTCCTTTACTGTATGAGAGGCCCAGATCATACAATGTTACGCCGGATGAACCCCCTCTTTTTTTATACCATCTTCGTATAACGATTAGACCAAATATATTGATCCAGACAAACCACCAGACAATGGCATCAACCAGCAGCATGGGAAACACGGAGTCAACCGGAATCAAGAACTTATGAACGGCAAACAGCGTCATGATCAGAGGCAGGTATAACCACATGAAGACACCGTTAATAGCGGTACCTTTGAGATATTCGCCGGTGGAAGCGCTGTATCTGCTGTTAATAGGTCCTCTGATAGATTGAAATAAGGTTGTCTTCAATAACAACAACGCCAGTGGCATGGTGCAAATAAAGCACGCCAGCATCGCCAGCAGTGTCATGGCTTCTTTGATGGGCCATGATTGATCGAATGGATCCTTCCAGAGAGCTTTCGGGGGGCCCAACGAATCTTTCATCCATCGCAGTGCCTCAGCAATACATGCCTTATTATGAGATTCCTGTATGTGGCTTATTCGAATCTTAAACACTTTTCGAGCCGTCCCTTCGGAGAAATTGCCGTATAGGGTATTAAAGCGTGGCTGGTCATCAGGAAAGGCATTCAGAGTTGATCGGGTCGACATCCATTCCCGGGTGATATCCTTGGTTTTGGTGAAAAAATCCCTGAACTCATCCAATTCACCGATTATCATCAGCATGTTTCTCGGAGCGGTTTTGGACACCCGCTCATCATAAGCACTGCCGATTATGATTACCGACTGAATGGTGGGATCTTCAAGAGCTACTTCGTAAGCGAATTTTGCCCCCATACTGTGGCCCATGATGCCTACTGACGTCTGATCCACAAAAGGAAGGGAGCGCAAATAGCTTACCGATGTACGGGCGCCAAAGGTACTGTCAAATCTGGCGTCTTCAAGATCAAAAGGTGTATCCGAGTTTCCCCGACCGATGGCATCAATTCCCAACACCACAAATCCCCTTTTGGCCAGCTCAATATTATAGGCATCTCCGCTTTCCCTGTTATTCTGATAGCCATGAATGAAGACCACACCCGGAAGATGGTTGTGCACATTAGCAGTCAAAGGCCTGAAAAGCTTTGCCCGTATGTTTTTACCATTGTAATTTTTGTAAGTAACATTGGATACTTCAATCCGTCCAAAATCCGTCTGCATCAGGTGCGCAATAAAAACCGCCAATACAAAAACAAAAAAGCTGATCAAAAAGACTGCGATAATTTTCAGGTTGTTGCCTTTTTGGAAGAGTTTGTTCGTATTCATATCAATTTTAGAAAGAAAGGTTTCAATTAAAAATCCATGTGCAGGCTGTAAAACACACCGTGATCGAAAACAGATGATAGGGATTTGAATTTTGAAGGTCAAGCAGAATCGAAAGTAAGCACATTCTTCCAAGAATGGGGATTATGGTAGAGCGGCCATGTAAAGCCGCCCTACCGTTTTAAAAATGAGATTTTTGTTTCCAAAATAATCTCATTTAAACGTTAATAGGGGTAAGCCCGGTGTAGCTTTGGTATAAGTCCGATTATTATTGAAAGAGGGTAGGGATTCATTGATACCCAAATTTTGGATTGCGTTAGACATCTCCATTCCGTAAAATTTACCACTTCATAGACAATCTTTCAGGCAACATCCCCACTTGACATTGTATCATGACAATTACCAACCGCCGAGAAATTCCATTTAACTACACTTCCGCCGATGACGAGCAGATTATCCGTTTTTTGCTGGGAGGTGACTGCTGGGATCGATCAGAGCGGTTACGTTCCCGGAGAATAACGGGTCGATCGGCTAAATTGATGATGCGGTTTCTGGGAGATATTTTTATTCTTAACCGCAATCCCTTTCTCTATCAGGATCTGTTGGATTCAACCGCAAAAAGGAAAGATTTTCTGGCAGCATTGGATACCGACCTGAAACTGGTTGAAATAAGTGCCGGTGGTAATGAGGATGTGGAATTTATCACCTCCCGTTGCCGTGATTTATATAAGAAGTTTAAACAGCGTCTGGACATGGTGGTAATCTTGCGGGAAAAGCTGCAGGCTAAGCTGGGACCGATTGTGGGAAAGAAGAATATTTTTTTTGACCCCTTGACATTGGTCTCTCATGTTACTGACGCTACCGACTGGCGACTATATCTCCCTTTAGCTGTGATCAGGCCGACAGATGAAGAACAGGTTGCCCCTCTGATTTCGGCCCTATCATCATTGGAGTTGGGTGTAATTCCCCGTGGTGCAGGAACCGGGTTGACCGGTGGTGCTGTTCCTGTCGGAGAAAATATTGTCATTATCAATGTGGAAAAGCTCAACCGTATTCGCGGGATTGTTGAGAAAACTGTGGAGAATGGTGACAACATAACCTCCACACTGACGCTACTTGAGTTGGAATCCGGAGTCATCACAGGGGATGCCATGGAATTTGCGTCTGATCGAAATCTGGTGTTTGCCACCGATCCCACCAGTTCCTGGGCCTGCACCATAGGAGGGAATATTGCGGAAAACGCAGGGGGTAAAACCGCTGTGTTGTGGGGAACGGCCATCGATAATGTTTATTCCTACAAAATGGCAATGCCGGACGGCAACCAAATTGAAGTCTGTCGCCTCGATCATCCCTGCAGAAAAATACTGCCGGATGATATCGTACGTTTTCAAGTTAAAAACCTCACCATTCACCATTCCACCACCATTACTATGAGGGGGGATGACGTTCGCAAAAAAGGTCTCTGGAAAGATATCACCAATAAATGCCTGGGAAACCTGCCGGGAATCCAAAAAGAGGGCACTGACGGGATTATCACTTCCGCCCGTTTTATCCTGCATCAAGCTTATGCCGAGAAGCGCACCTGCTGTATTGAGTTTTTCGGGAAGAATTTTGACGAAGCCGGAGAGGTGATCCTGGAAATCTCGAAGTCTTTTGTGAACAGAGGCGAGGAAGCGCTATTTGCTCTGGAACATTTTGATGAGGAATACGTAAAAGCGATTCAATATAAGGTCAAATCTGCAAAACGGGAAGTCCCGAAAGCCGTTTTACTGATCGATATTGTCGGTCACACACCCGAACAGGTTACCCGAGGTGTGGAGAAGTTAAACCACCTGCTGGAAGGATACAACAATACCTTTATTTATACTGCTTCAAACCGGGAAGAAGCAAATCGATACTGGCAGGACCGCAAACGACTGGGTGCCATCGCATCCCGGACAAATGCCTTCAAATTGAACGAGGATGTTGTTTTGCCCCTGGACAAAATATCTGAATTTACCCGTTTTATCGAAAATACCAATATTGAAGAGGAACGTTATAATCAAACCTCCCTGACCCGGCAGCTTCAGGAATACCTGGAGACAGCCGAACCACTGGAAACTCCCGAATGGTTGGCGGGGAAAAACGTTAGATTTACAACTCTTTGTCAGGCTGCACTTGATGAGATTTTTTCGATTAGCGGCGAAAAGCTGCGTTCCCGAAGTATAGTCAAAACCCTGGAAACCGATCTGTTGGATCTGGTCAGGGGCTACAAACAGGTCAGAGCCAGGATCGAAAAGATTATCTCGGAAGTCAGATCCCGTTTGATTGTGATTGCAACCCACATGCATGCCGGCGATGGTAATGTTCATGTTAACATCCCTGTTTTCTCCAATGATCGGGAGATGATGGAAAGAGCCAAAAGAGCTGCAGACATCGTAATGGATAAGTCGATTAAACTGGGAGGTGTGGTCAGCGGAGAACATGGGATCGGTATTACCAAACTTAAATACCTTGATCAGGAAAGATTGGATCAGCTGGCCGCATATCGAAAAACAGTTGATCCCAAAGGGTTGATGAACCCGGGAAAGCTATCCGATCCAAATATCCCCAATCAGGTTTTCACCCCATCCTTTAACCTGCTGGAATTGGAAGCCCGTATACTTCAGAAAGGATCACTGGAAAAACTCTCGGAAAACATAGCCAAGTGTATTCGTTGCGGGAAATGTAAACCGGACTGTTGTGTCTTTTATCCGGCAGCTAACCTGTTTTTTCACCCCCGCAATAAAAACCTGGCCATCGGATCATTGATTGAAGCATTATTATACACTGCCCAACGATCGCATTCAACTCGCTTTGAGTCCCTCAAACAGCTGGAGGATATTGCTGATCACTGCACCATCTGTCACAAATGTGCAAAGCCCTGTCCGGTGGATATCGATACAGGAGAGGTTTCGATTCTGGAAAGGGAGATTCTCAGCACTCAGAAGTTTAAACATACTCCTCTGGCCACGAAAATGTCGCTGGGATATCTGGAAAGCCGTTCGCCACTATTGAATTCAATCTTTAAAAAGGCAATCCTGCGGGGCGGAAGTTCTCTCCAACGACTGGGTTCCAGAGTGATGGCTCCCCTGTTGCAGAATGGACAGATTTCTCCGGGATCTCCCTTTAAATATCTTCATTCCCCCATGACGCCTGCTGCAGCAGAAAGTATCTGGGATATTTTACCCACTTGTGAGGAAAACCAGGCCCTGGTGATTTCGCCTCTGACAGAACCAAATCGGGCAGTTTTTTATTTTCCCGGTTGCGGTTCCGAACGATTGTTCTCGGATATTGCCAAGGCAGCGGTTTATATTTTGCTGAAGATTGGGTTGCAGGTTGTCTTGCCTCCTCCCTACCTGTGTTGCGGATTTCCAGCCAAGGTAAATGCAAAAACCGACAGTCACACACGCATTACCTTGAGAAACAGTATCCTGTTCAGCCAGATATCCAAAATGTTCAACTACCTGAACCTTGATGCCTGCCTGGTCAGTTGCGGTACCTGCATGGAAGCGCTGATCGATATTGGAGGAGATAGTATATTCAAGGCCCCCATTGAGGATGTCAGCCGTTTTGTGGTAAAAAACGGGCTTTCGGTCGATGTCAACGATTCATGTCTTTACCACACCCCCTGCCACGACTCCCTGAAGGGAACGGCGGCAGCTCTGTTTCAAAATTATGGCGTTTATAATCTGGTTAACGTGCCTCATTGTTGTTCTGAAGCCGGAACCATGGCTCTCAGCCGACCGGATATCACCGATTCCCTGCGTCAAAGAAAGGCGATTGCCATTGAAGAGGCGATGTCGAAAACCGATGTGACCACGACCCTGCTAACCAACTGCCCCTCCTGTCTGCAAGGATTAGGAAGGAATAGTCGCCTGAAGGTTCAGCCCCGCCACATTGCGGTTGACCTGGCAATGAAGGCAGGGGGTGAAAACTGGAGTGATCAATTTCAGAAAATGCTTAATAATGTTGAAGTTGTCAGGTTTTAGTACCTTATAAGGCTTCTGATCCGGTTGCTCATTAATAAACCCGTGCTGATAGGGAATGGGCGATGCACCATTATAACGACCCGTAACTACTCTTCCACCAGCGAATTTACAAAATGCTGAAACTGTTTGAGCTTGCTTTGTTCATATTCAACCGTCACGGTTTTTTCACTGTACAGATTCAGTTCAAATCCCTCGATTTCAAACTGTTGCCCGCTGGCATCACCAAACTGGCGAGGCTCCTCAAAACTGTCCGGAAGGCGGGTAATCATGATATCTTTGAGCAGGTAAGGGCCCGACTCATTTTTCTCTTTTAATACTTTAGAGTAAACCTTCAACATAATCGTACCATTAAAATCCACTGCAGGTTCTTCTCCGATTAAATGAGCAATCGGCTGGCCGGTTTCTCTTGAAAAAAGATTGCCCGTGACCCTATAATATCCGGGCTGTTTTACCTCCAGATCCAACGGAATCACGAGATTCGGTCCTTCCACCCGTTCCTGTCCTTTATCCGTGATTGAAGCGATGGAGGTAACAACCTTGAACATTTTAGTCAGGGTTTCCTTCTTTTTACCCTTTGGTTTAAAAGAGATTTTAAGGTTTACCTCGGGTGACCATTGGGAATAATCGGTTTCTGAGGGCATAAAATCGATCTTGTATAATAACTCGGATGATTTTGAAGCGGTCAGTTGTAGATCAAATTCATTTGTAACTGTTCCCTCTCCGCTGATGATTTCACCCTTAACATATTCGATTTCAGGAAGCGCCTTGTCTTTGGACTGGACAACCCTGAATGTAATGGGTACAACGGACTCCCTGAACATGACATATTGAGGCAGGATGATTGCTGCCGTATAGGAATTTTTATTGAAGTCTCGATAAATGGTATTGGATTCATTGGAATTCAACAAGGCATGATCCTGCCAAAACAGGGGCCGCGAATAGAGGGGGTATTCCAGTGATCTTTCGAATGATTTGGAGATGGCAAGCAGGTTGCTGTGAAAGTCTTCCCGTGAAAGTACTCCAGGGTTATTGGAACTGTCTGACAAATGCTCCGCACGTAAATCAAAATAGTCTCCCACAATATCTGAGAGATGACTGCTGTTGTGATTTACATTTAAAGTTTTGACCCCACTGAATTTTTGAGGGATCTGCCTGCCGATGGCCCCGCTATTTTCATAAAAAACCAGTGTTTCCGTCTTGGTGGATATAAAATCAATGTTTAGCAATCCCCGTCTTAACTGGCTGACATGCCCCTCTTTTGTCATGATTACAGGATAGTGGTTTCGATAAAGGTCGGGGGCTTTTTGAGGTTTTACTTCACCATCGGGAGCAAGGATGGGAGAACAGCTTTCAGGAGCTTCCTCCTCAGATATGGGAAAACTGTTTCCACCGCAGGCAGAGTGCATTGCTACCAGACCATCATTGGTTCCAAACAGGGACAGTCTGATAAAATCAGGCATCATCAGTCCAAACCCGGCAATCATAAGCGAAGGTGTCCGAACATTGTCTGAATGATTGATAAATCGGGCTTCGTCCGGCCGCAGATCATGACCTGTTCCCATTGAAGCCGGCTTCCCGCATTCAATAAATGAGAAGAGCGATTCGAGAACAACATTGCAGCTTCCCATAACCAGGTCGGTGAGTATGGTCGCCAATCCCACTCCACCAGCAGCGGACGCAATATTGACCGAGGCAATGGTTTTATCCCAGATCTGAGAAAAATCATTCATTCTTCCCCGGGATTCGTATGCCCTTGACATCAGCACATCAATCACCAGTCCCCCGGTTGAATGAGTAAACACAAGGCAGCCGACAGGGCAGTGTCCTGCCTCCAGATGAGAATTGAACTGGTCGACAATATCTCCCAGCTGCTGTTCAATTCTTTTAGTGGAATCCCAATAGATGTACTTTGTTTCCACGTCGGAAAAGGCTTCTTCTACCCATCGTCCCCAGTAAAACTCTGTCATGCCCCATTTAACCAGATCGGTTCCCGGCGCCACTATGTTCCCAAATCCATGAATCAGAATCACGTTTGGCTTCACTTGTTTTTGTGGACTATTTTCTGCAATTGGTTCAATGGTGGTACACCCACTACCCAACATCAAAATGACAGCTATAATGGAAAATACACTTAACCAGTTTTTCATTTGCATGGGATCCTCTCAGAATTAATCAATAAAACATCCATTTCAGAAGTGTCTGTAAGAGACTGGATTAAAAGCGATATCCCAAACCGATAAGGTATTCAGTAATCTGGAGATTCCACTCAATTGTATCCTTATCCAGAAAATCTGAAATCTGACTAGCAAGCTTAAAATCCGCACTTAAATTACTCTGCCGGTAACTGGCAATTATTTCAAAATTTGATATTTCATAACCCAACATCAGGTATAATGACATGGCTGAGGCATTTTCAACCTCGCTGCTGTCGAGAGCACTTTGGATGTAGTTATCCAGATAATCAGAGATTGCACGGCTGGTGCCGCTGGAAATACTGACATTGCCTTCAGCTTTTAAGACAGGAAATCCCAAACCGGCAGTAATTGAAAAATCATCAAGAAAGCCATAGCAGTAAAACAGGTCCAGATATCCCAGGTCGAGGGTGATTGTTTCAATGGCAGAAACATACCCTTCTTCCAGGGTATAGCTTGTCGACAATCCGCCGATTGACCCGCTGACGGTTGTTGGTCCCGCTGCTTCCAATCCGATTTTGTAGCTGATTTGCTGCGAAGTTACGCCTATTCCGACTCCCCAGGGGGATATATAGTGCAAACTATAGGCGCTGCTTGTCGGTTCGTCAATCATCTCCTCTTTGAATGAACCGGCTACCGACAGACTTACTGTTTGAGTGGTAAACGGACCAATTCCAACTGATTCACTGATACTGGCAGAAACGTCTGTTTCACCCATTGTGGAAGCTGTTCCCGAAGAAGCCACCGGCATGATAAGCCTGAAACGTCCTATTTCATCGGCTGCAAATAAAAGGACTGGAAGTAAACAAAGCGACATGAACAGACTACTGAAGAACACCTTTTTCATCTTTTCCTCTTTTTAAGAATTTATCTTTGAACGACAGGAAGCAGCTTGAGATATCTCCTTGCTCTCCTCCTCTCAAAACATGAATCTTGATGCTGCTCTGAGAATGAGAACCCATCCTAAATAGCAGGAAGAGTATTAGCAAAGGATTATTTCACAACCGGTATGATCCTTTCACAAAGGGTTATGGATATTCATGAATGGATGGTTTTGTTCATAAGCGGATGAAAAGGGATCTCCCTTCAGATTTTAACTCGATAGAAATTAGATAACGAAATAACCACAGAGAGAAAAAAGAGGTAGTTGGGGTTGACTTATTTTAGGAGTAAAAACCAGAATTGAATTATGCCAAACCGGGGGAAGATTTGTGAAGAGAAAACAATTTCTTTGTTTTCTCTTCTTTTACCGTTTTATCAGTTCAATTTTTCAGGAGGGCTATTTCAGTATCCCACCATTTTCTGGCGGGAATATACTCTCTATATACTGTTGTGTCACCTACGATTGGTGTGGCTGTTTTTACTTTTGCCTGCCTGGCTGCTTCCGTTAATCGAATCATCGGATCATACCAAGGGTGGAGGGAGAGGTTGAAGGTTCCCCAATGGATCGGATGAAGGATATTTCCTTTCAAATCCAGGTGAGCCTGTACGGTTTCCTCGGGATACATGTGCACATAATGCCATTTTTCATTGTAAGCCCCACATTCAAGGAATGTTATATCAAAGGGGCCATATTGCTCCCCGATTTTTTTGAATCCGTCAAAGTAACCGGAATCACCACTGAAAAACAATCTGTGCTGCGGTGTCTTAATCACCCAGGAAGACCAGAGTGTCTTATCCCTATCGAATAATCCCCTTCCGGAGAAATGCTGTGCCGGGGTGGAGACCAGTGTTAGAGTCTCATCAAATTTTGTCTCTTCCCACCAATCAAGCTGGACAATTTTCTCAGCAGGCACCCCCCATTTTAACAGGCGATTCCCCACTCCAATCGGAACAAAAAACCGTTTTGTTTTAGGTTCCAGCTGTTTGATGCTGTCTTTGTTCAGGTGGTCATAGTGATCATGGGAAATAACAACAGCATCAATATCAGTTAATTCATCGGGAGTAACGGGGATTTCTCCGTTAAAACGACTGGGACCAACAACAGAGACACTTTTCTCAAACACCGGATCAGTAATGATTTTGTACCCATCAATATTGATTAACAATGAGGAATGTCCCAGCCAGGTTACATTAAGTCTGTTCTCCCCGTGCTGATTATATCCCGAAAGATCTGACACAAGTCTTGGAAGCTCGTGTTTCGGTTCTCTGTTGTTATCGGTCATGAGAAAATCCCAGGAGGTGGATAGCATCTCAAGAAAAGGGGGCTGTAACCATTTTTCCGGATTGCGGAATTTACCGTTGTTGAATTGCGGTGAATTCTCAATTTTCTGTCTATTGCTTTCATAGCTGACACTGGAGCAGGAATTTCCTGCAAAAAGTACAGAAATCCCTAATGTTACCAATAAGAAAACCCCTTTTTTCATTTTGTCCTCATCTGTTGTCATCTTGTTCTTATTAGTGAATGTTCATTTACGTTTCAGCATCGCAAGGTATAAAACTGATTTTATCCTTTTTATACCTATTGATCTGTCTACTTGGAATTAAGCGTCTTTGGCCAATATTTCCATGATAATTCATTAAGATTATGCCAGAAATCACTAATTCTTTATTGCACATGGGTAACTAATATGGCTTTAATAATAAACGTTCATTCACTTATGAGCAATGTTTTTTACATTAATTTAACATTTTTATGGGAGGGTTAGGAAAAAAGATATCATTTTTTCTAAATTGTCTCCTGCTTTTATATATTAGATCTCGGCACAACAATCGACATGTGAGTTCGAAACGCTGAGGTTCACAGGCAGACGGTAAAAATCCAACCGGGTGAAAAACAGAAAAAAGGAATATACAAAAAACAGCAATTTGGTTTCAAATAGGTTTCATTGAACCAGTAATCGGCTCAATCCATTGAAGAGCTTTTCATTATCGTAAACGATCGGGATTTTTTTATCATGCTACTACTTCACACCTCTGACTGGCATATCGGGCGGCAATTTCATGGTATTTCACTGCTGGAAGATCAGGCTATAGTTTTGGAGCAGATTATAGCCATTGCCAGAGACCGGAAGGTTGATGCCGTTTTGGTTGCAGGTGACATCTATGACCGGTCAGTTCCCCCGGCAGGTGCTGTCGCTCTCCTGGATAATGTTTTTGACCGAATCTGCAGCGGTTTAGAGATTCCGGTGATTTTAATTTCCGGGAATCATGACGGACCGGAACGTCTGAGCTTCGGTTCGCGGCAATTGGCGGGTTCGGGATTGTATATATGCGGTTCACTCGCCGATACACCCCAGCCCATAATTCTGGAAGACAGGTACGGACCAGTAGCCTTTTATGGCATTCCCTACACTGATCCTGCCACGGTTCGTAACCTGTTCAGCGTTGCGGTTTCCACCCATGAAGAAGCCTTATCATTTATCCTTTCCAAGGTGAAGGAAAACCACACATCCGGCCATCGCAGTGTAGTATTAAGCCATGTCTTTCTGGACGGCGGGGAAACATCAGAATCGGAACGACCACTTTCCATTGGAGGTCTGGATCAAGTCTCTGCGGATCATTTCAGTTTTTTTAACTATGCAGCACTGGGGCATCTGCACGGTCGGCAGCATAAAGGAACCCAGACAATTCGCTATTCCGGCTCAATTCTGAAATACTCCTTTTCCGAAGAGCATCACCAGAAAGGAATTACACTGGTGGATATGGATGAAAAAGGGATCTGTTCCCTGGAACATGTACTCTTGACCCCAAAGCGGGACATGCGGGTTCTGGAAGGAACTCTGGAAAACCTGCTCGAACGGGGAAAATCGGATTTGTATAACGAGGATTATCTCTTAATCCGGTTAACCGATACCCATGCCATCCTTGATATCATGAGTAAATTGCGGGAGGTCTATCCCAATGTTCTACACCTGGAACGCCCCGGATTGATGGGGACCGGGAATCAACCGTCCCTGCATCGGGATCATTTGAAACGGGGTGAGATGAGTATGTTCAGGGATTTTTTCAAGCAGATCAGTGGGGAGGAGTTGAACCCCGAACAGGCAGCCATTGTCGAAGAAACCATGGAAATGATTCACGGGGAGGAAGAGGCATGAGACCCGTTCATTTGAGTCTAAGTGCATTTGGTCCTTTTCCCATGACGGAAGAGATCCATTTTGACAAATTGGGGAAAAATCCCCTGTTTCTAATTAATGGCGCCACCGGGTCCGGAAAGACATCACTCCTCGATGCCATCTGTTTTGCGCTTTATGGAAAGAGCACCGGTGATGAGCGGGAAGCCTCACAAATGCGGTGCGATCTCGCAGAACCGGGGACTTTGACTGAAGTTGCCCTGACATTTGAATTAGCTGGAAAAACCTATCGAATCCACCGGATTCCAGAACAACTGCGTCCCAAGGCCAGGGGCGAGGGATTTACCACCCAGCCAGTAAAAGCTGAGTTTTATGAACTTCTGGACAATGGAGAGGAACGATTGATCGTTTCCGGTAAGGTTACGGAAGCAACCAGTGAAATCGAAACGCTTACCGGCTTGAATGCAGACCAGTTCAGGCAGGTAATGGTATTACCCCAGGGAAAATTCCGGCAGTTGCTGATGGCAGAATCCAAAGACCGTGAGCAGATCTTCAGCAAACTGTTTCAAACGCAGCATTACAAAAAACTGGAAGACAGCCTGAAATCCCAGGCCAACGAAATTCGGCGGGAAGTGGAAAAGCAGAGGCAGATTAATCAAGGAATTCTGGATGCCGCGGATCTTGAAAGCAGTGAGGCACTTGCAGCTGAACTAACTGTATTGTCACCCCAGTGGGAACAAACCCGGAAAGCTAAACTGACAAAAGAGAAAAACTTCCTGGAAGCCAGCAATCAGTTGCAGAAAGCAAGAAGCCTTTTTGACAGGTTTTCTCAACTGCAGGCCACCCGTCAGCAACAGCAGGAATTGACGACTCACAAACCGGAGTTCGAACAAAAACGGCAACAATTATGGAAAGCGGAACTCGCTGGTAAGCTCTCACCCCTGCATAAAGAGATGGCTCGCTGCAAAAATGAGTTAATCCTGCTCACGCAAAAGCTGCAACAGACAGAAAAAGATAAGCTTACAACTCGAAAAAACCTGGATTTTGCAGAACAAAAACTGAGAGATATGGATTCATTATCACTTCAATTGGATCAGTTGAAGCAGGATCTGGTTAAACTCAATAGTTACCTTGAGAGATCCGCTAAGCTTGCGAAGGTACAGCAAGCTTTGGCAGAAGCGGAAAAGTCAGAAAAGGAAGCGGAGAAATTGCTGCGCCAAACAGATGAGAAACTGCGCCGGGTATCACAGGAAAGAGAGCAATCAGAAAAAGAGCTGGAGGAGTTGCAGCAGAACCAATTGCAATTCACGGATAAAAAACTTGAATTTAAGGAGTTATCCGAACACCTGGCAACCAGGGCAGAACTGGAAAACAACCGGAAAAAGCTGGCCCAACAGCAAGACCGGCTGAGCCAGGCAGAACTGGCTGGGAAAAAACTCGCAGAAGCCCACGCTAAGACAGAAAGCATGGTAAAAAACCTGGAACTGAAATGGCACCAGGGGCAGGCAGCTTTGCTGGCAAAAGAATTGAAACCCGGACAACCCTGCCCGGTCTGTGGCAGTCTGGAACATCCCTCTCCTACCAAGGGAAGTGACTCTGTACCCACCGAGTTGGAGTTGGAACAGGCCAGGATTAGGAGAGAACAATCCCAGGAATCCCTTGCTTCAGCTCGGGATACTTATATCCAAATCAAGAGCGAGGTGTCCGGAGCTTTAAATATTGTCAACGCCTCAGTTGAGAAAATGGGGCAATTGGGCACCCGCTCAATCGAAGAATTGTTGGAACAACGCAAATCCCTGGAAAACCTGGTGGATTCCCTGGTAAAACAACAAACACAGATTAAAAAGCTGATCGCAACCATTGCCACCCATAAAAAAGAGGAAACCGCAGCCAGAAAAACACTGGAAGAAGCTCAAAAGCAAGCCACTGAAAAGAAGTCTCTGTTGGCAAGTATTGAAGCTCAGGTTGAAGGCGCGAAACAGGAATTGCCACCGGAATATCGAGAGACCGGGGAGTTGGACAGGAAAATAAAGGATAAAAGGCAGGATCTTAAGAAACTGGAAAAGGAGATTGAAACCATTCGAAAATCCCACCAGGACTGCATGGGAAAGTGGAAAGCTGCTGATGCATCACATCAGGCTGCAACCGAATCTCAGCGGACAGCAAAAAAACTGCTGGAAGATGCTGTCAGCAATTGGGAAACCGCTTTGAACCACAGCGTTTTTGAAACTGAAACCGCTTATCTATCATCTCTTCTGAAAGAGGAGGTGTTGCGACTTCTTAAACAGGAGATCGACGAGTTTGACCTCAAGGTTAATCATCTTAAGGGAGCGTTGGATCAGCAGGAGTCGGCTTTGAAAGATCAGAAGCAACCGGATCTGGAGCTTCTGGAAGAAGCTTTGCAAAAAGTCGAAGCTGAAAAATCAGAGGTTGAAGAGGAATGGCAACTTCTTGACAAGCGACTGAGTCAATTACAGGCTACTCAAAAAAAGCTCAAAAAGGCAGATTCTGACAGGGAAAAGCTGGAAAAACGGTATGCACTGATCGGCACCCTGAGTGATGTTGCAAATGGTCAAACGGGAAATAAGGTGAGCCTGCAACGATTTGTGCTTAGTGTCTTATTGGATGATGTTCTGATAGAAGCCAGCCACCGCTTGCGGCTGATGAGCAAGGGGCGCTATCAGCTGTTACGCAAGGAGGACAAGGCAAAAGGAAACAGGGCATCAGGATTGGATCTTGAAGTCGAAGATGCCTATTCGGGGAAAGTACGACCGGTTGCCACTCTGTCCGGGGGGGAAAGTTTTATGGCTGCGCTGTCCATGGCGCTGGGATTGTCTGATGTGGTACAGGCTTATGCCGGCGGTATCAAACTGGATACGCTGTTCATTGATGAAGGATTCGGCAGCCTTGATCCGGAAGCTCTTGAACTGGCAATCCGCACCTTGGTCGACCTGCAATCATCGGGACGTATGATTGGTATCATCTCTCATGTCTCAGATCTCCGGGAACAACTAACGACCCGTCTTGATGTGATCAGTGGACGCAAGGGTAGTCAGATCCGATTGATAACGCCTTGGAGTTAATTCAAGGAACAGCAGTCAACAATCTCGGAGAGGACTATTTAAAATGCGCAAAACCGGGATTTGGAAAAAAGGCAGGGCATTGTCTTTATCTCTACCACAACCTGTGCTTTGCTTTTTCACAATATTGTGGTATTCCAGGTATAGAGATCAGGTTGTTAAGCCAAAAAGCAGGATACCCTGAAACAGAGAGTTTATAAATGATCATATGAGTAATGGCAAGTGAAATGATTTTGTTGTTTACCGTCATGTGTATCATTGAAGGCCGGGATTCCATTTTGAGTATTCACCGGAAGAGGGCAGGAATACCTAAGAATGCTTATTCACTGCCATTAAGCGGGAGTAAATTATGGACACCAAAAATTCTGCGCTGAGGTTGTTATTTTTAATAGTCTGTTCATTTTTATTGATCAATTGCGGTTCGGACTCTGACATGGTCAATCCCAGCTATTGGAGAGATCTGTTCTCAGACAGTTTTGACCGGCATGATGCGCACTTAGGTTGTTGCTGGAGTACAGTGGTTGATGGGGGTTCTTTCAAAGTGCTGGATAACAAGGCTCATATAATAAAAAATGGGGCTACTCCCACAGCTACTTATGTTTCTTATATTGGACTAAATAACATCAGAATATCGGTCAATGTGGATGTTTCAGGGGATGCCACAACGGATGTTTACAGTGGTCCGGCCTTTGTTTTCGCCAGATCCGATAACGATGAAAGCGCCGATGTTAATTCCTATGTCTGCGGATATTATGGTTCCAGCAGCAAGATATCAATTGGGATATATGAAGAGGGCGTTTATTCATCTCTGAGTGATACAACCGCTGATTTTGTTCTCCCCGATGGCACAAGTTCCTCACTTATATTCGAGCTAAACGATTCCAGTCTGACTTGCTCGTTTGCAGGAGATCCGGATATTTCAGCCGATACGAATCTCAGTGTCACCACAACAGACGGTACCCATAGAGATGGTTTTGCCGGAATGGGAGGAGGCCAGGACAATGCGCCCTACCTGTATTTTGATAACTTCCTGATTAAATTCTATGAATAACTATCGGGAAATATTTTCACCTGGCTTGAGCAAAGAGGTTATGGACATCTCTGAAGTTATGTCAGGGGAAGACGGATGATGAATTTTGTTCCGGTATTTAGACCGGACTCCACATAAAATTCTCCATCATGGTTTTTGGTGATGATAAAATAGGAGACTGAAAGTCCAAGTCCGGTTCCCCTTCCAACCTCTTTGGTTGTAAAAAATGGTTCAAAAATTCGTTTGCGTGTCTCTTCATCCATGCCAAAGCCATTATCTTCAATTTCTATCCTGATCCAGCCTGTATCCTGCATTGTCCGAAGAGTGATGGTCGGAGTTTCATCCTTAAATCTCTTTTCCACGATGGCTTGAGCAGCATTTTTTAGCAGGTTTAAAAACACCTGTTCGATTTCTGTTTCGATAACCCTAACAGGGAAGAGCGTATTTTCATACTCGCGGTTAATTCGAATGAAACGAAAATCGAAGTTCTTTTTTAAATCATAATCTTTGGATGCCAATTCTAAAGATTTTTCCAGTAAATCATGGATATTGTATTCAACCCGAATGGATTCGCTTTTGCGACTAAAATCGAGCATGTTGCGGACAATCCTGGCAGCCCTCTCACCTGACTGCCGGATTCCTGTCAGGTACTGAAAAATCTCCCGTTTTTCCATATAGGCATTGATCTTTTCCAGATCAATTCCAATCTCTTCGGCGATATCACTGTTTTTCTTTAGGTCGAGCGAAACCCGTCGGGAGATTGTCTGGGCCAGATTCATCATTACTCCCAGCGGATTGTTGATCTCATGGGCCATCCCAGCAGCCAATCCGCCGACAGACATCATCTTCTCCGACTGAATGATTATTTCCTGGGTCTTTTTCCGTTCGGTAATATCTTTGAGCAACGTCAGTATTACCGGTTGATCGTCATAGGTAAAGGGAATCATGGTAAGGCTGATGGCTATATCAACCCGGTTTTTCCCGATAATCACAGTATCGAAACTGCGGACTATTCCCTTCCTTCTCAACTCTTCCAGCAGGAACAATCGTTCTCCGCCATCCCGGTAAAAATTGAAAGCATTAACCTCTTTCAGTTCATCTTTGGTATACCCGGTGATTTGGGGAACAGCATCATTATAGGCCAGGAAATTACCATCGTGATCTGTAACCGTTATTCCTTCGGGAACATTCTCAAACAGCGTGCGAAATCTTTTTTCCGACTTCTTAAGGGCATCATATGACTGCCTGGTTTTTTCAAAAAGCTCCGCATTTTCCAGAGATATGGCCGCCTGCGGTAACAGAATCTGTAGGATTCTAATCCCTTCCCGGGTAAAGGCCGTCTCGATCAAATTGTTTTCAAGATAAAGAACTCCCGGAATTCTATCTCGGTATCGTAGGGGTGTGCAAAGAATGGATTTGGGTTTATGTTCAAGGATATAGGGATCACGGGTAAAATTACCATCAACAGCTGGTCTGTGAAGGATAACATCTTCCCCGGTGCGGCTGACAAAACGAACGATGGTTTCCGGTAAAACCCCGATCTCCGTTACAGGTACGTTTTGCAATACATCAATCTCTGAACGTGAAGCATCGGCTTGAGCTACAATTTGCAGGTCATCCTCTTGGGATCGGAGCACCAGCACCCCCTTGTCAGCCCCAGCGTTCTCCATCATGATTTTCAACATTTTCTTCAGTAACTTTTCCAGATCAATCTCGCTGGAAATAGCCCTCATCGTTTTAATAACCGTATTAATATCCAGGATTGAACCGATCCCGGTATCGCTGGATGTAACCGACAGATCGGAATAATGTGTTGTGCCGGTCGTAATATTCTCATCTAGTTTACTTCCTGCAGCCGGGTAAATCGGGTTGGTGAGATTTAGCTGTGCCGCTTTGGCTGAAGCACCCCATTTTTTGTAAAGGTATTGGGCTTCTTTAAGGTATATTGCTGCGGGTCTTTCCAGCCCCTCCTTAAAGAAGAGATTTCCTGCCAATTCGTTGGCAATGGCAGCTTCCTGAATAAACTCCTGCTGATCTGCCAGTGCGACACATTGCTCATACAGCTTCATGGCTTCTATCGGCTTACCTTCAATGCGGGTTATTTCAGCTTCAACCAGCAGGTACTTGTGCCTGTAATTTTCCGGGCAATTATCAGCCCAAATTTTCATCTGTTGCTGATTGGTTTTAATGAGATCCAAAAATTGTTGCTGTTGTTCGTCGGAAACCTCTAAAAAAAGTGCACAGTGAACCAGAGAAGAATAAAAGTTGTGATGAGCAACCGCTGAAATACCCCTGATATAACCAAGGTACTTCTCTGTTTCAAGAAGGACCGTATGCGATAAAGCATAGTTCCCATGGAGATACAAAACTTGTGCTTTTAAAACAAGGAAGATTCCCATGGCCAGCAAACTGCGGTGGGATTCGCAGTCCTTATGGAACTCTTTTTCGCTATAATCATTGGCAATAAATGAACTGGGCTCTACTGTTAAACTAGTCAGCGATTCCAAACAAAGCCGGATCCCCTGGAGGGCATCAATTACAGCAAGATTATTCGCTTTCTGGCTGAAATTCAGAAATTCAGAAATTTTGCTCATAACTCCCGGTAGAGCTTGTCCCTGGTAAAAAAGGGCTAACAACCAGGTTACTGAGACCCAACCGGTATACTGAATGTCTCCTGAGTCCAGCCCGGCCTGGTAGGCTTCCCTGCCGATAAAATCCGATTCCCTGATATGCCTGGACCAGTGATTAATGAAAAAGAGAACGGCGCCGAAGGATCTGCATTTGAGGGCATTATATTTTTCGCTCATCCGCATTCCCAATACGCCAAACTCGTATCCCGCAGCATAATCTCCATTCACAGATCCCAGGATATTGCCATAGGTTGAATAGGCCTTTGACGATTCGGGAACATTACCGTGTTGCAGAGACAGATTAACCATTTTCAGAATAATGACAGCATATAATTTTTGGTCGGAAAGATATGCTGTGGAATTCAGGTTCATTAACAGGTTCATGGCAGCCTGTTTCTCCGGATCCGTCATCTCCGGCTCGTTGATTAATTCCGCAATCTTACGTCCTCCCAGGTTCTTCGAGGCCAGTTCTATTTCGTCCAGCAGGGCATTATCCTGATCATCTTCGGGAAGGACGAGCCCTACCAGTTTAAGAGCTATCTTGCCGGCTTCCATGGCCTCACTGAATTTTGCTCTTACGGTGTGCAGGTTTATGAGAAGTTCATAAACTTTGATCTTCTCAAGATTGTTTTTTACCCTTGTTAACAATACCTGGATCAGTGCTTCCGCTTTTTCATAGTTCCCGTTTAGAAATTCCGCTTCGGCTCTCTCCTTGAAAAGCTCATGGGTTAAATCGTAATGGTGCTGCCACGACAGGTCATCAAGAAGACTGATCCCGATTTCGAAATAGCTGAGCGCTTCTTTCCATGCGGTTGTACTCTTGGCTTTCCGACCTGCTTTCAGATTAAGGTTTACCAGTGCATACGTTTCCTGGGGATCAACAATCTTTTCGATTCCTTGATTAAGATGGTTCACGATTCTGAAAATAAACTCTTCCTGTTCAACCTCCTTTATTTCGGCCAGTAGCATCCTGCCAATTTCAAGATGGACAACCGTTTTTACTTCTTGAGAAATCAGTGAATAAGCTGCCTGATGAACCCGGTCGTGCAGAAAAGAAAAAGAAATATTTTCTTCCTCCTGTTCCTGCGAGAATATCGGTAAATAACTGTAGCGATCATTAAAGGATAAAATCAATCCCTCTTTTAAAGCCGGGAAGAGGGCTTCGCTGGTTTTTTCCTGTGTCTGTTTTGAAATTGAAGAAAGTGTTTTTAAATCAAACCGGGTTCCAATACAGGAAGCCAGTTTCATTAGTACCTGAGTCGAGGAGGGCAGATTTCTCAGGCGATTGACCAACAGATCAACCACATTGTTGGTTATGGTTGCCCGGTTCAGGGCTTCGATATCCCAATCCCATGAATACTTGTCCGGATTAAAAAAGAGCGTTTTCTCTTCATACAAATTCTGAAGAAACTGTTTGACGAAGAAAGGATTTCTACTGGTTTTATGCGACACTATAGTTGCAAGGGTCTCGGCTTTATCCGGTTGACAATGAAGTGTTTCAGAGAGGAACTGAACAAAATCAGAATCTCCAAGCGGATTTAATTTGATGATGGCAGCTTCGTGCTTTCTCTCCGCGTATATCTTGTCCAGAGTCAGGGTAAGGGGGTGTGACCGGTCTACTTCATTATCTCTGTACGCTCCGATGACAAGGAGATTTCCGGCCGAAGGATTCGTCATTAAGACTTTCAGCAAATCCAGGGTGGCCAAATCAGCCCATTGCAGATCATCGATAAAAATCACCAGGGGATTCTCATATCGGGTGAAAACCTGCACGAATTTATAAAACGTGATATGGAACCGATTGAGGGCGTCCATGGGGTTCAAAGCTTCAACCTCGGGTCGGCAGCCAATAATCAATTCAAGCTCCGGGACCATGTCTGTAATGAGTTTCCCGTTGGGGGCTATGGCTTCGATAATTTTAGATTTCCATTTGTCAAGACTCTCCTGGGGTTCCGATAGAAGTTGCCTGATAAGCTGTCTAAATGCCTGAGTAAACCCGCTGAAGGGGGATGATTTTCTACTTTGATCAAATTTACTGGCAATAAAGGTTCCCCCTCCTTCAATCAACGGTTTATGAATCTCACTAATGAGGGATGATTTTCCGATGCCGGGAGCCCCTTCCACCAACAACATCCGGGCTGCTCCTCTTTTTGCCCTGGCGAACTCATCATAGAGAATCTCCCTCTCCCTCTCCCTGCCATAGAGTTTTTCCGGAATGAGGAAACGCTCGGGAATATCCTTTTGCCCAATTTCAAAATAATCAACCCGTCCACTGACTTGCAGTTGCTCAAAACACTTATCCAGATCCATTTTTAAGCCAAGAGCGCCCTGATATCGGTTTTCCGCATCCTTGGCAAGGGCTTTTAAGACTATATCCGATAGAACTTCGGGAATTGCGGGCACAATGTGAAAAGGCGGTGTTGGTGGCAGAGAAATGTGGGCATGGAGTAACTCCATCAAATCCCGGGTTTGAAAGGGAAGATTACCGGTAAACATTTCATAAAGCGTAACCCCCAATGAATAGAGGTCGGAACGATAATCAACGGCTCTGTTCATACGGCCGGTTTGTTCCGGAGAAATGTAGGCAAGCGTTCCTTCGATACCCCCCGGATTTTTGATCTCTTTTCTTTCCTGAATGAGTCGGGTGGATATACCAAAATCGATCAGTCTGATCTGTCCACTTTCCGGATTCCAGATAATATTGGATGGATTGATATCGTTGTGAATAATGTCCTTCCGGTGTACGCCAACGAGGATTTCCGAAATCCTGCCGGCAAGGGATACAAGTTCCGCCAGATCAGGTTTTAGTCTGGGCAGTATTGTGTTCAGGGCTTCGCCTGCAATATCTTCCATCACAATAGCCAGTCCGTTTTTATGTCTTTCCAGGTTGTAGACCTGAATGACATTCTGTAGATCAAGATTGTGCGTAATTTCATATTCCTGTGCAAACCGAGCAAGCTCTCTGTTGGTGGGATACTCCTCCTTGAGTAGCTTAATTACAACGGGAAGATCATTCTCAATCCTGCTTCCTCTAAAGACAACAGAGCGACTGCCTTCATGGATCACATCCCGTATGGCATAGCCGGATAATTCTATCATATGCTATTAACAATAATATTATAGTGGTTTTCCCCCATCGAAAGCATCATTATAGTTAGAGTTGGGGCTTTTGGCAAACTTCGTATTGAAACACAAAAAACAGCAGGGATCTCAAACACGAATGAGGTGGGAACATAGCGGTTAGGGCTAAAATTATAACATGAGATTAGTAATTTAGGGCTTCACAACAACAATCGCTGTTCGGGCTAGCGCCCTGACCAGTTTGATGCTGATATCGCCCAGAACAAACTCTTCCGATTTTGACATTTTTTTTCTGCCAATCATTACCATGTCATAGGATTCCTGGTTAAAATGATCGATGATGCCCTCAGCCACGGTCGTATAAGGTTTGGTTAACAGAACTGTTCTGACCTGATCTTGCTGATAGCCAATCTCAAGTAATCTGGCTTTGGCCTTATCAAGATAACCCAGCATTCTCTTTTCCTGTTCCGACGAATACTTTTTACCCATTAAAGACTGCTCCGCTTTTGGTCGAATCAGTACATGCAAAAGGGTAATCTTCTGGTCATGCGGATTTAATTCAAGATTGACCAGGTAATTCAGCACTGATGTTGAGATGAATGAATCGCTCAATGCTATTAGAATAGAATGTTTCAATGGTTTCTCCTGGAAAAATTAAAAAGTGGAATAAACACACCGTTTTAGATCCTCTATTAGCTCATAAGCTGTTTCATAACTAATACCAGCTCCTCCCGAGAAGTGCATGAGAATATCATTCAGTAATTTCGGAATGTAGGGGTACAACATCCTCAGGTTTAAAAATCGGGAAGGTTCCAGGAGGGAGAAATCCTCGAGTGTTATCCGCTCCTTTAAATCATCGTAGGTTGTATCATGGATGATTGAGTAGTAGAGGTGGAATCCCTTACCAATGGTATAAAGAAGAATATTGCCCATTCCGAACAGGTCAAGACTGAAAGGATTTTCTGCTGAATCGTAATCATAATCAAAATCGATCCAGACATAATTGCCTGTGCTGTTCTCTATGATCAGGTGGTCGTTACGGACATCACCGTGTCTAAAACCATTGCTGTGCAAAAACTGAATCGCTTCAAAAGCCTTGATCAGATTAATTAGAATCGTCGGCAGAACTTCATAAAAGTATCGCTCGTGGGGCATCTCCAATGAATCGATGAAAACAAAAACATTGGTTCCCCTCACAATATCCAGCACCCTTACATTGTTGCCCTTGCTATCAGCGTAGTATTTTCCATGCATGAATAAGGTATGGTCTTGAACCAGATCCAGGATTTTTGCCTCTTTTTCCGGGTCTCTAAAGCAGTTGATTGTCACACCGGCAATGGTTGTTTTGAAGGTCTCATAAAAAACCAGTTTGATTATCTTTCTCTCTTCCGTTTCCATGTCAACTACCCGCTTCACCCAGTACTTGGGATCCTCGATACCAAAACGCATCTCCTTGGCGTTTCCGATTACCCGGTATTGTTTGCCCCCGACCTCTATTATGTCGCGGTAGTCTATTCTGCAAAAATCGGATGTATCCGTGAATATCCTGGGTTCCATACTCACATTCCCGATAACAAATGGGATGGTAGACTCTCCATGGCGGATTTAACTGATGATACAAGATTTCTCAGTCCGTTCAATTCAATCACAAGTCCCAATTGATGCATGAGAACACTCATTGAATCCAGATCTTCTTCATGGGGAACAATGGAGTTGCTGTGATAGTTTTTCAGTATGCCAATAATAGTATTTTTACTCCATATTGGAATTGAATGGATGGCTACTATTCCTTCATCTGTCGCTGCTTTTACATACTGGACTCGCGAGTCCTTTGTCAGATCATCAACAACGATAACCCGTCCCTTTAAAAATTCCTGGTACTCATCGTCCATATAGATAACTCCCTTATGCAGGTACTCATCACTTAATCCGTGGCTACTGACCCTGAAAAGCTGCTCCTCATTCTCGTCATAAAGCAAGATACTGCTTCCCTTGATCTTAAAAGAGCGACAAATTCCTTCAACCAAATGCTGAAACAGAAGTTGAAGATCCTCATAAGTCGAAATAGCCTGGCTGATGGCTTTGTAGGATTTCAGGTCAAACCTTGGATTCTCTGAATATTTCATCTGCTTATCCTGTTAAGTAGCATTATGCTGATTTTATGAAGATGAACCACTTTCACCAAAATTTTGCTGTGTTTTTATTAGCGATCAAACGATCGATAACAGTGCAAAAATTATTAAAACACCATCCTGAGAGCTTCAAATCGTTTTTCCTTGCTGAATTATACCTCATTTTTTCCAATTGTGAATATCCCTTTGACTTTTTATTACTTGAGCCATTATTTTTCCCTGGGATCGGGGTAATCTAAATAAGGGGATAATAAAGGGGACGTTGTTGACTATGTATACAAACGATTTAAGATAATAAAGGGGACGTTGTTGACTATGTATACAAACGATTTAACTCTGCTACGGATTTCACTCAACTTTAATTTTCCATGTATCAAATTAAAATTGCAAATCGTCAACTATACCCTTTTGTGTTAAGTTCTAGGGATTGTATTTTTTTTTGGTTTTGCCTCCAATACGATTGCTCTTTGGCAATTTTTGAAAGAGGTTATCTTGAAATATTTATCAAAAAATCCCAGCCCATTTGTGCAGCCCTGTTCAGCCCATTCCTTAGTGATTTTAAGCGAATTAACGTGAACATTTGGGATATATGAACATTCAAAAAAAACTCTTAAAAATCATTGAACTAGCTATGATATTTGTATGTTACAGCAAGCAATGAAGATGATACGGATGGTATTAGGGGTAAAATGGTGGAAATTCTCTAGATGCAATATTCATAATAGTATCCGGGTATGGTAGGTGGTGACCAAGCCTTTTTTCTGACAAATTAGAAAATGTCAAAATTAAAGACCTGACCCTTATTTTCAAAATTATGACCCTTATTTTCACAATATTTTTCAATATTCATAATAGTATCCGGGTATGGCAGGTGGTGACCAAGCCTTTTTTCTGACAAATTAGAAAATGTCAAAATTAAAGACCTGACCCTTATTTTTCAGATCAGCAGATCAGAATTGCCAACGATAGCCGAGTTTGAAAATAGAACCACTCAGATTGATATCACTGCTAATCATTCTAACTACATTTGATTGCATTATTTCCACTGTTATCCATGAATCTAAAGATGATAACAGCGGAAAAAGCAAACCCATTTCCCAATAATGGCCATACACATAACTTTGATACTGAGAGGAATTCTGATTGTCATAGCTCAGATTCTCGGAACCATGGATAATACTCAGCCCCACTCCCAGAAAAGGTTCTATATAGGATTCTCCCAGGTTTGGCCCGGACAACCTTTTTTCAAAACCTGCCATCACTGTCGTTAAGGTTATTTCAGAACTTACACCGGGATTATCGGATTGAAGAGTCTGGGAAGCAACTGCAATTGTCCAGTCAAATCTTGAATAGTAGGGAATGGACAGACGTATTATTCCAATGGATGAGGAACCGTAAAGATTGTTAACCAGTTGATCCGAAGGTGTATAGACTCCCAAAGAACCCGAAAGACTAAAGGCCGACAATGAAGGAGACGCGACCAGGATTTCGATAAGTAAAGCCAGGATTAAAACCAAAACTGTCTTTTTTAACAGATTGTTTTTATAAGATAATTTTGAATTCATCATACTTTTTTCCAAATACGCCGATAATGCGAACAGTTAAAAAACCATCTCCCACAAAAATTCGGGTAAAATGATAGAAGGTGTTGTCACCGGCTTCAGTATATAAGGCTGCCCCAGCGCCACCTGTAATAAGGTAAGTTACCCCATCCCTCTCATATCTGGAATAATTGTGTTCGTGACCCGATATCATCAATCGTACATTGTAATGTAAGAGCAATTCATGGATCGCTTCATTGTCTTGAAAGGGCTCATCTTTGTGACGATTTTGAGGAAAGGGTGGGCGATGACTGTAGACGATTGGAATCCTTCCTCTGGATGCTCCTTCGTGCATTAACTGCTGCTCAAGCCAGTCCAGCTGGGTTTCCGTAATTTTGTCGGTATCAAATTCCTGACTGTTCAGAAAAATATTATAGATACCATTGTTTTGTCTGGCGTAGTATCCCGATTCGGGTACATCGGGATAATAGGTTCGAAGTGTCTCAAGGCTGTTCCGGTCTTCAATGTCATGATTCCCAATTACAACCCAGAAATCCCCCTTTGCCATCAGGGGAGTCGATACTGCTTTGAAGGCTGGCCATTGTTCGACTTCAGTAGGAGAGGAGATCATATCCCCCACAATAACGGTGAATGCCGGATTTGCCCCGGTCAGTGCCACCGCTACCAGGTGAGAATAAACGGCTTTTCCATTCTGAGGGTCACCAAATACATTAAAATAGTAATCCGAATTCACAGGTGGAGAGTGTTGCTGAACAGGCTGATAATTGTTAGACATGGAAGATGGTTCGTTACAAGCCGTCAATCCCAAAAACAAAATAAATGGAAAGATAACGCTTAATCTGTAAAAGGCTTGTTTCATCTAACCCTTTTATTAAAACAGGATTGGCTGTACAGTTTGGCATTAAGGGGGTTACTACTTATTATGATCTTCTGAAATCGGAATTGGTTCAATTATGAATGGGATCGGGCACTCAAAAAACGGGGTGAGTGTCATTCGTCATGAATTTTGTGCTACTGGGGAAAAAATCGTTTTGGTGCAATCTGTTTGGAGTACAGTGGGACATAAATGGAGTAATCAATGCAGAATATCTTAGGTTATCTAAAACAGATGCGCTACGCGATCATGGTGATCCTACTCGTCATCATTGCAAGCACTACCCTGGCATTCTACAATCTGAAACAATTCGAAGAGTTTTCTACCTTTAATCTTCAGCGCGAAGGGATTCTGTTGTCCCATATCCTGTCGGCAAGTATTGTCTCGCGTGAAGATCTTGAAAATACTTCCGGTTTGCAAGCCAGAATCGACAGGTTTACCACTTCCAGCGAAAGTAATATTAAATTCATAGAATTGAATATTATGCTATTGGAAGGGGATGGTTCAATAATTGTAGCCAGTAACGAACCCGGTAATATCGAAGAAACATCGGAGGAGGAGCATGAAAACCTCCTGTCGTCTCTCAAATACGGCAAGCCGGTTGTGTTTATCGGTGTGGAAGAGGACAATGATGAAGATGATGAGAACGATGCCCACCCGATTTCTGATAAGTCTGCATCTTTTGGGGGATTTCAGAAAGAGAAACGCTTTCTGAGTGTGACAACTCCATTGATATTTGACGGCAAAGGATTGGGCAGTATAAATACAAAACTGTCCCTGGATCCGGTAGATGAAAAAACAGGACTCATACGCTTAAGTCTCCAGATCGCCACTATCATTGAGATAGTAATGGTGCTGGCAGGATTTGCCATCCTGGTTAAGCTTTTTATGGATGAAAAAGTGAATCTGCTGACAGAGGAATCTATGCGGTATCTGGCTGAACTTAAGGCATTACAGGCGCAGATTAATCCACATTTTTTGTTTAATACCCTGAATAGTCTGGCCAGCTTGATCTCTGCCAGCCCTGAACGGGCGGAAAATTTGACGATTGAGGTGTCGGAGCTGTTTCGCAAGATACTGGGAGCCAGCAGAAAAGGGTGGTGGACCCTGGGTGAAGAACTGGAATTGATCCGGAACTATCTTAACATAGAATCGGTGCGCTTGGGGAAGAATCTTAAATTCTCGATCTCTTCCTCGCAACCGTTGGATACCATATTTATTCCCTGCCTTGTGATCGAACCGCTGGTTGAGAACGCAATTTTACATGGAATCAACACTTCTGTGTTGGGAGGAAAGATTGTTATTGATATTAAAGGTGATACGGATCTAGTAGTAATTGTAGAAGATATCTTAACTATTGATGAAAATTATCCCTTGTCTGAGGCTTCTAAGGGAGAGAATATAGGGATAAAAAATGTGTGTAAGCGGTTGAATCTTGTCTATGGGAATGCAGCAGAATTAAACCTAACGACACATCAAGAGGGTGCAATTGCTGTAATTACCATAAAAAATATCAGGAGTTTTAAATATGGGAATGTATAGGTCCATCCTGGTTGATGATGAAGAGTTAGCTCGAAACCGGCTTAAGAAATTGCTTTTCCAGGTGGACTCGGTGGATCTTATTGCTGAAGCCGATAATCCCTTCACCTGCATTGAACTGATTGGGGAACTCAACCCAGATTTACTATTTCTGGATATTCAAATGCCAGGATTAAACGGCTTTGAATTGATTCAACAGATTCCTTCCAATATCCTGCCATTGATCATTTTTGTTACGGCCTATGACCAGTACGCCCTAAGAGCCTTTGAAAGCTTGGCTATTGATTACCTTTTAAAACCCGTAAAACTATCTCAACTGCAAAATTCGGTTTCCAAGTTGGAGAGTCTTGAAAACAGGTTTCTCAAACATAGAGAAAACCTTCCAACAAGCCAACGGCAATCCAATCCGCTAACGGGTTACATTAAGCGATTCGTTCTCAAGATGGGGAAAAAGTGGATAATCATAGAGGAGCCAGAGGTGGATCTGTTTTTTACAGAAGATAAATATTGCTACTTGAGGTCAAAGGGCATCGACAGCATTGTTAATTTCACGCTCCAGGAGTTGGAAGAGAAACTGGATCCGTCTACTTTTATCAGGGTACACCGGTCAACCATCATCGCCTACAAGTCCATAAAATCATTTAGATCACTGGGATCAGCAAGGTTCGAGATTGAACTGATCGATGGATATAAGGTGATTTCCAGCCGATACTATTCGCATGTCCTAAAAAAATACCTGGTGGGCTAGGGAAGACTTAGATAAGGTGAGGCGATAAGAATTTGGTTTTTTGAAGTCAACCAAGTTAAAAGCGATCTTGCAAACATTTGCCTGCTCCTAAGCAGAATAATAGATAATTGGGGACGTTGTTGACTATGTATACAAACGATTTAACACTAACATTGACAAGCTCAAAATTCCTGGTTATGAGGTCTTATAAAACATTATAGGTTGTGGCCAAACTGAGTTAGTATACATAGTCAACAACGTCCCCAAATACAACATCAAATACATTAGACAGTCAGGGTTAAAACTCAAGATCAACTGCGGCAAGCCTCACGCCCAGGGCAGTATACAGAATCCCGTTTATTTTTAACATCCATCGAGTAATCGATGAATTAGATCGAAGACGTCGGCTGACAAATGAGGAAAATATAGCAACCATTAAACACCAGATGGTACCGGTCGTAATAAAGATGGCCCCCAGAAACAGAAAAGACAGGGCTTTATTGGGGCTTGACGCCGATATGAATTGGGGCAGAAAGGCAAGAAAAAACAAAGCCACCTTGGGATTAAGAACATTGGTCAACGCACCTCGCCGGTAAATTTCAAAGTACCTGGCAGATCCCTTGTTATGTTCCGGCATCGGGGAATCACTCGCCTTTTGGAAAATCATCTGTATCCCCTGAAATATCAAATAAGCCGCCCCAAGATACTTGATGATCAAAAAAGCATGAGCCGATGTCGACAAGATAGCGGAAAAGCCGAAAGCTCCGGCCAAGGTATGAACGATTGATCCCGAACTGATGCCCAGGACTGCGGAGATCCCGGATAATCTTCCCTGACTGATACTTCTTCCCACAATGTAAAGCGTATCGGGGCCGGGGTACAAGTTTAAAAGAATTCCGGCTCCCAAAAAAACAAGTATATTATCTACTCCAAACATTTTTGATCCTCAATTTTTTTATCGGCAATGTGAACTTTTCCCTGACAATGCTCCATTTTGCAGCAGGGTGTTTTACGGAAGGTTTTTTAGATTGTTTGGAACCGAATGGGATATACAAAGAGGATCTATGGACAGAATTTTGACCTGATCCTTTGCTCTCCCTTTCTTATCCTGTTTCCGTATCGGTAATACAAAAAGAGTATAAAGGATCGATAATTTCTGATCAATTGAATTAATTCCACTTTATCAGCAGTTTTTTAAAACTGGGTCATCACGGTTCTTATGCCTTTATATCGATTAAAGCGGGGAAAAAGATTGTGTTTTTCTTATAAAAAAGGGTGTCCCCTAAAGCACCTTATCAGGACTTATTGGTAATATTTGGGATTGATTAGACAGTCCGATTCTGATAGAGGACAAAAAAGTCAAAGCTGTCAATACCAAACCCAGATAGACTGGATAAGAACCTAAAAGTCATTTTCTGCCAAAAAAAACGAACAAAATAACTGATAAGGTACTAAATAGGAAGAACCATGAGGCGTTCACCGACGGTTTCCAAAGCCGTGGTTAAAAATGATTTTGAGCTGATTGTGCAGATGGGAATGTCCCCGGAAAGGCTGGAGACTATTACCGGACTGGAGCGAAGCCGACTGGATTATTCCGATGAGCGTTTGCCCATCTGGCCGACCTTCCAAATCTGCCAGGCAGCAAACGAATCGGTCGCAGACCCCGCCTTTGCCTTGCGGATTGGGGAGAATACCAGCCCGCGAAGCCTGGGAATATTCGGCAATATTATTATGAACTGCTGCAATCTGGGAGAGATGATCGAGCCCCTGTGTCGTTACTATCCCGTTTCCAGGGAACTGACTCGCGTGGAAACGCGGTTGGAAAAAGACCGGATCTTTATCATTTTTGATGTACAAGCTCCTGAAGGGATACGGCACCTGCTGGTGGAAAAATTTTTTGCCACCACCATCACCTTTGTCAGGCAATTATCCGGGAGGGAAATTCGACCATTGGAGATGCGGTTTTGTCATCCACCAGTCTCCTATACTGATCAGTACCAAAGGATTTTTCGTTGCCCCCTGTTTTTTAACCATTTCGAAAATGCCATCGTCTTTAAAACCGAGTATCTGGAATATCAGTGCTGTCATTATAACTCCGAAATCAAAGAGATTCTAAGCAGTCATATCGAGTTGCTTCTTCCAGATCACCAGATTGCACAAACATTTCAGGAACAGGTGAGGGCGGTCATCCTCAAGCACCTGCATCAGGGAAAAATCGATATTGAGATGGTCTCCGATCGTTTTCGCATGAGCCGATGGACTTTGAACAGAAAACTCTCAGCCGAAGGAACCTCTTTTCAGGATATCCTTGCTGATATTAGAAAGAATCTTGCAGTGGACTATCTTAAAAATAGTGGTTTTTCCATACTACAGATTGCCAACCTTTTAGGTTTTACCAATCAATCCTGTTTCCCCAAAGCATTTAAACGCTGGTATGGCTTAACACCACTGGAATATCGCAGATATTTCTGATCCCCTGCTGTTTAAACAAGAAAGGAAAGGAAGCCGTATCTCAGTCTTCTTCCTCCATGCCATTGTTTATTGCCACTCCTCCCTGATCAATCCATATGATTGCACCGAAACGTCCGCTTATTGCACCCTAAAATCCTTGAGTTTCTCCCATAAAAACCATAGGGTTAGAAAAAATTTAGAGGAGTCATTGCGACATCTCGAGAGTCTCATGCAAAAAATCAAGAATGAACCAAACGGAGTCTGCCATGCAGAAATATATGGATAAGGATAAAAGAATGACGGCCAGAGAGGCGGTGGAGCAGTTTGTCAAAGACGGGGATTCTTTTGTCTTTGCAAACTGTCTCTATTCAATGCCCCTGGCACTGTCCCATGAGTTGATCCGGCAACGGAAGAAAAACCTGATGGTGTTTCAACAGGGAGGAATTGAAGAGATCGACCAGCTCTTAGGCGGCAGGGTCATCGATCGCCTGGTTATGGCGTATAATTTTCGAGCGGGAGGCAGACGGTTGGTAACACCCCTGGATCGCGCCATGAAAGAGGAGAGGGTTGAGGTTGAGGAGATGACCAATCACACCCTGCTTTCTACTATGAAAGCAGGGGCCATGGGATATCCCTTTATTCCCGTGATGTCCGGTATACGTTCCACCGATGTGGTGCAAAAACAGGGATTCCTGGGCGATCAGTGTTTTGGGGAAACCATCGATCCTTTTACCGGCGATCGAACCCTGGTGGTTAAGGGGTACAATCCCGATTTTGCCCTGATGCATGTGCAGCGGGCAGATAAAGCAGGCAACGGACAGCTGTGGGGAGCCATGATAAACAGCAAATGGGCTGCCCTGGCGTCAAAAAAGGTCATTCTCTCTGCCGAAGAGATTGTGGATGCCGAGGTGATCATGTCAGCCCCACACCTGACAATTGTTCCATCACACAAGGTCTGTGCCGTTGTGGAGTGTCCATGGGGAGCTCATCCCACCGAGCTGGCAGGCCATTACGACAGTGACACCATCTTCAGGGCTATCTTTTTCGGTTCCACCGGAGCTGAGGAAAGCATGGATGCCTGGATGAACGAATGGATTTTCGGAATGAAGGATCGACAAGAGTACATTCGTCATTATCGTGATCTATACGGAGATGACACGCTGGATGCGCTCAAAGCGCAACCATTTCTCAGTAAACCGGCTGATTATGGTTTTACCTTTACCCGAACCTGGGATGATGAGGGTTTCTCCAAGCAACTGGGAATGAATATGGAGCAATTTACCAATATGTTGAAAGAGAAAGGAGGATTGATCAATGGCTGATTATACAATATCCGAACTGATTCTATCGCGGGCGGCAAAAGAGATTAAAGACGGTGAAATGGTGGTGATTGGTCAGGGGATTGCCATGGGTGCCGGGGTCCTGGCTAAACGCACCCACGCTCCCAATCTGGTTATTCTAACTGAAGCAGGATTGCTGGGAATCGAACCGTTCAAGGTCCCGATACATATCGCCGATCCCAGTTGCACACGGGGATTTACCTATTCCTGCGACATGACCGATATATTTACCACGGTATTAAACCGCGGTTACGTTGATGTCAGTTTTCTGGGCGTCGGGCAGATCGATAAATTCGGCAACATGAACAGCAGCTATATCGGTGATTCCGATAATTATGAGTTCAGGATGACAGGCGCCGGTGGAGCCCCGGAATTTGTCGGCTATTCCAGCAGAACCATTCTCACCATGCTGGGGGGAGAGTTTGTGGAAAAGCTTGATTATTTTACCTCACCCGGGTATCTGTACGGTGGTAACTCAAGATATGAAGAAGGCATGCCCGAAGATTCCGGCCCCCATGTTCTCATCAGCAACAAAGGCGTGTTTAAATTCGAGAAAGAAAGTAAAGAGATCTACCTTGCTGAAATCCACCCGGGAGTGGAGCTGGACGATATTAAGGCGTCAGTGCCCTGGGATCTCAAAATTACCGAGAACCTGACCCAAACCCCACTGCCCACAAAAGAGGAAATAGACATCGTCCGCAATTTTGCCCCGGAGATCTCCATGGGAAGAGCGTTGCAGATGGAAACCCTTATCAACCGTGTATTTCAATTGCTGGAAAAAGCACAAGCAGGCTCTGTCCAGAAACCCTAAACAAAAAAGAAAAAATATGACTGATTACAAGATTATTGATGCATTGTGTTATCTGCCGACACAAGAGGTCATGCTGGATCTGGTGACATCTCTCCCACCCCAGATGGCCGGTTACCTGAGGAATGTGTTCGGCCCCCGGATAGCCCCACTGCTGGGGATGGAAGCAGAAGAGCTATACCAGCTAAAAATTACAAAGACGGAAGAGGAGTTGCAAACGATCCTGGCACCCAAGTTTCAACCCTTGACCCGACCCATTGATGAGTTTATTCGGGAACTGGATGAGATGGGGGTCGAAAAGGCGGTTATCTTTAACCTGGATGAAGAGACTCCAAGTGGATTAAAAGGCCTCCCCAACGATTATTATGCCGAGATTGTCAAACGTTATCCCGATAAGTTCCTGGGATTTGCAGGGATTGACCCCATGAAGGGAATGGAAGCTGTAAAAGAAATCAGAAGGAGTTATCAGCTGGGACTTCGGGGAATCGCTGTCCGACCATTCATGTTCGGTATTCCGCCGCATCACGCAAAAATGTATCCTCTTTATACTGTCTGTTCGGAGTTAAATATCCCCATTTGGTTTCATCTCTCCATTAATTACTCCACCCAGACCATGGAGGTGGAACGACCGATCTATTTGGATATTGTGGCACAGGATTTTCCTGATCTGAAAATGATCGCCGGTCATGGAGGATGGCCATGGGTACAGGAGATGACGGCAGTAGCCTGGAGAAACAGCAATATCTATATTGATATTGCCTCCTACATGCCAAAGTACATGTCCAGGCCTGGTTCCGGCTGGGAATCTCTATTGCACTATGGTAATTCGGTGTTGCAGGATCAGGTGATCTTTGGTTCCACCTGGCTGTTCATGGGACTTTCCGTTAAACAGCTAGCCGATCAGGTTATGGAACTGCCTCTGAAAGAAACCGTTAAAAGAAAATGGTTGTATGAAAACGCTGCTCGATTGTTCTCGGGGGTTTAAGACATTTCTGTAAAAACAATCGGGAAAAAGCAAAGGCAGGTTTTACCGGATGCAGTTTTCCCGGTCTTAATCCAATAATAGAAAGATCAAAAAGGCTTCAGCAGTACGGAAATAGAAAACCAAATAACTGATTAAAGATCACATGGAAAATCTGCATCAAGGGGATTGACAGAGATATTATCATGGGAGTATCGTTTCTATATATAGAAACGGAGAAGCCGAATCCTCTCCTTCCTTTTCTGTTATTGCGCTTGATATGTTTCTTTGCAAAGAAACATATCAAGCGCAACTTTTTTGAATCTGAAAAAAACTTGACAGTTAAAATCTCTATCAGTAATGTTTCTTTATGTAGAAACGATTGAATTTTTTGGCAATTCCTGCAAATTATAATTCGTGTACTGATATGGACAGAATAAAAGAGATCGCTACCGTATTGGCCAAAACGGAAAATGCGAAAGAGATAGAGGAATTCTTACGAAGTCTGTTGACTCCAAGTGAGGCCAAAGAGGTTTCATCCAGATGGGAACTGGTGAAGTTGCTGGATGAAGGCATGAGTCAAAGAAAGATATCCGAAAAACTGGGTCTCAGTCTCTGTAAGATTACACGAGGTTCAAAAGAGCTGAAAAAAGATCCGTCCTATTTTAAGCAGATGATTGAAAAAAGCTCGCATTTGGACTGAATACTGTCATTTATTCAAATTTTATAACAGTGCACAATAGGAGAATGTCAATGAGCACAAAGATTTTCCTCAATGAACAAGATATCCCCAGACAATGGTATAATCTGGCGGCTGATTTGCCGACTCCAATGCAACCACCGCTTGGGCCGGATGGGAACCCTATTTCGCCGGAAATGCTGGCTCCGGTTTTCCCCATGAACCTGATTGAACAGGAAATGAGTCAGGAGCGATGGATCGATATCCCGGAACCGATTCTGGAACTATTGCTGAGATGGCGACCTTCTCCTCTGCACAGGGCAAGATACCTGGAAAAGGCCTTGGGAACTCCGGCACGCATCTATTATAAAAATGAAAGTGTATCTCCGGCCGGCAGCCACAAGCCGAACACGGCAGTTGCCCAGGCCTGGTACAACAAACAATTTGGGATTAAACGACTGACGACCGAAACCGGGGCTGGGCAATGGGGAAGCGCTCTCTCTTTCGCCTGCTCACTGATTGGTTTGGAGTGCAAAGTTTTTATGGTGAGGATCAGTTTTGATCAAAAGCCTTTCCGGAAAACGATGATGCAAACCTGGGGTGGACAGTGTATTGCCAGCCCGAGTGAAGAAACCCAGGCCGGTCGAGATGTACTGGCCAAGTATCCCGACACGCCGGGAAGTCTAGGTATAGCAATCAGTGAAGCAATTGAAGCGGCTGTCTCCGATGAGAGCGGTCAAACTCGATATTCTCTCGGAAGTGTACTGAATCATGTGTTGCTGCATCAAACCATCATCGGACTTGAAGCCAAAAAACAATTGGTGATAGCCGGTGAGAAAAAGGTTGACGTTGTAATCGGTTGCGCCGGTGGAGGAAGTAATTTTGCAGGACTGGCATTTCCGTTTATAAACGACAAGATTAACGGAGCAGATATCGACATACTGGCGGTTGAGCCTGCTTCCTGTCCCACTCTGACCAGGGCTCCGTTTATATATGATCATGGGGATATTGCCAAAATGACGCCTTTATTGCCGATGCACTCACTGGGTCATGCATTTGTTCCACCTCCCATTCATGCTGGCGGTCTTCGTTACCATGGCATGGCTCCCCTGGTTTCACAAGCGGCTGTGGAGGGTTTGATAACTCCGGAATCCATTATGCAGTTGGAGTGTTATGAAGCAGCAATGCTGTTTGCTCAAACCGAAGGTATGATTATCGCTCCCGAGACCAGTCACGCAGTAGCTATGGCTATTCGACAGGCTAAGCAGGCCAAAGAGGAGGCAAAAGAGAAAGTGATCGTCTTTAATCTCAGCGGCCATGGTTTGATGGATCTCAATGGCTATGACGCTTACATGTCCGGAAAACTTTTTAATTATTCACTTCCCCAGGAAGATCTGGATAAGTCCCTGGAAGCAATTAAAGGACACCCGCCTGTTACGGCAGCAAAAACCGGCAAGTGGTAGAATGCACTCGGGGACATTTTAACAGTGTCTCCGAGGGTTTCAAGGAAGCATATGTGCAAAGAACAGTTTGATGATCTGGAAGGGTATTGCCGTCAATTAGGGCACACCATTCCGTTTAAATATTGCAGAACCCAGCAGAATGGCATCCCCTGCTCCAAGTTAAGAGATTGTTATTTCGAACGTATTCCGATTCAGGATTTTATTGACAATAATTTCTCAGCAGAAGAGAAGCATGCCATGGTCTCAGTCCGACCACCCAAACTACAGTCAATTCTGGAATTGATTGAAAAAGCAAAAAAGCAATCCGGGAATAACAGACTCTGAAGTAAAATAATTCCGGTCATTTCCCATCCTCCCTTTAGGGCTTGCCAGAAAAAAAAAACACCGGTATTCTAAGCCAACCTTTAAACCGACATCTTCGGGCAGCCTGCTGCCTGGTTCTCTCTTGAAGATATTTGGGTTTTTTTTTGATACTCTCAACTTTTCTATAGGCTTTTTCCATGAAACAGGTTCTGATAATTCTGACAGCCATTTGCGGCTTTTCATTGACGGGTTATGCAACAGAAGGCATGTGCATTGAGGGCAATTGTATCAATGATTTTGGCGTCTTTATGTGGGAAGACGGCAGTCGATATGAAGGAGATTTTAAAAACAGTCTTCGCCACGGAGCGGGCACCATGATCTATGAAGATGAGGAGCAAAAATACACCGGCAAGTGGAAGAATGGAAAACGTCATGGCAAAGGGGTTATGATATACCTGGATGGAGAGCAGTATGAAGGAGATTGGGCAGAGGGACAAAGACATGGCTGGGGTACGGTTTCTTTTCCAAATGGGGAAAAGTTCAAGGGAGAACTGGTGAAGGACAAATGGCATGGTAAGGGGGAATACATCTTTTCTGACGGAAGTATATTTCAGGGAACTTGGAAGGGAGACAAAATGGATGGTGTCGGACAATATAAATATCCGGATGGCTCCGAACGGAAGGTGGAATACCAGGAAGGAGTATTAATTGAATAACGGCACATTGTCAGTCTTGTGCCGGCGTTCCCTCATCAAAGCAGTGGCAGATCTCCTCAATCTTTCAAATGAAAACTGCTGATCTTGTCAAAGGCGTATTCATCTTTGCTTTGCCAGGCGTCTTTTGCAGTTTCCATGGCATGATAAAGGATCTTTGCCTCTTTTGATGCCGAGGCGACTCCATGGAGTTTGTCAAATTTCTGCAGAAAATTCAGATACTCACCTATATTATCATATTCCTTGAAATAGATGTTGATAAGGATGATGAGGTGTGCGGCTCTGATCGCCGCTTCTTTTTCCAGAGTCGGGAAAGCTTTTTCCAGAATGGTTTTGGCATTCTGGACCAGCTTTCTGGCGTTCGCCTTATCCCCTTGGTCCATTAACATTTCAGCCTGTGTAAGCATAAAAGAAACAACCTTGCGCTGATGATTGGACTGCTCCAGGTCGTCACTAATTAATCCCAGTTGTTGATGGGTATCCATCGCCAGTTGGTAACTCACAATTGCCTGTTCAGGGGTTCTTTCCAGAGAATAAAGCCAGTTGTCATCAGCCGCAACAAGTTTTTTCCGTTTGTGAAGGGTTGGCTGCCATTTAGACTGGAATAGTTTTTGATCAAACTTAGGAGAACCAATCTCCTGATCCTGCCGTTGAAAGTATTCCATCATGTTGGAAGCAAACAGACAATTTGGACAAACCGAGATCTGAAACAGGTTATAGTCACAGAAGTCTTTGCCTCCGACAGCTCGGTCGTAATGAGGAATACCGAAGATATTATTTTTGGTGTGTAAGCAGCGAGATCGCAGTTGCCAGAACGGGATGTCGTTTGTCCCACACACCCGACATTGGAGATAATATCCCAACAGTGAATTATATTGAGGTTCAAATGTTTTTCTGGTCTCTACTTCTTCCGGCATTGAGAATATAAGTCTGGCGCCTTCCTCGGACGTAATCTGCTTCTTAAAGACAGCCTTAACTACATATTTTGCAATTCCGGATTTTACAGCTCTACACCATTGAGCTTCGGCGACAAAGGGGGCATGCAGGCCGGATTCCGATCTGTTCTTTTGGTCTTTGTATACCCTCAAAGTCAATCGGGCCATGGGATTAACCAACCGATTGGAAAAGAACAGACACTCGCGTTCAGAGAAACCGAAGCAGACCACATCCAGGGAATCATCACCCACCAGGAGATTGCTGTGAAAACGGTTTCCGCCCAGTCGTTTTCTGCCAAGACTGATAAACTTTTCAGGGATTTCGGGAGGCAAATTCAACAGTCTGGCAATATTTTTAAGAAACGCCACCTCCGACTTATCCAAATCTTCATCAACGATGGAAATCGAGGTGAGGTGTTTCAGGATTGCCAAGGCTTGTGCCTGCTCAAGCTGGATGGATTCCAGTGGCGGTATTTTATTCTGTTTTATCATCCCCAATACGGAATGAATCAAATCCTTGTCCTTCAGAAATCCCAGGAGGCTCTTCAAATAATCAATCTCCGCCTGATCAATACGGCCATCAGCCCAAATCATTCCTACAACTGCCCGAGCAAACCATTCTTTGGCTTTTGGGGACATGATTCCGATAATGGGATCATCCATTCTTCAATCCTGGTTTTTGATCAACAAATTCCATCTGGCGGGCCGTGTCCACTTTGTCTTAACGCCCCAATGCAAATAAAAGATGTGACCTTGTGGTTGTGCGTTTTGGCTCAATTTATCCCGTTCAAGTTGAAAGAAAATTGACACCGATGATTTTGGCCGGGTTGGTAACCAGTAGGTTTACAGTTAGTCCGGACTTAAATTGAACCTAAACTTTCGCATACTCCTTGTCAATTTTTTGTTGGTTGGCAAAGGTTTTAACCCAATTTAACATATACTTTAAGGTCAGGATATCCTCGCAAAAAACGGTAGATTTCATATCCGTGAACAGATGCAGGTTGGACTCCTTGTCGCCATTAACGGATGGCCATGGCGGAATGACATGAATGTAATTCCCCAATTCATCCAACATATGAGATCTGTCAGAAGCAAATTCCTGAAGATATAAATCTGGATCAATAATCTTAAAAAATGGTTGTAAAGAGGCTGGTGTTGTTTCTCTGAAAGTCAGGTTCAAATAGTGTGAAAGCGGACAGGGAAAGGGTAAAGTAGTATCAAAATCCCAGGCAAAACCGACGGTTATGAGTAGTACGTGGTAATCCCAGAGGACAGATCCACCATTCCCGGTGCTTTGGTTTAAAAACAAGCATTGTTTATCCGGGTTAGAAATAAAGACCACTCGTTTATTTAGATTCTTAAATGCCGATTCCTGACAGAGATACCAGATATTTTCTTCACAGTAAAAAGGCCAGTATTGGCATTCGCTCTTATCCAATGTTGTTTTCATGGGTTCATGGGGAGAATGTCCTCGTAATTTTTTTTTAACTCTAGCACACGTCTTAGGCTTGTGTTAATCGATTTCTGTCATAATCAGGATGTTTCCCTCCCGATTGTAAAGGTGTAATATAAACCTGCTTTCATCGATTTGACGGAAATGAATCCAACCCGCTAAGAGTGAGTTACAAATTCATCTGATTTAGGAACCGGGGACGTTACAGAAATGTTGAAAATCTGGAGAACGGAGGGCTTTTTATGACAGGAGTATCATTGTACAGTCAACTGGCTGAGCACATAGGACATGCGCATTCCAGGTACATTCCGCAGATATTTGAGATCCTGGCAAATGAAAAAGAGGCAATTCTGTTGCTGGCTGCAAAAGCACCTGCTTCTGCCACAGTATTAAGTAAAAACACCGGATTCCATGAAACTGAGATCAATGAGATGATCAAGAAGCTCTTTTATAAAGGGTTGATTTACAAATCAAAAAAAACGGATGGTATCAAATACTATTGTGTTCGTAATGTGATTCAATTTCATGATGCAACTCTGGTGGTGGATAATCCCGATCAGAGAATGCTGGATTTGTGGAAACAATATGATCATGAGGAGTGGCCGGATTATTTCAGGCAGCTTTGTGAGTTTTTCCCAACCCCACCGGTAAGGGTTATTCCGATTAATGAAAGTTTGGATGCCGGAACCCGGGTAATGCCATTTGATGATATCACCAAGGCGGTGGATAATGCTTACAATCTGGCGGTAACCAAGTGCTCCTGCCGAGTGGTGCATGGCGAATGCGGACACCCTGTAGATGTCTGTATTCAAGTAAATAAGGCTGCCGATTATGCCATTGAAAGGGGAACCGGGCGCCAAATCGATAAAACGGAAGCCGTTGAAATCCTGAAAATGTGCAGTGAGAGGGGATTAGTGCATAATGCCACTAATCATAAATCTGTTGGGATGATTATCTGTAATTGCTGCGAGGATTGTTGTGAAAATTGGCCGGGTGGAAGAAGATTCATTTCACCCAGTCGCTTTTTGGCGTCTGTTTCTGAAAACAAGTGCACCTTGTGCGAAGAGTGTATCGACCGCTGTATCTTCGATGCCATCTCTTTCGACCAGGAGGAAGGAATCATCCACATATCCGAAGACGATTGCATGGGATGTGGTGTCTGTAAAACCGGTTGCCAGGAAGAGGCAATCAAACTCATCGAAATCAGACCGCCGGATCATATACCCAACTGATCTCCGTTAAGATCTGATTTCAGAGAAAGATATTTCCTGAGGTCTGATAACGTTTTTTCACGCTGCGAATGCGATTGTAGTATTTTAAGGTATTATGGGTTCCGCAGGTTGGAACGGAACTGAACCTGAACTCCCTTTGTACAAAACGCTTACCCTTTCCTACACCGCACAGGTGTATAATCGAAGCCAGTTTCTGCTTGGTCTCAACCTCTATCCCCTTTTTCCCCTGCTCAGATAAAATTTGCTCAACATAATAGTGCAATCGTGCTGATGTCATTTCAATGGCATGTGATGGCCAAAGCCTGGAATAGAAACCGTTAAACCAGCAGGAGTTCAGTTTAAAAAAGGGTCCCTTGAGGGCGACCTTATGGTTGTGAATACAAAAGCGCTTGGCATCCTGGAAGGTAGGTTTGGTATATTGATACAGTCCGGCTGAAGTAGAGGCCGGTGCATATATCTTGAAGAAATCGGTCGTCAGTCGCCATCTCCATTCGGGCGTGATTAAAGGATTTCCGGCGCTTTCCACCTGGGCAAGAGCTCCCAGGTATTCGGCCGTCATGATAGGCGTGGCATGTCGTTCAAAAAGATGGCGATATGCTTTCCAAGTGGAACGGAAGGATTTGTAATCGTCCCCGATAAAAGGATTGAGAAGAATAACCGGGTTATGAACAACCTGGTAAACCCAGTTGATGCCAGCCAGTACCATCACAAAACCAATCAAAACAAGCATAATTTTTAATTTTTTGCCCATGATAGGTTACAGCATATTGAGTTATTCTTCAAGACCGGTAATAGCCCCTTCAGGGCAAACATCGGCACACGAACCGCAATCAGTGCATAAATCGGGATCGATTACATACCGATCACTGTTTTTATCAAACTGGATGGCATCCATGGGGCATTCTTGAAAACATAGACCCGAATTGGCGCACAAGCTGGTTGTTATCTGGTATGGCATATTAATAGAATTATCATTATTACGTTTTCATTCCGTTCTTGCTGTTTTGTTTTAATGGAAGGGTAACCCTACGCTAATGTCATTAATTAAAAGTCTTGCTCTTTCATTGAACTACCGAAAATGCAGAATATAAATGGTAGGGCGGGGTTACATCCCCGCCTGTACTTATTCCACGGCTGCCACGTAGAGCCCTACCGTTGTTCCCTGCAATATATTATAAGTCCTTGTAATCTGGTTATGAAGTCAAATTGAATATTGAGTCCACTCCGAAAAGTATTGTAATGTTCAATTTAGGGCTTTTAACTCAATAATCTAAAAACCATAGAAATTCTGAACCGCTGTCATGCCGGACTTGATCCGGCATCCATAAGGTTTAAT
>Ga0180009_10000346_pt1 | contig 66134 bp, 53 predicted proteins | sample OS_PC_MetaG_FD_123537 | JGI IMG/M metagenome (GOLD analysis project Ga0180009, IMG submission 123537) | Groundwater microbial communities from the Aspo Hard Rock Laboratory (HRL) deep subsurface site, Sweden - OS_PC_MetaG | ecosystem: Environmental > Aquatic > Deep subsurface > Groundwater... | reverse complement strand
TTCTTTGGGCATTAGATAGCCGACCACGTCGGCTGTACCCTTGGCCGCCCGCTATTGTCATTTACAGGGCGATTTACAGCGATTTGTGCACGAATACACCTGTGTTAACCGGATAGGCATGGTATGAACATTGCCTGTCCCCGCTCGATCCTGGAAACGGCCCTGGACAGAATTCGGCAGGCGGTCAATACCTTGTAATCCCTTGTTCAACATTCCCACAGGTTTGAGATATGACCCTGCAGACCCGATGTCTGATTCTGGACCATGATGATACAGCGGTTGATAGTACGGCTTCCATACACTATCCCGCTCACCTGGAAATCATGCGACAGATTCGGCCCGGTTCGGAGCCGATCAGCCTGGATGGCTGGTTTAAGAAGAATTTTCATCCGGGTATCATGGAATACCTGGTTGACGAGTTAAAATTTACCGGTGATGAACTGGAAGCGGAATTGGCTATCTGGCGGGATTTTACACGCAGCCGCACCCCCCGTTTTTATCCCGGGTTTATCGAGATGCTGCAGGCGTTCAAATCCAGGGGAGGTATTGTCACCGTGGTCTCCCATTCCGAAGTGGAGAACATCGAGGCCCACTATCGACAGGCTGATTCAACCGGAACCGCCTTCCCCGACGCAGTGTTCGGATGGACGTCTGATGCCGGGAAACGGAAACCGGATCCCTATCCGGTTCACCAGATTCTGAAACGATTTGCTTTACAGGAAGAAGAGGTTCTGATTGTTGACGATCTGAAACCGGGGGTCGCCATGGCACAGGCTGCCGGGGTTTCCATAGCAGCAGCCGGATGGGGCCATGATATACCGGAAATCAGGGCCTATATGGAAGCCCATTGTGGGGTCTACCTGACGGCGGTTGATGAACTGAAAGCGATGGTCCTGCGGTCTAAATCGTCTCCTTGATGGCCCTCAGGATATCCCGCCGGGTGATCAATCCGACCAGCTTTTTGCCGTCGGTCACCGGGAAACGTCGGAAAACACTCTTTTGAAATGCCTCCACCGCATCAAGGATGGTTTTGTTCTGATCCAGGGTTTTCACTTCGCTCGACATATATTCACCCACAGTTCCTGCCGGGTGATGGTGCATGGTCATCTGCAGCATCACCTTCAGACAGTCTTTTTCTGACAGGACACCGACCAGTTCGCCGGCTTTATTGACTACCGGCGCTCCTGAAATGGATCGGTTGATCAGCATCTCGATGGCAAAAAATATATCTGTATCCGGCTGAAACGTAATAAGGTATCTGTTTTGAGTCATGTAATCCTGTACCGTTTTGCTCTTCATATCCCTTTCCTGTATAAAATGGATCCGTTCTACCTCAGAACTGGAAAACGGATCGGTCTCAGCTAATCTTCAGGTTGGTAAAAATATCCAGGGAATTCTCGCCCAGAACCTCATAGTTGTCGAGATCCTTGACAATCTTTATCTCCGGTTCATCCACCAGGTTGATCAACGTATTGTGGGTCAGATCCTCTCCTTTGGCATTTCGGATGACAGCAACCGTCGGTCTGTCCAGATCTTCCCCTGCCGGCTGCACCACGAACGCGATGGATCCGTCGTTCATCTCTACCAGGGAGCCCACGGGATATTTACCCATAATCTGATAAAACGACATCCACATATCAATGTCAAATTCGATCCCGGACAGCTGATCGATGAAATTCATGGCTGCCGGAGGCGCCCACGATTTCTTGTAGCTGCGTCGACCAACCAGAGCCTGGTACACATCGACGATGGCTATCAGGCGGGTTTCCATAATCACTGTATCGTAGCTGGCAATCTGGGGATAACTGGAGTTCATGCTGGTGTCCACCTTGACGTGATGATAGTGGGCCATGTTGATGATGGTGTCCGAAGAGCCCATGCTGGTCAGGATCTCCGCGCCGAATACGGGGTGGGATTGCATCAACTGCATTTCACGACTGTCCCTCTCGAACCGGACGGTGCTGTCCAGGATATCCTTGGGGACCTTCGCTTTGCCGATATCATGCATGAAAGCGCCCAGAAGCATTTCGTGTTTCTGATCGGGTGTCAGCTCGATTCCCCGACCCTTGAGTAATTGAATATAGGCGCTGTGAAAGATTGCTCCCACGTCAACACAGTGGGCGTAAGTCTGGTCGCTCTTTTTGAGACTCGCTATGACGCCGATAGCTTCTGTCGATCCGCTCTGGATAATATTCTCAACAAAAGCGGAAACTTCACCGATTTCCATGTTGCCGTCCCGGGTATCATCAATGAGGTTGGAAACAGCTTTGGTGGCACCCTTGGAAATGGTTGCCCCTTCCTTGGCCTTGCTGATCAGTTCAGATGATTTAATAACAGCTTCCTGCCTGCTGATCTGTTTCTGGGTGAGATGTTTTTTGACCCGTTTGACTTGAAACTCAAGAAAGCCTCTTTTTTTCAGTTCCTCTTTCAGCCGCTGATTGACAAGGGTCAGTTTCTGCAGTGCAGGGGGAAAAGTGTGGAGTTCAAGCAGCATATCGCCGATCTGTATGTCTTCAATGGCCAACTGCAGCGTCTTGTCAGCCCTCTTGACACCGGCTTTAACGCCTTTGAAATTGTGCTGCAGCCACTTACATGTCATTTCGTCCATGGACGTGAACTTATCGATGAACCCGATATACCGTTCGATGATCATATCATCATCGAGATTCTCCAGGAGAACGCTTTCTGATTGTGATGTCGCTGATGTCATAGTTTGAATGTGCTGAATAGAATTTGGTTTTTCAAACACGAGGTTGCAACAACGGTTTGCTTCAACCGCGCAAACCAAAAACCCTTATCTGTTATAGGATATTCAGTCAAAAAGCTGATGTCTGGGAGGCTGCCCGGATGAAACCAAAAAAAAATGGATCCCTGTTGTTCTGCCATATTCCTGATGCCAATGCACCGATCATACATGATTTTTTTTGTCTGTTCAATTCCTTTTGATGTTTTAATAGACACAACCCGGCAAGGTCCCCTCGATATACTCGATTAAGTATTTGTTTTATTGAATATACGCCTTCCAAAGAAATCGGTGCTGTTTCAAATTGCGACTACCCGGTCAGGTTCCCCCGGTACACGGGTTTAAGTATTTGTTTTATTGAATATGTTTCGCTTGGACAGATCGGCGGAGAATCAATTTGAAAAGCGGAGTCAAACTACTGGTTGACCTCAACCTGGGGTCAGATGTCCGTGCTGAGGGGATTCGGAAGAGGGGTGAATAATCATCCGGGGCGTCTCATCCTGCTTTGATTGTGTTGAAACAACCATCGACGACGTCAAGCCAGTCGTTTTTAAGCGTTCAACCGTGCGTCGTGCTGTATACAAGTGCGATAAATAAAAAAAAGGTCACAAGCGTGCTGAGAAACACTATGTCCAGTTTTTTCATTGGGTTATGCCGTCTGGTAGAAAGGTGATTACCTATGCTAAAAATCTGAGTGGGTTACCTTCTATTAGATTGTAATTTAGGTTTTGTCAATATATAATCTTTTTAAACCGGAATCCGATTTACCGGAATCTGGGCTTGGTTCATGAACACATTGAAATAGTTGTAAATTGTAAATTAGCCCCTCCTTTTTTCCGGGAGCAGCTGAGACCTGTGTGTGAGTGAATGGACTGGGAGTGGTTAAACATGGGCATGATGCTGATGGTGACCCGTTTTACTGCTGGAATCCTCAACTCGTCTGGGGGAAAACCGACGCTTTTTCCATGGTGTCGGGGGGTTCAACGGGGTTGACACGTTCAACAACCATCTTTCGTATTTTAATTTTTTTTAAACTGTCGTAATATTAAGCCAGTAATGTCCGGTTAAACTCTTGCATCAGTTCCGTGCCCGGTATAACGTTTTTTGAGTCGGAAGGATCATCTAACGTCTCTCCTGATCGCTTGAAAAAACGTTACATCGAACACTGGGTTCCGTTGCCGCAAAAACCTGACCGCACATTGCTGACATCAAACACACTATTGTTGTTAAAAGCAGTTCTGATGCGAACCAGAACCTGATCCTGGCATGGCGTGGTGCCTCACCTCCTTTTAATTCTACAGGCTGATTCATGACAAACCCGGAAACTGCAGCACCTGGCTGGCTAAAAAAAATCCTGATTCTTATTCCGATCATGATTGGTACAGGTGTCTTTTTTTATATGTCCACCACCAAAAAGCCCCCTGGTCAGAAAACCAATGCGTCCAGGGCGCCCGTCGCCCGGGTGATGACCATTACACCCATGGACCTGTTACCCAGGGCCTTCGGCAATGGAACAGCCGAACCGGTCCGCGTCTGGAAAGCGATTGCCCAGGTCAGCGGTAAGATTGTCTTTACCCATCCGCAGTTGCAGAAAGGTAAAGTCGTGAAGAAAGACACCGCACTGGTGCGCATCGATCCTTCAGAATACAAAATAGCGATCTCCCAGCTAAAAACCAGAATCCAGAGTTTTAAGATACAGCTCGAAGAGCAGCAGGTTCAGGAAAAGAACAACCAGCAGCTTCTGAAAATCCAGGAAAAAACACTGGCCATTAAACAGAAGGAACTGGCCCGTCTGAAGAATCTGTATGAGCGCCAGATACTTTCGGTCAATGACTATGAAACCCAGCTCCAGGGATTGATTGCCCAGCAGGCACAGGTACAGTCAATCCAGAACAGCCTGAACCTGGCTCCCTATCAACGGAACCAGTTGATCGCCCAGATGGAGCAGGCTGAAGGAGACCTGGCCAACGCCGAACTCCAGCTCTCCTATACGGAGATGAAAGCCCCTTTCGATATCCAGATTGCTGCGGTCAACAACAAAAGTTCGGAATTTGTCCAGAAAGGGCAGACCATCTTTGAGGGCAATGATATCTCTGCCGTGGAAATCGAAGCGCAATTCGTTCCGGGATCTGCCAGGCCGGTTTTTCTATCACTGCAGGATCGGTTTAAGGGACTGGACGTGAATACCCCTTCCCTGGACGCACATCTGGGAACAACGGCTCTGGTCAGAATACCGGGGGATAATTTTGGCGATCTGGTCTGGCCGGCGCAGCTCAACCGCTTCAGTGACACCATTGATACGGAAACCCGTACGATGGGGTTGATCTTTATCGTCAAAAACGAGTTGGGCAACAACCAGAAACCCCGTCAAAGGCCGCTGTTCAATGGGCTTTACTGTGAGGTGGAACTCCGCGGGAAAATGATCCGAAATGCCCTGGTGATCCCGCGCAGTTCCGTTCATCCGAACAATACCGTCTACCTTATCACTGCAGATAATAAACTGGAGATAAGAACCATCCAACCGGCATTTACGCTGGAGAACGTCGTCATGGTAGAGCAGGGCATCAAAGCCGGGGAGACCCTGATCCTTTCGGATGTCATCCCCGCTGTTTCCGGGATGGTCATTGATCCTGTCAAGGACACGGAGACCCTGGGAAAACTGATGCTAGAAGCAAAGGGAGCCCAGCCATGATTCGTTACTTCTCATCCCATCCTACGGCGGCCAATCTGCTGATGGTATTGTTTATCGCCCTGGGGGTGGCTGCCCTGCCGGAACTTAAAAGAGAGACCTTCCCCGAATTTGCTTCCAGTCGGGTGCAGGTCAGGGTCATCTATCCCGGGGCCTCGGCGGAAGAGGTGGAAGAGGCCATTGTGCAGCGCCTGGAAGAAGCCCTGAATGGCATTGAAAACGTTAAGGAGATCACTGCACAGGCGGTCGAAGGCGTAGGCAGTGTGATCCTGGAAATGGATGAAGACGCCGGAGATCTGAAGTCATTTGTGGATGATATCCGGACTGAGGTGGATGCCATTTCAAGCTTTCCCGAAGACGCCCGGGACCCGGTCATCACACCCCTGGCGCGAACCGACTATGTGGTTTCCATTGCTGTGACCGGACCGATGTCGGCCACGGATCTGAAGGACTATACCGAAAGTCTGAAACGGAAGCTCATGCAGTTGCCGGAAGTGTCTCTTGTCAGTGTCAGTGGCTTTTCGGATCGCCAGATTCGTATCGAGATATCACAGGCAAACCTTCTCACCTATGGATTGACGATCCAGACCATAGCCAGCAGGATTGTCGAGCAGAATCTGAATCGTCCGGTCGGAACCGTCGTTACAGAAGACCGGGAAATTTCGCTCCGCTTCAAGGATCAACGCCGGGAACCGGATGCTTACCGGAATATTATCCTGTTTGGCGGTAAAAAGGGGGCCGAAGTGAAACTGGGGGATATTGCCACTATTGAGGAACGGTTTGAAGATGAGGAGATCAAAACGATTTTCAACAATGAGCGGGCCGGTATCCTTATTGTCAACAAAACCCGGGCCCAGGACTCTCTGGTTGTCGTCGATGCCGTCAAGCGGTTTATTGCAGCAGAGCAGTTGAAAGCCCCCCCGGGTGTGAAATTGACGAAAACCCGGGATCTTGCCTCCGTTGTCCGGGAGCGACTGGATCTTCTGATCACCAATGGCTGGCAGGGGCTGCTTCTGGTTTTTGTTTCACTCTGGCTGTTTTTCAGTTTCCGTCTGTCGTTCTGGGTTACCATGGGGCTGCCGATCTCTTTTGCAGGAGCCATATTTTTAATGAATTTGATCGGGTACTCCTTCAACATGATGACCACGGTGGCGCTGATCATCACCCTCGGTCTGCTGATGGATGACGCCATTGTGATTGCCGAGAATATTGCCAGCCATCTCCAGAAAGGAAAAACAGCGCTTCAGGCCAGTATCGATGGGGTGATGGAAGTGCAAAACGGTATCGTCTCATCCTTTCTGACCACCGCCTGTGTTTTTATTCCCCTGGCGTTTCTGGGTGGACAGATGGGCCGTGTGCTGAAGGTCATACCGGTGGTACTGCTGGCGGTCCTGGCCGTCAGCCTCGTGGAGGCGTTTCTGATTCTGCCCAACCACCTCTCCCACTCCCTGGCCCATCACAATTTGAACAATCCCGGGAAATTCAGACGCACCTTTAACGGGGTGATGGACTGGATGCGCGAAAAACCGTTGGGCCGGACGGTGGATCTGGCCGTCCGGTTTCGGTATCTGACCGCAGGGATCATGATCATGCTCTTTGTGATCTCACTGGGGACTTTCAGAAGCGGGGCTCTGAAGTTCGTAGGGTTTCCAAAGCTGGATGACGATTCGATTGAAGTCAAGCTATACATGCCTCCGGGGACGCCGCTGCACCAGACGGAAAAAACAGTTGCCCGCATTCTGGCCGGACTCGATAAAACCGATCAGTACTATACTGCGATGCAGCCTGAAAAGCAGCCGTTGATCCGGGAGATTCGGGTCAGTTACAGCGAAAACAGTGATGTGACCGAATCGGGACCCCATCTGGCGACCATTTATGTCGATCTGCTGGCCGGTGACAAGCGGGTGGGCAGGATTGACGAGATTCTGGCCTACTGGCGGCAGCAATCCGGCAGAATTCCGGATGTGATCAGTCTCACCTATGACACACCTCAGCGCGGACCTGCGGGGAACGCCATCGAAATCGAATTTCGGGGAGAGGACCTTCTGGAACTGAAGTCGGCAGCCAATCAGGTGATCGACTGGCTGAACCAGTTTGACGGTGTTTATGACCTCTATGATGATTTGCGTCCGGGAAAACCGGAGATCCAGATGAAACTCAAGCCCGGGGCTTCGCTGTTGAATCTGAATGCAACAACGATTGCCAATCAGCTCAATGCCTCTTTTCAGGGCATCACCGCATCTGAGATCCAGATAGGCCGCAATGCATACGAAATTGATGTTCGGCTGAATCCTGAAAGCAGGGATAGCCTGTCTGACCTGGATCGCTTCAAGTTGACAGGGACCAAAGGTGAAAAAATTCCTCTGGCAAGTGTTGTCGAAATGACAAGTGGCAGGGGCTATTCAGCCATCAGCCATGTCGACGGGATGCGAACAGTGACGCTGTATGGCAGTATCAACCTTCAGGTCGCCAATACGCGGGAGATTATCAATCGCCTGAACACCGAATTCCTGGAAAAAGTGACGCAGGCGCATCCCGGGGCCCAGGTCCGGATCAAGGGCGAATCGGCCAATAATGCAGAAACCGGCAGTTCCATGCTCAAAGCCCTGCTGATCGGCTTGCTGGGAATTTTTATCATCCTCAGTTTTCAATTCCGCAGCTATCTCGAGCCACTGGTGGTCATGCTTGCCATCCCCTTTTCCCTCATCGGGGTGATCTGGGGGCATCTGGCCATGGGTATTCCACTCTCCATGCCCAGTATGCTGGGGTACATATCCCTGACAGGTATTGTGGTCAACGACTCCATCCTGCTGGTCACATTCATCCGCAACCGAATTGACGATGGAATGAATATTGCTGATGCCTCCCGGCAGGCAAGCCGCGAGAGGTTCAGAGCGGTGCTGCTGACCTCTTTAACGACCATTGTCGGACTGATTCCGCTGCTGAGTGAAACCAGTCTGCAGGCACAGATGATCGTGCCCATTGCGACCAGCATTGCTTTTGGTTTAATGTCATCCACCATTCTGGTACTCATCGCAATTCCCTGCTTCTACACCATTCTGGGAGATTTTGGCTTGACTCGAAAGCACGACACGGGCAACAATGGGCACGAAACAAGCAGCGAGAAGGCAATGCCGGATTGATCTGGACTTGAGCGTCATCCGGCTCCCGAGAAAACGGATGAAAGGCTTGCTGATCGTGTATCGCCACTTTTTCTGACCGTGGACATGCAATCTGTTATTTGATCCCAGATAGTTAATCTAAAAACAAACCATGAGCGACGAAATCTATCATAAACTGGCCAGGGTCCTGGATACTCTGCCGAACGGGTTCCCCGCTACTGAGAGCGGTGTGGAGATCAAACTCCTGCAGAAGGTGTTCAATCCACAGGAGGCAGACCTTTTCTGCGACCTGCGGTTGACCTTTGAGACCCCCGCCGAGATAGCCCGACGCACGGGTCGACCCCTGGAAGGTTTGCTGGAGCAGTTGCTTCAAATGGATGACCATGGGCAGCTCTTCGCGCTCCATTTCGGAGAGGATCACTTTTTCCGCATGATGCCGTGGGTCTTTGGTATCTACGAGTTTCAACTCAAACGTCTGGACCGGGAATTTGCCGAGCTGAACGAAGCGTTTTCACCCTTTTACAATCAGCAGTTTATCGAGCACTCTCCCCAGTTGATGCAGACACTCCCGATCGAAACAGAGATCGAGGTCGGTCAGGAGGCGCTCCCCTTTGAACAGGTGTCCAACATTCTGGAAAACAGCCAGTCCATCAAGGTCATGGACTGCATCTGTAAAAAGGAACAGGGACTGCTCGATAATCCCTGTGATCGACCCGTGTCAGTCTGCATGGCGTTTGCACCGATTCCGGGTGTCTTTGATGATAACGAAAATGGACGCTCCATCTCCAAGGAGGAGGCGCGGGCGATTATCAAACAGGCGGAAGCGGATGGACTGGTCCACCTGACCAGCAATGTGCAGTTCGGTCATTTCTATATATGCAATTGTTGCGGCTGCTGCTGTGGTGTATTGAGAAGTATTACCCGGCTGGGGATGCCGGCCTGGCAGGTGGTCAATTCATTTTACTACGCAGAGATCACTCCGGATAAATGCTCACTTTGCGGTATCTGTGCCGATGAGCGCTGCCAGGTGGACGCCATTACCCTGGGTGCCGAAAGCTATGAAATCGTTCCGGAAAGATGCATTGGGTGCGGTCTCTGTATCTCAACCTGCGAGGAACAGGCAATCCAGCTGGTCAGAAAAAGATCCGAACAAATCACCCTGCCCCCGCCGGACGAAGCCACCTGGTTCAAAGAGAGAGGTAAAAATCGCGGGGTTGACTTCAGTCAGTTTGAATAACAGTCTCCGGATGAGCGCCTGCCTGAGATGATGCCCCTATGATCCCAGCAGATGATTTCGGACCCTCTCAGGAATTTGCCTTTTTCGTGCGGTCTGAAATTACCTTGAATGTTAATCTTGACAATAGGGATGATCATTGATATATTCGAATTATGTCGAATATTAAAACAAATCGCAGGATATGGACAATATCGAGGATTACATAAAGATATTCAAGGCGCTTTCCAACCCGCATCGGCTGAAGATTTTCTTCGACTGCCTGGATCATCTCAAGGCCGGAGAAGAGTCTATCAACCTGGCGGAAGCTGCCTGTAAATGCCAACGAACCAAAGCTGAAGAGTTGGGGATAGTTCCCTCAACCATTTCACACCATTTGAAGGAGTTGTCAAATGCAGGCCTGATTGATATGCGCAGGGATGGGCAGCGGGTTGTCTCACGTCTTAATAAGCGCGGGATTCTGGTTCTCAGCCTGTTTCTGAGAAAACTTGAAAACTAGGGAAAAATTTTGGAGAAACAATTCGAAAACTTTCGAATAATAGAACTTTTTGGTCAGACCAATTTTGGCAAAGACTTTAGCGGCAACTGTCAACGGGATACTGATAGTCAATGGTAGAACGGATGATACCCGATGCAGCGTGATTGCATCATAAGTGCAGGGGATAATGAGAGGAAACTATGTCAGATCAAGTTAATCCATCCGCAAGGATGATGGTTTTACCCTTTTCGGATACGGTCCTGTTACCGGGATTAAGAACGAAGATCAACGTCAAACATGCTTTTGGACAGTCTCTGGCTCAGGATAATCCGGGCGAAAAACAGAGAATTATAGGACTGGGGCTGAAACGGAATTTTCAGGAAAACGACCTGGGTGCAGAAGACTTTTACAAGGTCGGGGTCTTGATTGAGGTCAATGCGGTGAACCGGGTGAACCGCACCTACCAGCTGAATGTCAATGTTCTGGAGCGGGTAGCGGTCAATTCCCTGGAAGTGGAAAAGGGCAAGGTCAGCGCCTGTTATGAGCCACTTCCGGATATTGACAATATTGAGGAAAAGGATCAGGCGGATATGCTGCGGTATATGAAATCCGTCACCCGTGACATGGGAGAACATATCTCCGGATCCGAGCCATATCTCAAAATTATTGAACAGTTTCAGCATATCAATGAGCTGATAGGCTATGTGGGACAGTTTCTCAATATTTCAATTTCTGAGAAGCAGGAGTTGTTGGAAATGAGATCGCTGCGGGATAAGGGGCTGAAGTTTCTGGATCATCTCATACAGCGCAAGGAGTCCATCAAGTTGCAGATCGAGATGGCCAAGAAGTTCAGTGAAAGCAGCAATAAGCATTATCGCCAGACACTCCTCAGGGAGCAGATGAAGGCGATCCAGGATGAACTCAACGAAGACGAGGGGGTCAGAAGCGGCAAAAAAGATCTGCGGCAGCAGATTGAAGACGCGCAGATGCCTGATGATGTACTGGAAGTGGCCCTGGAGGAGCTGGAGAAACTGGAGAGTCAGAACCCCCAGAGTTCTGATGCCCATGTAAGCCGCAACTATCTGAATCTTCTGGTGGCATTGCCCTGGAAACCCGGTGAAAAAAAGGAGATCAAACTGGAAAAGGCCCGCAAGGTCCTGGATAATCAGCACTACGGCCTGAAAAAAGTCAAGGATCGAATCATTCAACATCTGGCGGTTCTGAAACTGAAGCAGAACGGAAAAGGTTCCATACTGCTGCTGGTCGGCCCGCCGGGAACCGGCAAAACCAGCCTTGGCAGAAGTATTGCAGAGGCCCTGGACCGAAAATATGTGCGTATCAGCCTCGGTGGCGTCCGGGATGAAGCTGAAATCAGGGGACACCGCCGCACTTATGTGGGGGCGCTGCCGGGCAGGATTATCCAGGGGATGAAAAAAGCCGGGGAACGCAACCCTGTCTTTGTGCTGGATGAAGTGGACAAGGTGATGCCCGGATATGGCGGTGATCCGGCAAGTGCGCTGCTGGAGGTATTCGACCCTGAGCAGAACAATTCGTTTTCCGACCACTACCTGGAGGTTCCTTATGATCTTTCAGAAGTCTTCTTTATCGCGACGGCCAACTCGATGGAGAGCATTCCCAAGCCTTTGCTGGACCGCATGGAGACCATCCAGATTTCGGGTTACACCGATACCGAGAAGTTTCATATTGGCAAAAACCACCTGATTCAATCGGTCCTCGAAGATCATGGACTGGATGATACCCAGCTGCAATTTACCGACGACGCGATGTCAGAGATCATTAATCTTTACACCCGGGAGGCAGGTGTCCGGGAATTGAAACGGAAGATCGCCACCATTGCCCGTGTTGCTTCTGAGAAAATTGTCGAGGAGAGCGTGACACTTCCCTATCTTGTGACCGAGGAGATGCTTTTTGATCTTCTGGGGGCCAAGCTGGTCCGACATGATGTGGCACAGGCCAATAATCCACCGGGTGTTGCCTCCGGACTGGCCTGGACACCGGTGGGTGGCGAGCTGCTGTTTATCGAATGCACCCATATGCCGGGGAAGGGACAGCTGAATCTGACCGGGCAGTTGGGGGATGTCATGAAAGAATCGGCCGAGATTTCACTGAGCCTGATCCGGTCCCGCCTCGCCCCGGGCAGCACCCTTTTCAAGTTTGACGAAAAGGATATCCACATCCACGTGCCATCCGGGGCGGTACAGAAGGATGGGCCATCCGCCGGGGTGGCTATCTTCTCAGCCCTGGCATCTCTGTTCACCGGGCGGGTGATTGACGGGGCGCTGGCCATGACAGGCGAAATCACCCTGCGGGGGATGGTGTTGCCAGTCGGTGGTATCAAGGAGAAGATCATCGCCGCGCACAGGGCCGGTATTAAAAAGGTCGTTCTCCCCCTGGAAAACGAGAAGGATCTGGCCGATGTGCCGGATGAGATCAAGGAGGAACTCAGCTTTGTCTTTGCTGAAACCATTGAGGATATCCTCAGGGAAGCCCTCTCGATCGAACTGCCGAAACCGGAAGTCCTTTTTGCGGCGAATGGTTTCCAGGTGGAAAAGCAGCTCCACTGAACGCACCGGTAGGCATTCAACCCGGGCGAAGAACCTGCCGGGACCGGCAGGTTCTTTGCCCGGTTCTTCCCGCTCCACCGACCCTCGAGATTGACCAAATCTGCACAAAAAGATACAAAGGACAGAATTTGTTGACACAGGGACATCTCAAACCCACTCCACCCAACCAGGAGAAAACATGGTTAAAACGAACCGTCTGGCTGAGAGACTGGTCTTTCCCGAAGGTCCACGCTGGCATGACGGAAGATTGTGGTTTTCGGACATGAATGCGCAGCAGGTGATGACGCTGGATCTCTCCGGGAAGCTGGAAACCGTTGTCACCGTGCGGGGGAATCCCTCCGGTCTGGGTTGGACACCCCAGGGGGAGTTGCTGGTTGTCTCCATGGTCGATCGCAGACTTCTCAAACTGGCGCCGGAAGGTCTGCAGGAGGTCGCCAATCTCTGGGACCTGGCCACTTATCACTGCAATGACATGGTGGTGGATACCCTGGGTCGGGCCTATATCGGAAACTTCGGTTTCGATCTGAATACCGGCGAGGCGATCCGGCCCGCCGAGATTGTTATGGTTTCCCCGGATGGCGAGGCCCGTGTCGTGGCTGACAATCTTCTGTTTCCCAATGGGATGGTGATCACCCCCGACGGGAAAACGCTGATTGTGGGCGAGACCTATGGATCCTGCCTGACAGCCTTTGCGATTGAAGCAGATGGGTCGTTAAGCAGGCGACGCCTGTGGGCGGCAATGAAAGGTGCTGTTCCGGACGGGATCTGCCTGGATGCGGCAGGTGGTATCTGGGTGGCATCACCAGTATCGTCCGAGGTACTGCGAATAGTTGAAGGAGGAGACGTCACCGACAGGATTTCCATGCCCGCATCGACCTATGCCTGCATGCTGGGTGGGAATGATGGTCGGACACTCTTTATCCTGACTTCCGAACCCCCCGATCCCTTTGAAGGAAGAAACTGGCATGGCGGTTGTATTGATACCGTACAGGTGGATATTCCCCATGCGGGTCTGCCTTGATTGAAGGACACCTTGATTAACTAAAATTATCGAGTTTACTGCACCAAAGGGTTGATCTTTCAAGAAACGCACGAGTCCATCCATGGAGCTCCTGGAAGCCATCCATGGCTTCCAAGGTTCTTGAAACATCAACCCTTTGATGCTTACTGGGTTCCAGTCAATCAAGGTGCCCTGAATTGAACCGGGAAAAAATCAAGTTGCAGACCGTCTATGAAACCCATCTATTTTATCTTCCAATTCTCTGTTGTTAAGGCCTGACCATGGAAAACACCCGCATCCTCATCGTGGAAGATGATCCCGGTATTGCTGCAGAGATTCAAGGACAATTGAAGAATCTGGACTATCAAACCGTCTCGATTGTTGACTCCAGCGAAAAAGCGATCCATGCCGCTGAACTGGAAAAGCCGGATATCATCCTCATGAATCCCCGGATTGAGGGCACGCTGAAAGGCATTGAAACCGCTGGTATCATCCGCTCCCGCTGCAGGATTCCCACGATTTTCCTGACAGCTCCTGCAGATGAAGAATATCTTGCAGAGACCCGGCTGAGTCACCCCTTCGGGTGCCTGACCCGGCCCTTGCGGGAACGGGATTTGAGGGTGACACTGGACATGGCATTATATGTCACAAAAGTGGACAGGGAAAGGGAACAGGCGGAGGAACGCTTCAAGACGTTCTTCCGGGCCATTAGCGATGCCGTTTTTGTTCATCCGTTTAAAAAAGAGGGGTTTGCACCGTTTATCGAGGTCAACGACATTGCCTGCCGCCGATACGGGTATACGAGGGATGAATTTCTCAAATTAACTCCTGAGGATATTACCCGGAAAGAAGATGTCGAGACACACAAGTCCTCCGGTCATCTTAAACTGCTGCATCAGTTGGGGAATTTGATATTCGAAACCACCCATCAAAAGAAGTCGGGTGAGAGCTTTCCGGTTGAAATCAACGCGAACATTGTGGAGAGGAACGGACAACTCCTGATTATCGCAGTTGTGCGTGATATTTCTGAACGCAGACGGGCCGAAGAGCGGCTGCGGCACAGCGATCAAAAATACAGGGATATCGCAAATCTCCTGCCCCAGGTTGTTTTTGAGACAGACGAAAACGGGCAGATGACGTTTGCCAATCGCTTTGCGTTTGATCTTTTCCAGTACACCCAATCCGATTTTGAAAATGGAATCAATGCTCTGCAACTGGTTGTCCCTGAGGAACAGGAAAAAGCCCTGTTGAATATCGCGCGGGTTCATGCTGGAGAAACCATGGGGGGTATTGAATATACCCTGCAGAAAAAGGATGGCACCCGGTTTCCTGTTATTCTGCATTCAACGCGAATTATCCGCGACGGCAAGCTTGCCGGCATGCGGGGCATTGTCATTGACATCACCTCCCGTAAGCTGGCTGAAAGAGAACTTCAAACCAGTATCAAGAAATATCGTCAGATTTTTGAAAATGCACTGACACCCTATTATGAAGCCACTGTTGACGGGATACTGCTGGATATCAGTCCATCGGTTGAAAAGTACATAAAATACAAAAGGGAAGAGCTTATCGGGATACGCATCCTGGATCTGTACGCGAATCCTGATCAACGGGACATCTTCATGCAGAAACTTGCTGCAGAAGGGGAGATTTATGATCAGGAACTCGACCTGCTGGACAGGGATGGAACCATCATCAACACCATGTTCTGTGCCAAATTAATCCCCGGCGAAAACAAGATTGTGGGCTCGATGCTGGATATGACCGAAAGGAAGAAAGCTGCACAGGCACTTCATGATTCTCAGCATCGATTGGCAATGCATATTCAACTGACGCCCATGGGGGTCATCGAATTCGACAACGCGTTTATCATAAAAGCCTGGAATCCGGCCGCTGAGAAGATCTTCGGCTATTCCCGGGAAGAAGCGCTTGGAAGAGATACGTTTGATATTATTGTTCCTGATTACGAAACTGATAGGGTTAAAAAGGTGCATCAATGGGAAAACCCCGAAGTATCGGAACATGTCAATGACAATAAGACCAAAGACGGACGAACGATTACCTGCCGGTGGTTTAATACCCCCATGCTGGATCTGGATGGACGGGTTGTCGGACTGACAGCTGTTTGTGAGGATATTACAGATCAGATAAAAGCGGAGCAGGCGCTGGAAAAAAGGATCTTAGCGTTAACACAGCCAGTTGAGGACACCAGTAATATTCTTTTTGAGGATCTGTTTAATCCAGCCGATATCCAGCAGCTGCAGGATGATTTTGCCAGGGCCACAGGTGTGTCCTCAATTATCACCCAACCAGACGGGACCCCCATCACCGCGCCCAGCAATTTCTCCAGATTGTGCAATGACATTATTCGCAGGACAGAGTCGGGGCGGATCAATTGTTTTGAAGCCAATGCCCTTCTGGCAAAACAGGATACGGATGGGCCAGTCAATGGGCTTTGCCCGAATTGTGGGCTGATGTGTACCGGGACGAAAATTTCCATGGCGGGGAAACATATCGCCAGCTGGCTGATCGGTCAGGTCCGGGACGAAACCCGGAATGCGGAACAGATCCGTGCATACGCCCGCGAACTTGGGGTGGACCAGGATGAGGCGGAGGTTGCATTCTACGAAGTGCCGGCGATGTCGCAGGTTCAATTTGCAAAGGTGACCCGGGCACTTTTCACCCTTGCCAGTCAAATAGCGACCATCGCTTTCCAGAACATGCAGCAGGCCCGATTTATAACCGATCGGAAAGTGGCCGAGGCAGCCCTGAAAGACAGCGAGGAGAAATACCGCAATGTGGTCCAGAATGCGGTTGAAGCTATCTGTGTGATACAGGCGGGCATGTTTAAATACGTGAATCCTCAGGCGATCAAGCTTTATGGCTATACCGCAGAAGAGTTGGAACAACTGCCAGTAGCGGACACGATCCATCCGGAAGATAAAGATCTGGTTGCGATGCGGCGTCAGCAAAGAGAGAGGGGCGAATATGCACCGAGAATCTATTCCCACCGGATTGTCACCAGGGATGGGCGTATTCGCTGGGTTGATAACAAAGCGGTTACCTTTACCTGGGAAAACCGTCCTGCCCTGCTGCTTTTTCTGACAGATATCACCGAGCGCAAGCGGTCCAGAGAACTGATGATCCAGACGGAAAAAATGATGTCTGTGGGTGGTCTGGCAGCCGGCATGGCCCATGAACTCAACAACCCGCTTGGCGGCATCCTGCAGGGGGCACAGAACGTTCTGCGCCGTTTATCCCCGGATCTGAAAGCAAACCTCGAACCTGCAAAAAAGGCCGGGATTGATCTTCAACAATTGCAGCTGTATCTGGCTGAAAGAGGAATTGTTTCTTCCTTGCATGGCATACAGGAATCCGGTAAAAAAGCATCCCAAATCATTTCAAATATGATGCAGTTTGCCCGCAAAAGCGAAACAAGGATGGCCCTAACCGATTTATCGACATTGGTGGAAAATGTCCTGGAACTGGCTGGAAAGGACTACAATTTCAAACATCAGGTTGATTTCAGGAACATTGCCATTCAGAAGGAGTTCAGTCCCGATCTGCCGCTGATTCCCTGTTCCGAAACCGAAATAGAGCAGGTGCTGCTCAATCTTCTCAACAACGCGACCTGGGCGATGGTCAGGGCGGATAACAGCAGATTACCTCAAATTACATTGCGGATTGCGCTTGAAAACGATATGGCCCGTATTGAGGTTGAAGATACAGGTCCAGGCATGAATGAGGAGACCCGCAGGCAGGTTTTTCAACCCTTTTTCACGACAAAACCGGTCGGTGAAGGAACCGGTCTGGGTCTTTCCGTTTCATACATGATAATCACCAATAACCATAAGGGAACCATTGAAGTCGAATCGGAATTGGGAAAAGGCACCCGATTCATCATCCGTCTGCCACTCGTGGCCGACCGCTGACAACAGAACCTCCGGAGACGCGAACCCTGGCATCCGGCAATCGGCCGAAGGAAGCCTGACGGAATGGAAATCTAGCAGAACCGGTCGGTATAAAGAGAGGGGATCTACTTCCCGAATACGAGGTATCCGCCCACATGTCCGAGGGTTGCCAGCATGAACAGACCGGCACCCATGAGGATGAAATAGGCTATTGCTGCCAGAATGGCAAGCAGGCTGTCGAAGCTGATGATCCCCGCGTTAAAAACCACCAGATGCAAAGCGACAGTACCCACGCCCACGATCAGAAAAATACCGGAAAGCAGGATTTTCAACGTAATCACTCTGTAGGAACGTCCCCCGTACCGGGATTTCCAATCCAATACCCCGGTGAGAAAAGTCAGTGCCGATGATACCACGGCGATACTCAACATGATCAGTGTAACATTGCCGACAATGGGAGAGATATTGGCGAAAAAGGGACTGTTGGCCGCATTCAGTCCGGCAAAACTGCCGTAAAGGGACAACAGCAGCAGAAAGCCGGCACCCAGCAGCGCAAAGGGAAACAGACCGATGGGCAGATGGGTCGCCATAGGGTGGAGTCTTGTTTTCGGTTGAGCACGGTTGATCTCGACATCGTTGACCACGGGGACGAAATGGCCGTATGTTTCATAGAGTTCGATCACAACACTGCATAATGGACAAACGAGACATCCGTTTTCGTCGGTATCGTGCTGGGAAAGTTCCAGGTGGCAGACAGGGCAGTAAAAGGTCTTTCCGTAAAGGGGCTTTTTGAAGAGGTTTACGAATCGGTCCACCAGTTTCATGATATCACTAAGCATAATATTATCCTTTATCTTCAGCTGGTTAATGAACTTCCCGGGTGCGCATCAGTTTTCCGACGATAATCATCTTCTGGATTTCGGAAGCCCCTTCGTAAATCTGGTATATTTTGGCATCCCGCATCAGTTTTTCAGCCGGCATCTCATTGGTGTATCCATAGCCACCAAGGATCTGGCAGCAATCAACAGTGGCCCACATGGCCACTTCAGCCGCGTACCATTTGGCCTGGGCGGCCTGCCGGGCGTTGTCCTGTTTCTGATCAAACAGGTCGGCTGACAAGTAGGTCATATAGCGGGCCGCATCCAGCTTGGTCATCATTTCCGCCAGTTTGAACGAGATCCCCTGGTATGAAATCAGTTTTTTGTCAAACGTGCGACGTGCCTTGGCGTAGGTCAGGGCGATGTTCAATGCCGCCTTGGTAATCCCGTTGGATCCGGAGGCAATGCCGGGTCGGGTGTGATCAAAGGTTTTCATGGCGATTTTGAAACCGTCTCCTTCTTCTCCCAAACGATACTCCTGGGGAACCTTGACATCCTCAAAGGTCACACGGATGGTATTGGAGGCATGCTGACCCAGGTTATGCTCCTTCATCCCCCGAATGATACCCTCCGTATCGGCGGGGACAATAAAACCGGTAGCTCTGTCCTCTACCCGGGCCAGCACAAAATACCAGCTGGCCACGGATCCGCAGGTAATCCACCATTTGACACCGTTGATGACATAGTCGTTCCCCACTTTCTGTGCGGTCGTTTTGATCCGGGAAACATCAGACCCCGCTTCCGGTTCAGTCACACAATAAGCGGAAAACATGAGTTCCTGGGTCATGGGCTCAAGGAATTTTTTCTTCTGAAAATCGTTGCCGGCAAAGATCACCGGATACTGGGAAAGTCCGTTGGAACCCAGAGCTGTTCCAATCCCGGAGCACCCCGTGCAGATCTCCTCCATAATCAGGCAGTGATCCAGGACACACGTTTCTTCGCCGCCGTATTCCTTGGGGATGTGCGGGTTCATGAAATTCAGGTTGAAGGCCTCCTGACAGATATCCCTGGGAAATTCCCCGGAGCGATCATATTTTACAGCATTTGGGGACACCCACTCTTTGGTGAATGCACGGGCTTTGTCGACATTTTCCTGTTGTTTCTTGGTTAAGCTGAATTCCATGTTATCTCTCCGTTAACAAATCCATATATTTAGGCGCTTCTTTTTTCAGTTCACCGGCGGTTACGAGAATATCAATCGGATCTTTCCGAAACAGGTCCGGCTCGTAAGATGTTTTTTCCAGTGATTGGCGGCCCATCGTGATTCTTAAACCGTATTTACACAACAAAAATGAAACAATATTGTTTCCAACAACAATCAATATCCCCGTCAGTGATAACACCGGTTCCTGAAGACCACCGGCATTGAGCATGATCAGTTCGGCGGCCAGCATCATGATAAAGAGTACCGAAAGTGTGAGCTTGATCTTATGCGTGGGATGCCATTTTATATAGACGTGACCCCTTTCAAAAACCCCTGACAGACATGCCGGCAATGCTGTTAAAAACATGAGGATGACTGAAAACACCACCAGAAAGCGCCAGGTTGGACCGTCAAAGGATAAAAAGGTCACCTCCTGTTTCAAAAACAGGTAGGCTATTGCTGCCAGAGGGGCCAGAGCGGCAATAGAGTGGACCATCATCGAGTGTAAATGGATTTTCTGTCTGTTCATTGTTCTTCCTTTCTATGTTTATCAGGCTGTGCCTGAAACCTGAATGCAAGGGCGTTGCTAAAAGAGAATGTGTTGATGTCCCGGTTGACCTTCAGATGACTGCGGAAATTCCGGTTGTTGGCAGAGGATAATCGGTGGATAATTCCGTTATTTCGTTGGGATTCGTTTTGCTGAAACCAATTGGTGTTCGTTATTTTGTTTTCCTGCTTTTATACCTGCAGGCAGGGCTTCCCGTAAAGAGGAAATTGACGGGGAGGGGGTTGCCGGTTTAAATAACAATGATTTAAACGGAAATTTCGGCTGCTTGATTTTCCTCCCCGCAGGACGATCCAGGGACATGGAACAAATGGTGGCAGCGGAAACTCGTTTTTCCCGGAATGGATCCTTCTCAAACCATCATGCCCCGCGTTGCGGCATAACGAAGCATGAGGATGATATCACAGTGTTGACTCGCGACTGATATGAACCCCTTTCAGTTGGGAGACTTATTTCAAGATGATCTAGGACTTGCTTTGCTCTTCGAAGCTGCAAGTTTCGCTTCTCACCCCAAAACTCGCTTTACTCAAACAGTTGGGGTCGCGGACGCTTCGCTTCGTCAAGATCATCTAAGAAACTGCTCCAAGCAATTGAAACAGCTCTATGACAGTCACTCAGCTCAGCTTGTTTTCCTCCGTGATCTTCGTGTTTCTGTGGTGAGTGTTTTTTATACAAAAAAGTGTCCTGGTTTCTGATCGTTTTCCAGGGAATCCGGTTGAAAACCGGCTGCTGAACCTATTCAGCTATCGACAAATAACGATGGAGGGTGTTAACTTCTAACCGGAAACGGTTGAAACCGTTTTTGAATTATTGTGAAGGCACACAACTGGTAGAAAGGAGGTGCAATGATATCTCCCAATGGGAAGTGCTGCTGAAGGGCCATTTATTATGACCTGCCATGCCCGGACGAAAGTAACAGAGGATAACAAAACAACCGACAGAGCCCCGTCGGATGGCGATTGTGCTGTATTCAGAACGCTTATAGGGCAGTCACACGCAATGCCGTTAACTTGAGGGCACCTTGATTAACTGGAACTCAGCAAGCATCATCGGGTTGGTGTTTCAAGAACCTTGGAAGCCAGGGATGGATTCCCGGAGCTCCAGGTAAGAATTGATGCATTTCTTGAAAATCGTCGCTGCTGGTGCGGAACCATTCGTTTAAGTGACCAACATTGCAGTAACACTGCGGAGGTAAAAATATGGATGACCTTTTATACCGGCAAGCCAGACGGCTTGTTTGTGAAACGCTGGAAGTCAGTGAGGAGGTGTTGCAGGATTCAACCCTGTTCGTTGATGATCTGGGAATCGATTCCATTCTGATTATCGAGTTGAAGACCCGGTTTGAGGAACAGTATGGGATTACGATCGATAAAGAGATATTGAAGGATCTCAACTGCCTCACCGATATCCTGGAATACCTGGATTCCAGGAACATCCAGGCGGTTGCACCGGTTAAACAATGAGAATTTCGAAAAGAATATCCCTGCAATCGCAGTTTCGCATCGAACAGGCCCTGTTTAAAGGACTTTACGGTTGTTGCCGGTTGATTCCAGCCAACTGGGTGCTTGCCATTGGTGTCCACATCGGAACCCTGGCCTGGAAACTCAAGGCCAGGAAAAACACGGTGTTGAAAAACCTGGCGCTGGCTTTCAGGGAGCGATTTTCCGAATCCGAAAGGGAAGCCATCGCCCTGAAATGCTACCAGCATTTTGGACGTGAAATGATGCGGGTACTGATCCTGGATCAGGAAGCCCGCCGGCCCATGGAGAGTTGGATCGATATCGAAGGACTGGAATTGCTCAGGAATCGTGGGCAACAAGGGGGGATCCTTGTCGGAGGACATATCGGCTGTTGGGAAATTGCCAATTTTGTACTGCCGAAACTGGGGGAGCGGGTGACGGTTTTCACCGGAGCCCATGCCAATAAACGAGCGGACCGGTGGTTAAACGAGATCCGGTCCAGGGCTGGGACCATCACGGCGGGTGCCGCTGATGACAGGACCGAATTGTTCGAGACCGCTAAAAAGGAGCTGGTTGCCATTGTCGGGGACCAATCCCCACCCAAAGCCCCGGTGATGATCCATTTTTTCGGACGACCCACCGATGCTGCCCAGGGGCCGGCTCTGCTTGCCCTGCTCAACAAAGTCGATTTTTTCTATTTTTCCTGTCTGAAAACCGGGGATCGTGTGAAAGTCCGTATTCAGAAAGTGATATTTGAGCCCGGGGAAACACGCCGGGAGAATATCAAAAGGCTGACGCAGGCCTATTTTTCCATTTTGGAAGCTGATATAAACGCCTATCCGGAGCAGTACCTCTGGATGCACAAACGATGGAAGAATTCTCCGGATGTGGATTATAGAGAGGTTGATGCGCTATTTTGAGGGTGTCGCAACGATGCCCCCATAGGGCCATCGAATGTGATCGGTCGCTGCTGGATAAACCTCAAAGGATTCAAATCCCGCCCGTTTCAGGGAGCGTTCCCACTCACCCAGGGTCAGGTAGCCGATGTGTTCCCGAAAACCGGGCTCCAGTCTGGCTTTGTGATAGCTCTGAAACGTAGATTGCAGGTACTCGAACAGAAAGAAGTGCCTGGGGTCGGTCCTGAAAGCCATGGTAAAAACCAGCAACCCGTCGGGTTTCAAAATTCTGTTGAAGAGTCTGAGGGTCTTTTCCAGATCGATCACATCATAGAGCACATGTTCGAGAATAATCAGGTCGATGGAATCACTCCGGGTGAATGGGTCGCTATTGAGACGGAGTTCATCCAGGTTTGCCGTCTTGAAGACAAATCGATCAAACATAACCCCCGGGAGTTTGTCCCGGAGAGCTTCCCGGCCGATTTTGATCAGGCTTAAACTGATATCGGTGAAGTAGTATGTCTCGATCCGATCCAGGACAGACAAAAAACCGGGATCCGACAGGCCATCCCTCAAGATTGATCCGATCCCGGCTCCCCCTTCAAAGACAGTGATGGCTGGATGGTCTGCGGCTTTCTGGCGCAACACCCTCAGAACCAGCTGGTGGCAGGGTTGCTTGACGCTGGCGTTCAGCATCAGGTCTTCCCAGAGTGCCATGGCCTGCCTGAAGTTTTCATTGGCCAGGGTCAGCAGGGCATCTTCCCCTTTGAACAGGACCTGATCCGCCACATCCCGGATGTTTTTCAGAATACCAAAAAAATTCCGTTTGTCCGGGTTCTGATCGAGGAAGCGATTCAGTTTCCGATCCCCCGGATCTTCGTCCGCGATGGGTTGTGCCAGGAATAATGTACCGTTATCTGTCACCACCAGGTTTCCCCTGTCCAGAAAATAGGCGATGATTTTTCTGGTAAAATGGCAGGCAGTCGGAGATGGATGAGCATCCGGATCAATGATTTCAGCGTAGGTTTTGCTATTCATGAAACTGGTTTTGATAAAATGCCGGCTGAATATCTGGTTGACAAAAATGGAAACCCATTGACGATAGGTGTCAATTTCATGGGTAAATGCGTCATTGTATATATCACTGAGATCGATTCCAGTCACATCTCCAGCCATGGGGCCAACCTGATTTACCTGCTGCGTTTTTAAAAATAGGGCGACCAAACACCGTTTTCCGGTGGTAAAATATTGATTTCGCGAACAGTGTACTAAAATCGAATTGTAAAAACCACCCTTTTCCTCAGTGGGGGCACCAAAAAACATGTGGGGGTTGTGATCATAACCGCTTCAAGAGGTTATTTATTCAGAAAAACGCATAAATCCATCCTTGGAGCTCCTGGAATCCGCCCCTGGCTTCCAAGGTTTTCTGAACAAACAACCTCTTTCCGCTTACAGGTACCTACACATATTTGGTGTACCCCCTCAGTGTCAACAAACCGCCTGTATCCGGCAGAAACCTCGGCACCTGCCAGACGCGTATGAGAATGGTTCCGAAACGGTTTCATACCAGCCGCTGTTCTGCCGGCAATACGCCTGCAGTCCGTTGATTCCTGTCCGGCGTGACAGGGGGATGGGACGCAGTATCCGGCACCGGCCTGGAAACCTGGTTGACATCCGGCAGGGTCCCTGTTTTCCCTGCAGAACCTGTGTCATATCCAGCACAACCCGGGATGGGAGATGGTGGGGATGGCATGCGGGATTAATGGGAATCCGGGGATGATTGTGATGGTGTCCGACTGGTTTTCATTCACTCTGGCGCCGGGACAACTGTTCCCGGGCCTTCATTACGGGGATTGTTGATCTGCTTTGAAATGGGAAAGGCTGTCATTTTTTCAGCCTGGAAAGGCGTCAACAGTCTGGTGAGGGTTTTGTCATCCTGGAATTCAGGATCGAGCCAGGCTTCATAATCGGATGGGCTCAGGATCACCGGCATCCGGTGATGGATGGGATTGACAACCGTGTTGGCATCGGTGGTGATGATGGTGCAGGAGAAGAGGGTTTCGCTGTCTGAGCCCCACTGTTCCCAGAGTCCGGCAAATGCAAACGGGCGTGCCGACGTCATGCGGATACAGTAAGGGGTTTTTGTCGCACCCTCTTTTTTCCATTCGTAAAAACCGTCTGCCGGAATCAGACAGCGGCGGTTTCGAAACGCATTACGAAAGGAGGGTTTTTCAGCCACCGTCTCGCCCCGGGCATTGATCAGTTGATACCCGATTTTCACATCCTTTGCCCAGGGCGGGATCAGGCCCCAGCGAAACCAGCCGGCCTTCCCGGGCATGGTGTTGGGGAAGGTCAGGATATCCTGTGAAGGGGCAATATTGTACCGGGGGGTGTATCCGGATCCAAAATCGATCCAGGGAAACGCTGCCTGCAGTTCGGAAAGTTCCATGGTTAAAGCAAAACGGCCGCACATTTTGACCTCCTGGTGGTTTGCTTAATCTTAAGGGCACCTTGATTAGTTAAAATTATCGCGCTTACTGCACACCAAAGGGTTGATCTTTGCTGGGTTCCCGTTACGCAAGGTACCCTTAATCCTAATCTTAATCCTAATCTTAATCCTAACCTTAATCTTAATCCTAATCCTAATCCTAATCCCATTAATCCTGTTTCAATGGCTGTCAAAATTCCCGAAACCCGGTCAAGCCGGTATTGCAGGTGACACAGGGTGACAGCGTTGAGATGACACAGGGTATAAACAATCCCATTGATGTTTGCGGTTCGTTCATTGATAACCCATACAGTTGGATACTATTTCAAAAACCAAACCCCAGGAGCCCCTGTTTAAAGATATAAACACCAAAGATGATCAGGATTGACCCACTGACATAGCGAATGAGTCGCTGATGTATCATCAATCCCGCTATCCGTTGCCTGAAAATCTGGGATCCATATCCGGCAATCAGTATCGGGATGGAAAATCCCAGAGAATAAAAAACCAGTAGACTGGTTCCCTGGGCGACTTTACCATCGCTTGCCACCAAAGCGAGAACGCCCGAAAGGATCGGACCGATGCAGGGAATCCAGATAACACCGAGTGTGACGCCCAGAAACAAGCCTGACCAGGGGCCGCTGGACCGGCTTTGCAGGCGGTTGAAGATCGTAATGTGTTTGAACAGGTTGATGTTAAAAAACATCAATAACCCAAACAGCATAATGATAACACCGGCAGCTCTCTCTATGAACAGCATTTTTCCAGTGATCAGAGACCCGAAACTGGCGGAAACCACTCCCATGAGGACAAAGGAAAAAGAGAGACCCAGGACGATGAGCAAGGGCCTGTAACGGTGCTCTTCCACGGTGCCCGTCACGATAATAGGGATTACCGGTAAAACGCAGGGAGAAGCGACGCTGGTGATCCCCGCCAGCATGGTCAGGAGTATATTTGTCAGGCTGATATCCATTATTGTTTTCCCAGTTGCTGAATGGCCGGTAAGAGACTCTCCCCGGGATGAATCCCGGGGGAGAAGCGGTGTACCACATTTCCGTCTGCACCCAGCAGTACCAGTGACGGCAGTTGTCTGATGCCAAACTGATAGAAATAGGCGCGATGGTCAGAAATCTGTGTACTGAGGGCTTGAATCCGAACATACTTTTCGATTTCAGTGATATTTTCCTGCAGGATCTGGGCTTGCATTTGACACGGGCGGCCATTCGGATTCAGAAAAAAGAGCAATATGCCTTTTTTGGTCACATCGGCTTTGCCAGTTGTCGCTGATTCAGCTGCCGTTCGGATTTCCGGCATTGACGCTGTTTCAAATCCTTCCTCTGCGGAAGCGCGTGTTGCGCTGAAACCAATGACTGTCACCAATAGCAGTATTATGAGATGGGACAACCTGTTGTGTTTAGATGATCGGTTTTTATTCATACCTATTTATAAGGATTCTAATGTTGGCCCACCCCGACATGTTAATATGAAAAATCGCAAACAGGGTTCCGGCTGCGAATCTTTAGACGCAGGGTAGCGGGATACGAGTCCCCCTGATTTTAAATTCTCAGAGGTCCACTATGCATGGGATCATTATTTCACGCATCAGGCGATCCGGGCAATCAGAATGTGCACAGGATCAGCTGCATCAGGACTGGAATCGCTTTGATTACAGATAATTCCGAATCCGGGTGGTTTCGCTCTGGTTGAGACGATCGTAGGTTTCCTTCTGTTCCAGGGGGATCACCGCCGCCCTTTTCAACTCAGGGGAGAAGACATGGGAGACCAGCACCGAAACGGCGCCATCCTGTCTCTGCAGTTTTCCGGTCACACAGAGAAACCGCTGCTCTTCGATCACCCGGTCATAGCGAACATAAACGTGAGGGCGGATCACCACCTGGATGGTCCCGTATTCGTCCTCAAGGGTAATGAAGAGCATCTTTTTTGCGGTGCCGGGGGACTGCCGGACCAGCACCATGCCGAACACACAGATCGTGCGATTGGCCTGGATCTTCGAGATACCGGCAGAGGTGACGACCTGTTCGGCCGGAACCGGGTAGACCCAGGCCTGTTCCTTGATCAGGCGGCTGAAGTGTCGCCCGAGGGAGGTGCCGGTCGCCCGGTAATCGGCTTCCACCGTCTCCATCTCCGTCTCTTCCTCAAACCATACCCGCTCCTCTTTCTCTATTTCTTCCGGGGTGAGGGTAAACTGAAAATTCTCCCCTTTCAGGTAGTGCCGGTACCGGGGAGATTCGGCCAGCCAGATGGCCGATTTTCTGTCCAGACCGAAAACCTGCAGGGCATTGGCCGCTGCCAGTGCCGTCAGATCGGTGCGGGTGAGGCTGCACCCGGCCAGAAACGTCTCCAGGTCCGGCCATCCACCCACCGCAGACCGTTTTGCCACGGAGGCCCGGGCTGCGCTCTGGCTGAGGCCGGTGACCATGTTCAGACCCAGCCGGATGCCGAACCGGGGGGCGCTGCTGTCCGACGGCACCCCTTCCAGGGTGGCGTCCCAGTCGGAACGGTTCACACAGACCGGCAGAATCGGTACGCCGCTGCGGCGGGCTGTTTTGACCAGGGTGTCCGGCTGATAGAACCCCATAGGCTGGGAATTGAGCAGGGCGGCAAAAAAGGGGGCCGGGTAGTGACATTTCAGGTAACAGGAGGCATAGGCCAGCAGGGCAAAAGAGGCGGCATGGGATTCGGGAAACCCGTAGCTGGAAAACCCCTGTATCTGCTTGATCACCTCCTGGATAAACGCCGGGCTGATACCGTTTTCCACCATGCCCTGGGTCAGTTTGACCACCCAGCGACCGATGTTGCCCTTGGCGCTGAAGGAGCCGATATTCTTCCGGATCTCGTTGGCCTCTCCCGGTGTAAAGTTGCCGATGGCGATGGCGACCCGCATCAGCTGTTCCTGGAAGATGATGGTACCGTAGGTTCTTTTCAGGATCGGTTCCAGCCGTTTGTCGGCATACACCACCGGTTCCAGGCCGTTCCTGCGCCGCAGGTAGGGATGCTTGACACCGGCCAGGATGGGACCGGGGCGGATGATGGCCACCTGCACCACCAGGTCGTAAAAGTTCAGCGGTTTGAGTACCGGCAGACTGGCCTGCTGGGCCGTGGATTCGATCTGAAAGACACCGATGGTATCCGCCCGCTGGATCATGCGGTAGGTCTCCCGGTCTTCCGGGGGGATCGTGGCCAGGCTCAGCACCTTTCCGTAGTGGGCCTGCAGCAGTTCGAAACATTTGCGGATCGCAGTCAGCATCCCCAGTGCCAGGATATCGATCTTGAAAAACCCCAGGGCTTCCACATCCTCCTTCGACCACTGGATCACCGTGCGCCCCTCCATGGTGGCCGGTTCCCGGGGAACCAGCCAGTCGAGGTCCTTGTCTGCCAGCATGAAACCGCCGGAATGGATGCCCAGAAACCGGGGGAAGGAGAGGATTCTTTCCGAGAGGGTGATCCACCAGTTCCAGGTATGGGCCGGAAGCGCCGGTACCCTGTCGTCTCCTTCCGTCTGCTGCCGGATCCCTGCCATGACCTCGTCGGTTGTCTGGGTGCGGGCCGTGAGCGTCCCCAGGGCTTTGGAGACCCTGTCGATCAGGACTTCGGGAACTCCCAGGGCCTTGCCGGTGAAACGGATGGCGCCCCGTGACTTGAAGGTGATGACATTGCAGACCATGGCCGCCCGGCTGCGGCCGTAACGGTCGTATATATAGCGGATCACCTCCTCCCGTCGTCCGTTTTCGAAATCCACGTCGATATCGGGCGGATCGCCCCGCTCCACCGAGATGAAGCGCTCGAACAGCAGGTCGAACCGGTCCGGGTCGACCGCGGTGATGCCCAGCACATAGCAGATGGCGCTGTTGGCGGCACTGCCCCTTCCCTGGCAGAGAATCTTACGGGAGCGGGCCCAGGTGACGATGTCCCAGACAGTCAGAAAGTAGTCGGCGAAGGTCAGTTTTTCCACCAGATCCAGCTCGTGGTTCAGGAGCCGCTCAATCTTCTCCGGCAGGGGGGTTCCAAACCGCTGCCCCGCCATTTTCCAGACGAGATGGGCCAGGTAGCTCTGGGCCGTATACCCGTCCGGAATCATCTCCTTGGGATAGTGATAGGTCAGTTCGTTCAGGTCGAAATCGAAACTGGCGGCCAGGTCTGCCGAGTTCCGCAGGGCGGTTTCTGCTCCGGGGAGGCTGCCGTAGATCTTCTGCAGGGATACCAGGGAGTGCAGGCAGCGCCGGCTATTGACAAAGAGCTGCTCCGGAATCTCGTCCAGGGTCCGGTTGTGGCGGATGGCGTGGAGCAGGTCGCTGATATCCTTCTGGCTCCGGTCGGCAAAAAAGACGTCCTGGCTGAACACCACCGGCGAGTTCAGACTGCGGGCCAGCGCCTGCGTCGGTTCTATCCAGCGGTCCTCCACCTGGTTGAGGTGCCTGCTGACGGCAAAATAGAGCCGGTTGTCAAAATGGGTCTTAATCTTCCCAAACCGTTCCCGAAGCTGCTTCAGATCCTGCCCCGCCTGTCTGCGGATCAACCCCCGCATGGGTTGAATCGCGACCAGATCCGCCACCGGGGCAGCGAGCAGATATGCCAGGGGAAGATTGGCCCCGTTTTTACCGTTACGGTGGCTGTGGGAAAGGAGCTGGCAGAGGTTGAAGTATCCCCGGTGGGTCCGGGCGTAGAGGACCAGTGTGTCCTGGAAGTAGACCGGCAGATCGTGATCCCCTGCCAGGTGGATCTCCGCCCCATAGTGGAGTTTCAGGTCCATGGCTCTGTTTTCCCGCCGCATCTCCCGGCGATCGCCATAGGCCCTGGCAATTCCATAAACGCCGTCATAATCGGCGATGCCCAGGCTCCGGTATCCCAGCCGGTCCGCCCGGTTCACCAGCTCCCGGGGATGGGAGGCCCCGGTCAGGAACGAAAAATTGGTGTGGCAGATCCATTCGTGCCAGTGATTAACCAAAGATGCCATGCTGATACCAGTTTCCCGCCGAGTCCTGAAAAATCCAGGTGGCGTTGCCGTCTGGATCGATATGCTTGAAATAGTTGCGTTCGATGGCGGCGGGCTCCCCTTTCTGCCACCATTTGTCCAGGGTACTTTCCAGAAAACAGCCCCGGGTCTTCCGCTCAACCCCTGCCAGGAGCAGCGGCTGACTGCGGATATACAGGGGCCGCTCTTCCGCCACCGCATCCAGGGAGCGCTGCATGTCCGCAGACGGGTTTTCCGTTTCCCTCCAGGCCAGTTCCCGGCTGTTGTATGAGTCCTCGGGCAGCCAGTCCCTGCGGGTTGAAAAGCGGTTCAGGGCAACCGGCAGCTCATTTTCCAGACGCAGCAGGATATCCAGATCCCCCTCTTTCTCGGCGATGCCCCCGAAAATATCGAAAAAGACATTGGGCACCACCAAGGTCTCTGAAAGAACCAGTTCCCAGTTGGACAGGGGCGGCACAGCGGCCGTTTCGTCACTCCCGGATGACGGTGGAAATTTCTCCCGGGCGGCAGCCTCAAACGCGTAGTTCGCCTGCAACAGGGTGGTGCGGTGGTTTCCGGACTCTCCCAGCAGATCGTGGGGATTTCTGAAACGAATGGGAACATGCAGGCGGCTCAGGTCCTCGAAGGTCACAAACCAGTCGATACGGCTGACCCGCTCTCCGCTTTTGTCCAGGCAGAGACACAGTTTGTCCAGGTCTTCATTCAACTGGGGTGCCACCTGTTCCCAGCGTTCCAGGGCGTACTCCAGGCAGCGCCGGATCAGCGGGGACTCCCGGAAACGGAAGCCCCGCCAGGGAAATCCGGTCCGGTACAGAAACAGGGCTGCATGCTCACTGCCACCATCCACCAGGGCGGTTTCCGGGGATCCGCCGGAATGCCTGTCGAAAGTCCAACGCCAGATCAGACCCAGTTCCGGTCCAAACCGTTTTTTGACCCCGGTCTCGTTGAGGATATGCATCTCTACGGGACGACGGAAACCCAGGCGGGTCATCCCCAGCTTCAACCGATGACACTGCTTGCGGAATTTGGCCGGCTTGAAACCCCGGGTCTTTGCGGCCAGAAAGTGGTCGCTGATGACGGACATTCCCCGCCACCAGCATTCCCAGCTTATGGACTGCAGCAGCGTCTGTCCGAACCGGCTCTGCTGGGGGACCAGTCCCCGGATGTTCTTTGACTGCATACCATACAGCATCAGCACCGCCAGCCAGGGATTGACCGCACAACTGGCACGATAGGCGGGTGAGATGGGGGTGACCTTTTCCCGGTCCGAAACCGCCGGCATATCAAAAACCTGGTCCAGGGCGGTCCGCCAGAGACGAATGACCGAGGAATCCGCTGTCTGTGCCCGGGTCTGCCAGTAATGGAAAAAGGGGGAGATGTCCATTATCCAGATGTCTCCGGACCAGCGCATCACCTGGGTGGTCAGAAACTGAAGATTTTCCCGCTCCTCGGTTTCGGTCTCCAGCGCCATGTAAACCCGGGACGGGCTGAGACTGGCTTGCCCGGTCATTTCGATTCTCCTGTATCAATGACCAGCCAGCTTGCCGGTAAACCACTGCAGAAAATGCGCTTGTCTGTATAACGGGTCATTCATCCTTCCACAAAATGTCTCAACCAAAAAAAACAACCATCCAGCTAAATAGTAAACATATGTTCTCCTTTTTGGCAATAAAAAAGCACTCCTGAAAATTCTGAGTCAATGCCGTTAACTGAGGTATCCGCTGCTTATTAAGCGCTAACGGTTCCGGTTTTCAAGAACCTTGGAGGCCAGGGATGGCGCCCCGGAGCTCCAGGAGGGATTAATGCGTTTCTTGAAAATCGGAACTGTTGGTGCGGAACCATTTGCTTCAGTTGATGACAATGATTTGTATCTTTTAAGCAACAACCGGTCATTTTTCGGTTGTTGTTTGAGAATTGAGGCGGGCTGCAGGTCCTCTGGAAAGCTATTCAGCTATTCAGGTTCAGCTATAGAAGCTAAGACCGGTATGTTATTGAACTCATTCTCGACGGCCATCCATGGCCGTCTTCCGAGGGCGGTCGTTAACATCGCCTTCATGGCGATGATTAACCACTCCCAATCCGTTCAATTACATACCGGTCTCAACTTCTGCTTAGATAAAATGCTGAATAATTACAATGAATTCTGAGTAAAAGTCCGGAGGTTTCGGACCGGCGGTCGGCGAGGGGATGCTGCGGCTATTTTTTCATCTTCTTGATGATCTCTTTTTCAATCGCGGTATATGCCTCCTCCGGTGAAATCTTCAGGGTTGCCAGCACCTCCGCAAAGGTTGATTCATCGCCTTTGCAGAGGTAATCAAGGACATTCAGACACTTCAACAGAGAGTGGGTTTCCGTCTTCATTCCGATTCTGTATAATGTCATCAGCCGTGCGACGCTGAAATAGTTGACCGTCCCCTGACCAAGACTGTCTTCATTGTCCTCGGTCTCCTCGTCATCATCATCCGAGTCTGTTAACGCCGCCTTTGCTTCCTCTGCATCCCTGGCATCCAGGTAATCCACCATGACATTGCCAAAGGTGTGCATGGGAAACCCCAGAAACCCACTGGCAGCAATAAAATTTCTCAATGATTTGGTCGACTCCAGACCGAAATCCATATTTGTCATGCCCAGCAGTTTGATGAGCTTTTCAATCTTGCCTTTGGGAATGCCGGCTCGACCCAGCTCAAACCTTGAGACCACCTGGCTGGCGGTATTTTCCTTGTATCCGAGCTGTACCCCCAGTTCCTTTCTGGACATGCCTTTCTCCAACCGCAGACGCTCGACGATCTTACCCACTTTTTTTCGGAACGCCTCTTTCTGTTTCTTTTCCATCACACCTCTTTTTGTCCAGTGAATGTTTATTTTTGTTTATATTTGTTCCGGATGCCGGCAATCCACCGGATATACTTGCGCCGATTCGCCCATCCCCGCCAACCAGGCATTATGGCCAGCGGCCGGTTTTTCGATATTCAGCTATCCCCGTCAACGGGTTCAACACGCTGCTGCCCGGCGCCATCTCAAGTGGAGATTCCGTTTTCCGGAGAAGAAGGGTAATGTCGATTTTTTGATCGAAGCCGGCAGAGCACTGCCACCCGTGGGTTCCATTGGGATGGGGGGAAATGGTCCTGAATAATCTTCCGGGCATGACCAGATAAAACAAAAATAAAACAAAATATTGTTGACAAAATGTTTATTATTCGTTCATATTAGAATTGTAGAAACGGTTTATCATGTAAAAACTAAACAAAAATTATAACCTGGAGAAATGTATGTCAACAGAAACTCTTGTGGATCAATTTAAAAAAAACAACGCTCTCATGATTGAGAACTGTTGGCAGGCTGCTGAGGGAATTTCGGATGCAACTGAAAAATTTACGGAAAAGTTTTTTGACGCCATTCCCAACCTTCCTGAGGAAAACAAACTCTGGATCAGCGATTGGAAAAAATTCAACAAACAGGGTTTGGCAAGTTTTAAACAAACTTTAAACACAATGACGGATACTTCAGTTGCGGAAAAAACGCCCCGGGGCTATCTACGCGCATCGCTGGATTCCCTTGGAAATCATGTTGATCAGTTATTTGAGCAGGTATCCCAGGTTCGGGAGCAGGGTGAAAAATATCTGGACAAAATCACCGCGCAAATTCCGGAACCGGGGAAACAATGGGCCAAGCAATGGACCCAGGCAACCGGGAACGGAATTGAAGAATTAAAAGCCGTGATCAGCAAGAATATTGAACTGACGAGTCAGTTCGCCGGGGCCGTTGTTGATTCATCGTCAACCCCGGTCAAGCCGGAACCGGCCAAACCGCAGGCAGCAACGAAAACCGCTGCAAAAACCGGAAACAAGTAGATGTACCGTGGAGAGGCAATTCCAGGTGTCTTTGCCGGTCTGAAGAACGGAAAGCACCTGGCCATCTCTTCTGGAAGAAGGGCATAAAGGCAGGGACAGGCAGGTCAGGCGTTGACCTTTTTCAACAGCCAGGCCATGTTTTCACCCAGGATCTTCATGATATTCATGCCTTCCGCATCCTTTTCCACGTCTCCCGGCTCCCGTCCGATGGAGACGTTCCAGTAGCATGAACCGGGGATAAACATCTGCCCGTAGAGAAAGAAATGGTTCAGGGCATCGAAGGTGGTGACGGCGCCAGCCCGCCGGACGGCCACGACTGCTGCCCCGACTTTGTGTTTGAACAGGCCGCCATTGGCGGTCCCGACCAGTCCCGCCCGATCGATCAGGGCCTTCGTTTCGGCGGTCATGTTTGAAAAATAGACCGGGGATCCCAGGATGATGCCGTCTGCCTGCACCATCTTGTCCAGGCACTCATTCAGCACATCGTTATCCACCGAACAGTGTTTATCCAGGTTTTTGAAGCATTTGTAGCACGCGCTGCAGCCCCTGATTTTCTTACCGCCCAATTGCACCAGTTCGGTTTCGATACCCTCCTTTTCCAGCACGTCGAACACTTTATGGATGAGAATCTGTGTGTTTCCCTTTTTCCGGGGACTGCCATTAAATGCAACAACCTTCATAATTACCTCCTGACTGTTTCTGATGAACCACTTTTTCCAAAGACACAGCCATTTTGTTTACAGAGATTGGAACAAGTTGTCAATCGGACCCGGGGGTACGACAACCGCATGGGTTCCGTACAGGGGGCTCATCTCTGCGTCGCTGATGGAGAGCTCGCGGCGGGAGAGTCCCCGAATCACCCGGATCATCAACGTTCCCGAAGGATACCGTTTCCAGCAGTTCATCCGCAGGCTTGCCCAGATATTTCCCTGCCGGTTGGAGAGGAAAAAGTCTCTCAGCAGCATCACCAGTTGACGGTTCTGCCGGGCCTGCCGGCTGACGAAAAAGCACTCTTCCCGGGTGAATTTGCGGGGGGAGTCCAGAATGATCAGTTTGAAGATGGGATTGCTGATGGCCAGTTTCAGATCCCGCAGGGGTCTGTCGGATTGGGCGAAGACAATCCAGGCCGGGGAGACCCCCCTGGCAAACCAGGCCGGTGGAAAGACACGAAAGGTTTCGTGGGAGGATATCCACAGGGTCCACAGGGGTTTTGTCCGGATGCCCCGGGTTGCATTGACCACGAATTTCAGTGCCAGTATCCGCCCCTCTTTCCCGAGGGGCATACCAAATTCGGTAATGCTGCCAAAAGGCAGACCCCCCTCCAAAAATTCATCGACCCGATCCACACAGGAGGCGAGCCTCTCCAACTGAAGACCCGACCCCCCCCTGACCAGGTTTAACCCTGAATGCCGGGCGGATATATCGCTGAGAAGGGTGCGGGTTTTGTCATCCATGGATGTCATGCTTGGTCTGTGTCACGTTTCCGGATAAAAGGGGATCGATAGTCCTGATGGTAAACGTATGTACTCTGTTTTGCAAGCAAAAACCCTCCCCCCTGATCAACCCCTTGACAATTCAGCTGGTTTCTGGAGAATTGGCGAAAAGATGTCCCACAGGACCGGTTCATGAATGACCAGGTAAAATGAAATTTGATGTCTACGGCAGAAGGATTGACGTTTTCAGGCGCAACGCCCGGTGGTGTGTGTTTGAAGCTGGCAGTGACGGTAAAAAGCGTATAGCGGGTGATCTCCGGATTCCGGCGGCTGTCGGGGAGGATGAATTGCTTGATTATCTGGCAGACTTATGTCACGAATGGTCCCGGCAGGGTCATGACCGGGTTGTCAGAGTGAAGTGATCCGCAACCGTGGCTGTAGCCGATGATGCAGACTGGAAGCTGTGTCGGCAACGGTTGCGGATCCGATCTGGCAAGGGTAGGCGGTTATCTTTTACCTTTACTTTGCGGGGGAAACGATACCGTCAACTGTTGCTTACGGGGTTTGACCACGGTTTTCTTGAGCGCTTCTGAGATATTCAGGGAGTAGTCACCAATCCTTTCAAAGTTTTTGATAATCTCCATGAACAGCATCTCCCGCTGGACCTGTCCACTTTCGATGATTCTGTTGACAGAACTCTCTCTCAGGGTATCCCTGGAGTCATCAATTTTGATCTCGTGTTCAATGGCGACCCTCAGATCGGCACCCCGAAGTTCTGCATCCTGCAGATTTTCAATATTGAACAGAATAAACTCAATCACTTCATCGGCAAAATCGCGAATTTCCTGGTTGGCGGTGGGGTGCAGTTCGATCTTATCATTGTACCGTTTCTGTACCAGCAGAATGAGGTCATAACAGCAATCCGCAATACTTTCCAGTTCGTTGACAATCCTCATCAAAGAAATCACCATGGTGGCACTTTTATCGGTCAGTTTTTCGCTGGATATCTTGCCCAGGAAAACGGTCAACTCATTCTTCATGGCATCAGAAATATCCTCTTGTAATTTCAGCGTCTTGACGGAGTCTCCCATGTCGTTCTGGGGGTTGAAAAAGACCTCCAGGAAAGTCTGAAACATATTGTGCCCGATAATCGCCATTTTTATGATTTCCGTTCTGGCTTCATAAATATACATTTCAGGGCTTCTTAAAATAGCGGTGGCGATATAAGGCAGACGGTATATCGCTTTTTCAGCATCCAGCTCCTCCTGGGTTGGTTTGACCAGTTTTTCCACCAGCTTTGCAATGTGGGGGACAAATGCAATCAGTAAAACGATGTTGGTCAGATTAAACAGGGTATGAAAGGCAGACAGGTGAAAGGGGATATTGGCGGCTATGGCCGGGTCTCCGGGAACCAGGTAGTCGATGAATTTTATAAAACCGTGAAAAAAGATCAGCATCCAGATCACACCGATCATATTAAAAACGAAATGGGCCCTTGCTGCCCGTTTTGCCTCGGTATTAGCCCCCAGCGCCGCCAGGTAGGCAGTGATCGTCGTGCCGATGTTTTCTCCCAGGACGATTGAAGCTGCTATCGGAAAGTCTATCCAACCCTGATAGGCCATGGCCACGGTTACGGCCCCTGCCGCACTGGATGACTGAACAATAATCGTGATCAGAATACCGACAATGATAAACAGCACAATGGAGGCATAGCCCATGTTGGTATAGGATGCCAGAAACTCAAGTATTTCCGGATTGCTTTTGATATCGGGGACTGATTTTTTAAGTAATCCCAGTCCCATGAACAGCAGTCCAAACCCAACCAGGAATTCACCCGTGTTCTGCCATTTGCTGATTTTGGAAAAGGTGAAGGGGATACCGATACCGATGACGGGAATCGATATGGCCGAGAGGCTCACTTTGAACCCGAAGATGGAAACGATCCAGATGGTTACGGTTGTGCCAAGGTTGGCGCCCATGATGACACCAATGGACTCGGTCAGTGTCAGCAGACCGGCGTTGACAAAGCTGACGACCATGACGGTGGTTGCGGACGACGACTGAATGACCGTGGTGATGAAAAAACCGGTCAGAACCCCCAGGAAACGGTTTCGGGTTACAAACCGCATGGAGGCCCGCAGCCTGTCGCCCGTCAGGAGCTGGATGGCCTCGCTCATGCGTTTCATACCGTAGAAAAAAATGCCTAAACTGCCAAGGACCTGTAAAACCTGGACTATATAATTCATGGGGTATCCGTCTGTTTTGACTATAGGGCACCTTGATTCATGAAAATTGTCGAGATTACCGCACCAAAGGGTTGATCTTTCAAGAAACGCACGCACGAGTCCATCCATGGAGCTCCTGGAAGCTTTTCATGGCTTCCAGGGTTCTTGAAACATCTACCCGTTGATGCTGACTGAGTTCCAGTTAATCAAGGTGCCCGATATTAGACTGGAGCGTTGGTGTTTTGACCGGAAAACAGGTTTCCTTTCTGATGGTTATTGTCTATTCCACTGTGAAGGAAGCGCTGTAGCCTGGCATCCGTCAGCGAATGAGCGGATTCCATCCGGCGCGTCACGTTTTGTTGAAAATCAAGTTTGAACTGTCACCCGGCTCAGGCAATAAACCGATCCGTGAACTGAATGAGAACGTTTTTCCTGATCGTATTTTAATAACACGTTCCATTTTCTGCTATTGACCGTCAAGTCCTTAAACCGGTTTTTCGCTGGAATAAATGGTTTATCACAGTCAACCCTTTTTGAACTCAGCCATATACGAAAAAGAGATATTTGTGTTTTTTGTTGTCTGCGATTCTCACGGGTTTACCAGTTCAGTTTTTGTCCTTTTTCAATCACGGTTCCGGTTTTACACGCACCTCTCGGCCTGTTGACAGGCCTTGTCTCGTTCCATTTCTGAATGGGTACCGGAAAATGTCTGACGGACGTGGTCGCTGTATCCGGATTGACAGAAAACCGGATAATATTCGTCGATCCGGAAAGGATGCACCAAATATGTGTGGGTACCTGTAAGCGGAAAGAGGTTGTTTGTTCAGAAAACCTTGGAAGCCAGGGATGGATTCCAGGAGCTCCAAGGATGGATGCATGCGGTTTTCTGAATAAATAACCACTTGAAGCGGTTATGATCACAACCCCACATGTTTTTGGTGCACCCTCCGGAAATTTATGTTTGACTTTACAGGTGCAAATTTCTATTATTCTCAACCAGGCTGAAGAAACGAGCGGGTCGCTGGAATGTCCCCTGTCGATTTCTGATGCTTCGTTGTTTCCGGATCTTTTCTCATTTTTTGTTTTGCCCGGCAGGGCATGTAAAATTGTATGAACATCTTCAAACGACGCTGGTCCTGCGACGGCGGCTACTCTACTGTCCTGAAAATAGCAATCCCGCTGATTCTCAGCACTGGCGCCTATTCCGTGCAGCATTTTATCGACCGCATGTTTCTCTCCTGGTATTCAGCGGAGGCTGTTGCCGCAGCGATGCCGGCCAGTATCCTGAGTTTTACCATCCTCTGTTTTTTCATCGGAACAGCATCATTTGTCAGCACCTTTGTGGCGCAGTATTATGGCGCCAGGCAGTATGACTATATCGGGCGGATTGTCTGGCAGGGGATTTACTTTTCCCTGACAACCATGGTGGTGATGCTGCTGGTGATTCCTTTTTCCGACCGGATATTTGCACTGGCCGGGCATCCGCCGGAGGTCCAGGTGCTTGAGAGTCGCTATTTTTTCATTATCTGCCTCGGTGGGTTTTTCCCCGTGGCCTCATCGGCGATCTCCGGTCTGTTCAGTGGTCTGGGACGAACCTGGACGGTCATGTGGGTGAATTTTGCGGCCACCGGGGTCAATATTATTCTCAACTATGGCATGATATTTGGGCATTTTGGTTTTCCGGAGTGGGGTATTCAGGGTGCTGCCATCGCGACAGTCATTTCTTCGGTCATAGCCACACTGCTGTTCCTGGTTCTGATGCTGACACCGGCATATCGAATGCGATATGGTACCTGGCGTGGCCGGTTGTTCAATCAAAACCTGTTCCGGGATCTGCTTCGATTCGGGGTCCCATCCGGGATACAGTTTTTCCTGGATATGCTGGGCTTCACACTCTTTATTCTGCTGGTGGGTCGGATCGGCACCATTGAACTGGCGGCAACAAATATCGCGTTTAATATAAGTATGCTATGCTTTATGCCCATGGTCGGTCTGGGAATCGCCATCTCGGTTCTGGTCGGACAGAATCTGGGTGACAACAACCCCGGAATGGCTGAATTCAGCACCTGGTCCGGGACCCATATCTCTTTCTGCTACATGACCAGTGTTGCTTTTCTGTTTGTCGTTTTTCCCGGTTTTTTTCTGACGCCGTTCGGTTATGATGCCGATCCTGAATCCTTTAAGCCGATCTTTGACTACGGCGTGGTGCTGCTGCGTTTTGTCGCGCTCTATACGCTGTTCGACACGATGAACATCACCTTCTCATCGGCCCTGAAAGGCGCCGGTGACACTCTTTTTGTGATGAAAGTGATTGTCCTGGTTTCCTGGCTGGTGATGGTCATTCCCTGCTATCTGGCCATCGTGATTTTTAACCAACACCTCTTTGTCGCCTGGGGCTTTGCCACTGCCTACGTGGTCTCCCTGGCATTTGTGTTTTTGACCCGGTTCTTGAAAGGCAGCTGGAAGACAATGCGGGTGATTCGGTATTGATGTTCAATTGACAGCGTGCCTGTCCGGGGAAGAAATCCATATAATAGATTGTAATTTAATCAATACCAAAAAAGGCATTTGCCATCCCGCCAGTTGTCCATCTATAATTCCATAGCATTGGATCCAGTTGCGCGTATCAGGTAACCGCAATGTCCTGCAGGCATCCGGAACATGGATACACTCAGAAAGATGGCGTGAATTCGCTGGTTCAGGTTTATCAACTGCCGCCAGCCGCATTTTCTGAATCGCAGCCACCCGGTCAGGGTATTTAAGATTTCCACACCAGACCCGGGAAAACCGCCCCGGGTAAAACCGATGGAAACAGTACAGTTCTCATCAGAAAGGAAAATAGCGTAAAATAATGCGTGAATGGAGGCTAAATGGCAGGAAAATTTGTCAGTGAAAGGAATATCAAGTTTTTGCTCTACGATGTGTTCGATATTGAGTCGTTAACGAACTATCCGTATTTTTCAGACCATAATAAAAACACATTCAACATGGTCCTGAAGGCAGCATCCAAACTTGCCAAGGATAAGCTCTTCCCGGTGTTTGAGGAGATGGACAGATCCCAGCCGGAACTGGTGAACGGGGAGGTCGTGGTTCATCCATCTGTCAGGGATATCCTGCATGAATATGCTGAAGGGGGGTGGATAAGCAGCATTTTCCCCTACGATGTGGGTGGCGAACAACTTCCATCGATGATAACGGAGGTTTGTCATTTTATTTTTGCCTGTGCCAACTATTCAGCCGGTGCTTATTCCGGTCTGACGTCGGGAGCCGCAGGTCTGATCATCTCTTTTGGCAACAAGGCGCTGTATGATCGGTTTGTACCAAATATGTTCAGCGGGAAGTGGCAGGGGACCATGGCCTTGACAGAACCGGAGGCCGGCTCATCCCTGTCGGATATCCGGACTGTTGCCGAGCCGACAGACGGCGACTATTACACCATCAAGGGGCAGAAGGTGTTTATTTCGGCTGGTGATCACAATTGTGTTGAAAACGTGGTCCATCTGATGCTCGCCAAAATCAAGGGTGCGCCCCCCGGCGTAAAGGGCATCTCGCTGTTTGTTGTGCCCAAAAAACGGATGGAAAACGGCCAGCTTGTCTCAAATGATGTGACGACTTCCGGGGTTTTTCACAAGATGGGCTACAAGGGCTGCCCGATTGTCCAGCTGGATATGGGGGATGCCGGGGACTGCCGGGGCTGGCTGGTAGGAGAACCCAACAACGGCCTGAGATACATGTTTCAGATGATGAATGAAGCCAGAATAGACGTCGGTCTTGGTGCCAATGCCATGGCGACCGCGGCCTACTATGCATCCCTGGAGTATTCAAAGAGTCGTCTCCAGGGGCGAAGGGCTTCTGAAAAGGAACCGACAAAACCCCAGGTGCCGATTATCGAGCACGCCGATGTCAAGCGTATGCTGCTTTTTCAGAGAGCAATCAACGAGGGTGCTCTGGCGCTGTTAATGCAGTGCAGTAAATATGTGGATCTCCTGCAGGTGCTGCCGGAAGTGGAGAAGGAAAACATCCATCTGTTGCTTGAGCTGCTGACCCCTGTTGCCAAAAGCTACCCTTCCGAAATGGGTATTCAGGCGATCAGCCAGGGACTCCAGTGTCTGGGTGGTTCCGGCTACTGTGATGACTACCCCCTGGAGCAATATTACAGGGATGCCCGTATTCATCCGATTCATGAGGGAACGACAGGTATCCAGGGAATGGATATCCTCGGGCGTAAGGTCATCATGAAAAACGGCAGGGCCTTTGTCCTTTTTCAGGAGGAGGTTGTGAAAACCGTGCAAGCAGCGGAGGCGTATCCGGAACTGCTGCCGTTTTCAAAAAAACTGGCAGATGCGCTGCAACGGTGCCGGAACATCACCGCGCATTTATTAACGGTAGCCCAGAGCCAGGGAATTGAGGTGTTCCTGGCCGACGCGGTACTGTATCTGGAGATGTTTGGGATTGTAACGATCGCCTGGCAATGGCTCAAGCAGGGGGTGGCCATTCAGAAACAGCTGGGAGGAAAGGTGTCTAAAAACGATCTCCATTTCTTCACGGGGAAGATGGTTGTCCTGCGATTCTTCTACAGTTATGAACTCCCGAAAATCAGCGGTCTGGAGGAAAGACTGCTGGAGAGCGACGGTTTGACGGTGAAGGCCGGTACGGATTGCTTTATCGACTAGCCCGTCATCCAATGATCTGCAGTATTCCCCATGCTGCAGATCCTGCAACCATATCCGGACAGGGTATCCGGTCAGACGTGCGCTGGGGTCCTGTTCGTTTGACGTTTTGCCGCAGACACTGCCGATCACGTTTTTCTTGACATAACCCCGCGTGGTACTGTAATTCACTATCGTGCATTAACCGTATTCTTCTGATAGAGACGCTCTGGCTCCCCGATAACGCATGGACACGGACATCGATGGTCCCCCCTGATCCTCACCTTTAGGAGACGTCATTTCAAGAGCCTTATAGATCGTTGAATTGCAGACCGCAGACATGCTGATATGCGTGTCAGCGCCGACATCCATTTTATAACCCAGGTAACCACCTGTTTTGTGCAGGACTGATATCGATCCGTTGATCATTGATTTATCGTCCGGATAGCGGATCCCGATACTTTTGGACCAGAAACCGATTGAAAGGAGTTGTCATGATTTTACCAAAAAAAGGAGTTGATAAAACCGAGATTTCAAAAAGACTGGATGCGTTTCGGACCGGGGATCTGGATTGGCGGTCGGGGAAGGTATTCGGATATGTCTTCGATCCCGGCAAGGAAGCAATGGAAGTGGGCAAGGAAGCATATATGAAGTTTCTGACTGAAAACGCCCTGGATTTCACCTCGTTCCCAAGTCTTTACAAGTTCGAAAAAGAGATTGTGGAGATGGCTGTCACGCATCTCAACGGCGGCACAGAAGCTGTCGGGAATTTTACCAGCGGCGGCACGGAAAGCATCATCCTGGCGGTCAAGGCGGCCCGGGATCATGCCCGGGTCCATAAACCGGGAATAACTGAGCCTGAAATGATTCTGCCGATCACAGCCCATGCCGCCTTTCACAAGGCGGCCCGCTACCTGAATGTCAAAGTGGTTCCCATACCGGTCGATGATACCTTTCGGGCGGATGTCAGCGCTTTGAAAGGTGCGATTACCCCTAATACGATTCTCATCGTTGGGTCTGCGCCTTCCTACGCCCATGGCGTTATCGATCCCATTGCAGCCATGGCCGCCGTGGCAAAGGAAAATGGGTTGCTGTTTCATACCGATGGCTGTGTCGGCGCTTTCATGCTGCCGTTTTTCAAGAAACTGGGCGAGCCGGTCCCGGATTTTGATTTCAGTGTCCCCGGGGTGACATCGATCTCGATGGACCTGCATAAATATGCCTATACCCCCAAGGGTGCGTCGCTGGTCCTCTACCGTAACAGAGAGATCCGCAGACACCAGATTTTTGCCTGTTCCCACTGGACCGGGTATACGATCATCAATAATGCGATATTGAGCTCCCGGACCGGCGGGCCCATGGCTGCCGCCTATGCGGTCTTGAATTTTCTGGGAGAGGACGGGTACATGGATATTGCCCGCAAAAAAATAGAAGCCACCAAAAAACTGCTGGCTGGTGTCAGAAAGCACAAGGACCTGCGCATCATGAGCGAGCCGGATTTCTGCATGTTCTCGTTTACATCCGACACCATCAGTGTCTTTCACCTGATCGATGAGATGAATTCAATCGGCTGGTATATTCAACCGGCGCTCTCCTATGAGAATTCCAGGCAGAATATTCACCTCTCCATCAACTTTTCCAACGTGGAATGGGTGGATGCGTTTATCAAAGACCTCTACAAAAGCATCGAAAAAGTGAGGGGTGTAAAGTATGGAGAACTGGGTGACGTTTTGAAGAAGGAGTTCGAAAACAAGGACCCGGACTCTTTGAGTGATCAGGATATTCGCCAGCTGCTGGAAATGGGTAGCATTGGCGGAGAGGGGTTTCCGGAAGCCATGGCGGATATCAGTGAAATGCTGAATGCGCTGCCGGCCAAACTGAGAGAGAGACTTCTGATCGAGTATACCAACGGTATTTTTTAAAGTCCCATTCGGATTTTCAACCGCTTCAGGAGGAACACCCCATGCACAGCCCTTTCCCCTTTGAGCCACTGCTGGTTTTTGGATTCCTGTCCATCATGCTTCTGTCCGGTACCGTCTTAAGGGCCAGGGTACCGTTTATCCAGAGATACCTTTTTCCCAGCTGTCTCCTCGGCGGGGTGCTGGGTATTATCCTGGTAAACCTGGACCTGGTGACGGTTTCGTCAAACCAGTTGGAAACCTTTGCATATCATTTCTTCAATCTATCCTTTATCTCAGTTGGACTGACCCGAGATTCCAATACGCAACAAACGGATGCAGACAAAGGGAAGTTTTTAAAGGGAACGCTGTGGATGGCGTTAACCCAGGGAATTACTTTTCCGCTGCAGGCGCTGATCGGCGGGGTTTTTGTGCTCGTCGCCGGTCTGTTTGGGATGAACCTGTACAAAACATTCGGGTTTCTGGCCCCCCTGGGATTCAATGAAGGTCCCGGACAGGCACTCTCTTTCGGAAAAGTCTGGGAGGGGGTCGGCTTCGCTCATGCAGCGACCATCGGGTTGACATTCGCCGCCGTGGGTTTTATTTTCGCTTTTTTCGTCGGGGTCCCGCTGTCCAACTGGGGTATCCGGAAAGGACTGACCAGGGACGGGATCAAAGAGCTGCCGCGGGAATTTATTACAGGGGTGATTCCCAAATCTCAGACCGGGGAATCCGCCGGAAATCTGAAGCTTCATTCCAGCAATATTGATTCAATGGCATTTCAGGCCGCCATCGTGGGATTGGTCTATGTCCTGGCCTATTTTCTGGTCGACGGCATCGGGATGTTGTTTGGTGAGGAAATCGCGAAAATGCTCTGGGGCTTTTTCTTTTTCTTCGGCTTGGCAATTGCTGTCCTGGTGCGGCGAATCATGGACCTGTTCAGTATCGGTTATCTGGTGGACAGTGGTATTCAGAAACGGATCACCGGCTGGTCGGTGGACTATCTGATTGTAGCGACGGTTCCGGCGATACAGATAGCTGTTGTCTGGGATTATATTCTGCCGATTACATTCATCTCATTGATCAATGGCCTATTGACAACGCTGGTGGTGCTTTTTCTGGGCCGCCGACTGATTTCGGAAAACCTGGAGCGGATCGTTGCCATTTATGGCACCGTTACGGGGACAATTTCCTGTGGTCTGCTGCTGCTTCGGATCGTTGATCCCGAGTTTAAAACGTCGGTGGCGATTGAACTGGCCATGATGAATATATTTGTGCTGCCGATTCTTTTTCCTTGTCTTTTACTGGTGAATGCCCCTGTATTGTGGGGGTGGAGTCTCGAACTCACCCTGCTGGCGTTTGTCGGGATGATCCTGATTTCATTTACCCTGATGAAATTGCTCAAGCTGATTGACAGGCCTCGCTTCTAAGCGGGTTTTAGAACATGATATTCATCCGGGTGGATGTCTGCATCATGAATCTTACGTTTAAGTTTGATGCACGGGACTTCCTCGAATTGCTGGTTGGCCGTCATTGCCAAATGAACTACCCTGCCGCAAGTGAGAAACGAAACTTGCCGCTTCGAAGGGGGTATCACGCGTCATTCCGTAAAGCCGGCATCCAGGAGCCTATTTACTGGATCCCGGATCGGTGTCCGGGATGACCGGACACCGCAAGCGGCAGGGTATTATATCCATGTTGCTTAATAAAATGACCCCCCCCCAAAAAAAAAGCGATATGGTTAGAATGGATTCCGTGCTTTGATTCTCGATGAGGGGGACATCATCCAGGTGAACCCTGTTTTTCATGGCGCATCACAGCCTGTTTTTTTGGAGGCGTGTGGGAAGCGTGTGATTGGTGATTGCGTTTATATTCAAGCATGGGTAAATTCAGACAGGAGTCGCGGTCGCAGCAAAGAACGCTTCCCGTGAAGACGGCCATGCGCGACCGTCGAGAATGAGTTCAATGACATATAGGTCTTCACGTCTATGGTGGAACCTGAATAGCTTTCCAACGGGCCTACAGCCCGCCTCAATTCTCAAGCAACAACCGAAAAATGACCGGTTGTTGCTTAAAAGATACGTTTCCCCCAGCATTGGGGCAGGGGGTTGAAGAAATCAAGCCAGAGGCAGACATGAATGCTTTATGATCACTGAGATAAAGCAGTTTTATCCATCTGCAGCTTTCAAGGTTTAACAGGAGCCGGTTATGTATTTTCCAGTTGCAGATATCACCCTGAGCCCATGGATACCACTGGTGGTGGCGTTTGGGATCTCGTTTTTTACCTCCATGGCTGGCATCTCCGGCGCATTTCTGATCCTGCCATTTCAGATGAGTGTTCTTGGGTTTGGTACGCCGGCCGTGAGTTCGACCAATCAACTGTATAATATCATTGCCATTCCGAGTGGTGTCTATCGCTATCTCAAGGAAGGACGGATGGTTTGGCCGCTGACCTGGGTTGTCATTATGGGCACGCTGCCGGGGGTCATGCTGGGGGCTGTGATACGGATTCGATACCTGCCGGATCCCAGAAACTTCAAAATGTTTGCCGGTCTCGTTCTTCTGTACATCGGCGGGAAGTTGCTCAAAGACCTGCTGACAAAACGGAATAACCAAAAACCATCTGCAGAACAGGATTTTCAGAAATTCATCCTGCGGAAAAAGGGGGCGCTTGCATCCCATGACGCATCTGGACTGGATAAGCAGCCTGTTGTTACGGTGAAGGCGTTCACCCTTTCCCGAATCCGGTATGAATTTTTTGACCAGGAATTTGATATCAGCGTTCCAGGGGTGATGATCCTGAGTCTGGTGGTCGGTATTATCGGTGGGGTATACGGTATTGGCGGCGGTTCCATCATCGCCCCGTTTTTTGTAGCCATCTATGGTCTGCCGATCTATACAATCGCCGGGGCGGCTTTGATGGGCACGTTTGTGACATCTGTGGCGGGTGTGCTGTTTTATCTGTTTCTGGTACCATTTTATCCCGAGCTGGTCATTGGACCTGACTGGGGATTGGGATTGCTCTTTGGCCTGGGTGGCTTCATAGGCATGTATTCCGGCGCTTTCGTCCAGAAATTTGCGCCCGCCAGGGGAATCAAATGGCTGATGGTCATTTGTATCCTGTTTATAGCGGGTAGCTATATTCTCTCTTTCTTCGGGTAGGTGATGTAACCGCATCAGCAGCGGCACAAAGAACCGTGGCGAACAGGTTGATCCGGACGGCTGTCCGGTTCGGGGGGGCAGTCATGACTGAAGCGGTCTTACAGCACAGAAACGGCATTATGGGAGATGCGGACAGAAACAGAGCTTCCAATCATGGGCATGTGTGTGTGGTACTGTTCCGGTGTCAGCATGAGGACCAGCTGTATTTCAGATTCCAGAACCAGGCGGATGCTGTTCTTGCCCTGGCTGATCTGGGTCACTTTCCCCTGCAGCAGATTGCCCGGGGCGTGTGGAGCCCCGTTCTTCAACAATTCGATCCGCCATGGATCCAGCAATATCCGCTTCTTGAAGCCGATATCCATTGGCAGACGCAGTGTGACCGTATCGTTGAGGGAAAAAAGGGTATCCTGACCTTCCTGGCCAACCGTTTTGACAGAGAACATGTTTTCATAGGCGCCATTGAACAATTTTCCGTGATCCAGAAAGAGGGTTCGATGGGCCAGAGCCGTTGTCTGAAACCGGTCATGAGAGCTGAGGATGATGCTGATCCCTTTTTCTTCGTTGATCTGTTTGAGCAGTTTGATGATGGCTTGCTGGCTTTCCAGATCCACACTGGAGGTGGGTTCGTCACAGATAATCACACGGGGCGAAAGAGCCAGGGCTCTTGCCAGGACGACCCGCTGGGTTTCCCCTCCGGAGAGCTTATGGGCCTGGGCCGCGATCATGTGTCTCATACCGACCAGCTCCAGGGATTCATCGATGATTCGTCGTCGTTCGCCAGAAGAAAATCCACGGATCTTGAGCCCAAACGCCATATTCTTATAGACTGTGGTGGTAAACATCACCGGACGCTGGCTGACAACAACGACCTGCCGGCGGAGCTGTTGCAGGTGTCTTCTGGAAAAATCGACAGCTGTCCCCTCAAACGTGATTTGTCCCGTCGCGGGGGCTTCCAGAAACCCCAGGATGTTCATCAAGGTTGTTTTTCCGGCACCATTGGGCCCCAGCAGGCCATGGATCAACCCCTGTTCAATCACCAGTTCGTCTATATTCAGTACCGTGCGGCTGCCGAAAACCTGGCTGATCTGTTTCAGCTGATACAGGATCATTCCTTCCCCCTTCCCTGAACGAAATGGAACAGGATATTGATGCTGAAGCTGAGTGAAATCAAAATGATACCCAGGGCAATGGCCAGCACGAACTCCCCCTTGTCATATTCCAGGGCCATGGCGGTGGTGATGGTGCGGGTAAAGCCCTTGGCATTTCCTCCCAGCATCATGCTGATCCCGACTTCTGAGATTACCCGGCCGAAGGCGGCGATGACTGCTGCGGCGATACCGAAGCGTGCCTCCCTGAAGATCACGGCTGCGGTCTGCCAGCCATTGGCGCCCAAGGTCATGGCCGTTTTGCGATACCCCTGATCAATCTGACTGATGGACGAAATGGTGAAGGTTGCAACGACGGGAAAGATCAGGATTGTCTGGCCAATGACGATTGCCTCCTGGGTGTAGAGCAGATCGAAAACCCCGAGGATAGCTCGTCTGGATATAAATGCGTAAACAAAAAGACCGATCGCGACAGTCGGGAATGCCAGCATGGTGTTCAGGCAGGTGATCAGTAATCGTTTGCCCCTGAAGGTGTTGAAACTGACTAGAAATCCGAAGGGAATTCCGAAACAGGCAGACAGAAGGGTGGATCCAGCGCTGACTTTGAGAGAGACTGTCACGATCTCCACCAATTCCCGGTCCATTGACCAGACCAGGTCCAGCGCTGATAACAAACTGTCTGTAAAAAAGCCCATTTCTTAGACGTTGAGGTTGAATCGGAAATTCAGGTAGTTGCCGCTACTGTATCGCATCCGGATAAAACAGCTGCTTTCCTTCAAGCCGGTAATCGGCGATCATTTTCTGGGCTTTGGGGGATACAATCCATTCTGCATATTGTCTGGCCAGATCGAACTTGGTATGGGGATGCTTTTTGGGATTCACCGGAATCACTCCGTAGGGATTATACAGCAGTTGATCGCCCTCACAGAGCACCTCAAGGTCGATACCCTGTTTTCTGCCAAATTTGTATTTGATATAGGTACCCCTGTCGGACAGCGTGTAAGCCTGTTTTTCATCAGCAAAGGTCAGCACCTTTCCCATTCCCTGTCCTAGAGAATAGTACCAATCCCCTGAGGGTTGCGTAAAGCTGATTGTTGTCTTTTTCCCTTTTTTGGTGATAACAGACTGCACTTTTTTCATTTCAAGACCGGCCTGTTTCCATAAAGCCTGTTCCTTGGTATGGGTCCCGCTATCATCTCCCCTTGAAATAAAAAGGGATCCGGAGGTGGCAATTTTCTTCAGGGCTGCCGAGGCGTCACTGGTGCCCCTGATCCCGGCTTTGTCCTGTGAAGAGCCCAGGATAACAAAATCATTGTGCATGACGGCGTATCTTTTGGTGCCGTATCCTTTTTGAACGAAGTCCAGTTCCCGTTCTTTGGCATGAACAAAGATGACATCCACGTTCCCGTCCATCCCGTCGCGAATGGCGGCACCTGTCCCTTTGGCGATCACCTTCACCCGAATTCCCGTGTCTTTCTCGAATTCCGGCAGGAGGATATCCAGCAGGCCTGATGCCTGGGTACTGGTCGTGGTGGACATGGACAGGACCGGTTTATCTGCGGCCATCAATAAAAAAGGGAGCAGTATCAGCCCCGTCAGCATACAAATGACAATTTTCCAGCTTCTCTTCATATGTCACTCCTGGTCTTTTAGTGTTAAAATGAAGTCTAAATCTTAAGTAACGGATCAGAATTACTATAATAGGTGAATTCCGACAACCACAAAATATAAAAAATCATCGCAGGTAACTTTTAAGCAACAACCAGTTATTTTTCGGCTGTTGTTTGTGGATTGGGGCGGGCTGTAGGCCCGCTGGAAGCTATTCACCTGGTTACGCCCCAAAGGTATTGTGTTTCAAGAAACGCATGAATCCTCCTGGAGCTCCTGGAAGCCATCCATGGCTTCCAAGGTTCTTCAAACACAATACCTTCGGGGCTGAGCGGAAATTGAACTGAATAGATACCATCGCAGATGGAAAATGGGTTGTCCGTCGATATCGGTCAGACAATATCGCAACCGGCTGTACTTGATCCAGCAGTTCGGAGGGGGTTGCAGGAAAGGAAGGTCCTGGCAGATGGGGCGTGACCGCTGAAAATAAGCGCCATGGAACCCTGAATATCCGGAATTCACGCAGTTGAGCACGTTATTCGTTCTTTTCCAGATTCTGATCCATCCTCAGGGGCAGATTTGACATTTCCCTGACCCTGTCCAGCAGTTGATTGAACATTGTGTCTTCGTCTTCTATTGTCATCGTAATCGCTTCAGCGGAACATTGAGAAATACAAATCCCACATCCGATGCAGGTATCTTGAATCACAGCAGAATTGTCCTCAATGGCGATGGCCGACATGAAGCATGTTTCCACACAGGTTTCGCACTGCGTGCACTTTTGGATGTCAACCTGGACAGAAAGTCCTGGCAGTTTCTTGTAGGTTCTACCAAGGGAGGGACCTCGATGTTTCATATGGGATCGATAAATACACTGGTCGTCGTCGCAAAAGCACATGAACAGGAGTTGGCTGAATCTTGTCAGCTGAAATGCCAGGGCATCAATCCAGACGTGTGCGATGTTGGCAACCAATCCCTCAGCGGCAGCTTTTTGTACATGATCTACTGCCTGATCCGCACTGATCCGGCGTCCGTGGCTAGGATGAATGCGGGCAATCGCAGGACCCAATGCCAGACAACCGATATGCAGCCGGGAACTCGCTCTGTTTTTAACACCGGCACAATGACACTCATCCATCAAAAATATATCATCGATTTCAGCCAGCAGCCGCTCAACGAGTTTCATCGGTAGAGCGACGCTATCAGGTGATTCGACGTTTACATGAATAGGGATTGAAGTCAGTTCATTACAGGGGTGTTTGAAAAACGGATAGATGATCCATTTCAGTACAGGCACATTGCTGAGGGTTTTCCCGTATTTAATGAGTGGCCATGACAGTCTTAACTCCAAACGGACCAGTTTGAGACCGGGACCGTACTTGAATCGTTTCCACATAGGCGGTTCACCGATGAGCGAAAGACAGGCAGTTGGAAAGGTTCCGGCAATGGTCCAGGGTTATGGGTCAATTATCCCCCTTTTGACCGGTACCCACCAGGTAAACCCGTAAAGCAGGGTTTTCGCGATAACGGTTTGAAGACTGGGATTGTTCTTGTTCCTGATCTTCAGGGACACAGGAAGTTCAGCGATATGAATGAGTAACAGGCAGATAAAAAAGCCCCAGGCCTTTAAATGACTTTCAGGGAAAAGAAGGTATCCGGCCACGAGCGAAATAACCCAAAGCCCAAGGGCTCCGGTCATCAACAACCGCCAGGTAATTTTTGAATTCATGGTTTCAATGTTCTACGGGGTTGAATGGATATTCAAAATTGATTCTGTTCCTGATCCGGTCCTGTAATTCTGCGATGGCTTCATCCACATCCACGATCAGGGGGAAAATCGCCTTTTCAGGACAGCCGGACACACAAAGTCCACATCCCTTGCACAGGTTGTTGTCCCGGACGATTCTTCCCTCCTCAAGGGTCAGCGCTCCCATGAAACAGGTATCCATGCAAGTTTCGCAAAGGGTACATTTCTGATGATCCGTGTGAATTTCAAGACCTTTCAACCGGACGATTCTGCCAGCGACATCATCGGGGAGATACCTGCCCGAGTTGAGTACGGTACAACAGCATCGACAGCAGAAACAGACGGCCAGAAGTCTACCTCTATCCCTGACTCCCCAGATCAGGTTATCGACTTTTACTCTACCGATCATTGGTACCAGGCCATCGGCAACACAGGTTCGCATGTGCGCGATGGCCTCCTCTTTACTGACGTGGGTGGCGATGCGCGGATCGATCTCCTCTGTCCCGGCACCCAGTTGAATGCAACCGGCTTCGATGGAATGGGTGTTACATTGACGTTCATCTCTGCAGGTACAGCGCTTAATAATGACACGGTGTGCAGAACGGTGAATCAATTCTTCGAGCACCAATGAGGGCAGGTATGAGCTGTCTACACCTGAAATCTCTGCATTGATGGGAATATGGGTGACATTGAAATTTCTTTCAGACATCAGGGGTAAGGCTATTTTTGCAATCAGCCCGCCGATAACGGGCCATTGTGTTGCCATAGCACTTTTCCAGGTGATGGGCCATATTCTGGCGAGCACATGAAGCCACCATTCCGGTCTTCTTGACATGTCAACCCCAGCAAAGGTGAGCAGTGGAGAGGTTTTTCCAACACCTAACAGCGATCTGAAAGATAGTGTCAGCGATTCTGGAGGGGTAACCATTCGGTCAACAGGTTTTCCCCTTTATTCAGTTTTGCCTGGATCGTAAATGAGTCGGTCGTTGCTGTCCAGCTTGAGGCAACCGCTCAAATTCCAGATTTCAATGGCCGCTTCGATCAGTTTCAGCTCGTTTTCATGGATAAAGTTGTCCGCATTGACCAGATCGATATACAGGTTGAGCAGCCGGCACAGCTGGCTGACCTCCTCATTAAAGAACGGGATCAGGGCTTTGAGCGAGGTCCGGTACTGCTCTGTCTGGGCCTCGTGACTTTTCAGCTTGATGTAACGCTGGATGGTGGGGATGAAGATGGCGTTAAATCGATCGTCGCTGATATCCGGCAGCATGGTTCTAAACGTCTCCCGAATCACCACCTTCTCGCTGTCGTCAATATCCCTGTCTGAAAAGGCGATCGCAATAAGGGTGAAAAGCAGTTCATTTTCCCCGGTCCAGGGGATTTCACTGGCCGGGTTAGTTTTCCTGATGGATATTTTCCGTTGCAGCTCTTCCAGTTTCGCCATATCGGCATCGTTCAGAAAACCGTCCTGCTTCTGCCGCTTGATCAGGAAGCTTTCCACTTCCATGGACAGATACTGGGAGTCCGTTTCCAGTTTTCGCAGCCGTTTTTTGATCTGTTCATTCATCATATCCTTGAATGGCTGGATCTGGTTTTTCTCAGGAGCAAAGTAGATATTCATGTTCCCGCGATCCGTGTCTTCCCAGAAAGTGGGGCCAAAGATACTCAGTAGGAAGCACTGGCCATCGATAATGGCCTTGAACTCCTTTTCATCAAAAAAACTGAGATCATCCAGGTAATCCTCAATGATGATTTCTGCAAAATCATCCATTCCCTGGTCCAGGTAGTAGAGCGCCAGGCCGATCTGAATCCTGCGGGTGCCGTTGTTGCCACCCAGCGTGGTTTTGTCCACGTCGTCCTTTGAAAAATTTGGTGGTTGATCCAGATCCAGGACGATCTTGAGCAGATGCAGCTGATCCTCTCGTTTCCATTCCTGCTCCCGGACCAGTATCTGGCATTTCTTCAACTCAAAGGTCAGGGTGTCGACAATAAAATAGAGCGCAGGGTTGGTTTTGGCGTTCTTATAGATTTCGTTGCTGTAAAACTTGATCCGGTCATAACACACTTTGGTCTCATTCTCTTTACCGGCGCGGATATAGGCCTGGATCATATTGGAGAAGTGAAAGGCCAGGTTATAGAGATTGCGGGGTTCATTGTTGCGGATGGCATGCTTGATAGCGAACCGGAACAGCGTATTAAACCGGATATCGATATGGTTCTGGATCTGGGGATTATTGGCCCTGATGCAGGTGGTGCCGATGTCAACCAGCTCTGCCGGGATCAGGGAGGCGATATCGTAGCGGTTGTTCTCGATCATGTTGATGTAGGAATTTCCCAGCAGCCGGAACACCTTGACCTCAAAGAAACTGGCACTGTCCTGCATCTCGCGGTATTGCTGTTCCGTATAGGTCCGGTAGGTGGCGTTTCTGCTGATCACTTTTGTCAGTTGGAAAAACCGGGTATTGAATCGTTCCTTGTTCTGAATATATTGATGGCTGATCCGTCCGATCTGTCTGATAATGTCTGACTGGGTCTCCTTGAACTGGACAAAACTGAGGAGATCATCCAGCTGGTCCAGGGAGTCCAGGAGTTTCTGCTGGTAATCCTCCACAATTACCTCCCTTTCCATCGCACCATGGATGGTCTTGTTGGTCATTTTTTTGATATCCTTGATGATCATGGCGGAAATGGTACTGACCACATTGCTGGTCTTGGAGTAGATCAGGATATAAAAGATGTACGGCAGCGCCAGCACATAGGAGAGGGTCAGGAATCCGTAGGTATTCAGGATGACGCTGGAGTTTCGATCCATCGGCTTGCCATAGAACATGATGACAAATGCGTGGAGTGAAGCAAGGACAATAAACCAGATAAACAGCAGGCTGGTCCAGTCCGTCATGTAAAGATCGATCAGGCGGGGGGTGGATTCAGCCGCGATGGCGATAACGATGATCAATGTCCCCAGCACCATCGCCAGGACACCCGCCCAGATTTCAGGGGCAAAATCGAGATTCACCATCTGGTGATAGGACAGGGCAATGCCAAACTGTCTGTTCAGAAAATCGATGGTGGGGTTATAGAGTCGGTAAAACAGCCAATCGGTGCCCAGAATGAAGACCGCAACCAACAGAAAAGAGACCGTGCGGCGGAATCTGGAAATCAGATTCAATGTCGATACCTGGATATAGTACGGATTCATTTTGTATTCGATTTGGAGATGGGTTGCTGCTGAAAGCCATGGAAGCTGAAACGTCGGATTCGACATCAATCATAAATCAATTTGCTCTTTTTTCAAATACCGAATTGCATATTCATTAATCAATCCGGAGTCAAGCAGGAGCTCAACAATATCCCGGTCAATATGATTTTCTTTGATCAATGATTTCAGTATCTTTATTGCCTCTGAAACCGACATCGGCTTCTTATACGGGCGATCAGGGGCCGACAGTGCTTCAAATATATCTGAAACAGCCATGATCCGGGACTGCAGATTTATTTCCGCTGCGCCATACTTCATGGGATATCCTGTTCCGTCCAGTCTTTCATGGTGGGCACCTGCAATTCTGGGAACATTCTTGAGTTTTCTTGGCCAGGGCAGACTTTCGAGAATTTTGATCGTCATTTCAGCATGACTTTCCATGATGTCCCGTTCATCCTTCGTCAGCGTTCCTTTGCGGATGGACAGGTTTTCGACCTCATTATCGGTCAGGTACCGGGTGATTCTCTGGCCGAACTGGAAGGTCTTGGCAGCAATCTGGTTCAGACGGGCGATTTTCGCCTCGGACATTTCTTCACCACCATGATTGATTTTTTCAAGAAAAGCGAATTCGTCGGCGAGTTCGGAAAGTTCAGTCTGACACTGCTGATCGATCTGCTCAATTTTATGGTGGTCTGCCTTCTTCTGTTTGAGCCGGGCCTTCTCCTGTTCTGCCGCCAGCTGTTTTGAAAGAGAAATCGTTTCCCAGCGGGTTTTGATAAGCTCGATGCGATTGAAGATCCCTTCGAGTTTCATGGATTTGTCAACGATGTGGTTGGAGGTGGTTATCTTACCGGTATCGTGCATCCAGGCCGCGATGCGCAACTCCTCCATTTCATCCTGGCTGAAACAAGTTTCGGAAAAAGGGCCCTTTTTTGTCTGATTGATTTTCTCCGCAATTTTCATGGTCAGTTCAGTTACCCGCTGGATATGGCCACCAGTATAGTTTGATTTTTTTTCGATAGCCGTGGCGATCGCCTTGATAAAGGATTCAAACAGATCCTTCAGGTTCTTGATTAGATTCTGCTGGGTCAGCATCACCGCAGCCTGGCTTGCCAGGGCCTCCGTCAGGTCCATGACGTCAGAACTGAAAGGAATAGACTCGCCTTCGGTGTTCTTGGAATTGATCAACTGCAACACACCGATCATTTCATTTTCATGATCGCACATGGGTACCACGAGCATGGATTGGCTCCGATACCCTGTTATTTTGTCAAATGTCTTGGTTCCTTCAAAATTAAATCCCTCTTCCTTATATGCGTCTGATATATTGACGGTTTTGTTGGTCAGCGCCACAAAAGCTGAAACATTGGAATGGTTTGGCTGCTCATTAGTATAGAGGAGCACATTGGGCAGGGTGACCTTCTGGTTGGATGTGCCCCCCATGTAGGTGTTCAATGTATCATTGTGCAGGACGTAAAAAGCCAGTTCCCGTCGGTCCTCTGTCAGCAGGTAAAGGGTTCCGGCATCTGCCCGGGTGAAGCGTCTGGCCTGGGAGAGGATTAACTCCAGGATATGCGACAGGTTGCGCTCCGCGGACATCGCCTTGCCGATCTCCGCCAGATCGCTGATGTTCCGGGCCTGCTCCTCGGTAAACGTGCGTAGTTCATGCACGATACTCGCAATCAGTCTGTCAATCGGTGGATGATCACTGTAACGGCGTTTCGGGTGAAATGTCTTGCCTTTTTGATTCATTTTTTGTCTGTGCTGATTCAAATCGGTTCCAGGAAACTCATTCTCACGGTTAATTCTATTTGAAAGCGGCTGGGGATTCCCCGCCATTACCGGTCGCAAACGGCAGCCAAACGGTAGCAATGCTGGTGATTAGCGTAAATTTCTGTCATTTCATTTTATTAAACGGCATGATTCAGAAATTACTATAGACCCTTTAAAGCCACGTCCCTTCTATAATGCTTTTTGACTTGCAATGTCAACTAGCCGGGATAACAACACGATATCATATCGGCAGAAAGATCGAAACAGGCCATTTGGATTCCGGCATCAACCGACGGGTGATTAAGGCGATGAATCATTGCAGTCGGTATCCAGAACCAGATTCACCTGCCGGGAAGCCAAGAGTCCGGTTATGGGCACTGATATGATCCCAGGATACGGGATGGAGGGATTTGCTGAATGCTGAAGGGGAACAGCGGCTGCCGGACGCAACAGACCGATACAACCACTGTTCAGAATATTGAGGAGCCGAAAAGGGTTCTGGTTTTTATCCGTTAACTGTTTAGGTGATATCCACGGCCAGAATACCGGCGTCGATACCTTCCTGTCCTTCGGTGATATTGACGGTGGCAACCGTGCCATCACTGGTGGCGGCGTGTTCAACCTCGGTTTTCATGACTTCCAGAATAAACAATGTATCCCCCGCTTTGACCACATCTCCGGGTTTGACCAATACCTTCCAAACATTCCCTGGAACCTGGGTTAATACCTGTTCTGCCATTCTATTCTCCCTGTTTGTTAAATAATACTGGATTCGCTGCAAAGTTGCCTGATTTTGATGGAGGCCTCACTGGCCGCATCCACGCTGATCACGTTGAAATGATAAATCTCTCCGGGTTTTGACTGTCCCAACTTCCAGAAAGAGGAGGAGGGGACCGTATAGGGATTGATAAAGCCGCCCATACTGGGACCATCGTTTACCAGAATAATGGGGGTCTGTCCGGCCAGATTGATTGCACCCACCGGATATCCCTGATCAATAATATTGGAAGGTTCCGAGCCGTGTTCAGGGGATTTGTTGTGCGCCTTGTCGGTAAAGGTCCAGTCAGGGCCGTCGAGACGGAAACCGGTGCGGTCACTTTTGGCTGAGAGTTTCCAGTCACTGGTCAGGAATCGCTTGTGTCCTTCCGCGTCGATCCAGTCGTCGTTCGGACCAGCCACAACGTCGATCATCCAGGTTTTATCCGTGGAAATAACCGGTTTGCAGTCCTCCTTGACCTTGCGGCCGGGTTTGCCCTGGCCGGTTCCCAGCGGTATGGTCTGTCCTTTCTTGATCGCGTTGCCTTCCATACCACCCACGCCGGCTTTGTGAAAGGTGGAGCGGGAATCGAGCCACGGTGTGGTTTTGATTCCACCGGCAAAGGCAATATAGCTGCGAGCCCCTGTGGTGGCAAATGAAAGCTGAAGCACCTGGCCCTGTTTTACAGCGACACTTTCCCACATGGGGATGGGGTTGTTGTCGAGTTTGGGATTCATATTGGCGCCGGTTACGGCGATGACACTATCCACGCCGAATTTAAGGGTGGGGCCATTGAATTGGCATTCGAAACCGGCATCCCCCGGTTCGTTGCCTACCAGAATATTGGCAAGCCTGAAGGACCAGCTGTCCATAGGGCCGGACGGTGGAAATCCTTGATTCCAATATCCGATGCGACCAGGATAATCCTGCACTGACGTTTCGAGTCCGGGTTGAATTACTTCTAACATTGATTGTCCCTCCTAGAGCTTTTGATTTTTATCAAATGTTGTGAGCCACTGTTTATAATTTCCAACCGAGAATTTCTGGTACTCTACAACGTTAAATACATAGGTCCCATCCTTAACCTGCTGTTCCACATACTCAAACTCCTCAACACTGCAGGGGACGAATTTCACACGGTCCCCCGGTTGAAAGAGGCAGATGCTGTTTTCAAACTGGGGAAAACGTCGTTCTGTGTCCCAGATCGGAACCGGGATACGTCCGAAAATCTGATATCCACCGGGTGTAGCAACCGGATAGATCGCGGTGGATGCGCCACCCATACCCACGGTACCCTGTGGTGTCCAGGTGCGGGGAGGATTGTATTTGGGCGCGGTGATCATGCATCTCGGATCCAGAGGCATCATAAAGGGCAGTCCCGGCCAGAAGCCCAGAGCAGCAACCCAGTATTCAGTTCGGGAATGAACCCGCACAAAATCGTGTTCATCGGCCAGTCCGTTCAATTCTGCGATAAAAATCGGATCCCAGACCTTTTTGGTGATTTTTTCGCAGTAGTCTTCAACACATGCCTTTGTCCACGGATCCAGATAGACTGTCGGAAAATAGAAAAGCCGGCTGTTCAGTTCGATATCGTCTGATGGCCCCAGTGATCCGATCATCTCTTTCATCAGGGCCTTCAGGTTGTCAAAGCGGATGACTTCCGGATCATAGTGGATCAGCATGGATGCAAAACAGGGGGCTGTTTCCACAATCCCCTTGGTTTTATTCTCTTCAACCGCTGCAGCAAGACCCTGTCCCATGAAATTAAGTTCCAGATTCATCTCATCACCGAACTCAATCAGCATGTACCGGTCTCCACCCGGTAGAAATTTTGGTTCGTTATAAATCATGTGTCCTCTAAATTGGTTATGAGTTGCCAATCAAACTTGACTTGTGCTGGTCAATGAAACTGGTATGGATATCCTGAGCACGATAGGCCTCATGATCCAGTACCTTGATTAAAAAATCAATATTGGTTTTAACACCTTCGACCTTGAATGTTTTGAGTGCCTCTACCATCCTGTCTACCATCATTTTGCGATCAGGGCCGACGGTGATCAGTTTGGCGATCATGGGATCATAAAAATAGGTGATCTCATCACCCTCCCGAAAACCGCAATCGATACGGGTGTTTTCGTCCTCCTGCGGCAATTCAAATCGGGTCAGTTTTCCCGGTGAGGGCACAAAATTAATGTCGGGGTTTTCAGCATAAATCCGGCACTCCAGGGAAAAATTCTCGTGTTTAATCTGATCCTGCTCGATGTCTGCCATTGTGCCCCGGGCAAAATCGAGCTGCATACCGACCAGATCCCTTCCGGTGCACATCTCTGTGATCGGATGTTCGACCTGGATTCGGGTATTCATCTCCAGGAAGTAGTATTCGAATGTATCCGCATCCATGATGAATTCAACCGTTCCTGCACCTTCGTAATTGACTGCAATGGTCAGGTCTACGGCATCACTGGCGATTTGCTTTCGGACATCATCCGGCAGTTTGACTGCCGGTGTTTCTTCGATAATCTTCTGGAATCGTCGTTGAATGGAGCAATCCCTTTCATACAGGTGAACGGCTTTGCCATTTCCTAAACCAAACACCTGAACTTCAATATGTCTGGCTTTGGGGATCAGCTTTTCCAGATAGACCGTACCATCTCCGAAGGCTTTTTCAGCCAGTTCCTGGGTAACGGTAACTGTTTCCAGCAGCTTATCCGCTTGATTCACCTGGCGCATGCCAATACCGCCGCCACCGGCCGATGCTTTGACCAGCAAGGGATATCCGATCTTCTCTGCCTGTTCGACCAGACCATCCAGCTGACCGATGAGAAAGCGCTCACTGCCGGGCACAACCGGAACCCCCGCTTGAATGGCGAGCTGCCGTGCCCGCTGTTTGTCTCCCATTGCAGAAATGCTGGCCGGGGTGGGACCAATCCAGATAAAACCGGCCGCAATGACCCTTTCAGCGAAATCGGCGTTTTCGGCCAGAAAACCATATCCCGGATGAATCGCATCCACCTGGGCCTTCTGGGCAGCTGCCAGAATGTTCTCTATTACCAGATAGCTTTTTTTGGCATGTCCGGGACCAATATGGATGGCTTCATCTGCCATGAGGACATGTTGGGCGTCTTTGTCGGCATCGGAATAAACCACCACTGTTTTCAGACCGAGTTTTTGACAGCTTTTAATGATCCGACAGGTAATCTCACCTCGATTTGCAATTAAGACTTTTTTCATGGGCTACAACTTTTCCAGTAGGGGTTTTAATTTTGTCGCCAGTTCAACCGCATTGGGCGTGTCGGAATGGACACAGATGGTATCACATTTGATCTTCAGGTCCTTGCCATTGACCGAAAAAACCCGCCCTTCCCTGATGGCGCGCTCTACTTTGGCCAGGGTTTTGGCAATATCCACCGGTGTATGTTCCCGGGTAATGATCAATCCGCCTTCATCACTGTAGTCAAGGTCTGCATAAAATTCGGCCAGGAACTCAATTCCCCTTTTTGCGGCAATCTCTTCATGCAGGGTGTCCGCCATACCATAAAGCGGAACCTTAAACAGTTCCGCCACATCACAGACGGCATGGGTGATCTCTGGCATGCGGGCCGCCATGCCATAGAGCGAACCATGGGGTTTGATATGGGACAGTGACATGCCTGCGACATCCAGAAACCCCTTGAGCGCGCTGACCTGGTAAATCAAATGCGCCTTCAGTTCAGCCGGGTCCATTTTCATCTCTCGTCTGCCAAATCCCTGCAGATCCGGCAGAGAGGGATGGGCGCCCACTGACACGCCATTTTCTTTGGCGTTGCTGACGGTATTCTGCATGACAACTGGATCGGATGCGTGAAACCCGCAAGCGACATTAGCTGCATCGATATACGCCATTAAGGCTTCATCATCTCCCAGTTTATAAATACCAAAGCTCTCGCCCATATCACAATTTATTTTTACTGCCATTCCAATTTCTCCTCTTAGTTACCACGTCAGGTTTAATCCTGTGACTTTGCGATCAGATACTGTCTGAGCTGATCCGTGATGACCGCAAATATTAACAGCAGACCGATGACAACAGTCTGCAGATAGGATTCAATCTTGGCCAGATTCATCCCGTTTTGAAGCAGCCCGATAAAAAAGGCGCCTAAAATTACATTATCAATTCGTCCAACACCGCCCCTGAGACTGACACCGCCGATCACGCACGCTGCAATGGATTCCAGTGGCATGGAGGCTCCGATGTTCGCCTCTCCGGTTTCCAGCCTGGCGGTCAGCAGCAGACCGCTGATCGTAGCCAGACCGCTGCAGAACAGGTAAGCCAGAAACAGGTTCCACCGGGTATTGATGCCGGAAAGGGATGAGGCCTTGATGTTGCCGCCAATCGCATAAAAATATCGACCAATTCGCGTACGGTTCAACAGGATAAACATGATAACCGCCAGGAGCGCTGTGATGCAGACCGGGGTGGGTACCCCCAGAAACATACCGAATCCAAAAATATTGCTGAATTGTTCGGGCATGCCATAAACCGGGATGCCACCGGTCAGATAGAGTGCAATTCCGAAACCGACGGAGGCCATGCCCAGTGTCATCATGAAGGGATTCACGTTAAAGACGGACACCCCGATTCCGTTGATGGCCCCAATGGTCAACCCGGCCAGGAGACCGGCCAGCAAACCGATAACAATTGCCAGAACAACGGCACCGGGAAACATGGAACTTGCAGCAGCCATCGCCATGGCACCGACAACGGATGAGACCGCAATGATGGTCCCCACGGAAAGATCAAACCCACCGGTCAGCAACGCCAGCATCTGGCCCATGCTGACGATGATCAGGTAAGTGGACTGTCGGGTGACATTCAGAATATTGCGGACGGACAAAAAGTTGCTGGACAGGCTGGTAAAGATGATCGCTGCCAGAATAATCAGAAACGGCAGCACCCCCATTCTGATAAACGACCTTCTCAACAGGGTCATAATAAATTTGTTGATTTTGGGAACGATGGTTTCACTCATGGCTATGCAGCATCCTGTTCAAAGAAGTTAAGGAGAACGTTTTTTTCCGTAATGTCATCACCCTGCAGTTCTGCCTGGATTTTACCCCGGTAGAAGACATAGGCACGATTGGTGAGGTGAAGGATTTCGGGTAGATCTGAAGAGACCAGGACAATTGCGGCACCCGCTTCGCAGAGATCACGGATAAATTCATAAATGGCTGCGCGGGTACCCACATCAACACCCACGGTCGGCTCGTCGAAAATGAAAAGTTTTGTTTCTCGGGTCAACACTTTTGCCAACATGACTTTCTGCTGATTTCCGCCGGAAAAATGACCGACCATGCGTTCGACTTTTGGCGGAGACAGCTGCATCTGGGTGGCCAGTTCCTGGACCATCTCTTTTTCTTTCTGAGTTCTCAGAAAAAACGAGCCAATTGAGAGCCTGGATATGTCCAAGGCAGAGAGCGAGATGTTTTCTCGGACCGCCCGCATCATCAACAACCCCTCAATCCTGCGATCCGGTGGGACATAAAATACACCGTGTTTCATCATGCTGGCGGGAGTGATCTTATTGATCCGTTGTCCTTCAAAATAGATATCGCCCCTGCGGATCCCTTCAATCCCAAAACAGGCGCGCATAATTTCTGATTTTCCCGAACCGACCAATCCAGCCATACCGACGATCTCACCCTTTTTAACCTCAATCGAGGCATCCCGTACCGATCGATCTTCCGTCACCAGATTCTCAACCCGGAGCAGGGTTTCTCCCGGATTATACCGAATCTTGGGGAAAATGTGATCAATCACCCGTCCGGTCATCAGCTCCACCAGATCCACATCACTAATCGTCCCGGTATCCAGTGTGGTTACGTACCTGCCATCCCTCAGGACGGTGATACGGTCTGAAATACGGTTAATCTCACCCATACGGTGGGTAATATAGATGACGCCGACACCGCGACTTTTTGCCTGATTGATCAGCTCAAAAAGCCGTTCGGTCTCCCGTTCGGTCAGGGAGGCTGTCGGTTCGTCCAGGATCAGGATCGACAGTTCCGAACTGAAAGCCTTGGCTATTTCAACCATTTGCTGCTCAGCGCGGGTCAAAGACATTATTTTGGCCGCCGGGTGCAGTTGAAATCCCAGTTTATTGAGGATCTCCTTCGCTTGAAGGTTCATGGTTTTCTGATCCAGCAGACCCCGACGGGTTTTCTCAACTCCCAGAAAAAGATTCTGGGTGACCGTCAGTTGTGGAATCAGGGAAAACTCCTGAAACACAGCGCTGATACCAATCTTGCGTGCGCTGTGGACACTGGAAAAATGAGTCTCTTTGTCTCGATAGATCAGTTTTCCGGATGTGGGCCGCAGAGAGCCGGCCACAATATTGATCAGGGTCGATTTTCCCGCACCGTTTTCACCGAAAAGGACGTGAACCTCCCCCTCACGAAGATCAAAATCCACATTGTCCAACGCCAACACGCCCGGAAACTGTTTGCAGATTCCCTCCAGTTTCAGGAGCAGTTGCTTTTGCTGGGTTTGGTCACGTCTTTCCTGCATTACGGTTTTCCTCTTCAAGCAGTTAACTTATTATTTGACAATAAAGGTCGGTTTGAAACCGTCCGGTGGCAGGGTTGAGGCATGGTCAAATGAATTGATATTCTGAGGATCGATCACGTACAGTTTTGGACCGACGTGTTGTTGATACGGGCGATACTCAAGAATACGCACGGCCAGGTCGATGGCGATGCGGCCCTGGATGACTGTAGAGTCAGTGGGTGCTGCCAGAATACGACCCTGCTTGATCCCCTGGTATACGCCGGGTGTAAAGTAGTAGGACAGAATTTTCACTTTATTTGTCAATCCTCTGGACCGCACGATACTGGTGGCGGCTTCAGCTGTCACTGCCGTACCGACAATATAGTCGATGTCGTTATAGGCTTCCAGGGCATCTTCTACCAGACGGCTTTGAACCTCTTTCCCGGTATCACCGTATTTGGTTGCTAACACCTCAATTTCACCCGATTTGATTCCCTCTCGAAAACCCTTGTCACCGGCTTCAACCCAACCAGCGCCGGGAGGGCCGGGAAACCAGGCCACTTTGACTTTTTTGCTGCCCTTGGGATGTTTTTTTGCCAGGTATTCACCGGCTTTGAAGCCCATCTCACCAAAAGAGATAAGGGATTTGGCGGATAAGAGCGGGGATGACATCCCATTGATCACATCAATGACTGGAACGCCCTTGTTCCGGATTTCAGCGACCACATTATTCAGGCCTTCATAGGAGATAGCCCCGATGACAACCGCATCGGCACCATTGGCGACACAATCTTCCAGTTGAGAAATCTGTTTGTTGAGATTCACATAACCGCCTGCCTCAACCAGTTGCATTTTGACGCCCAGTCGTTTGGATTCTTCGACCACGCCATAATCAACTGCCAGCCAATAGGCATCTTTCATGTGGGGAAACGAAACACAGATGTCCCATTTTTTAGCTGCCTTGGCTAAAGGGACATAGGAAAAATCAGTCCGGGGACTGGCCATATTGAATGGCGGATCCCATACTTGAACTTCGTAGGGAAACCACTCAGCAGACGCCTGTGTGCCCAGGAGAAATAATCCCAGGGAACAGGTCAGGATCGCTTTGGATAATCGACTCACTATACTCATTGCAACTCCTATCAGAAGATTGAAAGAAAACCATACACACTCAACACATTGCTTTACAGCCGCGGTTCACCAAAATCCCTTTTTTTATTTTTTACCCGCACACTCCGGATGACATGCATTCCCGGACACCCTCGGTGGTTTTCGAACAGGAAAGGGGGTATAAAAACCTGAATTTCGGACAGGCTTTGTATTATGTACCAAAATAAAACTGTAGTTGTAAAAAACAATTTTTAGGTTTAAAAAAACGGAAAATCAGAAATCTCATATATTATTGAAATGTTGTTATAAATAGAATAGGCGAGGGTCACTTATGTCAAAAATGATCGAATGGGTCTGTTGCTGCTGATGTTGATACGTATCATATTTCCGGACGTGTGCTTTCGGGGATATCTTTGAAGTAATTACCCTGTGGTCTCATCAGACCCGGTCACATAGATGGTTGACCAACCTGTCATCAACGTTCCGGAGGTTAAAAAAGGTTGAATTGAAGTCTGCTGATGACTGGGCACTTTTTGGGTTAACCATTTAAAGACCGACAACATATTCCATTTATAAGTCAGAAAAACAGAATACATAAGATAAGATATTTTAAAAACAAATATCAAAAAAATAAATTGCACGCTTTCCATATTCTTATAAAAGACTGAAAATTAGGGGGGAAAAAATATTTTGAGGTGGAGGGCGATCAGATCTTGTAGATATTTGGAGATCTCTGGTGTCTTTTTTTGCATTAGAAGACTGAAAAACCAAATATAAACATTGGTGTCACCAGCGGATTAGTTTGATACCAATTTAGTTCATTTTAATTGGTGCCACCTTCAACGGTGAAAACAGAACCATATATTACTAATCTAATTATCTTATTCAAATTTAGTTCATATTATTA
>Ga0180009_10000345_pt1 | contig 66151 bp, 70 predicted proteins | sample OS_PC_MetaG_FD_123537 | JGI IMG/M metagenome (GOLD analysis project Ga0180009, IMG submission 123537) | Groundwater microbial communities from the Aspo Hard Rock Laboratory (HRL) deep subsurface site, Sweden - OS_PC_MetaG | ecosystem: Environmental > Aquatic > Deep subsurface > Groundwater... | reverse complement strand
ACAGAGAAAAAAGGTCGGAAAGGTTGAAGGGTTCGTGAGGTAGATAAAGCCGCCGGAGTACTCCGCGAGGGTTGCGGGAAATCTCCGTTTTCCCCTTGACTTTACTTATCATGGATGTCCCCGCAACTTACTGTCCCCGCAACTTCCCGGGACTGCGGAACTGACGGACGTGCTTGGGTGTGTGATGAATTCCACATCTTTGCGCCAATCGTCTCGCCTCATGCGGGCATCAGTAAATGCGGGTGTCCCGTGACTCGCTTCTGACTTGACTTCATCCTCTGCAATACAAGTTGCTCGAGCAACAAAAGTTTCTTCACGCTGTTTAGAGTAAGGGGTATTGTCAATCACTCGAAATCACATGAATTATTTCGTGCAAGTGACGGCTGTGCGAAAAAAAATGATGAACCGGACCAGGCTCCGGCAACTTTTATTGCAAGTGATTCCCGCTTCGGCTTGGCACTCTTGTAGTGCAATATTGACGCGAAAACAGTATGTTAAAAAATATTTTCCTTGCCGGCACAGAGATTGCTTTAAAGAAAAACATCTGAGTAGTTCATCATGTTGAGAAGCCTGCCCGCTTCCGGCATCGAATCGTTACCTTTCTTCGTTTGTTTTCTTCGTTGTCAGCGCCCCGGGCAACCGGGGCGCTGACCCCCCCTCTTTCCCCACAAGCATCCTGATCAAATCCTAATCGTATTTTTATGTACCTGTAATTTTATCCTGTTATATTTGTACAATTTGAATTTCCGTCGGTGCGGGAAGAATCGTTCTTGTGGAAAGGGCATTGCTGTTAGCTGGTATTCATCCGGGAACTCGTCTTTCCAGATGAACGCGTTAAGCTATCAGCTTTTAGCTTAACGTGCTTACTTGATTAAGTTTTTTTGCTGTACGCTGAAAGGACACTAGCTAAGCAGCGCAAAAAAACGGGTGCCGCAAGAGCGGGATGCTTTATGCCGAATGGGGGAAACCATGGAAGCGATTAGAAAAGCGATATTAGCCTGCATGCAGAATTGCACCCCGGATGATGATCTGGTTGCGAGCCTGAAGGGGATTGTTGAGCAAGAGGGGATACAGGCCTGCAGGATCATCATGGAAATGGTGGCGCATCGCGATTTTGAATCCGAAGAGGCTGCGCGCCATTGGGATAAAATTCAGATCCATCAAGCGGAATTGTCCGCTCTTCTCGCCCGGCCTGTAAGTCTTCCGGTCGCTGTGTGCGACTATCTCCATTGGGTCGAGAAAACCATCGGCTATCCAAAGCTTATCGATGTCAATAAATTTGAAGAACTTTTCACGCAGGCGAGACGGGATTTTCTGACGGGACTCTATAATCGTCAAGAGTTCGAAGAGGCGATCTCGCGCGAGATTGCCAGGGGCAAACGGCATGAGCGGAAAGTGTCGCTGCTGTTTATCGATCTTGATTCCTTTAAGATGTTGAACGATCAATACGGGCACTTGGCGGGCGACAGCGCCTTGCAACATCTTGCCAGGATCATAGGCGAAAGCAAGAGATTGGAGGATATGGTCGCCAGATATGGCGGTGATGAATTCGTGATGTTGTTGCCGGATACCAGCAAGGAAGAGGCCTTACGCTTTGCCGAAAGGTTCCGAAAGATGGTTGAAAGCAACAAGGCCATATATAACAGCCATTTTTTATCGATAACCATAAGCGGAGGGGTGGCGACTTTCCCGGATGATGCGCAGGAAGTTGTCAAGCTTATACAGTTTGCGGATCATGCCCTTAATGTTGCAAAACGTCAGGGTAAAAATGTGGTTCTAGGCTATAAAAAGGAAGCTAGGAAATTTCTGCGGCTTCCCTATGTCGAGAAGGTCAGAGGGACAGCCTTGTCAGGGAAGCAAAATATCGTCTTGCGGGCGGAAAGCAAGAATTTGGGCAGCGGCGGTATACTTTTAGAAAATACATTTCCTGTTCATGTCGGATCATCAGTTGAAATCAGCATTGTGTTGGATGGGAGAACAGTTACGGTTCTTGGGGAAGTTGTTCGGACCGACCAGTTGGCAACGGATCGTTTTGCCATCGGCGTTTCTTTTCTGGAAAAACAGGAGTCGACAAAAATCGTTCTGGACAGGTATGTTCTGAACAGTCTGATGCAATCGACCAGAGCGTACCAATAATTTTTTGTCGGAAGAATGGCTGGTTGCTGGCTGTTCCGCAACACTGTTTCCGCATAATATAAAGCGCTGCGTCGCGCTTGAAGGTGGCCTTTCTTGTCTCAATCGTGTGTACATGACTGAAAATATCTCCTCTCTTTTCGGCGAACGGGACGGATACACGGGAAAAATCCTTTCCGGCCGGTACAGCGCCTCGCTGAAAAAAAAGCTTTTTTCTTCCATTGCCCACTTCAAGGCACTGGAGAGGATCGGGGCTCCGGTCATTCCATACATCGCCGCATGGCGACCGGATGGCGGGCATATCTGGTATGAATATACCGGGGCGAGGCTGCACGAATTGCTCGGCGTGCATGGCCCTGAAGTGGCCGGGCCTCTGCGGGACAATATCCTCAGTCGCTGCCTGTACCGGATACAGAAAAATCCTCCCGCCGTCGATAAAATTATCCGCGACAAGGCCCAAATAGATCGCTTGCGTGACGCGATGCGGCGGATGGCAGAGCGGGGCGGCGGGGTTGACGCGGTATACAAATTCCATGTCAATGGCAGTCCGCTTTGGCTTAAGGATTTATCCAAGGTCGAGATCCATGACCGGGATCTCGTCGTGCTTTCCTATGGGACATTGATCGATGTCACCAAGGAGATGCAGTTGGAAGAAGCCCTTGTCGAGGTAAAGTGTGAACTGGAATCCCACAAGGAAAATCTGGAGCTTTTGGTCGGGGAGCGCACGCGGGAACTCAAAAAAGCGCAACTGGATGTCCTTACCCGCCTGACCCAGGCCGCGGCCTTTCGCGACGGCGGCACGGGTGCGCACATAAAAAGATTGAGTCAATATTGTGCGGTTCTCGGGAATGCGTGCGGGTTGAGTAAAAGCGCCAACACGGTGTTGTTCCATGCGGTTCCCATGCATGATGTGGGGAAATTGGGAATAGCGGATTCGATTTTGCAGAAAGAGGGCTCACTCTCGCAGGATGAGTTTGAGGTCATAAAAACACATTGCAAGGTGGGCTCGGATCTGTTGAGCGAAGGGAGCTCTTCTCTGTTGCAGGTTGCGCAGACCATCGCGCTTACCCATCACGAACGGTGGGACGGGTCCGGCTATCCGTTGGGGTTGGCTGAGCGGCAAATTCCCCTGGCCAGCAGGATTACCTCGATCTGCGATGTCTTCGATGCGCTGACCTCCGAGCGGCCCTATAAAAAGGCCTGGGGATTCGATGAATCCGTTGACGAGGTCTGTCGCATGCGAAAAATATATTTCGATCCAAAGATTGTGGATCTATTCTTAAAGAACATTCAACACATCAAAAAAGTATATCATGTGTCCTAGCAGGATATTGAAAAAGAGTCTTCTCTGGCGGGATTCCTTCCGCAGTTGCGCTTCGCTTCGTTCGCCGTGATCAACTTACGGTGGGACTTGCACCCACAAGAGTGCGCCCATGCCGGGCGCACACAAAAAAACCCGACAGGCTTTTAACCTATCGGGTTTACGTTATTTTCTTGGTGGGCGGCGCGGGGATCGAACCCACGACCTTTGGCTTCGGAGGCTAAATTTATATTTTTTAACTACTTGTTTTATTGACTTAAAAAAAATAATGGTTAATTATTGGTGACGCTCATGGGACATCAAGTCCTAAAAAGGAGGTTCACCAATTATGGCAACTTTCGAGAAAAGAGGCCCTTACCAAATCCGCGCCAAGGTCCGCAAACTCGGACACAAGACGGTCACAAAGACCTTCAACAACAAAAAGGACGCCGAGGCTTGGGCCAAAGGGATTGAAACTGACATGAACCGGGGAACCTTTATCCCCTCTACCGTAGCGCAACGAACCACAGTTCGCACAGCCTTGGAGCGATACCAAAAAGAGGTCTTTCCCCGCCTAGCCCAAGATGGTCGGTGTGAAATTTCACGAGCCCGGAGGCTGATTGATGCCCTTGGCGAGTTGTCCCTGACCGCCCTGGACTCCTCTCACGTTGCCGCATACCGGGATCGCCGGTTGCAAGCCGGAGCAGCGCCGCAATCCGTTAAGCATGACCTCGGCCTGCTCGGCCGTGTTCTCAAGCATTGCGTCATTGACTGGGGCATACCCCTCGCTCATGGTATTGTTACCAGTCAGGTAAGGAAACCATCCCTTCCCCCCGGGCGAGATCGCCGTCTTATTGATGATGAGGAAATGCGGTTACTCGATGCAGCCAAGATATCAAAAAGCAATGATATTGGGAGCATCGTCATAATCGCCCTGGAAACGGCTGCCCGTCGTGGCGAAATTGCAGCTATGCAGTGGGAGCACATCAACCTCGCCCGACGCACTTGGCACATTCCAAAAACCAAAACCAATACACCTCGCACTGTTCCTCTTTCACCGCGAGCGTTAAAACTCTTAGACGGATTGCCCCGGCGAATCGACGGAGGAGTGTGGGCCTTACAGCGAGCCGATGGAATCTCCCAGGCCTTTGATCGTATCTGCCAGCGAGCCGGAATTGAAGGCCTCAATTTCCACGATCTGCGCCATGAAGCAACCAGTCGACTTTTTGAACTCGGCACCCTGGGGATAATGGAAGTGGCCAGCATCACCGGTCACAAGGATCTCAAAATGTTGAAGCGGTATACCCATCTACGGGCGGAAGACCTGGCGGCGAAGCTGGGATGAAGGAAGATTACTGTATTGTGTCGCTTGACACAGTACGTCGATGCGTGTTATTATAGCTCATGAAAATTAGAAACGTTCTGCACAAGGGATTGCTCCGCTTCATCGAGGATGATGACCCGAGTGGCATTCAGCCCGCCATCGCGCCGAAACTCCGGCGCATTATCTCTTTTCTTCAAGACATGGAGCAAGAGAACGAACTTCGGACAATCCCAAGTTGGCGAGCGCACCAGTTGGCGGGTGACCGAAAAGGCACCTGGAGCCTGTCCATCACAAAAAACTGGCGGCTCACGTTTCGGATCAACCAGGCAATGATCGAAATCATCGACCTGGACTATGAAGACTACCACTAAGGAGATGGTCATGGGCACCACACAAGGCATCAGAATGAAGGCCCCCGCTCACCCCGGTGGGTTTGTGAAAAACGAGGTTGTTGACCCTCTTGGCCTGACGGTGACAGGCGCAGCTCATGTTCTGGGCGTAACGCGGGCGGCTTTGTCAGCGCTGCTTAACGAACGTGCCCGGCTTTCGCCCGAGATGGCTCTGCGTATTGAGAAGGCTTTCGGAGTGCCAATGGATACGCTAATGCGCATGCAGAACAGTTTTGACATCGCCCAAACTCGCAAGCGAGAAGGAGAGATCACGGTTCGCCAATATATTGCGCCGACGAAGCATGCTCCAACTCTCCACAAATAGCGCGCCGGGGGATCTGCCGGTGGCCTTGAAAGGGTGATCACCCTGCGAGATGCCGCCTGAAACACTCTACGCGCTATGCGCGCTTGCAAGGCCGGTACAGGTTCGCCTTGCCGACCTTTTTGCTTTTGAAAGGGGAATGCACCCCAAGGGCAAAAGGGGCTTGAGATGCCCTAAGAGCCGTTTTCCTCTTCGAGCCAGCTTTCCCCCCTGCCCTCCAAACCAGCGGCGACCTACACGCGGCCCCGAGGGCCACGAGCGGCCGCTTCCTTCTGCCACCTTCCCCGGCCGGCGGCGCCGGGCAACACGACCTTCGGTCTTTTTACGTAAGTATCACAAAAAAATGAGTTGATACGGAAATGGCCCACCTATACGAACATTGCTACGACTGTGAGCGCTGGATCGGAAGAGATTGGGAGGAAGTCCACTTGTGGCTTGATGAATTTTTCACAGAATTCGGCCCGGCGCACCGCTGTCAACGGCACCATATTGAGGGGATCGAGGAAATTCGGCAGAAATTGGGTGATGAAGCCGCACTTGCAGCCAAGATTCATATCCTCGTTGACTGCTGGGGCATACCCAGCAAGGCCGATTATGAAAATTGTTTCGTCAATCAGCTCGGCCAAGAAGAAGACTCGACTTGGGAAGAAGCATGGAAGATGATTCAAGAAATCCGGAATGAGCGTGATGTTGGGCGGAAAAATGGCCCGCAAACACTCTCTGGGTAAGGATTTGCGATTTCATAAACTGAATGAGTTTCGCGTGATATCGGGCGGAAAGATAGACCTCAATTCCCCGCAGAATAAGGGTTTGAGGCTCCGGTGTTATACCGGGCGGAAATTTGCGTGATATCGGGCGGAAAAATGGCCCGCAACCACACGCAGTATAACAGTTTGGCAAAAGAGAGGATCTTGTAAAAAGATGGCTTACCTGTACGAACACTGCGCAGATTGCCAAAAACTGCTTGGCCGCGAGTGGAAGGAAGTCCACAAATGGCTCGATGCGCTCTTTAAAGAATATGGCCAGGACCACCGCTGCCACCGCCACCATGCGGAAGGAATTAGAGAGGTCTGCCGGATGTGGGGCGAAGAAGCTGAAATGGCCGCCAAAATTCATATCATCGTGGACTGCTGGGGCATCCCTTCACAGGCCGACTATGAGAGTGGTCGAGTCAATGTGAATGGCTTTACGCCGGAATCGACGGAGGCCAACGTCGCCTGGTTGCTAGATGAAATCCGATTGGTTGTGCCAAAAATGAAACTTGTAGGTGAAAAAATCAGGGAGTGTTCGGTGCTGATTTCGGAGTTGCCGCCCGAGGATCAAGAACCCTACCGCCGACATATTGCAGAAACTGCCCCACGAGCATGCCCGGCGCCGCTGCCGGGAGATGTTCCCGGCGACTTGCGAACCTGGCGGTCAGATTACAAACGATGGAAAAAGGGGTTGTACGGGATTGAATTGCTTTATTAGTAGTAAGTTTGCGTGATATCGGGCGGAAATATGGCCCGCAATCCCGCACCGTATGATATATGGTGTTTCGAATAAACAAAAAAGCTCCCCGATTAACTCAGGGAGCTTTTTTAGCATTTGGCATCAATTTTATTTGGTCACGAGGCTGTAACCGGGCAATTATCCTTTGCTTGGAGCTTCAATATAAAGATTGACAGTTTTTGTCTGTTAGAGGTAGAAAATCATAATTTGTTTATCCGGAGCGGGGGTTGCAACTTCAACTAGAGGGCTATGGCTTCATGAATTGCAAGAAATGCAACGCGGAGATTCAAGGGACATCAAAATTTTGCAAGCAATGTGGAGCTCCGATTTCAGCGGAGAGCCCGGCTTCGATCCCAACCAAAATTTGCCCTCAATGCGGGGCAGAAAATCCCGTTGCAGCCAAATTCTGCAAGCGGGACGGTTATGCGTTTGAAGCAAAGCCTCAAGCGGCGCAGGCCAGTCAGTCTGCCCCAGTCAGCTCGCCCCCACCTGTCGCGCCACCTCCACCCAAGGCGACTCAAACGCCCGTCATTCCAGTTCCGCCTCCTCAAGAAATCAAGTCATCCTCCAAGGCTCCGGTGGTCATCGGAATCGTTATCGTGCTGCTACTCGTAGCCGGGGCAGGTGGCTATTATTATTGGACGAAAAAGAATTCTGGTGAGCCAGCAAAAGCGGCAACAGAGGCCGAGACTACTTCAAAACCCAAAACGCAAGCACCTGTAGCCCCTCCCGCTGTTAAGCTTCAAGAACCACCCGCCGTTGCGGCCCCATCTCCTGCTGCACCAACGCATGATCCCGCACAGGTTGAGAGAGGACTCAATCAGGAATTGCGCACGGCTGGTCTTGCGGTGGTAATGGCAAGTGTAGATGACAAGCTGCATGCCGATCTCAGAGGTACGGTTGCCAGTAAGGAAGAAAAAGAGAAAGCGGTCGGCATTGCTCGCGGCCATGACGGTGTAACAGGAGTTGATGCCGCAGCTTTAAAAATTGTCATGCCCAAGGTGCGATCCGAGACACCTATTGCCACTCCGTCTCCAAGTCGCCAGCCTCAGCAGACCGTCGCCGTTCCACCACCGGCTCCTCAGAAGCGCGATCCCGCCAAAATGGAGGGCGAAATAGGCCGGAACTTGCGTGCTAGCGGGATTAACGGAATCACGGCTCAGGTCAGTGATGATTTTGTTGTTACCCTGAAGGGCTCCGTCAAGAGTGTCGCGGAAAAGGATCGAGCGTTTGATATTGCGCGGCAGTTCGGAGCTGTTGGACCAATCAAAGATAAAGTCTTTATTGTAGAATAACATCCCCGGAGGAATTATGAAAAAATGCATTAGAAAAAATGCGGTATTTGCTCTTATCGTTCTAATGGTCGGCACTCAAACCGCCGGATGTGTGGCGACTACCCCTTCCGCAGAGCGAGGAGGTCTCTTTGGGGCTGGTTCGGGTGCGGCAATAGGGGCGATCGCCGGACAACTTATCGGCGGGAATACTAAGGCAACTTTGATCGGTGCGGCGATTGGCGCGGTAGTCGGAGGGTTGGTTGGCAGCTATATTGATCAACAAAATGCCACCCGTGCTGAAGCAGCAAAAAAATATCAATACGACGAAAAGGTCGCAAAGCTTGAAGTGGAAAGTGCTTCCGCTACGCCAGATCGTGTTGCACCAGGATCGGCGATAGATTCAAGCGTGCAATACACGACACTTTCTCCGAACAAGGAGCAGCAGGTTGCGATTACCGAACGGCGAGTCCTTGTGGGTGAGCAAGAATCGTTTGATCTTTCGGAGCGGAAAGTAATGCGTGAACAGGGGACACACACTTCTACAGCGAAGGTCAATCTTCCCAAGGATCTTCCCAAGGGTAATTACACGCTTGTAACCACCATCACCGACGGCCAAATCACCAAAACATCGAAGACCCCCTTCGCAGTGGGTTGACCTAAACGGAAAATCGAGGGTGTGTAGTTTATAGTCTGTTAACCAGAACCAACAATAGACTGGAGAATGAATGAATACCGCTACAAACGCGAAGCATGGTGATCTGTTGCGTGCCCTTGACGGGCTGACAAACTGGCGAGCTATTGTGTTATTGATCGGCACTGGACTGCTGGCGGCTTTCCTGTTTTGGTTGGGAATGGCCACGGCCTCTGGAGTGATGATAGCCGTTGTTGGTCTTCTTTCGGCGTTGGTGTGGTTGTTCGGCATCTGTGCGGCCGGAGTAGTGTTGATGGATGTCGCACGCGGCTTGGAGCCGCCAGCGATAATTACGGCATTCTTTGCCGGAGCCGCCAGTTTTGTGAAGGTTCTGGCTATTTCGGTCATGGCCCTGCTGGCAGTGGCCGTCTATTGGTTGGTTTGGGCATTAGTATTTTTCCTTTGCAAGATTCCGGGCCTGGGAGTAGCGCTTTTCGCAATCACTTTCCCGGTGGCAATTATTGCAACCGCGCTGATAACGATCGGCATCATGGCGGCCCTTGGTCTCGCTTTTCCGGCTGTTTGGGAAGGGCACTCGATCATGGCTGCCATCGCTCGTCTTGTGGCGATTGCTGGCAAGCGGCCCGTCGAAGCGATTGTCAATTTTTTGTTGCTCGGTATTCTGGTTGCGTTTGTTAGTGCGGTAATTTTCGGCATACTTTCTGTCTCGCTTTTTCAAGTGGGGGGTGTGGTTGGGGGGGTGATGGATTTCCACCTGATGAATTTGTCTAGTCTATTTGGTGGATTTTACATGGGCGGAGGAGGGAACGGATATTTGACCGCCACCCTCTTTGCCGGGGCAGTTATCTTTGGTGTCGCGGCGGCTGCGGTTTTTTCCGTTTATCTGATGGGGGTTAATCTTATTTATCTCAAGTTGTCCGAGGGAATAGATTCGTCCTCTACCGAAGCCATGTTGTCCGATGGGCTGGCACAAGCGAAGAAAAAGGCGGAAGAAGTACATGAGCGCGCCAAACAACATGCGCAGCAGGCTCAGGAACAAAGGCAGACGGCCGCCGCCACAGCGACCAAGAAAACTTGTAGTGCCTGCGGGGCAACGCTTACTTCAGCCGATACATTTTGCGGCGAGTGTGGGCAGAAGGTGAACTGATGCCGAGGAAAATACTCTATTTTTTGTTGGCGGGTATCGTTCTGTTCCTTTCCGGGTGTGTGGAAGTCAAAGAGCTGATAACCATCAAGACCGATGGCTCTGCGGAATCGATGCTTTCCATCATCGTCCAGAAGGATTTTGCCGCACTCGTCGTGCCTGATCTGGAACGACGAATCAAAAAAGATGCTCCAAATGCTGTTGTTTCTGTCAAGGAGGTCGAATCTGGCAACACGGCAATTGTGAGCCAGAGAACAGTCAAAAACCTCTCAGAACTGCGGAATGACACACGGGGCTATGAGTGTGAAATCGAAAAGGACGGCACGCCGCGGACCCGCTACATTTTTAATGGCCGCTGGCGTATTAATGATCCTGTTCCCGTCGAGGTCACAGTCAAATTCCCAGGAGAGGTTGACGAAACCAACGGCGAAAAAATTGATTCGCAGACGGTTCGTTGGAAATTTGAAACCGGGGCGAATGTATGGGGTGGTCGTGGCGACAAAACGCTCACGGCAACTGCCACCGCCACGGCTTTTCCTGTTGTCATTGTAGGTATAGGTGTTGGTGCTCTGCTTCTAATGGTGGCAGGGTTGGGCTTTTTTTTCTTGCGACGCAAGAAGAGCGATGCCTCTGTGGCTTCCGGCCCTGTAACGCAAGCTCAACCACAAGAAGCCGATGTCTTTTGTACCGAATGCGGCAATCGACAGTCTGCGACTGTTAAATTCTGTACCTCGTGCGGGAACCCCATGGAGAAAGTCGTTTAGGAAAAGAAATGCAGAGTGGAATAGAAAAGGGCGGCCGGGGAATCCCCGAACCGCCCTTTGATTATCAGGACTTCCGCTACGCCGGACCGCGCTCGATACATTGCAATGCTTCATGCAAGCTTCCAAAACGCCCCCACAATGTTGGGCGATCCCAGACACCACCATCCAGACAATATACGCAGTAGAACACGCCATCAGGCCATTGCTCCGGATCTTCAATTTCAACCTCAAGGTATGGCCTCCCCCACCACTTTTCCAGTTGCTCCGCCGGTCGTTTTTGGTTATCCGTGCACTCGAAATTTTTCGGCAATTTGGGGTTGATCAGCACATTACCGAAGCGGTTTTCAGCCAAAAACTCGGTTTTACCGATGACGAAAGTCTTCATGACCGATCCCACACCAAAGGCCGGCAGCCAAAGGACCATGGCGCCAGAACAGCCAGGAATAACCATTCCAAGATCGCGGCATCCTGGTCGGGATCCCCGGTCACTATCAGTTTCATTTCCTCAAATTTCTTCATTTCCATGTCGGCTTCCTCCCTTATTTTTTGGAACTGGGCGGCACGCTGGTCGCCGCCCGGTATTGGGAATCGATCTGGCCACCATTGGCGCGGACCGCTTCGGAGAGAATCCCGGCCAGCAGCATTTCTTGCCGTTCTATGCGCAACTCCAGGCGATGCAGCATCTCAAGCAATCTGGCCAGCATGAAGGCTTCTTCCCGGCTCACGGCCGCCGGCGAAGCCGCCACCATTTGCGAATACCACTCGGGGTTGTTGGCTCGACGGTCCACCTCTGCCTGCTGCAACAGGAAATGACTCGCCTGTCCGGATTTGATTGCATCCTCGACTCCCTGGGGGACAGAGACTCCTCCCATCTTTGCCCAGATATTTTTGATATGCTGGGCGAGTGACACGCCGTTCACCTCGGCCGGCGCCCGCCAGGCCATGGCCTCGGTAAAAACAGAGGCAGCCAGGCCCAACTTTGCCTGCTCCGCCAGCCGCATGGCCTCGTACCCGCGTCCCTGATCGGTATTCTCAAGATTCCCCGGCAAAACCGGTCGGGGCACCGCCTGCGCGACATTGCTGGCATAGGCCCTGGCGGCCTCCGTCTGCTGCTGGTTGAAGACATAGCTCTGGTTGCCCAGCAAGCCAGCGCCGTGCGTGAGGGATCGTGGATCAATGTCCGCGTCGGGCAACGAGGATGTGGAGCTGCAGCGCTTCTGCGCCACGTCGGCAGGCCCGCAGTACTTTTCCCTGTGCCGCGAGTAAGTGGTATAGGTGGCCGAGGCCGGGGAGCTGGTGTTCCGCCCGCGCATCCGGAACCCAGCATGCTCGGTCGCAGCGGTCCGGGCCGCGCTTCTGGCCGCTGCCCCGGAGACAGAGGCTGATGCTAGAGAGTCACAGGGATTCGGAGGCAAAATGCCATAATCCTGCTGCGCCCTGGCCGCGTTTTCCGATCCAGCCAGGGCCACTCGTTTTTTATCCCGGTTATCCGCCACATCCCCCGCCACCCTGGTTGCCTCGCCTTTGATCGCGTCGGCCGCTGTCGCCAAGGCCTCTTTCAGGTCTTTTTTCAAATCTCTGATTGCACCATCAGTGGACGCCCCTGAAGATTCGATCGCGCCCGAAATAGTTTTTGCTGCCACATTGATGGCGGCCACTTCCCCGCAGCAACCGGCCATGGCGCTATTCGATGGAGACAACATAGCGAGAAGCGCTATACCCACAGAGTATTTTCTGAAACTTTTCATTTTTTGGGCCTCTTCAACGTGATCATTTTTTCTTCGAATTTCGCCCCAGGCTGCCCATTGCTCAAGAAACACTCACATTGGCAGGTGCGAGAAAACGAATCAGCAGTAAGCGGCGCGAGTTCTTCCGGAAAACATTTGCAATCACATTCGGTAACGCCCGCCAGGTCGGTAACAAAAATGGTCATTTCGTCATCGGCTTTGAGCTGTCCGGCCATAGCCTGGCTACTGGATCCCAAGATCATCATTCCCACCACCGCCATCATTGCAAAGATTGCCTTTTTCATTGAAAGATCCCCTTGATGTAATTTGGAATGCCGTTGATGGTGTTCGAGATGATCCCACCGTTTGACTTTTTCACGGTCACATCCGCCCCCGGAGTGCTGACCGTGTTCGGAGACTGATAAGGATTCCCGAGCTGGCTGGCCCCAGGCAAGCCGACCTGCGCACCGCCGATGTTGCCCGGCAACACGACCGATTGCGACATGGATGCACCGGCCTGGTTGTAGATTGAGTCGATGCCGGTACATGCCGCCTTCGAAACGCGATCCAGCGCCTGTTTTGCAAGATCGCTCACCGATGGGACGCCGATCATGCTCCCTACTTTTACATCCTTGTACTTCTCCAGGCAGTTGGAGCTGGAGGCATTAGCAGCGCCGGGCTTGCCCGACTGCCCAGGAGAGCCACCTTCGAGAGTCGCGGCCGAGGCCTCGGAGAAGTCTTTAATCTCCCGATCCCGAGCGTTCTGCGCCATCTGCTGCGCTCTGGTCATCAGATCCGGCCGGATCGATTCGCAATCCGCGGCCATGACTGCTGGCACTGCAGCAAAGAGCACTACAGCTACGGTGAGGATGATCTTTTTAATCTCTCCCTGCACCCCTATGATTTTGAGGCAGCGGGCGCAGGTCACCGCCGCCTGGTTAGTGGTGCCTTGATAATCCGGCCGCTTCTTGTCGCTGCCGATTATGTTGATCATGCAGGCAGGCAGTACATGTTTTTCAGGGTGCAGGGAAAAGTTGTAGTGCACTCTCTTCATCGGCTTTTTCATGCCAATCCCTCCCTTGCCCGGATAAATTGAAGTTCCGCTTTCGCGATCAGGTACTTGCGTGTAAAGATCGCCACCACACCGGCCATCAGAAGCAAAAGCACCGGGCCAGGATATACCCAGGCATGAGCGAAGAGGACGCAGTTGATAATCAGAAAGACTTTAAGCCGATTTTTACGGGCCAGGAGATCCACCCGCGACAAGCCCAGGAAGTCAGATTTTGGATCCAGCAGATCGAGCCTTTTTGCTTTTTTCCATCCTCGCCACCCCGCCCAGACCAGAGCAGCGCCTGCCAGTGTCACGCCGAAGTAGAAAAAAGGATTTGCTTCCGCCTCCCGGCCGGCAGCCAGCCGGACCACGAAGTTCCATGGGGCTGTGATAAAGAAATTGGCGCCGGTGATAATCGCCGGCAGCGAGAAAAAATAGAGGGTTTCCGTCGAATTTTTCTTTTTCATGATCATCAGTACACCTTTCTTGCTTTAAGGCCGACTTCATCGATTTTTTTGTAAAGTGGCTCAATTTTTTCGCACATCGAGTCAAAAATGACTCGCAGCTCTTTGTTGCAGGACCGGATCTGCTCCTGGCGATCGTGTCGCTTCTCGATTTTATCGAAGGTTAGTTGGGTGGGGCCATGAATCCAGAGGAAACTTCTGAGCGGCGCAACATGTTGCGCCCGGATCGAATTGATAAGTTTGTAGTTTTCCTTTAACGTTCGGCTTTTTGCCTCATCAAAGTCGAATGTTTTGGCAAAATCATCCACCGCCAGGGCATGTTTTTGCGCAACCTCTATAATTTCCTTGAGCCATTGATTGACGGCTTTTGGGGTGTTTCGGTTTAGGATAGGGACTGGGACTATCATCATCATCGTCGCGGACATGTTTTTCTCCTTTGTTTGGTTTTTTTTGCGGTTCTTCCCTCAGAAAAACATCTTTTTCCTCCCTCCCCTCACCCCCACGGGGGAGGGGGAAAAAGATCCGACTTCGGCTTGCCGACTTCCTCTGCAGTCCCAGACTTCCGGATCGGCACTGCCTTACCCCGGCAGGGCGAGGGAGCGAGCGGCGTGACACCGGCGGCTTTTTGCCGGTGGCGCGACTTTCGCCGCCCTGTCCGGCCACCGCCCTAAAATCCCGGTGGGGTCGGGGGGCCAGGGGGCGGGGAGGGCCTGCCCTCCCCGCCCCCTGAAATTACATCGACTCCGACGGGGCTTTCTGTTTTTTGGCCGGCGTCGTCTCTACCTTTTTTTCGTTGGCGGTGTCGGGGCCTGTTGGCTCGGGATCTGCCGAACGATGATCTTCTCGATCTGGCGTTTTTCCTGGTCGCTCGCTCGGGACCAAATCGAGTGGAACGTCTCCGCCGCCTTGGCTATCATCGGGTCCGGCCTGCTCTTCTGCCATGCAAGCCCGAAAATGCCGGCCGAAATCGCAGAGGTCAGCAACATCGCGAGGAGGCACATGACGAAGTATTTGCGTACCGTGGGGATCTGCGATAGGTCCCTGCGTATCGCTGCCCGCTCGTTGGCCACGGCCTGCGCCATCTGCGTCGCCACCTGCTGCATGGATCTCTCGACCTCCCGCCGCACGCCCTTCGCGGCGGCTGTCATCTGCGCGGCTGCCGCTCTGGACTCGGCTGTCCCGGCCCGCAACTGCTCCACCAGGGCCGCCAGGGACTCCATGGCTTTGCGGGTCACCAGCGCGTGATCCGTCGCCTTCCCGAGTCGCTGGCGCAGCGGCTCGGTCTGCGTCACGATTTCCCGGGCTGCCTGCGTCGGCAATGCCCGCAGCAGCCGCAAGATCTCTTTCCCCTGCTCCGCTGTCAGCGGCAGGGGCAGCGGTGTCTCTGCCGGCGGCCTGGGCTCCTGTTGCGGCGGCATCTCCTCGGCCGGATCCACCAATTTCAGGGGTTGCTGTGACTGCTCGACTGTTTTCTGAGGTTCCTGATCCGTCAGGAACTCGATCTCCTTCTCCATGCTCTGAATCATGCCCATCAGCTACCTCCTTCTCTGGCAACGTATAACCGGGTTGTATCTCGTTTTGCTCGACCGAATGGGCCGGTCCGATGGAATCCGTCACCGTTGGCCCACCATGTTTCTCGCGCCAGGCGGCTAGCTCGGCCAGATCCTCGGCGGTCGGCTGGTAGCCCTGGATCTCCAGGCCCATTTTGGATCCGGCCAGCCATGCTTTCCGGCAGAATTCCTCTTCGCCCTGGATCTTCAGCGATTGCCCAAAAGCCTCCGAGGCGGTGAGCAGCGCCGCTCGGATGGCCAAATCCTGGCGGGCCAGGACGTGGACTTGCTGGCCTTCCATCTTGAAGGCCACCCGTTCGGGGTTCCGCCGGTGCACCCAGGTTCCATCTTCCCGATGGACAAAATACCTGTCTCGTTCTTTCCAGGGGGCAATCTGTCCCCTCGCCCGGTAGATATCAGGCGCCTCGGTCGGTGCCAGCCCAGCCGGGGCAAATGAGCCCGCCACTTCTGAAGCCTCGGCCTTCTCACGCAGCCGGGCAATCAACTCAGCGTCGCGCTCTGCATCAAAATGCGTGTCTGCCGCTATCCTCTGCCACCTGAAGGCCTTTCCCAGGCTGGACCCTGAGAATGCATCACCGCCGGCCAGCCGGAAGGAGATGCCGCCGACCTGGCCGGTTTTCCCCGCGGGAAGCACCTCGATGCCGCTTTTTTGACATCGGGAAACGAACGTAGAAAAATCCGGGCAATCAGTCCTGGCGGTCCCGATTTTTTTCTGGAGAATAAGACGATCCGGGATTTTGCCGGTTCGGCGATATTGGCCCAACTCGCCTTTGCTAAGGCTTTTTTTCTCGCCGCCTTCTTCGCCTGCGGTGAGGCGCAATCCGTGTTTTTTTTCGAGTTCCTGGCATATCCGGATTGACTGACGGACGCCATACTGGTCATGCCAGACCTTCCCATCCAGGGCAATGCGGGAGACAAGTAAATGGATATGGTCATGCTCCTGGTCAATGTGGCGGCAGCAGAACCATTGGTGCCGATCGGGATCAAGGCCCATGCTGGAAAGATAGTCCCGGGCGACTTCCGCCCATTTCGCATCCACTGGCTTTTCGCCTGGGGGACAAGAAAGACTGACATGAAAGACTGGATTTTTGATTCCCGGCCTAAGGCGCCGCGAGGCCGCAAACTGGCGCGCCAGTTTGCGGGGCTCAGTGCCCAGGATATTTCCGGCTCCCATCACCGGCACAGCTCTGCCCGGGTGATTATCCTCGCCCGGCCCAAGCAGGTATTCCAACCCGCCGCGGAATCCGTTCCCTTTTGTTATTTTGCCCTTCACTTTGCGCAGTCTCCTTTGGATGATATATGTTTTTGGGTGCCCTCAAATCTCGCCACCCTTCCCACGCAGCGAATTTGCAGAGGCAATATGTGATTCGGTGTCCTCTGAGGGAGGGAAAAAATCCTCGCCGAGGAGCTGAAGGCGAAGCTGCTCCAGTGCTTCCCGGATCTCTAAGATATCCGGGACAACGACTCCCTCCGCGCCCGCCTCTACGAGGTGCAGCCGATGGGCAATCTGATTCAGATTTCCGCCCACCCTGGCCAGGGAAACCCAAGCCTCGTGGTTTATGGTGGGAATTGTATGGATTTTCCGGCCCAGAGCCTGTTGCCGGATGAAATCTGGGATCCCGCCTTCGACGATGCCACCCTCCCCGGCCATCCGAATCAGGTACTGCATTTCCAGGTCAGAAAAATGGACCCGGACCCGATTTTTTCTTTTTTGGCTGGCCGGCAATGCCGGGCGGCCACTTTTCTTAAAGGCCATGATGCCTCCTCCTATCGATGCAATATGTGATTAGGTGCCCTTTAATCTTTTGCAGGGCAAGCGAAGCGCCGCCCTGCCCTTCCCGCTGCCGACAGGCAGAGGGCAAGGTAATCGGTCCCCCATTTTGGGGGCACCGATTAACACCTTGCTCCCTGCCCTCACTATGCGATCGCGTTTAGGTCATCGCTCGCGATGAATTGTGTCACCACCCGCACCAGGGCCACCTGGCCGGATCGTGTTGCCACCTACCCCCTTAATGGCATTTTTTGACTGCCCGGCTCCTCCAGCTCCCATCCCGTGTCCCATTTGATTGCCGCCGTGGTAAAGCGCATTGATCGTGCGCTCATCCTCTCCCCCGCCAATTTTGCCTATGTGACCCCCAGCCCAAGCCAAAACCTCATTTGGAAGATGATGGATCAGCGCGAAACACTTGGAAATTAGCAAATAAGACAGATAGCAAAAGATGATCAAGGTGACGAAGAACATCCCGATCGAGGCCCATCCGGAAAAGGAAAAGGAGGAAGATCCATACAAAACGGATAAGGAATATTTAAGGAATTCGCCCAGGATATTCATGAGCAACCAGCCGGAGACCAGGCCGAACACCATCAACACCGGTCGAAACAGAACATTCAGCAAAAACATATAGCCATGGGCAGTTTTCTGGCCCATCCCCTCTCCTTCGGTCTCCAAATGCGCCAACATCCACAGCGGCGCACCTACCACGGCCTCTATACACACGATAAAATAGCTGATGACCCCGGAAAACCAGAGGATGTAGGGCAAAAAAGGCAACAGGTAAGCCATGGCTAGGCCGATTATCAGTAAAATTTTAAAAATCGCGGGCAAGCCCAATACCTGCAGGACACCATCCCCGCCAGCGGCCGCCAGGCCGCCAGCAACACCCAAGCCTATCCCCCCTGCACCGCTCAAGGAATAGCCTAACCGGGTAATCCCGATCATCAAATCGCCTTCTCCACCTGTCATGAAATCCAGCGCGGATCTGACTCCAGCAGATTGCATGCTATCGCCAAAAATTTTAGGAAAATCAAAAGTCACAATATTTTTGACTGTTTTTAACCAGCCAGACATCACCCCGGCTCCTACAGAAATACCCTGCTCAATTAGTCCTCCCTCCCGGGGAGAAAGGGGTAATATCTCCGCAGATGCGGCATCCATGATATCTCGATTGACGGAAGCTATTTTAACGAAAACGACCCCAGAATATAGCCACGACGAACCCTCCTTCTTCATGAAATCAGCAAAACCATGTTTGCTTTTCATGCTGGAATCGGCCAGTGCTGTACTTATTTGTTGGGTGTATCGATTTTTGATATCTGCTAAATCTGCCGGGTCTGGGGTCAGGCCCTCCAGTGCGAGAGCCTGGGAATGAGGATGAAGGGAAGCACTCATGGCCACCAGGGCCTGAGCTTGGGCTTTGTTTACTGCCTGATGATCGAACGGCGGCAGCGCTGCCAGGCCCTGTGGTCCATCGAGAATGCCGCGGGCATTGGACTTTGGATATATTTGCACCCCCCCGCAAGTATCTGGAAAATACCCCCCCTCGGTGGACCCAAAAACCAACTTTGAAATGTTGCCCTGTTGGATTAAAGTCCCTTTCTCTGGGAACAAAATTGATGTTTTCCCGCTTTGTTCAGCATCTTGTTTTTGTTGGATATTATTTACGATTGAGCATACTTGAGCTGCAACCAAGGCCTCCAAAGCATTATCCCTGCCTGCAGCTTCAGGGCTGACAAGAACGGCACTTTCGACATGATCTAGCATGTGCTTCCAGCCGACGTCCCAGGTTTTGTTGCCTATGCCTATGCCGACAACCATCCCTAGAATCATCAGAGCTTGGGGAAAAGACCACCCGGAGAAGATGGGAACCAGGCCGAAAATGCCAAAGATTGTCCTGATGGGGTACCAGATCGAGGAGTGCCGCTTGCCGAGAAACTCCCCCTCAACCGCAGTGTGCATGACCCCAGAAATGACGCCATAAAGCACCATCAACACTGCCACAGAGAAGACAGCCATATTGAAAATTACGAACATTTCAGAAAGAGGAGAAGCTGTGCCAGTGAGGATGCCAGGTATGGGACCGAAAACTTTCCCGAGCATGTTGAAGGTCGGATCGCCATCGGCCGCGCTCAAATAATCACTTATGGTCGCGCCGGCTGTGCCAGGGTGGAGCAAAACAAGCGCCGAGGGAAGAGCGAAGAAGGCTTTGCGGGAAAATTTCATGGAGTTCACCATTTAACCAGTTAACCAGGATTCGCCGGATGCCAGCGAGGCTGGTCTCAGCAGCACCTTGGCACCCATAAAGCCGACATTTTGCAAGGCGTCGTGAATATTATTCAGGTGGTTATCCTTGACCCAAGAGCAGAAATACATGTCAGGACCAACCAGCTCCAGGGTGTTGCCCTCTTGAGATACGCAGACCAAGGGCTCGATCCAAAGGGAGTAGGTGCCGGGGTGAATGTTGGCCCGCAGTTGCTCTCGGGCCTGCCTCCATACGGGCGGCTCATCAGGTAAAGGGAGGGAGATGATTTCTGCATGGACTGCCCCCTGGACCTCCTGCTTTCTCTTACTGAAAGCCGAGAGCTGATGTTGGTCTATCTCGGTCATGCCGCCCTGCAAATTCAGCCGCTTGCGGATGCTCCTAATTGTTCCCGCTAGCCGCTCTGGGCCGAGATTCTTAATCCTGCAGTAATCCTCGGCAGCGAGGAGGATATACTCCTCCACATCACCATCACCACTACCACATCTGTCTGCCTGGGTAGTCGCCACTGGAAATGGAGATGGTGGGAATGGGGGAAGGGGGGTGGTGGTAGTCTTTGTTTTGGTAGTCTTTGAATATATAGTCGCATCAATTTCCCCAGAGTCGATTTTGGGTTTTCCCCGGGATGGATTATTGATTTTTCGCGGAATGGTTTCTTCGGAAACAAAAGAGAGCAATAATTCTAGCAGCTTATCCATGTCAACTCGGTAATGTACTGTGGGCACCCTGTCCCGAGCCTGATCAGACCATGCCTTGCGGATGGTAGTCTCCAATATTCCTGCTTTTTTGAGACGCTTCGTGCCCTCTCGGACTTGATATTCGCCGAGGGCTGTTTCCTTATTCCAATCTTTCATCGACTTCCAAAAATATCCGTCGCTGGTGCCTCCTTTTCCCTGCTCGACTATTGACTGCCAATACACTGATTGGCAGAGCAAAATCGAAGCAGGATAGTCTCCGCCCAATAGTTCCAGTATTGACCTTGATATACTGATTACATTGTCGTGGCCCACCAATGAGGCCACTAGCAGAGCCGCCGATCTGGTATCTATTTGTCGCCGGTCAGCCATTTCCTACCCTTCCTGCCTATGGGCTACCTGCTCTGCCTTGGTGGGTCGGCCCCGCCGGCGAGCAGGGGCGGCCACCGCAGCCCCTGAAATCCAAGCATCAAGGCTTGCTCGGCTGATTTTCCAGATTTTGCCCTGCCGCAGAGCCACCACCCCCCGCGGTAGCTTTTTTTCTCCCCTGACCGCCTGGCGCCACCAGCTGACCGAGCTGCTGGTCAGCTCCGCCGCCTCTGCCAGGGTCAGGAGTATTTTCTGATTTGCTGCAATTTTATCGCTCATGGTTAGACCTCCATGCTCTATTTCATACCACCCCCTTTTTTTCTTGTCGAGACAAAATATTCAACAATATCCAGCAGATAAGTTTCAATAGGCGATACCCTCTATTGAAATTACGTGTGCTAATATGCGCTAAAATGGCGTAAAAACATTGTGTTGCGTTACTAAATCAACAAGTGAGCTTGTAAAAATGGAAGGCGAAGAAAGATAAAATACGATAAAACAAAGCGTTATGCTTGTTTTTCAGCCTGAAAGTTTCAGCGGAGGATATTGATTATTGAAAAAGAAGAAGAATAGAAAACCATAAAAAAAATCAACAGATCAATATTTTTCTTGAAACGTGCAATAAAAAAGCATGGGACACTAGCGGGACACTTAAAAATAGTGCAGTGGTGACACTCGGTGTGCGTGGGTGTCCCTTGGTGACACTCTTGGGACACTATGGGACAAATTGGGGGGACTTTAGACAGAAAAACGAAAAAGGGAAACCAAGCCTATTTGCTTGATTTCCCTTATGTTTTTTGGTGGGCGGAGCGGGGATCGAACCCACGACCTTTGGCTTCGGAGGCCAACACTCTATCCAACTGAGCTACCCGCCCTCGGGTTTTAATGCACAATGGCACCCTACTTACCATGTATCGCTTTTTCAGTAAAGCCATTTTCACCGGTGGGCAAAGGGTGCAGGCTTACGGCCAGAATCCTTCTGGTGCTTAAAGAGATGGCTGCCCGCTGGTCAGGACGCACGCCGAGGATGGCAATGATCCCCTCGCGGTCGGACAGGATGGGTATCCGTCTCCTTTGGATCACGGGGATCTTCCGGTCGGTGAAAAAATCGCCGACCTTTTTTGAGCCCGGCGCGCCCAGGGGATGAAAGCGATCTCCCTGCCTAACGGCGTGCACCGTCATGGGAAAGGAGACTTTATCGGCATCGCAATACAGGGCCTGAGGAGACTCATCTTTCCATCCCTCGGGCGCAGCAGCCAAAAAGCACAGGGTAATCCTCGCCCCTGGGCCCTCCAAAACATATTCCCCCGGGCCGGGAAGCTCCCTGCACGCAAAGCCCTCTTCCCTATCCGCCTCCAAGAGATTGCCGCGCACTGCCTGTTGCCCCTGGGGATAACCAAAGCCCATCCGCCCTTCTGCCTTCACAACCCGCAACCCTTGGGCCAGATGCAATCCCGCGCCCTCATCCCCGGTTTCCGCCAGGGAGAGAAGCTGGGCAATTCGCCTGAACGTCGGCCTGCAGCCCATGCGCCAGCAAGCTGTTTCCGCAATGCGCCGCCGGATGGCCAGGGGGTGGCGCAAAAAATCCGCCACCCGGATCGCCAGCCCGGAGGGTTCGCTCCCCTCCTCCGCAACTACCTGGGCATAGGCCTGACTGGCCATCCCGGCCAGCAGCTCCTCTTCCCCTTGCAAAATCGCCGCTGTTTCCCGCAGGGAGTTGCCGATATTGGGGTTAAAATGTTCCTCTAAATAGGGCAGCAGATCAAGCCTGATCCGGTTGCGCAGATACATCCGCTCCCGGTTGGAGCTGTCGAGGCAATAGGGGATCGCTTCTTCGGCAAGATAACGGAGGATCTCCTCCTTGGCGATGCCCAAAAAAGGCCGAATCACAAGACCATCGCGCATTCCGGCCATGCCGGCCAAACCCGCGCGGCCGGTCCCCCGGATAAGCCGCAACAGAATCTCCTCGGCCTGATCATCCGCCGTATGCGCCACGGCAATCTTCGTGGCCCCATGGCGCGCCGCCACCTCCGCCAGAAATCCGTAGCGAAGATTGCGGGCGGCATGCTCGATGGATAGACCCTCTTTCCTGGCGCAGGCAACAACCTCGAGCCGGCGGCTCTCGCAGGCAAGCCCCAGGGACTGAGCCGCTTCCCGCACCAGTCGCTCTTCCGCCTCCGCTTCCTTGGGCCGCAAGCCATGATCCACATGGGCAACCACCAGAGAACAGCCAAGCACTGGGGCCAGATGCGCCAAAACCTGCAGCAGGGCCATGGAATCCGGTCCTCCGGACACCGCCGCAACGCAGCGTTCTCCTTCGACAAGAAGCGCCTGACGCCTGATAATTTTTTCTGTTTTTTTCAGGAAAGAATGCATGCGTCTCGTTCACGATGCCCCAGGCAACAACCCGATCTCCAGGGAGTTTTTACGGGGCTTCCATTATTTCCCTTGAAGTAGCAGCTATCTTTGGCTATGTGGTATACCATAACTGTAGTCTGTCTTTTTTAAAAAAATACTCAGCAACGGGTCCCCCCATGAACGTACGCAAAGCCGTTATCCCGGTGGCCGGCAAAGGCACCCGCTTTCTTCCCGCCAGCAAAGCGATCCCCAAGGAAATGCTCACCATCGTCGACCGCCCCACCATCCAGTACATTGTTGAAGAGGTGGTCGCCTCCGGCATCGAAGAGATTGTTTTTGTCACCAGTCAGGGCAAATCCGCCATCGAGAATCATTTTGACTACGATTTCGAACTCGACACCATCCTCAGACAGAAGGGCAAGGATGCGCTCTGCGAAGAGATCAACCACATCTCGAATCTCATCGACATTACCACGGTCCGCCAGAAAAAACCATTGGGCCTGGGCCACGCCATCTGGACCACCAGAAACGTCATCGGCAACGAACCCTTCATGGTGCTGCTGGGAGATGATCTGGTTCTGAGCAAGGTGCCGTGCTGCCAGCAGATGCTCACCCTGCACCAGGAGCTGGACGCGCCCATCGTGGCGATCCAGAAGGTGCCGACCGAGGAAACCAACCAGTACGGGATCGTGGAGGGAACCCAGGTCCGGGAAGGGGTGTATCAGGTGGACCGCATGGTGGAAAAACCCGCGCCCGGCACCACCGACTCGGACCTGGCGATCATCGGCCGTTATCTTCTGACCCCGGAGATCTTTCCCATGCTCGAAAAAACCACGCCCGGCCACGGGGGAGAGATCCAGCTCACCGACGCTCTGCTCGCCCTAGCCAAACAACGCCCCATGTATGCCTATGAATTCAGCGGCACCCGCTTCGACGCAGGCGACAAGCTCGGCTACCTCAAGGCCATTGTCGCCTATGCCCTGCGGCATCCCGTAATATCGAAGGACTTCCGCAAACACATCAAGGAAGTTTGCGCGGATTTTTAGTTTCACGGGGCTTGCAACCGCAATTTTTTTTCGTCGCTGGGGCGGAGAGTTCTCGCCCTCTGATTTCAGCGTGTTATCTCTGCGCGTCTGCGACAGTGCGTCGCATTTTTAGTTGTCATCAGATCATCAACCTTTGTTGCGCAATTCACCGACAGGCCCATGTCCGCATCCCCTCCCTATCTTGAAGTCGCCGTGGCCGCGCCCCTGCCGCAAACCCTGACCTACGCCCTCCCGAGCAGCGGGGAGATCCCCGCCCCGGGTCAGCGGGTGCTGGTCCCCTTGGGCGGACGGTTGCTCACCGGCTATGTGTTGGCCTTAACCCAAGAAAAGCCCTTATTCCGTCTCAAGCCCATTGCCGACCTCCTCGATGATTTCCCGGTGTTCCCGGAAGGCATGGTCCCCTTTTTCCGCTGGGTGGCCCGTTACTATCATTACCCCATCGGCGAGGTGATCCGGGGCGCGCTGCCCGGCGGGCTCACCTCGCAGAGCGGCCGGCAAATCAAGGCCACCGAGGCGGGGCTGCACTATTTCCTTGCTGAACAGCCGCAGCTTGCCCTCGACCATCCCTGGCTCGCCGATTTGACCGCCAAGAAGAAGCTGAGTGCTGCAACGGTGCGCAAGCTCTGGCGCGGCAAGGAAAGACGAATCATCGAACAGTGGGATGAGCAGGGGCTGATCTCGGTGGAGCAGATTATCTCCGGGGCGACCATCGGCCAGAAAACGGAAACCTGCGTGTTCCTTGCTTCGGAGCCGCTTGCCCCGGAACGCCTCGCCTCCCTCAAGCCTTCGGAAAAAAAGACCCTCGCCCTCCTTGGAGAGATGCTGCTCCCTGCACCCCAGGCGCTTCCCCGGAGGGAGCTGACTCGAGTATACAGCGGCGCGGCAAAAGCCCTCGCCTCTCTGGCGGAAAAAGGCATCATCCGCCTGGAAGAACGCCCGGTGTACCGTGACCCCTTTGGGGAAACCCCGCTTTTTTATCCCAGGCCCCCCCAGCTCACCGTTGATCAGGAAAGCGGACTTGCCCAACTGAACGCGGCCATCGCCAAGAAAAAATACGCACCCTTTCTGCTGCACGGCGTCACCGGCAGCGGCAAGACCGAGGTCTATCTGCAGGCTGCCGAAACCACCCTGGCTCTGGGGCGCAGCGTCCTGGTTCTGGTGCCGGAGATCGCCCTGGCCACCCAACTGGAGGCGCATTTCCTTTCCCGCTTCGGCGAGACCGTGGCCCTGCTCCACAGCGGCCTGGCCAGGGGGGAGCGATTCGACCAGTGGCAGCGGGTGGTTTCCGGGGAGGCGCGCATCGTCATCGGCGCCCGCTCCGCCATCTTCGCCCCCCTTGCCGATCCCGGCCTGATCATCGTGGATGAGGAACACGACGGCGCCTACAAGCAGGAAGACAGCCTCCGCTACCAGGGCCGCGACCTGGCCCTGGTTCGGGGCAGCCAGGCCGGGGCCACGGTGCTCCTCGGCTCGGCCACCCCGTCGCTGGTCAGCTACCAGCACGCGCTCAGCGGCAAGTACACCCTGCTCAGCCTGCCTACCCGGATCGAGGACCGGCCCCTGCCCCAGGTGGAGCTGGTCGATCTCCAGGCGGTGAACACGGTTTCCGGCCGGCCGCCGCTTTTTAGTCCGCAACTCAAGCAGGCGCTGCGGGCGACCCTGGCCCGGCAGGAGCAGAGCCTCGTCTTTTTAAACCGCCGCGGCTTTGCCGGCTGCATGCTCTGCTCCGACTGCGGCCAGGCGGTGCAATGCCCCCATTGCCGGATCACCCTGACCCTGCACAAGGGCAGGGGCGAACTGGTCTGCCATTTCTGCGGCTATGCCACCAACAGCCGCACAGTCTGCACCAATTGCCGCTCCATCAACCTCGCACCCATCGGTTTCGGCACGGAGCGCATCGAAGAGGAACTCGCGGGGATGTTCCCCAAGGCCCGCATCGCTAGGCTCGACCACGACACCACCCGCAACCGCCATGATTTCCTCCGCATCCTCCGGGCGGTGCATGACCGGGAGGTGGACATTCTGGTGGGCACCCAGATGATCACCAAGGGGCATCATTTCCCCCATGTCACCCTGGTGGGCATCGTCTGGGCTGATGCCGGACTGGGCATGCCCGATTACAAAGGCGGCGAGCGCACCTTCCAGCTTTTGGCCCAGGTGACCGGCCGCGCGGGAAGGGGTGAGCAGCCGGGGAGGGTCATCGTTCAAACCCACCAGCCCGGCCATTACAGCATTGCCGCGGCCCGCGACCACGATTACCCCCGTTTCTTCGAAAAAGAGATCGGGCTGCGCAAGGCTCTGGGCTATCCGCCCTTCAGCCGCCTCATCAATCTGGTTCTCGACGGCGAACAGGAAGAGGCGGTGCAGAAGCGGGCGGAAGCCCTCGCTGCCAAGGGCAAGGCCCTGCGCCGGTATCGCAAAACCGCCATCCTCGGTCCGGCCCCGGCTCCCCTGGCCAGATTGCGGGGCAGATTCCGCTGGCAGATCCTGCTCAAAGGCCCGGACCTTGAAGAGCTGCACTCCCTCTGCCTGGAGTTGGAGCAGGAGCACGACCGGCTGGCTGGAGCGGTGAATGTGTCGGTGGACGTTGATCCGGAGAGTATGTTATAGGGGCAGAAGGATGTTTTTTTCTTGCCATCACATGCCACAGAAGATACAATTATGCGCATAAGCAATGCGCATATGGAGGCAACAATGCAGGCAACACTTTTTGATCTGGCTGCTCCTAAAAAATCCGCCAATCTCAGTATCAACAGTGACTTGCTGCGACTGGCGAAAGAGAACCACATTAATCTATCCCAAGCCCTTGAGCAGCGGCTTGCTGAAGTGCTTCGGGAAGAACAACGCCGCAAGTGGCTTGCGGAAAACCGCGAGGCCATAAACGAATACAATTCCCGCATCGAAAGCCGCGGAGTATTCAGCGATGAGCTCAGGCGGTTTTGATGGCGCAGCTTGACGTGTACGAAAACCTCAATCCGGCAACCCGGGAAGAAATCCCCTATCTGCTAGATGTGCAAACCGGCCTGCTGGAGGGGCTCGCTTCCCGCGTAGTGGTTCCGCTCGTCAAGGCATCAGCCATGAGCAAGGCGGCGCAACACCTCAATCCCATATTCACGGTCGAGCAGACCAAGGTGATCATGTCCACTGCCGAACTGGCGGGCATTCCAACGCGCGTTCTAGGGCAAAAAATTGGCTCCCTGGCTGATCGCAGAAGCGAGATTATCGCGGCGCTTGATTTTTTGTTCAGTGGGTACTAAAACCTGCACCGCTAAAGCGGCGTAATCACCCCCGCTTGATGCCGTAATTGAACAAAAAAAACACGTTACGCGGCAATCATTAAGATAAGGATACACCATGGCATTGCAAGAGATTGTCACCTACCCCTTTCCCATTCTCAAAGACACAGCCAAGCCGGTGACCGAATTCGGCGAAGAGCTTAAAAAACTGGTGGCCGACATGGCGGAAACCATGTACGACGCCCCAGGCGTCGGCCTTGCGGCCCCGCAGATCAACATCCCCCTGCAGCTCTGCGTCATTGACATCTCACCCAAGGATGCGCCCAAGGAGCTGATCGTGCTGGCCAACCCAAAGATCATCAAGGGCGAGGGGGAAGAGGTTGACGAAGAGGGATGCCTCAGCGTGCGGGAGTATTGCAGCAAGGTTCCCCGCTATGCAAAAATTTGGGTGGAGGCCCAGGACATCGACGGCAAGCCGCTGAGCTTTGAAGCGGAAGGCTATTACGCCCGGGTGATCCAGCACGAACTCGACCACCTGAATGGCACCCTGTTCATCGACCGGATCAGCTCCCTCAAGCGGACCCTTTATAAAAAGAAGCTCAAGAAAATGCTCAAGGCCGAAGAGGGGAAATAACCGGTGGTGACCAGCAGGTACCGCATAATTTTTATGGGCACCCCGGACTTTGCCGTGCCCTCGCTTAAGGCGTTGCTCGACCACGGGGAAGAGGTGGTCGCCGTGGTCTGCCAGCCGGACAAACCCAAGGGCCGCGGCCGCAAACTGAGCCCGCCGCCGGTCAAGGAACTGGCCATGGCCGCGGGCCTTCCGGTGCTCCAGCCCACCAAGGTCAGAACCCCGGAGTTTTTGGAAGAGCTGCGTGGCTATCACCCGGATCTCATGGTGGTGACCGCCTATGGGCGCATCCTGACCGGGCCGGTGCTCAACCTGCCGCGCCTGGGCACCATCAACGTGCACGGCTCGCTCCTCCCCAAATACCGGGGCGCGGCGCCGGTCCAGTGGGCGGTATTGAACGGCGACCCGGAAACCGGCATCACCATCATGCAGATGGACGAGGGCATGGACACCGGCGACATTCTCCTGCCGGGGAGCCTGACTATCGAGCCGGACGACACCGCAGGCACCCTGGCCGTGAAGATGGCCGAACTCGGGGGCCGATTGTTGATCGAGGCCCTGGAACTCCTCAAGGGTGGTAATCTCCCTGCGCAGAAGCAGGACGACAGCCTGGCCACCCCGGCCCCCCCGCTCACCAAGGAATTGAGTCCCATCGACTGGCGAAAATCTGCCCGAGAAATCAGTTGCCAGATCAGGGGCCTTGATCCGTGGCCCATGGCGCACACCACCCTGGAGGGCAAATGGCTGCGCTTTTTTTCCCCGCGGGTGATCCCCGGCCAGGTGCGCGAAGCGCCAGGCACCCTCTGCAGGGCTGACAAAACCGGCTTAACCGTGGCCACGGGCGAAGGGTATCTGCACGTGGGCGAGGTGCAGCTTGAAGGATCCAAACGGATGAGCGCGGACGCCTTCCTCCGGGGCAGATCCCTCGAAGCAGGGCTGAGGCTCCCCACATGACCCGGTTCCTGAAAAGCCGCATCTTCTACCTGGTTCTCATCCTGGCCGGGATTGGCGCCGTTACCCTCTACGCGCTCCAAGAGGACAACCTGTTCGGCAGGGTCATTTCCTACCTGCAAAATTCCCGGCACCACGGGGAACAGATCCGGGAAGCCATCCTGGCCAAAGGCGTCTTCGCGCCGCTCATCTTCATCTCCCTGCAGATTCTCCAGGTGCTCATTGCCCCCATTCCCGGCGAGGCCAGCGGCATCCTGGGCGGCTACCTCTTCGGCGCCCTGCCCGCCCTTGTTTACTCCACCGTCGGCCTTACCATCGGCTCCTGGCTGGCCTTCATGATCGGTCGCCTGCTCAGCGATCTGGTCCGCCGCCGGTTGGAGCACACCGCCATCTACAAACGGTTCAATCGCTTGGTTTCCAAGGGTGATTTTATTATTCCCTTTGTGCTCTTTCTCCTGCCCGGATTTCCGAAGGATTCCCTGGCCTACCTGCTGGGCATGAGCCACATGCCGATGCCTGTGTTTCTCTTCATCACCGCGGTGGGCCGGATCCCCGGCACCCTGCTTCTTTCCTTCCAAGGGGCGGAGATCTACCAGGGCAACTACCTGAAGCTTGCGATTCTCCTGGCGGTTTCAGCCCTGATCGCCATACCGTATGCCTTCTATCACAAGCAGATTCTCACCTGGCTCATCCATTACAGCAAACGGACCTTTCCAGACGACGACAACAGCCCCGGCCCGACGAAAAAAAATGAGTGAGCAGCGCACCATCGCCTATATCGACTGTTTTTCCGGAATAAGCGGCAACATGTTCCTTGGCGCCCTGCTCGACGCCGGACTGCCGGAAGAGGAGCTGCGCCGCCAGCTTTCCTTGCTCGACCTTGACGGCTACACCCTGACCGTGGGCAAAAAAAGCTGCGGAGCCATCGCCGCCACCACCCTTTCGGTTGAAAGCAGCGAGAGCCATCCGCACCGCACTTTGGCGGATATCCGGCAACTCATCGCAGCAAGCGGACTTGCCGAGCCGGTCAAGGCAACAGCGCTTGCCATCTTCTCCCTGCTGGCCGAGGCCGAGGGGAAGGTGCATGGCAAGCCGGCGGACACGGTACATTTCCATGAAGTAGGGGGAATCGACGCTATTATAGATATAGTCGGCACGGCCATCGGCCTTGCCTGCCTGAAGATCACCCACCTGCATTGCGCCCCCCTGCCCATGCCCCGCGGCTGGGTCCGGTGCGCCCACGGCTTGCTCCCCCTGCCCGCCCCTGCGGTTTGCCAACTGCTGCACGGGGTACCCGCCTACGGGGTCGAACTGGAACAGGAACTGGTCACCCCGACCGGCGCTGCCCTCGTCAAAGGACTGGTCACAAGCCATGGCCCCATGCCCCCCATGACCATGACCGGTGTGGGCTACGGCGCCGGCAGCCAGGAGCTGAGCAATGGCCAGCCCAATCTCTTGCGACTGGTCCTGGGCACGGCCCGAATGGCAGCCGAAACCCAGGAGGTGGAGGTAATCGAAACCCATCTGGACGACTGGTCCCCGGAAACCTTTCCCTATCTCAGCGAACGGCTATTTTCCCTGGGCGCCCTGGATGTGGTCCTGATCCCCATTCAGATGAAAAAAGGGCGGCCCGGCTTTCTGCTGCGGGTTATCTGCGACCGGGCAGCGTCCTTGGCCGCCAAGGAATGCATCCTGAGCGAGACCACGGCCATCGGGTTGCGTTTCCGCACGGAACAGCGCTGGACCCTGCCCCGGGAAATCGGCACGGTTCCCACCCGCTGGGGCGAGGTCCAAGTAAAGAAGGTAACGACCCCGAGCGGGGAGGTATTGACCCCGGAATACGAAGATTGCAGACGGGTGGCAATCGCGCACAACGTCTCGATCAAAGCGGTGTACGACGAAGTGGGTCGCGCCGAACGCACGGATTTCACAAAGGATACCTGATGGATCGTTTATTCATGACCATTGCCACGGGTTTCGGCGCGGGGTATCTGCCCAAGGCCCCCGGCACCTGGGGGTCGCTGCTGGCCCTGCCCCTGCATTTTTTTCTCAGTCAACTGGCCCCGTCCCATTATGCCCTTGCTCTGGGGGGGATCTTTTTTCTCGGAGTCATCACGGCCGGACAGGCGGAAAAAATTTTGGACCGCAAAGACCCCGGCGTAATAGTGATCGACGAGGTCATCGGCATGCTCATCACCCTCATCGGTGCACCGGACAACCCCCTGATCTGGCTGCTGGGATTTGGAATCTTCCGTTTTTTCGACATCTTCAAGCCCTATCCCATCCGGATCATCGACCGACGGATCAACGGCGGCATGGGCATCGTTTTAGACGATGTCTTGGCCGGGGTTTACAGTTGTATCGTTCTGCAAATTTTCTGTTATGCTATAATCGGGTAAGAAAGTGATCTCCCTGCACCGGGACATTCGGGCAACGACCTGCAAAAATCATCGGACCGTCCTCCGTTTCACGGACTCTTTCCCACGGAGAATACCATGCCGAAACGTATCGAGACAACGGGACAGTTGTTTTCCCTGCCGCCTTTCTGGCGCCGCCGCCTCGCCATCCTGGGCATCATCCTTGCCGCGCTGTTCACCCTCTATGGCATGGCGGGCTTCCTCCTGGCCCCCTACCTCATCTCCAGATATGCGCCGCAGTATGCCGAAGAGCAGCTCCACTCCACGCTTCTGCTCGGCAAGGTACGGATCAACCCCTTGCTCTTCACCTGCGACATCCAGGATCTCAGCCTGCGAACAACCGACGGTGACGAGCCCCTCTTCTCGGCGCACAGGCTTTTTGTCGACTTAGAGCTCGAAAGCATTCTCCGCCGCGCCTGGACCTTTGGTAACCTTGTCATCGAGAGCCCATCCCTTCATCTGAAGATCGACGGGAACGGCCGCCTCAACCTGGCCGATCTCCTTAAAAAGCAGCCAGCGTCAGCCCCGCCTCCGGACACGGAAAAACCGACGCCCCCTCGTTTATTGCTGCAGCATCTGGCCCTCTCCAACGGCACGGTGCATCTGGCCGACCATTCCACAGCACAACCGATCATCACCGCCTTTACGCCCATTGCCCTTGAGCTCAAAAACATTTCCACCCTGCCGGAGCATCGCGGCACCTATACTGTTTCCGCCTCCCTCCCGAACAACGGAACCCTTGGCTGGCAGGGGGACTTGTCCCTCCAGCCGCTCTCTTCCACCGGCTCCATTGAGCTCAAGGATTTTAAGCCCGCCGCAATCTGGCACCTCTTTCAGGACGGATTGAATCTCGCACAACCCGGCGGCACGGCACACCTCACTGCGGGGTACGATTTTTCCGCCGGAAACGGAAAACCCGAACTGCGGATAAACCCCATCCGGTTGGAGGTGCAGGGCCTCTCGCTCGCTGAAAAGGACACAACAGAGCCGCTCCTGAACATCAAGAGCTTCGCCGCCTCGGGAGGAGACATTGACTTTGCCACCCGCCGGATATCCTTGCCATCCATTATTCTCAAGGGAGGCCGGTTCGCTCCCATGGTCAATGCCGCAGGTGTCGGCAACTGGCAAAGGCTTGTCAAGGAAACGGCCAACCCTCCCGGCACAATCACAACCGCTCCCGTCACGACGCCCCCTTGGCGGATTTCCCTCGGCTCTTTCGACGCCACCGGTCTCACCCTGCAATACAACGATGCCAGCCGCGCCACCCCCATCAGCCTCGAGGCGGATCTCGCCCTTTCGCTGTCCGGAGGCAGCCTGGACCTCGGCCGGCAGGAAGCCGTGGTCAAACGTCTCGCCCTGCGCGGCGGAGGAATTACCTATACCCAAAATCCGCTCAACCGCGAAAAATCCGCGCAAGGAAACACCCGGTCCGAGAGCGGACCGCTACCTGCCGGAGAAACCGGGCCGGAGCAAAAAAATCCCTGGAAAGTGGCGTTCAACCAGATCGACATCTCCGGATTTCGCCTTGGCTTTGTCGACCAGAAAAACACCACGCCCCTGGCGTATGGGCTGACCGGCCTGACGGCGCAGGTGAAGGATTTTGCCAGTCCCGCAGACAAACCGATCGCCTTTGAGGCTCAGGCGGAAATAGACCAAGGCGGTTCAGTCAACCTGAGCGGAACCACGGCGCAATCAGCCGGAAAACTCGGTCAAACGGAGGCCCGGATCGGCATCTCCGAGATGAGCCTCAAGCCACTGGCTCCCCTGGTTACGGAGCATACCGCCCTGACCCTTGTTTCCGGCAACCTCTCGACAAACTTGCACCTGCTCCATGCCACGGACGGAACAAAACCTTCGCTCTCCATGGAGGGCGAGGCAACGATCGGAAAGCTGCTGCTCAATGAGGAAAAAACCGGGGCGCGCCTTCTTGCCTGGAAAGAACTGACCGCCAGCGGTCTTGATTTCGGACTCAACCCGGACCGGCTGACCATCAAGCAGATCCGGCTGCGGGAGCCGGAGATAAAAATCACCATCTTCAAGGATAAGAGCCTCAATCTGGCCAAAATCCGCAAACAGAGAGCAGAAACAGAAGAAAAGAAAGAGGACGCCGGAAATCCCCCCTTTCCCGTGGAGATAGATCGCATCCGCCTGAACAACGGTGTGGTGGATTTTGCCGACTTAAGCCTGGTCCTGCCCTTTGCCACCCGGGTCGAGCAATTCAAGGGCGCGGCCACCGGCATCTCCACGAAACCCGCCAGCCGCGCCAGCCTCAAGTTCGAGGGGAGGGTCGGGGAGTTCGGCCAGGCCAAAGCCAGGGGCAGCCTGATTCCATCCAACCCCAGGCAGTTCACCGACATCACGGTCACCTTCCGCAATGTCGCCATGATGCCCCTGTCCCCATACAGCGCCACCTTCGCCGGGAGGAGCATCGCCTCGGGGAAACTCAACCTCGATCTCGGCTACAACATCAAGGACAGCGAATTGCTCGGCGAAAACTCGGTGGTCCTGGAGGATTTCATTCTGGGGGAGAGGGTCGAAAGCCCCAGCGCCATGGACCTGCCCCTGGACCTGGCCATTGCCCTGCTCACCGACAGCGCGGGCAAGATCGATATTGCCGTGCCCATCCGCGGCAACATCGACCATCCGGAATTCTCTTACGGACATGTGATAAGGCAGGCGCTGTTCAATCTGCTCGGCAAGATCGTGACCGCGCCCTTTCGCGCTTTGGGCGCCATGCTTGGCGGCAGTTCCGAAAATCCGGGCATCATTCTCTTCGAACCGGGCCGGGCAGAGCTTGCCCCGCCTGAACAGGAAAAAATTAAAAACCTGGCCGAGGCCCTTGCCAAGCGGGAACAGCTCCAACTCACCGTCCATGGCGGTTTTGATCCTGGCCTTGACGGTACGGCAATCAAGCGGTCACAGCTCCGGCGCACCCTGGTGCAAGAATTTGGGACAACCCCTGGCCCCATTGCCTTTGACAACGCCAAAACCCAGCGCGCCCTGGAAAAACTGGGCGAAGACACCTTGGCCGCCTTTCAGTCCCGTTATGAAGAGACCTCCGGCCAAAAGGTCAAACGGGTCAACCCGGGCCTTGCCTTGCTCGGAAAGGCCAGCGAGGATTCTGCTTTCTACCGGGCCCTGTTTCGCCATCTGGTGGAGACCGCGCCCCTGCCCCAGGCGGAGCTGCAGGCCTTGGCCGAACAACGAGGGCTGGCCATCGTCCAGGAACTCGCAAGCCGTTTCAAAGGGGATCCCGCCAGAATAGGCATCGGCCCTGCGGTGCAGACCGAGGAACAGGAAAAGGGTGTCCCTGCCAAGCTCGAATTGAGCGCGCGGTGAAGAACCAGCTCCCGCTCAAGGTACCCCGCACTCTGCAAAAAACTCTGCGGCCTTGCCAGGGGAGAAGGGCTGGCAAGGCCGCAGTCGCCCCGGCAGCGAGGGAAGGGCGCAACCGGTGCTGAGGGCGATCACTGGGCGCGGACTTTGCCGCCAATCATAAAAGCCGCGTTCACCAAAAAGATATTCTTCACGATATACTGCCCTTCCAGGGTGAGCCCGAAAGGCGGACGGGTAAAACAAATTTCCGGCAGCAGAAACAAGGGCAGCATCGTTCCGGGCAACTGGAGAAGCAGGAGCAGCAGAGCGATGCGGATCAACGGCCGATAGAGCAGACACAACCCGACTGCCACCTCCCACCAGCCGAGAACCGGCAAAAAAACCTGGGGCGAAACCCAATAGACCGTCCGCTTGATCAGCTCTTCCTCCGGACTCATGCCCAAAGGCTTCAACAGGCCGAACCAGATGAAGATCAAGGCGATGGAGTATCGCATCAGGGGCTGGCAGTACCTGTCCATCCCCTGGGATATCCTGATATCGGCCCGATCAAGCCAGGCGTACATCCGCATTCTCCATTACCCGCGCTTTCCTATCAGAAGGATATGCCCTACCGGTGGCATACACGGATTTGCACTCCGTGTACCGCGTGTCGTAGGAAAATTGCGGGATATGGGCGTTGTTCAGGATGAAGCTTTCCAGTTGCCGCACCTGAACCCCGGAAAGCTCGCCAAAACGGATCCGTCTTTCCCTGACAAAATAGTCGCTGGACAAAAACCGGAAACACACATCATCGGCCAGGATCTCAAAGGGAACCCCCTGGACATGCTGGCCGTTGTGGGTAAAGAGGATTCCCTCTTCAGGCAGTTCCGCCGGCGGAGGGTTGTCGGCAATGTATGAAAACGACACCCCGCCCATGCTGATGTCGAGCACCCTGCCGACGCCCTGATGGAACACGTACATTTCCTGGCGCGGAGTGAATCGGGGAAATTTTCCGTGGTGCTCGCCCGGCGCATTGCCGGTCTGGACAAGATTGCCGCACCCGGCATTGAGCCACGTCCCCGACCGGTTTCCCGGAGCCTCTCCGCTTTTCGGCGGAGAGGCGTTGCGCTGTGGGGCAATCCTGCAGAGACCATCTTCCGACTTTCCCATGGCATTCCTCCTTGTTGCTGAAGTATCCTTGTGGCTCGTCCCGCCAGAGTCTTGTGCCGCGGGAAACGACCCGTGCGAGTTTCTCTGTCCCATGCGCCCTGCCGTACATGCACTGTAACGAACCTCAATGATAAATAAAAATGAATAATATAGATATTTGCAGCAAGTTTTACTTATAATACAGCGGGGCTGGAAAGAACCGGGCCAACCATTGCCGCGCGAGGGATTCCTGATGAGCATCACCCTGAGACAACTGGAAATCTTTGTCGCCGTGGCCGAAACCCTGCAGGTGACCAAGGCAAGCGAGAAACTGTTCCTGACCCAATCGGCGGTGAGCATGGCCTTAAACGAGCTGCAGAATCAACTGGCCGGCCCTCTTTTCGACCGGCGGGGCCGCACCCTGCTGATCAACGACCGCGGCCGTTACCTCCTTCCCTTTGCCAAGGAGATCCTCTGCCAGATCAACAACATCGAAACCCTGATGACCGAGAAAAAAGACAAGGTTGTCGGCGCCCTCAAGATTGTGGCCAGCTCCACGGTGGGCAATTATGTCCTGCCCTACCTGATCGGCGCCTTCAAGCACATGCACCCCTCGGTCTCCATCGACATGGAGGTCTGCAACACCCGCCATGCCGAGGAACTCATCGTCGGCGGCAGCATGGATCTGGGTTTTGTGGAGGGCGAGGTCAGCAATGACCAAATATCAGCGATTCCCTGGCTGCAGGATGAACTGATGGTGATCGCCGGGCCGAACAGCGAGATTGCCGCTCAAAAATCCTTCCGGGTTCCGGAGGATCTGGAAAAATGCGATTGGATCATGCGGGAAAAGGGGTCGGGCACTGCCCAGATTTTCAAGAAAAAATTGGGCCGCCATGTGACCGGACTCAAGGTGGTCATGGAACTCGGCCATACCGAGGCCATCAAAAAAGCGGTGGAATCAGGCGCCGGAGTTGCCTGCCTCTCGAAACTTACAGTCTGCCGGGAGGTGGAACAGGGATGGCTGGCAGGGCTGCCGGTGAAGGGCGTCGACATGCACCGAACCCTGCAGATCATTCAATACAAGAACAAGGCCACCACAAACCTGATGGATGAATTCATCAACTTCTGCGCCGTGCTCAACGAGTGCAGCCAGGGGTGCCTCTGTCTCTCTTCGCCCTGGAAGCTGCAGGAACTGCTGGGCAAATCCTGTGAGCAACCGGGAGCATAAGGGTGACCAGGGAATTCTATGAATCCAGCAAAAACGCCACCTGCGACAGGAAAGCGCAATTCATTTTCCTCGTGTTTTGCCTTGACATAGGCAGACAGGATATGCATATTAATACATGCAAATCATGCATACAGTGGAGGGCACCCATGAGAACAACGCTCAATATCGAAGATACCTTACTGGAAAAAGCAGCGAAATTGACTGGGGTTACGGAAAAAACATCTCTGGTCAGGCTCGGATTGCAGGCGCTCATCGCCAAGGAAAGCGCGAAAAGACTCGCCGGACTGGGGGGAACTGAAAAAAATCTGGAAATGATCCCGCGAAGAAGACCCGAGGGTTCATAATATGATTCTGGTCGACACCTCGGTTTGGGTTGATCATCTACGATCCGGGACTATCGGACTTGACGCATTATTAAACGACGGCCAGGTAATCTGTCACCCGTTTATCATCGGCGAACTCGCTTGCGGATATCTTAAAAACAGAACGGAAATACTCAATCTTCTCCAAGAGCTTCCCACGGCGATCCGCGCAGATGACGAGGAGCTTATTAAATTCATTGACGATTACACGCTGATGGGGAAAGGGCTGGGGTATATTGATATTCATTTGCTCATGTCCGCCATGCTGACCAAGGTTCCTCTCTGGACGATTGACAAACGGTTGCATGAAATTTCCTTGCAACTTCGCTTAACCCATTGATGTCGCGAGGGAGGCAGTAACAGTGGCATTGATACCGATGGAGGCCCACTATTTTGACGGGAGGCTCCAATCTTCACTGGAAGGTATCAAATATCGGGCTCCGTCCCCATTTTTCTTCCCTTTTTTCATCGACCATACCCTAACCATTTGACGTGTATTTTTTTAATTGACTATACACAAAACGCCTGATAGAAAAATCAAGCACATATTCCGACAAAGGCAAACCTGGGGCGACCTGGGGACGCAAAGTCACGGGCCTCACTGAGGTAGCCGGGCTACCGAAGAGCGTAGTAGGCAAGAGTTTGAGCCCGTCTTCGGTTTTGGAGGCGGGCTTTTTTTGTCTGCCTGCGTCGGGGAAAAGAAGAGCATAAAGATTCACTGCACTTTGGAGGGGGGCCTGCCAAGTGAGATGCACTGTGTTGCGGTGCGTCCTCATTATCGAAGTTGGTCCACACACCCTCCAGAAAGTTTCACCCGTGCGACGAAGCCGAAGGGCATTCGCTTGGCCGGATAAAGAAACGGAAGGGAACACCGAATGACAAAACCAAGAAAGCCTCTCTTGAAACTCCTGTTGCCACTGGGCCAGCGGAAAAAGTCCGTGTTGATCTCGGCCAAGGCATGGCGCAACGTGTCACTCGTACTGCTGATCGCGCTGTGGTCGACCGTGGCCTTGGCTGCCGAGCCGTCTGCACCGGCAGGTGGTGTTGCTCCGCAGGTCAAGGTTCCGGCGACGAGTCGTCAAGATTTTCCGCCCACGCCTGGGTATGTTACGGCGTGGCCCAGAAAGGTGGAGGTGGCCAAACCGGACCCGGTGCTCGGCGACAAGCCGTTTCAGGAGATCTGGGCCTACAACAAGGCATTTGCCAAGCGCTTCAAGAACCTGCCGCCCGAGGGCATCACGGAGGATTTCTTTCCTGGTGCCTATGCCCTGGTTTTTCGGGTGTATAAGGAGATCATTTTTAAAGGTTACCCGGAGCAATATCGGTGTGAGTACGACTTCTACTTCGACAGCTCGATCCGGATTCCGCAGCTCGATCCGGATTCCGCTTTCGGATAAACCCACCTGGGTTGACAAATACACTTACCCTCAAGGAGTGACAGAGAGCTATTCCCGCCTGGAGACAGTGAATGAGAGCGACAGCAAAGCCCTGTGTGTTGCAAAGCCATCACCGTTTGACATTCAACAGCGACTGGCAGTATTCGCCGACGGTCCACTGGACGGACGTTTTGTCACCTTTGGCGCTGCGTATTACCCTGACCTTGCTCCGGGTTTGGCCATGCTGAGATTCCCGTCCATATTCAGCTGCAAGGCATTGGCGCCCAAGGCGGAAGGAACCCACTACTGGCTTTCGCTGCTTGGCAAACATCCTTACCTCGAAAGTCCCAGCGGCAAAGCTCGCTCAGGAAGCTATGTTCGAGATGCGCATGGTTCTTTCAATCCTGGACCGGCCCCGAACAAAGATGGCTACTTCCGCATGCCAGAGGCCTTCTATCAGGCGGTTCTGCCTAAAGTGACGCTGGCAAAGGCACTCAATGAGTGCATTAATCAACGTCACGTTTCCTCCCTACCTAACAAGTGGCCTCAGGAAAGCTGGGCAAAGGTCTTTGCCGCCTGCGAGGAGATGGAAAAGAACGGTACGGTTTATAACGTTCTCGGTGGAAGAGTCAGCGAAGGACTTTCAAATCTCGGTTTTTAACAAGCGTACCAACAAGAGGGGACACGACTTATGGCTACCTTAGATCCAGTACTTCTCGAAAAATATGCGATCGCTGCCAACGCATCCTACGCCAACCAGCCCGTGCCCTTGGGTATGGAGTTCCTGGCGGCAAGTGCCCCCTCGTCCACCGGCTTTGCCGCGAGCGCGTTTCGCGATACGACAAGCAGGATGGGCAGGATGATGGGCAGGATGGTGGGCAGGATGTTGGGCAGGATGGGGGGTTGGGCAGGATGGGGTCGGGCCAAGATAACAGATTGGTTTGACAGAGTAAAAGCGGAATATATTGATGGAATATGGCCTTAATCAGCCTTTTCAGGTCCATAAAAGGTGATTTTTAATATGGCACGAGCGAAGCGGCACTATCTCCCCGGCCAAGTGTGGCACCTGACGCACCGGTGTCACAAGCGAGAGTTTTTGCTCAAGTTCCGTAAGGATCGTCAAAGCTGGATGCAGTGGCTGTACGAGGCGAAAAAGCGCTATGGACTTGTAATCTTCAATTACACCGTAACGTCCAACCATATTCATCTTCTGGTACTCGATGCCGGGGATCGTCATGTTATCCCCCGGTCGATGCAACTGCTGGCCGGACGTGTCGGCCAGGAACATAACCGACGCAAGAGTCGCAAAGGAGCCTTTTGGGAAGACAGATACCATGCGACGGCAATTGAGAGTGGAGACCATCTTTGCCGCTGCCTCGTGTACCTGGATCTCAATATGGTTCGTGCCGGTGTGGTGTCGCATCCGGCAGAATGGGAACATGGCGGCTATAACGAGATCCAGCGACCGCGCCAAAGAAAATCGCTGATTCATTATGATGCGCTTTGCAGCCATCTTGGCATCGGCACGTATGAACAATTGAGGGGGTCACATCGGGAATGGGTGGAAGACGCTCTCAAGGCAAAGAGCCATTGCCGGGAAGAGATGTGGACCCAGAGCATTGCTGTCGGCAGCCGGGAATTTACTGAAACAATCAAGGAGGCGCTGGGCATCCTGGCCAAAGGGAGAACGTTGCGGGAATCAGAAGCCGCTTGCGAACTTCGGGAACCGTTATCCTTTTACGAGCATGATTTCACAGGTGAAAAAGAGGGGTTAAGCGGAGAAAATGCCTACTTTTGGGATAATTATGATGAGATATCAAGCAGGTAGCTTGGCCCGACCCCTTGCCACTTGCCCTTGCCACTTGCTCCTTGCCACTTGCTCCTTGCCACTTGCCATTTTCTCTGCCATTTTCCTTGCGGCAGCATGGATCTGGGTTTTGTGGAGGGCGAGGTCAGCAATGACCAAATATCAGCGATTCCCTGGCTGCAGGATGAACTGATGGTGATCGCCAGCCCGGCCAGCGAAATAGGCGCCCGAAAGACCTTCCGGGTGCCGGAGGATCTGGAGAGATGCGAATGGGTCATGCGGGAAAAGGACTCGGGCACGGCGCAGATCTTCAAGAAAAAGCTGGGCCGCCATGTAACCGGACTCAAGGTGATCATGGAACTGGGCCATACCGAGGCCATCAAAAAAGCGGTTGAATCCGGGGCCGGGGTCGCCTGCCTCTCAATACTCGCGGTCTGCCGGGAGGTGGAACAGGGCTGGCTGGCAGGGCTGCCCGTCGAGGGCATCGACATGAAACGGACCCTGCAGATCATCCAATACAAGAAAAAGGCCTCCACCAACCTGATGGAGGAGTTCATCAACTTCTGCGCCCTGCTCAACGAGTGCAGCCAGGGCTGCGCCTGCCTCTCCTCGCCCTGGAAACTCCAGGACCTGCTGGCAAAATCCTGTCAGCAGCCGGGGGCTTGACAGGGCCGAGGTCAGTCTGTAAACAGAGCGGGATCTTACATGGCGCGGAACGCCAACACCAGAGGAAGACACCATGATTGTTGATCGTTTAGAGCACTACAGATGTTATCCCTTTGGCAAGGCGTGGCAAATGGCCTTTGATTTTCTCCTGTCGTTGCCCAGCGACGCGGAAGAAAAAAAATACCCATTGCTTGGCGATGACCTCTTCGCCATTGTCATGCGCTATGAAACCCGCGCTCCGGAAAACGCCGAGATCGAAGCGCACCGGAAGTATCTCGATATCCAAGCGGTTATCACTGGGGAAGAGGGGATTGGCTGGAGCCAGATCGATGACCTGGAGATTGACACACCCTATGACACAGCCAAGGATGCGGAATTGTACAAGCACCCAAAGCAAGGGCTGCTGCGGGTGGATCTGTTCCCGGGAGACTTCATGGCGTTGTTCCCCCATGATGCCCATATGCCGTCGATCATGACCCGGCAAGGACCGGTCTTTAGCAAAAAGGTGGTGGTCAAATTGGGCATGCATCTTCTGTGAGGTCGCAGGCGAGTCGCTCCCAAGACGCGATGGGTTGGGGGGCGGAAAAATGGCAATCCACACAACATCTGCCGACTTCCCCCTCTCCTTAGCCGTCCCCCTCCAGGGGGAAGGGGATTATTCCTCTTCCTTGCTCCCCTCGCAAAAACGCCGGATCTCACCAAGGAACTCCGCGCCGTAGCGTTCCAGCTTGTGACCGCCGACCCCGTGGATGCGCAGGAACCCCTCGTCGTCAATGGGCCGATGGGCAGCCATCTCCGCCAGGGCGACATCGCTGAAGATGACAAAGGGCGGCACTCCAGCCGCATCGGCCAAACCCTTGCGCACCGTGCGCAATCTCTCGAACAGCTCAGGATTGTACTCCAGATCGCCCACCTTGCGCCGCACCGCTTTGGGCAGGGCCGCAACCTTGGCCCTGGGCTTGGCCATGCTGATGGTGTGCTCCCCGCGCAACAGGGGCCGGGCGGAATCGTTTAATTTAAGCACCGAGAAATTCCCCACATCCTGCTCCAGATACCCTTGCTGCACCAAATGGCGCAGAACGCTGCCCCAGTACTCCTGGCTTTTGTCCGCGCCGATCCCGTAGGTGGAAAGCCGGTCATGCCCCAGTTGCAGGAGCCGCTCTTTTTTCGAGCCGCGCAGCACCTCGATCACATGCCCCACCCCGAACCGCTGATCCACCCGATAAACACAGGACAATGCCTTGCGGGCATCTTCCGTCACATCGACCAGCTCCGGAGGGTTGAGACAGATGTCGCAATTCCCGCAATCCTGCGCCAACCGGTCGCCGAAATAGCCGAGCAGCACCTGCCGCCTACAGCTCAGGGCCTCGGCAAAACCCACCATGGTGTTGAGCTTGTGGAGTTCGATCCGCTTCTGCTCGGCATTGTCGCTGTTCTCGATCAGGCCACGGGCCAGGGCGATATCGCCGTAGCCAAAGAGGAGCAACGCCTCGGCTGCCAAGCCGTCGCGGCCCGCACGGCCTGTTTCCTGGTAATAGCTCTCGATGTTCTTGGGGATGTCGTAATGCACCACATAGCGGATATTGGATTTGTCGATGCCCATGCCGAAGGCCACGGTAGCCACGATAATCTGAACCTCGTCCCGCAGAAAATCCTCCTGCACCTGTTGCCGCTGCGCCGCAGGCAAGCCAGCGTGGTAGGAGGCCGCGGAAAACCCGGCCTCGCGCAACTGCTCCGTCACCTTCTCCACCCGTTTGCGGCTCAGGCAGTAGACGATCCCTGCCTCCTCCCGCCGCCCCTGCAAAAAATGGGTGAGCTGTCCAAAGGGCTTGTGCTTTTCCAGCACGGTGTAGCGGATATTGGGCCGGTCAAAGCCGGAGACGTAACACTGGTTTGCCCGCAAGCCCAGACGCTCAAGAATATCCTTGCGGGTGTGGGGCTCGGCCGTGGCGGTGAGGGCAATAAGGGGGATCTCGGGAAAGAGCTGGCGCAACTGGCCGAGCTTGCAGTATTCGGGCCGGAAATCGTGGCCCCATTGGGAGATGCAGTGCGCCTCGTCGATGGCGAACAGGGCGATGGGGATCTCGCGGAGCCGCTCGACAAAGCCATCGCTCATCAACCGCTCCGGCGCGACATAAAGGAGGTCCAGCTCCTGCCGGTGCAGCTGGGCAAGCACCTGGCGCGCCTCCTCGCTTTTTAAAGAAGAGTTGTAAAAAGCCGCCCGGACCCCGCAGGCAAGCAAGGCGTCCACCTGATCCTTCATCAGCGAAATCAGGGGAGAAACTACGATGCCGACGCCTGGGCGGTGCAGGGCCGGGATCTGATAGCAGAGCGATTTGCCGCCGCCGGTGGGCATCAGGACAAAGGCGTCCTCGCCCCGGATCAATCCTTCGATGATCTCCTGCTGCGGAGGCCGGAAGGTGTCATAGCCGAATATTTTTTTGAGGCTTTCCTGGGGGGTGGTGTGCGTGCGACTCAAAGATCTTCTCCCATATTTTTAATCGATCTTTGATCTTACCCATCACGACAACACTCCCGCCACCATTTATCGACCGACCCGACAAAATTCTGTTTATAAAATACTTTCAACAAAGGAATACGCGTCATCCTTCTGTTCATTTCTTTGCTTGCCCAAAGAAACGAACCAAAGAAAAGGCCCCCGGTGTCCCTTGTCCCGCCGTTGGCGGGATGCCCCTGTGCTCCTCGATGCTGCCGGGGCTTTGCAAACTCGGCTGCGCCTCAAACAGTGCAAAGCCCTTTTTCGGCAGCCTCTCCGGTGCTCGGCTGCGGGCCAATGGGATTTTTACTGCCATGAAACCAAAGGAGTTGACTGAGACTGCTTGGTAAGAAAAAAAGTTACCCCTTCGGCGTGTACCGCCTGGCGGATGATTACAGATACTCCTGCATTATCTGCTGCAGCCCCTCCCGGGAAACCTCCTGCCGTGCGAGCGGCCCGTTTTTAAGAACCGCGAACTGCTCCTCGAAAAGCGGCTTTTCCATCTTATGAATCACCCCGAGCGGGATGCGCTCCCCGAATTCCAGGGCAATGCGCAGAGCCTGTCCATGATCGGTGGGATCATGGTCCTCGCCAAGCTCATAGCAATGTTCCTTGTACCATTGATAGGTGTTGACCTTGTTGAACGAGACGCAGGGCTGCAGGATATCCACCAGGGAGGTGCCCCGATGCTTGATGGCCTGGGCGATCAGGTCGGCGAGATGCTCCGGCAAGCCGGCATAGCCGCGGGCCACAAAGGAAGCGCCCATGGTCACCGCCACGGCCACCGGGTTGAAGGGCGGGGCAAAAGCGCCATGGGGCTGGGCCTTGGTCACGAATCCCTGCTCCGAGGTGGGGCTGGCCTGCCCCTTGGTAAGACCGTACACCCTGTTGTCGTGCGCCAGGATGGTGAGGTCGAGATTGCGGCGCAGGGCGGCGAGGAAATGGTTGCCGCCCTCCCCGTACATGCAGCCGTCACCGCTTTCGGCGATCACGGTGAGTTCGGGGTTGGCGAGCTTTGCCCCGATGGCCACCGGCAGGCTGCGGCCGTGCAGACCGTTAAAAACATTGGCCTTGAGATAATGCGGAGCCTTGGCCGCCTGGCCGATGCCGGAAACCAGCAGCACCTGATGGGGAGAAAGTGCGCAGGCGACCAGGGCGTGCTTCAGGGAGTTGAGAATCCCGAAATTGCCGCAGCCGGGGCACCAGGCTGTTTCGTATTTTCCGTATTCCTCAATGGATGTCATGCGCGTTCCTCCATGGCTGCAAGGCGTTCCACAATATAGCGGGCGGTAAAGGGCAGTCCGTCGTAACGCGCTATCCTTTCAGGGATGGCAAAACCTGTCTCCCGTTGGATGAGCCGGGCAAATTGGCCGGTGGCATTGCCCTCCACGCACACGATCTTGCCGGCCCCCTGAAGGATGTCGAGAAACTGGTCAGGAACCAGGGGCCACACCTGGGAGAAATGCAGGCTGGCGACATTCCTCCCCTGCCCGCGCAAAACATCGGCTGCCTCCTGCACCGGCCCGAGGCTTGAGCCCCAGCAGACGAAAAGAAGGTCCGCGCCCTTTTCCCCGCTAAGCTCGGGGGCGATGGCCTCCTGCTTGAGCAGCTCACATTTGCGGAGCCGTTTTTCCACCATGGCGATGCGTACCCCGTGGTCTTCGCTGATATGCCCCTCTTCGTCATGCTCGTCGCTGTCCGCCACCACCAACTGCGGCGAAAACCCTGGCAGCAACCGGGGCGAAAGGCCATTTTCCGTGAGCCGGTAGCGCTGGTAAGGGGTCGACGCCAACGCCGTCTCACCCCCCGTTGCGACCGGAACGATGGCCGCCAGGTCAAAGGGCGCGACCGGCCGGGACGAATCGGCCAGAAACTGATCGGTGAGAAGAAAAACCGGCGACTGGGCCCGCTCGGCCATGACCAAGGCCTTTTGGGTCAAAGCAAAGCAGGCTTCGATGCTGCCCGGGGCAAAGATTGCCCTGGGAAATTCGCCATGCCCCGCATGGAGCACGAATTCCAGATCCGCCTGTTCGGTGCGGGTGGGCATGCCCGTGGCCGGACCTGGCCGTTGAGCCACCGCGATGAGCACCGGCGTTTCGGTCATGGCCGCCAGGCTCACCCCCTCGGCCATCAGGGCAAAGCCGCCGCCCGAGGTGGCCACCATGCTGACCGCTCCGGCAAAAGCAGCGCCGATGGCCATGTTGATCGCGGCGATTTCGTCCTCGGCCTGCTCGATCACGCAGCCCATCACCTCGGCATGGGTGATTAGCTCAAGGACAATGGAGGTGGCGGGGGTCATGGGATAAAAAGCGCAAAACTTAAGGCCGCCGGCCAGAGCGCCCAGGGCGATGGCCTCGTTGCCGTTCAGCAAAAGGCGATCCGCCGCAGCAGAGACTCCGCCGGTCAGGGCAAAGCCATGCTCCGGCACATGGGCCGCGGCCCACTCCCGGCTTTTCTCCATAATCTCCCTGTTTTCAGCCAGGGCTTCCGGATGTTTTTTACCGAGCATCGCCTCCACCGCCTGATGCAGAGCCTCGGAGGGAAGATCCAGGATATTGCCGAGCAGGGCGAGGGCGGCCGTGTTCCAAAGCTGCTCCGGGCCAAGCTCGGCAAAGGGCACCGCAATGACCCCCGGCAGGTCGGGGGCAAAGGAGGCATCGGCAATGAGCAGCGCCCGGCCGGTCAATTGCCCCCGATGCAGCGCCACGGTTTCGGCGTTGAGCGCCACCAGGATGTCAATGGACACGCGGGGCGCAAAAAATGGCCCCGCACCCAAACGGATGGCAAAGGTGTTGTGCCCGCCGCGAATTCTCGAATGATAACTCTGGCTGACAAAGACCTCATACCCAGCCCGGACCAGGGCCTTGCTGAGCAACTGGCCTATGGTCACCAACCCCTGGCCGGCCTCGCCGCCAATAAGCAGATGAATGTCCAGTGACATGATCGTGACTCCCAGGGTTATTTTTTGACTGCTTTGTAGCGGGCGTACAGATCGTGGATGCGATGGCGCAACTCGCTGATCTTTTTCGAGTCTTCCGTGGAAAGCCAGCGCGGCTCGCTGACCGCAAAGATGACCTTGGCCAGCTCGTCAAGCACGCCCTCGGTGGCCAGACACCACTCATCGGTGCAGATATGCATCATCTCCTTGGCCTCATCTATATCCTTCGCCACCAGAGCAAGGGATTTCTCAAGATGCTCCAGGAACTCCCGGTGCGCACGCAGCATGGTTTCTTCCATTTCAACCTGACGTTTCATGATGTTCCTCCTGTGCGGGATGAGGGTTTATGCCGCGCTGCTCAGAGATTCAGCAGCCGGCGGTTGATCTCGATGCCCACCATGGCTCCCTGGCCGGCGGCAATAATGGCCTGGGCCTTGCCCGCCTTGAGGGCGCCCAGGGCAAAGAGGTTTTTCACAGAGGTTTCGCAGGCAGGGTCGGTTGCAAGCTCGCGGCCGTTGCCTTCCCGCGCAAGGGCAAGCCCGGCCAGACAGGAATCGTTCACGGTGTACTCATAACTGAGCATGACCGCCTGGCAGGCAATCTCCTGCCCGTCCGTCAGCCTCAGGCCGCGCAACATTGTCTCGCCAAGAAATTCCTGCGGGGTCCCGGCCAGGAAACCAATTCCCTCCTCGGCCAGCAAATCGGCATGATCTTCAGGCAGAACGCCGTCCGGCAGGATGAGCATGATATCCGGGGTGAACATCTGGCGCATGGCAAAGGCGAGGCGCAGGGCTTCGAGGGAATCGCCGAGAATGACGAGCTTCTTGCCGGTGGTGCGGTAGCCGTCGCAGTCAACGCAGGTAAAAACCGTCCGGCTGAAAAACCGGTTCATCCCCTTGATTTTCGGCGGATGCTCGACAACGCCGGCGGAAACAATGGCATAGGGCGCCTGGTACCGCCCCTTTTCCGTGGTCACAACAAACTCGTTCTCGACCCGAACCGAGGCAACATCCTCGCGTCTGAACTCGGCGCCGAAGGATGTAATCTGCCTGATGCCGGTGTCAACAAGTTCTTTCCCGGAGGTGAGATCAAGGCCGAGATAGTTCTCGATGTGCAGGGCATGGCGTGTCCTGCCGCCGCCGTGATCGAGGAGGATGACCTTCCGGTTATAGCGGGCAAGATGGATGGCGGCTTGCAAACCCCCAGGCCCTGCCCCGATGATGATGCAGTCGTAGCTGTTTTCTTGCATGGGCTTTTCCCGACCCTCCCCCCGGCGGCAGGAAATCGTTGACACAGCGGGACACGCGGATCGGTCGGGAGCCGATGGACAACCCGGCTGATCCGCGCGCCCGGAACCTCAGAGGAGCCGATAGGGATAGGCGCGCTTGGTCCATTCGCTGTCGGGGAAAAGAGCGCTCAATTTTTCATAGGCCGCCTTCAGCGGCTTGGGATCGTGCGACCGCTTGTAGCTGCAGACGCCGACCAGGAAGATGGCCTCGGGCGCGCTGCCGCTTTGCCCATACCCGTCAACCAGTTGCGCAAGGCGGGCCAAGGCTTCGTCGAAACGGTCATTTTCGTAATGATATTTGCCGAGTCCCAACAGGAGCGAGGAAATCAACTCCTCGGGCCCGAGAAACCCCACGGTCCGGTGATGTTCCTGGGCTTCCGGGCTCAAGGTTATCAGGGTGGGGGTCCACTTGACGTTGAACTTCTCCGCATGGGGCTTGCTGTCAGACGGAACGCGGAGCGGGATGAAATTTTCCTCGATGAAGCGAACCACCTTGCTTTCGGGATACGTAACTGTATCCATCTGTTGACAGCCAATTCAGTTGTGGTTGAAAAAATCGAGCAGAATCGGCTTGCCCGCCTTCTGCCCCAGACACAGGGCATCGTCCATTTCGGTTCGCCATTTAATTTCTGTCGTCATGGTTGTCCCTCCTCGTGTGGTTAGTGGATAAACACCCCTTTATCGCAGTTTGCTTCAGAACCGCGCCACGCTACATCTGCTCGATATTTTTCCTGAGCTGGCCGATCTGCAGACCCAACGACACGCATTGCTTACCGTCCATGCACTGTTGCGCTTCGGAGTCCTCCAGGAAGGTCTTGAGCTCATGCTTGTCCTTCTTGAGATCAACGACCCAGGCCTTGTTGTCCTTGTCGTAATCAACCTTGAGGTCGATGCCGCAGGCGCCTATCTCCGGAAAAACAGCCTTGATCTTCTCACACAGCTCTTCTTTGGTGTGCATGGCGCGTCCTCCTGTTGTGTTCTGCTCTTCAGAATTCGTGTATTTTACTATATGCCCTGAAAAACCGGATGTAAAGGGGCGGAGGGAAAGTTGCCCAGGATGCTTGTCCTGTCGGCATTTGAGGACAGAGGGGGTGTTGTTCGCTTGCGAAAATGGGTTGCTGTTCTCTGCGTGAAAAAAACGGGAGGAGAGGAAATTTGGATACCCAGGTTGCCTGCCAGGCTCTTGCCTTACCGAAGAGTCCGGGCAATCTCCTGCTGCATGGCTTCGATAACCGCGATGGGATCAGCGGCCTTGGAGATGGGGCGGCCCACGACCACCTGATCGGCGCCGCTTGTGATGGCGCGGCCTGCGGTCATGATCCGGGTCTGGTCGTCGGCCGTGTCCAGCACATTGGCCCCCGGCCTGATTCCCGGCGTGACCAGCAACAGCTTCTCGCCAAGCCCGTCGCGCAACCTGGCCGCCTCAAGACCGGAGGAGACCACCCCGTCGCAGCCCAGTTCCAGCGCCCGTTTGGCCCGGAAATAGACGAGATCCTCGATGGACTGGGTCATGCCCATGGCCCGCAGATCATCCTCGCCGAAACTGGTGAGCACGGTCACGGCCAGCAGCTTGATGTCGCCTTTTTCCTCCAGGGCCGCCCGGATGATCGGGTCGTTGCCGTGCACGGTGGCCAGGCTCACCCCGTGGCTTCTCAGTTGGGCCACGGCAAGCTTGACCGTCTCCGGGATATCGAAAAATTTGAGATCCAGCATCACCTTGTGGCCCCGGTCAACCAGCCAGTCAACGGTCCGGAACCAGTCGGCCATGAAAAGCTGCAGCCCGACCTTGTAAAAACCAAGATGGGATTCTGTTTTTTTCACCAGATCCCTGGCCTGCTCCGGGGTTTCCACGTCAAGGGCCAGGATGATCCGTTCTTTCAAGGGAATATCTTTCACGCGCTACCTTTTCCTTCTGCCGATCTTACTGGATGTCCACCTTGACCCGGCCGCGGACATCGTAGGAATCCTTTTCCATGTCATACGCCATCCCCATGCCGCGGATGTCCAGGTTTTTGTCGGTGATCTGCACCGGGTCCAGGGTCGTGATCTTTCGGGCCTGATCGTCATAGCTCAGGCTGTCGGACTGAATCAGCATGCCTTTCTCGGCCTGCACCTTGACTTCGTTGCGCATGGTGAGAATTTTTTGCTTGCTGTTGTATTCGCCTTCCTGACCGGTGATCACAAACCTGCGTTCAGCGTTCTTGAAAACCTGCGCCTCCACCGTTACGAGCTGCATTCTGTCCTGGTCTTCTCCGGAATGGAGCCGCTTGGCCTGGATCTGCCAGTCCCGCACCCCGTTTTTCAATTGGGAAAACAAGACCCCCTCCATACTGAAACCGGCGCCTGCGGTCGCGGCCTTGGGCGCAGCAAGAGTAGCGCCGGAATCCATGCCGCCGCGGGGAGCGAGAACCCGGGTGAACCCTCCGCCCCAAATCGGCCAGGAAAGAGCAAGAATCAAGGGCAAGGCCCAGAGGATATTGCGGTAACCGGTCATCATCGCAGATACCTCGCCAACAGCTCTTCCCGCCGTCCTTTGGCCTCGATGATCAACTCACACAATTCGCGCACCGCCCCCCTGCCTCCGACCTGCCTGGTCACATAATGGGCAACCGCCCTGACCTCGGCCACGCCGTCGGCCGCCGCTGCCGCCAAGCCCACCCGGCTGAGCAGGGGCAGATCGAGCCAGTCATCCCCCATGTAGGCAACCTGCTGCGGGGTGAGCTTCTGGGCGGCGAGGATCTCGGTGAAGGCCTCGATCTTGTTGCCCACCCCCTGGTAGAGGTGGGCCAGCTTCAGATCCTGGGCCCTGCGCTCCACCGCCTCGGAACGGCGGGCGGTGATGATGCCCACCTCCACTCCCGATTCCCGCAGAAGGCGGATGCCGAAGCCGTCCTTGATGTTGAAGGATTTCAGCTCCGTGCCGGAATTGCCGTAGGTGATGGTGCCGTCGGTGAGCACCCCGTCCACGTCAAGGAGCAGGAGCTGGATCTCCTTTGCCCTGGGCAGGCAGGCGCGCCAGGCATAACCGCGCTCGTCCTGACCACTCCGCGACATGGCCCGCTGGCGCAACCCGTCGGTGACCTCGCAGTCGGAAGGGTACTGGCCGCCCGGGATGCCGCGGGAACCGTTGCCGGTCATGGACCGCCCTCCGCTGCTTGCCGCTGGATAAGGGCATGAATCTCCACAAGATGGGCGAGCAAGGGTTCCACGCCGTTGAGGGGCATGGAATTGGGCCCGTCGCACAGGGCCTTGGCCGGATCGGGATGGATCTCCATGAACAACCCGTCGATCCCCGCCGCCACGGCGGCCCGGGCCAGGGTCGGGATAAACTCGCGCTGGCCGCCGGAGCTGCCCCCTGCCCCGCCGGGCAATTGGACGCTGTGGGTGGCATCGTAGATAACCGGGCAGCCGAAGGAGCGCATCACCGGCAGGGAGCGCATGTCAACGACCAGATTGTTGTAACCGAAGGTTGTGCCCCGTTCCATGAGCATCAGCTTATCTTTTGTCACCGCGTTGATCTTGCTCACCGCGTGCTGCATATCCCAGGGCGAGACAAACTGGCCTTTTTTGAGGCTCACCACCTTGCCGCTTCGGGCCGCAGCCACCAGCAGATCGGTCTGGCGGCAGAGGAAGGCGGGAATCTGCAGGACATCCAACACCTCGGCGGCCGGACCGACCTGGGCCACCTCATGCACATCGGAAACCACCGGCACCCCAAAATCCCGGCGGATATCGGCCAGGATGCGCAACCCCTCGTCCAGGCCGGGGCCGCGGAAGGCAGCGAGCGAGGTCCGGTTGGCCTTGTCATAGGAGGCCTTGAACATGTAGGAAATGCCCAACCGGCCGCAAATCTCTTTAAGCCCCGCAGCCACTTCGCGGCACAGGTCGGCCGATTCGATGACACACGGGCCGCCGATCAACAAAAAAGGCCGGTTGGGACCGACCTCAAAAAAATCCGGGATACGAACAGACTCCACTTTAGCTCTCCTTCGTTAAAGACAGGTCCAAGGTGAAAGGATAAAGGTTTTACCTGGGTTCTTCTCCTTGAGCCTTTAACCTTGGATCTTAAATTCCGGCGTTCGTGAGGGCCGCCTTGATAAAATCCTTAAACAAAGGATGCGGCTTCATGGGGCCGGACTTGAACTCCGGATGGAACTGGCAGCCAAGAAACCACGGATGGTCGGGCAGCTCAACAATCTCCACCAGCTTTTCGTCCGGGGAGGTGCCGCTGATAATGAGCCCGTGCTGCACCAATTCGTCCTTAAAGAGGTTGTTGAATTCGTAGCGGTGCCGATGCCGCTCTTGGATCTCGCCTGTACCATACGCCGCGTGGGCAAAGGTGTTTTCCACCATCTTGCAGGGGTAGGCCCCCAACCGCAGGGTGCCGCCCAGGTCGGTGGCTTCGTCGCGGATCTGGGTTTTGCCGGTGCGGTAATCGTACCATTCCTTGATGAAATAAATAACCGGGTGCTTGGTCAACTGGTTGAACTCGGTGCTGTCCGCGTCTTTCATGCCGGCGACATTTCTGGCGAACTCGATCACCGCAAGCTGCATGCCGAGGCAGATGCCGAAATAGGGGATTTTTTTCTCCCTGGCAAAGGTCACGGCCTGGATCTTGCCCGCCACCCCGCGGCTGCCGAAACCGCCCGGCACCAAGACACCGTGGCAGCCGGCCAGCAAGCCCTCGGCCCCCTTCTCTTCAATCTCCTCGGCGCTCACATAGCGGAGCCGCACCTTGGCCTCGTTGGCCACCCCCCCATGCACCAAAGCTTCGTGCAGACTCTTGTACGACTCGGTCAGATCAACATATTTGCCGATGATGCCGATTTCCACCTCGCGTTTCGGGTGCTTGACCTTATCGACCAGCTCCTGCCAGGCATCAAGACGCGGCGCTCCGGTCCAGATATTGAGCTTGTTGAGGATGATGTCGTCGAGCCCCTCGGCGTGGAAACAGAGCGGCACCTCGTAGATGTTGTCCACATCGCGGGCCGTGATCACCGCCTCTTTCTCCACGTTGCAGAACAGGGATATCTTGGCCTTCAGCTCGTTACTGAGCAGGCTTTCCGTGCGGCAGAGCAAAATATCCGGCTGGATGCCGATGGCGCGCAGCTCCTTGACGCTGTGCTGGGTGGGCTTGGTCTTCACCTCGCCCGCGGTCTTGATGTAGGGAACCCAGGTAACATGGATGTACAGGGAATTTTCCTTCCCCACATCGGTGCGGAACTGACGGATCGCCTCCAGAAAAGGCAGCCCTTCGATATCGCCGATGGTGCCGCCGATCTCGATGATGGCCACATCCACCTCGCCTTCGAACTGGAGAATGGCTCTCTTAATCTCGTCGGTGACATGGGGGATCACCTGCACGGTGCCGCCCAGGTACTCGCCGCGCCGCTCCTTGCTGATCACCGAATGGTAGATGCGGCCGGAAGTGTAGTTGTTGCGCTGCCCCAGGGCCACGGAGGTGTACCGCTCGTAATGGCCGAGATCCAGATCGGTCTCCGCGCCGTCGTCGGTAACGTATACCTCGCCGTGCTGGAAGGGGTTCATGGTGCCGGGGTCCACGTTGATGTACGGGTCCAGCTTCTGAAAGGTGATGGACAGTCCGCGGCTCTCAAGCAAAGCGCCGATGGACGCGGCTGCCAGCCCTTTGCCCAGGGACGAAAGAACGCCGCCGGTGATAAAAATGAACTTGGTCCGATGGGTCTGATTGGTAGTTTTCATAAAATGGCGCCGGTCTCGTAAAATAGGGGAAAAACACGGTGGCTGGTGTTAGCGCGAGTAATACAACCCATCGCCGCAACGCGACACAGGCGAAGCGAGACTTGCGCCGGAATTCCACCAAGCAATCGACAAACAGCAGACAAGGACAACAGCCCGAGACAATCGAGCCGCACAATAAACATCCACAATAAAATACAGCATCCCGCCCTCTTTTGTCCAAAGGAAAATGCCCCTTTTGACAAGAGAAGCTTCCAAGATGGCTCAAACAGAACGAACACGCTAAAAAAATTCCCGCGGCCGCCCGGCTTCATTTCCGCTGACAGATCACACCCCTGTTGCCGGAGGCGACCATGCAGGGAACAGGCATATTGCCGCCAAAATTTATTTTTTTCTGATTACCACTAATCTTCAGCCAGTTCTTTAACGTCATTCCCGCGCAGGCGGGAATCCAGGCCATCTGGCTAATTCCTCTGGATTCCCGCCTGCGCGGGAATGACTTGGTTGTGCCAGGCGAACAAATCAAAAAAACGTTACATATCAACATGTTGCCTTGCCACTCTTAAATGCTGGCTGAAGTTCGATGGTAATCAGATTTTTTTTTTGGGGGGGGGCAATGGGATGAATCTGTCACGCGGTGTTCTTTTCAATATTTATCCTTTACTTATCCAAAAAATATTCGTTACTATCGATAGATACTACAAGACAGGACTCCCCCAGCCTGCAAATTGCGATACGCTCTTCCAATTTGCCTTTGCCTCTCCGCAAAAAAGGACCGCATATGCCCGAACAACAGAAGAATGCAACGGAACAGACTGCTGATCAGCAAGCACCCGGGCTATTCAGCTGTCAGAAAAAAAATCCTTTCAGTTGCTTGATCAGAAAAGCTCTTGACACCGGAATCACCGGAAAACTCCTGGGCATGCTGATCGTCTCGCTTCTCGGCTTCACCCTGATCCTCGCCCAGAACACTTACACCCTGCACACAATAGAAAAACTCACCGACAACATCAAAGATGAAAACATCCCCCAATACAAGGTAAGTCAATACATTCTCCGGAGCCTCAACGGCTTCAAAATTTCCCTCATCCACCTGCTGAACCAGAAAAATGTTACGGCAGACGACAAAAACATCCTGGAGAACCGCCAGCGAATGGAGACCCTGGAACGCATGGTCCTTGCCATGAAGGATGGCGGCACCATCATGGATGTGGCAAAGGTTTCCCAGAAAACCATGGACATCATCACGATTGCCCCTGCCCGCAGTCCGGAAATGACACTCCTGGTCAATGAGATCATCGCCGAATTCACCGACCTTGATACAAACTTCAATGGACTGGTGGACGCTCTTGCCCATCAGCCCGGCAGTGCCGCGGCCAACACCTACACCGAAGAGGTAGTGGGAAACCTCGATGAGTTGCACAACCTTGTCACCGACCTGGCCATAACCGTAAACGACAGCTACAATCATAACCTCAAAGAAACCGCGACAACAATCTCAGCCTCGCAGCTCAATCTCTATCTTACCAGTTCCATCATCGCCGTTATTCTCTTCATCGGCACCATCTTGTACATCCTGCTCATTGTGGTTCCACTCAAGGATATCCTCGCCAAGATCAAGCAGATCGCAAAGGAAGAAGGAACCCTGTCCCAGCGGATCGAGGTTCACACCCACGACGAAGTCGGCCAACTGGCAAAGGAACTGAACACCCTGGTCGACAACATTTTCAGTCTGAACACCTTCAAGGCGGTCATTGAAGAGGAAGAAACCACCACGGAGGTAAACAAGCGTTTGGCCAATCTGCTGCAGGACCGTTTTACGTTCAAAGACCTTTTTGTTTATGAAATTTCCGGCAGCAAGAATACCATGAACGTTGCCTTTGCCTCCGCCCATGAAAACATCTGCAGCCCTGATATCCTCGACGATTGTAATTATTGCCGTGCCAAACGCACCGGACATCCTATCTCCTCCATCGAATACCCTGCCATCTGCAAAAAATTCCCCCACGGGGACAGACTGGAGCACCACTGCATCCCCATGATTGCCAACGGCAGGGCCGTGGGCATCGTCCAGTTCCTTCTGGACAAAAACTGCCCGCCGTCGGAAATGAAGATTTTTGAAAAAAACATCGGGAGAGCCAGCCGCTACATCAAAGAGGCAACGCCGGTGCTTGAGGCCAAGCGCTTTGCCTCGGCATTGCAGGAAACCACCCTCAAAGACCCGATGACCGACCTTTACAACAGACGTTTTCTCGAGACCTACACCGAAACTCTGGTCGCAAACACAATGCGGCGCGCCTCAAAACTCGGCATCCTCATGTGCGACATGGATTTCTTCAAGGAGGTCAATGACACATACGGCCATGAAACCGGCGACGTGGTGCTTATCAAAACCGCGGAGGTGCTCAAAAGCTGTGTCAGGGCCTCGGACACGGTCATCCGTTATGGCGGGGAGGAATTTCTGATTCTGCTCACCGATGTGCATGGCCGCAACGAGGTTTCCGAGCTTGCCGAAAGAATCCGCAGCACCATGGAGCAGACGATTATCAACATCCCGGACGGAACCCTTAAAAAGACCCTCAGTATCGGGCACAGCCTTTTCCCAGACGACACCCAAGGCTTCTGGGAAGCGATCAAGTTCGCCGACGTCGCCCTTTATCGGGCAAAGGACTCCGGTCGCAACAAGGCCATCGGTTTTCAGCCGGAGATGTGGTCCCAGGACAAATACTAAGCGGAAACTTCCAGGCTTTCCCCTCCTCATCCGCACAATTGCCCAGAGAGATCTCTTCTTGCGATGCAATTGCTGCTTGTTGCCTGTGCCGCAATTAAGGTAGTATGGCGAAAATTATCAATCCCGAGGATATACGGTCGTTCATGCCTTTTCGTCTCAACAAAAAACATCGCGCCATGCTGCTGTTTCTCTGCTTCCTGCTCCTATCCATTCCCGGCTGCAAAGAAAGCAAGGCTCCGGAAAAATCCGCTGTTCAGGAAACCGCGCCCCAGACAGTGCGTCAACCCGGATGCCAAGGATGCCACCCGCTGGTCCGGCTTGACATCAACCACGATTTCGCCTGCACCGATTGCCACGGCGGGAACACAGGGGGAGCAACGAAGGATCAGGCCCATGCCGGACTCGTTGCCCGGCCGGCGCATCCGGATCAGATGCAAACCGGCTGCGGCGACTGCCATGCCTCTCAGGTGGCCTCGGCTGCTTCCTCGCCACATTTCACCCTGCGCAACGAGGTCAATACCGTTCGGACCGCCTTTGGCAGCCAGGCCTCCCTTGCCTCGCTTACGGAAATCCCGGTCCACCAGACAATCGACTCGCCCCTCGACCTGGTCGATGACCTGCTGCGCCGCCGCTGCCTCAACTGCCATGTGTACAATTCCGGCGACGGTTATCCTGAAACGATGCACGGCACCGGGTGCGCCGCCTGCCATCTCGCTTACACCAACGGCACAATGACAGGCCACGCCTTTGTCAAATCGCCTGCTGACAGCCAGTGCCTCCACTGCCATTACGGCAATTTCGTGGGCGCGGATTATTATGGCCGCTTCGAGCACGACTTCAACCTGGAGTACCGCACCCCCTACCGCACCGACAACAGCGAAACCAGGCCCTACGGGGTTGAGTTCCACCAGCTCGCCCCGGACATCCACCAGCAAAAGGGCATGGCCTGCATCGACTGCCACTCCGGGGCGGAACTCATGGGCACACACGGTGCTGCAGGGAAAAAAGAAAAACCCGTGACCTGCCTCGGCTGCCACGGCTGGCGCACAGGTCTGCCCCTGCCCTTGGACAACCTTCAGGTTGAGGCGAATCGGCTGGTGCTCTTCACCCGGCTGACCGGCAGGAAACTCTTGGTGCCCCAACTTGTCCATCCGGCCCACAAACAGTATGCAAAAAAGGCGCATTGCACCGTCTGCCACAGTCAGTGGTCCTTTAACGACCACGGGACCCATCTGCTGCGAACCGAGCGTCCCGACCATCCAGCCTGGTCATGGCTCAGTGTGCAGGGCAGCCGCGAGGTGGAGGCGCAGTTGGACGATCCCACCGGTCAAGCCCCTTCCCTGCGGGACAAGATCACCGGCACGCCGAGCCCAAGCCTGTGGCTCAAAGGCTACGAGCTGCGCCGCTGGGAAAGCCCCTTGGTCGGGGTTGGCCCGGATGGCATGCTCCATATCTTCCGCCCCATCCTGGACCTGCACCTCTCCATGGTTGACGCAAACAAAAAGGTACTTTTCGACAATATTGCCGTGGAGCCCAGGCAACAGCGCTATCTCCCCTACACCCCGCACACCGTTGGCAAGGCCGGAGCATTTTTCAACGAACGGCTCACACCCAACCTGCCCACAGAGATACAACCATGATCCGCCCAAAACATATCCGGACAATCTTCCTCCCTGCCCTCGTTCTCCTCTACGGGACAACCTTTTCCGGCTGCACCACCGTGCTGACCAGCACCCCGCCGCCGCAGGCGACACCGCCCCAGCCCAAACCAGCAGCCAAGGCGGGCCGCATCCCCGCAACGCAAAGGCCCTACCAGATAGAGGGCAAGACCTACTACCCGCTGCCCTCGGCCGAAGGATACGTCGAAACCGGCACTGCCTCCTGGTACGGCAATCCATTCCACGGCCGCAAGACCTCAAACGGCGAGACCTACAATATGTACGGCTGGACCGCGGCCCACAAGACCCTGCCCATGAACACCAGGCTTCTGGTGGAAAACCTGGACAACGGCCGCTCCACCACGGTGCGGATCAATGACCGCGGCCCTTTCGTGGGGAACAGAATCATCGATCTCTCCTACAATGTGGCCAGGGACCTCGGCATCATCAAGGACGGAACCGGCAGGGTCCGGATCACCGCCTTGGGCGAGGCGGAAACCATCCAACTTGCCGACAACAAGACAGCGACCCGTTTTCTGCCCCACGAGGATTTCCAGAAGGGTGATTTTTATGTGCAGATCGGCGCCTTCACCGTCCGAGAGAATGCCGACCGGCTGAAGGACAAGATGGACAGAGGGGGAAGGGCAACCGAGACCGTTCGCCATGAACGGGGCGGACAGGTCTTCTACCGCGTTCAGGTCAAGGCAGGCTCAACCCTCACCGCAGCAAAACAGATGGAACAAGCCTTGGCGGGTTCCGGCTTCCCCGAATCTTTCGTCGTCGCGAGATAATTCTGCCAGCGGACAATTGCTTGACAGCCGGAGGCCGATCGTTATATCCCATACACATGGGCTGTTTTTTATAACGATTGCGCTATTCCCCACTCTGCCGAGGAGAGCTGTCATGATCTTCAAAGTCTTCAAAAAACAGGAGCTCGCTCGCCTGTATGAGCTGCTGGCCGTCAACGTCATTGTCGGCCCGGTATCAAGGGGCAACGACCGCAACGGCAACCCCCTGTACGATTTCGATGTGGTCTACGATTTCGACGAACTCGCCCTCGACTACACCCAGACGGTGCACTCGCCCAAGCGCTTTGTCCTGCCCTACCAAGAAACCTTGGCCACCTTCACCACAAGCCCTGGCGGCTGGGAGAAGCACGTGGATCTCAATGTCTACCGCCCCCTGGTCTTCTTCGGCATGCATGCCTGCGACATCAATGCCCTGAACAAACTGGACCTGGTCCTGGCGCAAAGCACCTACCCGAACCCCTACTACATGGGCAAACGGAAAAACCTCTTTATCATCGGGATCGACTGCACGCCGGAACCCCAATGTTTCTGCCGCTCCATGGGAACCGATTCCGCCATCCACGGCTTCGACCTGTTTCTCACCGATCTGGGCGGCAAATATTTTACCGAAATCCTTACCGCCACAGCCTTTGACCTGCTGAGCGAAATCAAATGCACAGACCCGAGCAGCAAAGAGCTTGCTCTCTACAAGCACACCGCCAAAGAGAAAAGCAAACGCTACACCGCCACGGTGGACACCTCGGACCTCACCAAGATACTTGATCTTGAGTTCGAATCAAAAGCCTGGGATGCCTGGGGTGACAAATGCCTTTCCTGCGGCACCTGCGCCAATGTCTGCCCCACCTGCTACTGCTATGGGGTTGAAGAGCATGTCGATCTCGATCTGCAGCACGCCAGCAAGACAAAATTTCTGCACTCCTGCAACCTCATCGATTTTGCCAAGGTGGCCGGAGGCCACAACTTCCGGCCCACCAGCGCCAGCCGACTGAAATACCGGTACTATCACAAGCATCGCGGTTTCGTGGAGGCATTTGAAGAGTCCCTCTGCGTGGGCTGCGGTCGTTGCGGCACAGCCTGCCTTGCCGACATCACCCCCCCGGAAGTCATCGCCAGCGTCCGGGGCAAGGAGTAAGCCATGCAAAACAAACTCCACTTCATCAACATTCTCGGCCAAGGCTCCGGCGCACACCGCAAGGAAGACCCGGACAGCTTCGAGTACACCCTGCCCGCCGAGATCACCAGCATCTACCCGCTCACCGCCACGGAAAAGCTCTACCAGATCCAGATCATCGACCCTGCCCAGCGAAACCGCTTCTCCTTTCAGCCGGGCCAGTTCGTGATGCTGGAGCTGCCGGGCATCGGCGAGGCGCCGTTTTCCATCTCCTCTTCCCCGGTGCGGCACGGCGATCTTGAGCTGTGCATCCGGGCGGTGGGCAATTTCACCAACTTTCTCAATCGGGTGGAACGGGGCGCCAGGGTGGGGATCAGCGGGCCGTTCGGCACCTCTTTCCCTTTAGAGAAGATGCAGGGGAACGACATCCTGCTCATCGGCGGGGGGTTGGGCATCGTGCCCCTGCGCTCTCCCCTGTTGGCCGTGCTGGAAAACCGGAGCCGATACGGGCGGGTGGACATCATGTACGGCGCCAAGAGTCCGGCGGAGCTGCTCTTCACCTACCAGTACGAAGAATGGAAACGCTTCGACATCAACCTCGGCATCACGGTGGACAAAGCGGACAAGAGCTGGAAGGGCCGCACCGGCCTGATCACCGAACTCCTGCGGGAGCGCATCGCCCAAGCCTCTAGCCTGCGCGAGAACACCTACGCCATTGTCTGCGGGCCGCCGGTGATGTTCCATTTCGTCTGCAAGATGCTGACCGAGGCCGGGCTGCCCATGCAGAAGATGTTCGTTTCCCTGGAGCGCCGCATGCATTGCGGCCGAGGCAAATGCTGCCGCTGCAACATCGGCTCCACCTACACCTGCCTGGACGGCCCGGTTTTTGACTACTGGTCGGTGATGAACCTCAAGGAGGCGATCTGAGATGAGCGAACCACTCTCCTACCTCGGTGTCCCCCTTGCCCGGCCAAAGGTCGGGTTCTTCGAACTCAGCTCCTGCGAGGGGTGCCAGTTGCAGCTTCTGAACAACGAGGCGACCCTGCTGGATTTTCTCAATCTGGTGGAGATCGTCAACTTCCGCGAAGGCATGACCGAGCGCGGTGACACCTACGACATCGCCTTTGTCGAGGGCAGCGTCACCCGCAAGGACGAAATCACCCGGCTCACCGAGATCCGCAAGAACGCCAAGATCCTGGTCGCCCTCGGCTCCTGCGCCTGCTTTGGCGGGGTCAACCAGCTCAAAAACCGCTTCCGCGATCTGGATTGGGTCAAAAAAGAGGTGTACGGCGACTTCCCCATCGAGACCATGGAGGTGCATCCGCTCAAGGATTTTGTCCAGGTGGACCTTGAAATCTTCGGCTGCCCCATCAAGAAGGAAGAGGTCGAGCGAATCGTCACCGATCTGGTGGTGGGCAAGGCAGTGCATCACCCGGAATACCCGGTGTGCATGGAGTGCAAGGCCAACGAAAACATCTGCCTGTTCGAACTCGGCGAGCCCTGCCTCGGCCCGGTCACCCGGGCGGGCTGCGACTCCTGGTGTACCAGCAACCGCAGGGGTTGCTGGGGTTGCCGCGGTCCGGCGGAAGGAGCAAATCTCAAACGACTGGAAGAAATCATGCATACCTACGGTTTTGACCGCGAAATCATCCTCGACCGGTTGGAGTGTTTTGGCGGCTTTGCCTCTTTCACCCAGGCAGCCCCCACTCAGGACAAAAAATCCCCTGCCAGGAGGAAAAAATCATGAAGCTCTCCTGCGAGGTCAATGTCCACCACCTGACCCGGGTGGAAGGCCACGGCAACATCAACATCAGCATCAAGAACGGGGTGGTCAAAAAGGCGCAATGGGAGGTCATCGAAACCCCGCGGTTTTTTGAAGCCATGCTGGTGGGCAAACACTGGGAGAATGCGCCATACATCTGCGGGCGGATCTGCGGCATCTGCTCCATCGGCCACACCCTGGCCAGCATCCGGGCCGTGGAAAACGCCTTTGGCATCACCCCCACGACCCAGACCGCAAATCTCAGAATCCTGCTCAAGCACATGTAAACCCTGCAGAGCCATATCCTGCACCTCTATTTTCTTGCCGCCCCGGATTTCCTCGGCGTGGGCAGCGTGCTGCCCCTGGCCAAAACCCATCCGGACGTGGTGCAGCGGGCGCTGCGCCTCAAGCTGCTGGCCAACGATGCCTGCGACATCATCGGCGGCAGACGGCTGCATCCGACCCGCACCGTGGTGGGCGGCTTCACCATGCTGCCGGAAAAGAGCGAGATGGAAAAAATCCGCCAACGGCTGATGGCCTCGGTTCCCGACCTGCTCGCTTCGGCGGAGCTGTTTAAAACCTTTGCCATCCCCGACTTCAGCCGGGAAACGGAATTCGTCTCCCTCAAGGGCGAGAGCAACTATCCCTTTATCGGCGGCGGGTTGGTTTCAACGGACGGGGTCGTGAAAAAAGAGCACCAGTACCGGGCCATGACCAATGAATATTGCCAAAAGGGCTTTACCTCCAAGCTGAGCAAACTCTCCCGGCCCTCCTTTGCCGTGGGCGCCCTGGCCCGACTGAACAACAACTTTACCAAGCTCCACCCCACCGCACGGGAGATTTCCAAATTTCTCGGCCTTGTCCCGGTGAACCATAACCCGTACATGTGCAATGTGGCCCAACTGGTGGAGTGCGTCCAGGTGGTCCTTGATTCCGTGCGGCTCATCGATACGCTGCTGGGCAGCCCATGGCAGGAACCGCGCCAACCGGTAAAAGCGAAAAAAGGGGAAGGGGTCGGCGCGGTGGAAGTTCCCCGGGGCATCCTCTACCATTATTATAAGTTCGACAAGGACGGCAAGGTGATCAAGGCGGATTGCGTTATCCCCACCAGCCAGAACCATGCCAACATCCTGCACGACATTGAGGCGCTGGCCGGCCAGTATGCCAAAACCGGCAAACAGGACCGGGAAATCGAGCTGTTGGCGGAGATGCTGGTCAGGGCGTACGACCCCTGCATCTCCTGTTCGGTCCATTAAGGGAGCCTTGAAAAAATCGTCGCGAATATGTTTTCCGTAATACCGGCGAAAGCCGATGTCCAGTATTTTCGGGAGGTTCTCAAAAAACCGGACATCGGCTTTCACCGGCGTGACGAATTGTGCAAGGTTCGCTCAAGCTTTCGTGTTTCCTGTGAGGCACAGCAATCCTTACCAAACAACCCTGTTTCCAACGCAAAAAATAATTCCAAATTCACCGGAACAGGGTATGATGTACGGTATTTCATAGAGGATTCAATGCATGCCAACTGACACCCCTGCCAACACCAGCGACCAGAACCGCCGGGAAAATTTCCGGATCGATGATCTGCTGGCAACCTCGGTGCAAAAAATCGACAATGGAGTCCTGCCCGTACCCAGGGTCATTCCAGTGGCGCTTTCCGACTCCGGCACTCTCGGGGCAGGCCTGAAGCCTTTTCCCCACGAAATAGACGCCTCCTTTGCCCTGATGCTTCTTGAGGCCAACACCAAGCTTGATCTGCTGTTCAAGTTTTACAAACTGTCACGGTACAACGAGGAGAAAAACCTTAAACCCGCCTTGACTCAATTACTCCTCCAGGTCAACAGCAAGCTGGACAGCCTCCTCGATTTTCATCTTATCGCCAGACCGCAGGAAACAACCCGGGTTGGAGAGGTCAGCCTCAGTGCGAGCGGCATCAAACTCACCTCCCACGAGACCCTTGCGTCCGGAGATCTCGTGGAGGTCCACATGCTTCTCTCCACGGACCAGCCCTGCTGGGTTGTGGTCGGCGGTTCGGTTGCGCGGGTAAACCCGCTCCCGGAAGGAGGCAATCAGGTGGCCATCCAGTTTACCGCAACAAACGGAGCCATCCAGGACGCCATCGCCACCTATGCGCTTAGGAAACAAAAAGAGCAACTCATGAATCAACGCTGGCTGGAGCCTTGAGCTTTCCGGTTTTCGGAAGGGATATCCTGATCCGCCCCCATGCCATCAAGACCATAGACATTCCATAGGAAAACAACGCCCAATATGATCACACTCATCGGCATAGCAGTTGTTTTAGGGTCGGTCATCGCCGGCTACGCCATGGCAAAAGGCAATTTCCACATCCTTTTCCAACCCGCCGAATACATCATCATCGGTGGTGCCGCCATAGGCGCCCTGATCATTTCCTCGCCGGCCAAGGCGCTGAAGGTCATTGTCGGGCATCTCGGCGGCATCTTTTCCGATTCTCACATGAACAAGGCGCATTATCTGGAACTGCTGCTGCTCATGAACGCCGTCTTTTTCAAGATCAAGAAAGAGGGGCTGGTCGCCATTGAGTCCGACATCGAAGACCACGAAAAAAGTCCGCTCTTTCAAAAGTATGCCAACATCATGAAGGATCGGGAGGTGGCGGAATTCATCTGCGACACGGTGCGCACCATGCTCAGCGCCAATTACCCGGCCTACGAACTGGACAATCTCATGGAGATCGACCTGGAGGCCAACCAGCATGAGCGGCTGCTGCCCGCCCACAGCGTCACCCGGCTCGGCGATGCCCTGCCCGGGCTGGGTATCGTCGCGGCGGTTCTCGGCATTGTTGTCACCATGGGACATATCAACGAATCCGCCGAGGTTCTTGGCCACCATATCGGCGCCGCCCTGGTCGGCACCTTCTTCGGTGTGCTTGCCTGTTACGGATTCGTCGGGCCCATGGGAACCAAGCTGGAGCATCATGCCCATGAACGCGAGACCTATCTGCGGGTGATCAAGACCTCGCTGCTCGCCGCTTATTCCACCAGCTTCATGGTCCAATTCGCCGTTGAGGCTGGCAGACGGGCGATCCCCGGAGACGATCGCCCGTCTTTTGCCGAGGTTGAGGAGGCTATCAAGAAGTGGAAGACAAAAGCATAATCATCAAGAAGGTCAAGAAGGTCCAGGGCGGCGGCCACCACGGCGGCAGTTGGAAGGTGGCCTTTGCCGACTTCATGACCGGCATGATGGCCTTTTTCCTTCTCATGTGGCTGGTCAACATGACCCCCGCAACGAAAAAGGAAGAGCTTGCCAGATATTTTCAGGAGTACAGCCTCTTTACCGAGGGCGGCGCCGGCGGAGGCAAAGAAATCATCTCCATGGAACAAGCACAACCCGCCGCCCAGATCACCATCGCGCAAACTTCCGCGTCCGGAGAAACAGACGGCGAAGGAAGTCCCGCTGGTTTGGAACAGATGAAAAACAAGCTGGAACAGGAGATCGAGCAGCGGCTCGCCGACCTTAAGGATCAGGTCCGCATCGAGGTTGTTGAAGGCGGGGTCAAGGTGGATATCATGGACAAGGAAGGAAACCCCATGTTCCCTCTCGGCAGCACGACCCTGACCGAAAGCGGTCAAAAAATCCTCAAAGTGCTCTGCGATAATATCAAGAGCACCTCAAGCCGCGTTGAAATCGAGGGCCACACCGACGCCGTGAGCTACGCGAACAGAGAATTCGGCAACTGGGAGCTTTCCACGGCCAGGGCCTCGGCCGCCCGGGTCGAAGTGGAAAAAAACGGCATCCCTTCCAGCCGGCTCCGTCGGGTCTCCGGTTATGCCGCCACGGAACCGATTATCAAGGAAAACCCTTTTGACCCCCGCAACCGGAGGATAAGCCTGCGCCTCTATCCGGAAAAACAGAGCAAGACGCCAACCCCGGCCCAGCCGCAGCCTCAGCCCCAGCAGCAGGGTCCGGCCCAGGTCGATCCCAAAGCCGTACCCCAGGTTCACCCGGCACGGATGAAGTAAGGCAGAGCCGAGATCAGCAGCAGGAGCCGCCGTCCGCTTTGCCCTCAAGCGAACAACACGCTTCGCGGCGGCTGCGCCAGCGGGCTGGATCGGCAAGCCGTTCAGCTCCTTGAATGGGCTGTGGATAGTCCCGATGGGCTTCAATTCAGTCATTTTCTCCTCACGCGAACGTTAAGCTCACTTGCCTCAAGTTAATGACCAACTATGCAACAAGCACCGGAAACACAAAAAGGGGCAACAGGCAATAAGCCCGCGCCCCTTGCGGTCAATGTGCAGCGCCTGGTTCGCCATTCTTTCATTTCATTGATGTGATGCCATGTATTCAGTAACTGCTTGCGTCAAAAGGCCTGAGCGGGTTTCTCCATGTTTCTTTGCATAATAATCGATTGATT